>Ga0315284_10015739_pt1 | contig 10745 bp, 5 predicted proteins | sample YL17G09_16_MG_FD_203696 | JGI IMG/M metagenome (GOLD analysis project Ga0315284, IMG submission 203696) | Sediment microbial communities from Yellowstone Lake, YNP, Wyoming, USA - YL17G09_16 | ecosystem: Environmental > Aquatic > Freshwater > Lake > Sediment | place: USA: Wyoming | collected...
AACACATAGCCAACAGGTCTAAGTACAAGGAGATGGGCGACGTAAGGCTTGAGGACATATACGAGGAGGTCGAGTCCAACCAGAAGTACTACGCCATGGAGATTGAGTGGATCAAGCTCCAGATCAAGCGCAGGTACGTTGGTTACTGGTGTTTTATCAAAGGGAAACCGGTATACCTGAACGGGGCCAACTATTTCTTCTTAAACTTCTGGACGGTAAAGAATTTCGGTAAGAACAACAATAGGCCAGACTACCGAGACTACCAGCGCAAGATGTTTCACCTTTTCATGTACGCGTACACTACAGAGGACGCCTTCTACAAGCACAAAATAATTTATAGAGAGAACGGCGCTGTCAAAACAAAGTACTCCAACCAAGACGTAAAGAATGTCGTTGATGACATGAACGAGATGGGCGTGGAGTACTTCATGGAACCAAACGTCAACATAAGTGTTAGCAAGGGAAAGAGGACCGTACACGGGATAAACTTTGTGTCGGGACGCCGTATCGCCAAGACAGCAATAGCCTGTTGCTTCTGCACATGGGGAACCCTCAATATGCCCGACCAGACCTTTATCATACAGGCGATGAACGAGGACCAGGCGGTTAACAAGATATTTATCAAGCAGATACAAACACCGGTAGGCAAACTCCCGTTCTTTTTCCGACCACACCACAGGGGAAGGATCGAGGCCAAGGAGGGCCTGCGTTTTCAATACGAGGGGTCAATCGCATCAGCCGCAAGGGCGGGAATTATTCCTGAACAGATGGAGTGCTTTATAACGCCACTGTCGTCTGCGGAAAAGGCTGCGGATGGCGAGGCGGAGATAGCATTCGTTTACCGAGACGAGCCGGCGAAGAAGACCGACTCAAAGGCCGCTGACCAAAACATACCTACGTGGTGGTACAACACGATGAAGCCAGCCATTGAGCGAGGCGAGAACATCCGGGGGTTCTGCATCATGCCGTCTACGGTGGGCGACATGGATACGGGGGGTGGAGCGCAGTTCTTTGACATTGCCAACGACTCACACTTCTCTGATCGCAACGAGAACGGAACAACACCATCAGGACTTATCAACTTCTTCCTCCCTGGTTACTATGCCGTAGAAGGCTACATCGACGAGTACGGTGCAAGCATTATTGACGACCCCAAGGATCCTATCATGTCCAACGAGGGCAAGTGGATAACCAAGGGGGCCAAGTCTTACCTGTTAAACCAGGCAGACTACTTCGAGCGTAAACGAGAGTGGCAGAAGCTCATCAAGTTGCAGCAAAACTTCCCAATGAGTTGGAAGCAGGCATTTGCTGTAATCCCCAAGGACATGGGTATGCCCATCGAGAAGATGCGTGACCGAATATCTGAACTCAAGTTTTCTCGCACACCTATTACCACCAAGATAAACTTCAAGTGGATGGGGGACAAGTTTGGGGGAGAGGTTTACGTTGAAAATGACCCACGAGGTAGCTGGACAATGAGCTATCTACCTCCAATCGATCAGCGCAACAAGAGAACTGTTGTTACCGCAGAAGAGGGTTACATAGGCCCTAAGGAAAGGGGTGTGATATACGCCCCAGACCCATCGGTGATGAATAAGTTTTTCCTTTGCTGTGACCCGGTTAAGTTCCATAAAAGGAATACCGTTGGAAAGAAGAAGTCTAACGCCGCTGCTGCGGTATTCTACAAGCGAGACAGCCAGGCGGACCCAGACACCAAGCCAAGGGCCGAATGGGTAAGCAATGACTGGGTACTGATATACAACAGGCAGACGGAGGACAAGAGTGAATACCATGAGGAGTGGCTGAAGGCGGCTGTATTCCTTGGGGCCTACGTTTATCCGGAGTGGCCAGACGGAGAGGCGCTTGTTGAATACTTTAGGGACAACGGATTTGACGGATACCTTTTGAAGGACATGGGGTCAGACGGCAAGCAAGATGCCAGGTCGGGGGTTTGGGCAGGAGAAGCAGAAAAGAATGAAATGGCGGGGGACATCATGACCTTCTTCAATAACAATGTTAGGTATGTAAAAATATGGGAGATAGTAGAGGAATGGAGCCAGATGAGGGGAATAGATGACCTAACGAATCATGACTTGTGTGCCGCAACGGGTTGGTGCATGAGGGCTATAAAAAGCAGGATGCCAGACCTGTATAAGGAGGTTTATCAACCCATAGAAATAAACGGAGGCTTTACAATGTTTGATGTAGAGTGATTGTTTTCAACTATTTAAAAAAAAATTACTACATTTGTAGGGGTTAACTAAATTTGTACGATATGATATTGCCACAAATAGTTGGTAGTGTGTTGTTCCCCAGCGACAACATACCGGAAGTTGATAAGCTGAAGCCAGAGTTTGGCCTGCGTTGTGCGCGGGCCTTATACACTCGTTTTTGTGCTGGGGGTACTTATTTTATGTATAGCCAACTACCTGAGATGCAGGAGACTAGGAATTACGGCGCAGGAAATCAATCCCAAGAAAAATACAAGAACTGGTTTACTAACGGCTCTCCAATAGGGTCTAGGGGGGTATCTACCAACGATGTTTCATCAAACTCCAAGGGGTTAAATAAGGCCCAGAGAAAAGCGATGGCTAACATTAGCTACGACATTTTCTCCCCAATGCGAAAGCTAACGAATGTTCTTCTATCAATTCTTTCAGATAACGATTACAAACTTGACTGTATTTCTCTTGATAAAAACGTAATCAATAAGAAGAAGCGCAGCAAGTATGACATCTACGCTAAGGCGAATTACACGAACCCCTTACTAAAGGAGCTTGGATTGCCTGAGTTAAAGATACCATTTGTACCAAAGGACGACACCATGCTAGAAATGGCTGATCGTTTAGGTTTTTTTAAGACAAAGTATGAGGTTGCGTTAGAGAAACTAGCCGAGGCTGGTTTTCGCTCGTCTAACTGGGCCGGCAAAAGAATGGAGTTTAACCGTGATGCGATTGACTTCCACTTTAGATCGGCAAAGATTTACAACGACCCCATTACAGGTCAGGTTAAGTTCAACTACATAGACCCTGCCCGTATGGTGATGCTATGGAACGAGGACAACCAAGACGAGCCTGTAGCCATTGGCCACATCGAAGCAGAGACCGTTCAGTCCATGTACGACAAGTTGATTGACGCTGGATTTAACGAGGCTCAGATACAGGCTATGGCAAAGGCGTATGTTCCGTATCAGTCCAACGTGTCTACTATACCACAGTGGGCATTTGAGCGCAAGGACTCCACCACTAACCGCTGGGTTTGGATGGACTTCAAGGTATACGTTTTAAAGTTTGAGTATCTCTCTACAGACTACAAGCAGTATGTAGAGCGTGTAAATAAGAACGGTTACGGTTCATACCTTCGTAACAATAAGCCCGTAGACGAAAAGAAAAAGAATCCAAGCGACACTTATGATGAGGTGACTTGTAACTATTGGTACGAGGGTTCTTACATTATCTCTGGAACGGGCCAAGACCGCATATACGAATGGAAGAAGAAGCCTAATCAAATGCAGAAGGCCCTTTCCCCTATGAGTTCTTATGTGGTTCACAGAATCAATGGTCAGTCACCAACACGTAGCGTGAAGGGTCTGCTTGATGACTTGATGTTTGCTGTATTGAAGTTACGCGCAGCCGTTTGGGCTGCCGCTCCAAAAGGATATAGAATTGATGTCGGCGAGGCCGCTAACATCAAGATTGGGGGTGTAGAGTACGACCTGTTCGACCTCATGCACATCCACCGTCAAAACGGTATTCAGATTGTTGCAACCAAGTTTAACGCGGCAACTGGCAAGTATGTGTCTCAGCCACTATCTGAGATGGACAATGGACTAGGGCCACAGGGACAGGAGTGGATGTCTCAGATAGCCAATCTTCAGATGATGATTAAGGACTTGATGGGTATTCCAGACGCAATGGCCGCAAGTCCAGACCAATCAGCAGAGCGTTTGGTAGGAGTAATGGAAGCCGATTATATTGCTGGAAACCACGCCAACTGGCCACTTCGCGAGTCTGAGCGTCAATTCAAGCAGAAACTTGGCGAAAGAATTATACACCAGGCCCGTATAGATATTGAGTTTGACACGACTATACGTGAGTTCTACGAGAGCATAATAGGCAAGAATATGGTTACCGCATTAGATGACATAGAGGGCCTATCACTGGACCAACTTGCTATAACCTGCAAGGTCTTACCGAACGAAAAGGAAAAGAGCGCGATACTTCAACGTGCCATGCAGATGTCTCAGATGCCAACAAAGGATGGCGCGGTACTACTATCACCTTCAAGCGTTGAGCGAGTAGCGCAACTGTTAAAGAACGGAGATGTTAACGAGGCGTTGTGGTTTATGGCAACCGAGGAGACAGAGGCTCGTCAGCGTGAGGAAAAACACGCTCAAATGATGATGCAGCAAACCATTCAGGGTCAGCAGCAGTCCGCTATGATGACAGAGGAAGCCAAGCGAGAAACCGCAATGCAGCTTGCTCAGATTGAAATAATGAAGCAACGCGAGATGGCAAACATGGAGCTTATGAAAGAGCAGCAGCTTGCTAAGATGAAGGCGGACGCAAATTATCAAATACAATTACTCAAGGGACAACAGGTCCTTCAGGAGATACAGTTAGAGGCAACACTTGAGTCTCAGTTTGGAAACGAAATCACAGGCAGAATATAAACATATGGAAAACAACGAATTAGAAAATCAAAACGAACAAGTGAACGATCAAGTAAACGATCAAGTAGCCGAACAAGTAAACGAACAAGTAAACCAAGAGCCAGCGGCATGGTTTTCTACTTACGGATACGACAGCGAGGACTCATTCAAGAGTGAGTTTGAGCAACTAAAGTCCTACAAGGGTCTTGCCTCAGAGCTTGAGGAGAAAAGAAAAGACATTGAGGAGGGCATCGCGATCTTGCAGGATGCTGATGATCCATTTGGTGGCAACGAGGAAGCAAGAAACCTTGTAGCGTTTAGCAAGAAGGGCCTTAGCGCATTTGTTGCCAACCAGATAGTTTCTTCTAACGACCAGTCACTTATGGAGGACCCGTTGAAGGCATTGATCTTGGCTGAGGCGGTAAAGAACCCAAACAAGTTCAAGCAACTCGGTCAGCAGACTATCGAGGAGGCCATTCGCGAGAAGTACAACCTGGGCGATGGCGAGTATTACGCTACGGCACTTATGAAGTCAGACGCTATAGATGCGATTGACATAATAAATAAAACTAAAAAAGAAGTGGAGGATGTTAAAAATCCTTTTACATTTGCAAAAGAGCTAAAGAGCCAGAATCAAAGACATATTGCGGAAAGACAGACAGTAGCATTTAACGAGGTAGAATCCTACGCTAAACAGCTAAAAGAAGTCCCCTACAAATTTGGCGATACGGAGGTTTCGTTAAAAGTTTCAAACGATGAAGTTGAATCCATCTTGAAGTCGCAGTATGCTGGTTATTTAGGTCAAGCCTTTGATGCTACCACAAGGGAAGGTAAACAAGCGGTACGTGATTGGTTGGCGAACCAAATCCTCATTCATAAGGTTCAGTCTGGGGATCTAGGAGTTCAAATTGCCAAATCACTTTCTGCCGAAACCGAAAAAAAGGTAGTGCGCGAGGTCTATAACGGTCAGCCTAAAACACCGAACCGTGTAGGCAAAACGTCTGTTGACAATAAGAATCTTACGCCAGCTCAAAGAGATTTGATGGAGCGTGGAATTGCTTTTCCCTCACAGACGCTAAAATCATAATAATTATTTAAAAAATTTAATAAGATGGCATTTGTACAAAGCCCCACCATCAATCCTATATCTATAGGAACCGCCAATAATGGCGGGATGACTTTTGGCGCAATCCAGAACAACTGGGATGCAATTATGGATGATTTTGACGCGGTAGCGTATCTTCCATTTGGTGATGAATATTTCGATGCGATGAACCAAATCATGAACGCGGTAGGTAATCGTGAGATTGCCAAAAACCCTCGTGTTCGTTGGTTTGAAATGACTCGTATGGAGGCTCCAATTTTGGTTCTTTCAACCGCAGCTTACGCTGGTCCTCCAGCCGGTTACACCGTGACCCTTGATCCTTCAAACGTAACTACGACCCCTGTCGGAGGCGCTCAGTATTCTTGGCCTAACGTAGGTGATATTTGGAAAGACGCCAATGGAGGCGCACTATACCAGATTATTCTAAAGCCTGCGGCTAACCAAGTTGTAATGATTCCTTTGGTTACAACTGGCGCTGTTGCTCCGACTGGTTTTATGTACTACGTTGGTAACTCGGCTCCAGAGAACGGTGGCGCGTATCCTTCTAAGTTTACATTTGACACGGTTAAGACCACGCCATTGCAAACTTTCCGTAACGACACCACTTCTAGTTCAGAGGCGCTTTACAACCAGCTTTGGTACTCACAGTTGGAGAACGGGGTTCAGACTCCATACTCTAACTCACGCGACATTATCTACTTGCAGCGTGAACACCAGGTTGCCTTGGTAAACACTTTCTTTGCTGGGGTTCCTTCTAATGCTACTGGTTACAATCCGGGATTGACTGGAACATCATTCCAAACCACTCAAGGTTTGTTGGATGCTATTCAGACTAACGCTTCTGGAACCAACGGTGGTTCTAACACAGTTGTTTCTACTGGTGGCTTAACTGGTCCTATTCTTAGTGACTTCTATGAAATGGAAGCGGCATTGTCTTCACAGGACGGTTCTGTAAAGAACTACATGGTTTGGACTAGTGGGTATATGCAAGCAATGTTAGAGCAGAGTTTGTTTGGTAATGCTGCTATTGCAACAAACCCATTGCAGTACAACGTACAAGTTAACAAGGTTCAAATGGAAAGAACTTTCTGGGGTGAGGGCGCTTACGCGGACTTGATGAGCAAGACGTTCTCATTCAACAACCTCGTGTTCAATAACAAGAACTTCGGATTTGTTCGTATGGGAATCTTCGACAACCCAACCATGTTTGGTGTTGGAACCAATATTCCTCCTCAAGCAGAGAACAGCTGGAAAAACCTTGCGTTCTTCATTCCTTTGAGTACCAACGGAGGTGTTGACGACGGTATTGGTAACATGGGTAAGTATATCCGCGTTTGCCACAAGCCAGGTGCATTCATGAATATGTGGCAGACAGGTGGTCGTGCGGCGTCTAACAAGACTGATGTATGGCAGCTAGGTGTTCACATCGTATCTGAGGTAGGTTACAAGTTTGTAAACGCCAACAAGTACGGTTTGTTCACGTCATAATCTTTTTAGTAAATTCAAAACCGGGAGGGGGAAACTTCTCCCGGTTTTTATACAAACAAAAAATAAAACAATATGTTATTTGATCTAAGCAACAACCAACCTGTAGACGTTCCAGAATGGGCAGAGCAGGAATTAAGAAATGAATTCCCGTATTTTTTTAATGAGAAAAGACCTGTTATTTTAAGGGTCATGGATCGTTATAAGCTCAAGAGCTACAAGGTTCCAACCAATAACCCTGACTCAGACGCAATATTGATGATACAAGCACCTGGAGCGTCTTCAATAAAGACTAGTGCTAATTTTTACGATAAAGAAACAGAGTCTGAGTATACCTTGATGTACAGTAACACTGCCCCAACAAATATCAATGGGAATATAAACTACCAAGGCGGAAGGGTTCGTATAAGCGATGGCTTTGCAATACAGCCTCACCAAAAAGATCTTCTATTTTATATTCACTTTATGTGTCCTATTGTAGAGGGTAACAATTCGCTTTTCAAGTCTAACAACGTAAGATATGAGTACGAGAAGAAGGACGTTGAAGCAAAGAGCAAAATCAGCACAGCACGAGCTGCCCGTGAACTTGAGGACCTCATTTACTTCAATTTAGATTACACAACTGTATTGAAGGTTGTTGAGGGCCTTGGCCTCAAGCCTTTGTTCACAGAGGACGAGACCCGCGTAATGCTTCACGATTCAGTGAGGGCAGGTAGCGAGACATTTAAAAAGAACGCATTCGAGATTATCGATTCGGTAAAGCCTAGAGAGACAAAGCCCTCAACGGAGGAGTCCATCCACGAGCTTGTAAACCGATTGGTAAACGAAAATTATATCAAAAACGAAGACGAAATGTGGTATATTCGCGACCGTAGGGGCGATGGTACAAAGTGGCTGAAAAGCGCATTCTTTGAATCAACTCAGACTGGTAGCGAGGCTGCATTTGCGTTGATTGACCACCTCAAAGTGAATGAGGAATTATTAGGTAAATTAAGAAAACTATAAAAGATGATTAGCACTACAACCCTTACGATTGATGTAACCAATAATACTGGTCGTGTAACGGATACTACAGACTATGCCGCCCTTGGCATTAGCGTGGCCTCTTATGTCGCCAAAGGGTTGGGTTCTATTTATTTTCAAGGAAACTTAGTTGAATCAAAGATGACAATAGGTGACCCCCTTATCGATTTAGCGGTAGGGGACACCTTCTTTGATTTTCCGCTAGAGTTAGACTTAAACGGAAATGTTGCTAATGGTGTTTATCGCGTAGAATATTCTTTATCTCTTGATACTACAGCATTTAATTTTGCAGTTGTTTCAACAACACTGCCCAGCACGTTTGAAATAGATGGGGCTACGTTCGCTTGGCTTGTTGATTTTTTGGAGGCGGGAAACCAGATAACATTATACAATCCGGTCCCAGTGCTTACGGAACAGTTTGTCAATGTTTCTACAGTTCAATTAATTGATCCAGGGCTTCCAACCGCTAGTGTTGTAATTACTGTAACCCAAGTAATATCTAACCCCGCTTGGCCTTTCTTTAGTATAGAAATAACAAACTTACAGACAGTAACATCATACACATATTCAGGATGCACCCAAGCGGGTGCTGATGTGAATTTTGTATACGACTGTGAGGTTGGGGACAGCGGATCATGGTCTGTTTCAAACGCAACAATTCTTGCTTCAAACGAAACAATCGACAGCCTAAACTGTACGGTTAGCTATCCATCTTGGACCGCTCTGACTCCCACTTTTAACCCGCAGGTTGTACTCACGTCGCTTCCGTATCCTAGCGCTCCGGGCACTGAAACTCCTCTTGCCACAGGGACATATACCATTTCGTTGAGTGAGCAAATTCGACAGATTCAAACAGATGGGTTGATTATAACCTATACTGCAACAATAATTAGAGAGGTTGCGGTAAGTTGCGCTGGAACCCTTTGCGGATTGATTCCTTGTATTGAAAATCTTCGTGCCGCACACCAAGCGGAACTTCTTCGTAATAGAATCTCCAAGTATCAAGTGTTTGTAGACAATGTTTTGATGTATTACATTGAAGCATTGAATTACAGGGCTTGTGGAGAGCTTGATAAATACAGGGCTGCTATTGCTTGTATTCAGGCTCAACTTGATTCTTCTGGATGTGAGTGCGCTTGTTGCGATGACGAAACGTACTATTTTGTATCAAACAATTCCGGTGTTTCGGTAATTGAAGGTTTGATTGCGGCATTCCAGTTTAGATTATTTAATGGAATCCCCGGAAATAACGAGGATGAAACACAAGGCGTAGAGGTAGGCGCTCTTTGGCAGGATTACAATACAGGCATTCTTTACCGATGCACGGTAAATACCGCAGGAGGCGCTACTTGGGTTGAATATTACGCACCTGGTGTATTGCCTATTGCTGCTGATGTTCCTGCGGTTCCTGGGTCTATATTGACAGGAACCGATGTTCAGGCTCAACTTAATCAAGTTGACACTCTTGCTGTGTTCGATGGAATAAACGGATTGACTAAAATAGGCAATGATGTTGTTCTTGGGGGTGCGCTTCTTGCAAATACAACTATTGATGGCACTAATGGTGTTTTGAAACTTATCGGGGCCGGACTGGCGTTTGATATTGAAACACTAAACGGCCCTGCTTCTAGAATGACTGTAGAGCTAGCTGCTACAAATACAGTTGCAAATAACCTGTTTGTTGAAACAACAACAACGGGAGGTTTTGGCGCAAATGGAATAGGAGCGTCTATTTTGTTAAGAGCGCAGGATGCTCTTGGGGCGATAGTTACGGCTGGTAAGATTATAAGCACATGGGTGGACGCTTCAATTGGCAATTCAAATGTTCAACTTACAACTAAACTTGGTGGAACTGAAAGCGTAGGTTTTACGGTGAACCCAAACAGCTCATTGACTCTGAATGAATATGGAGCAGGCGCGTTTACAGGCGCGGCTGCATATAACTTAGCTGTTGACGCTAGTGGTAACGTCATAGAAACGGGACCATTCGTGTATGCAGGCAGAACAAGATTTGTTGGAGGGTTAATTGTAATATCCGAATACGGAAATACAACTGGGGCTACTATCTCAATAAACAATACGGGTGTTGGTATATACACAGTAACCGCTTCTAGCGCGGTGTTTGTAACTAATACAGTTGTATTCGCTCAATTGCAACAGGCCGGTTTTATGACAGCCTCGGTAACCAATAGCACTACAATAACCATTAGAACCTTTACTATAGCGGGAGTTGCAGATGACGCAGTGCTTGCATCGGGTTCATTTATTAAAATCGAGATTTACGCATAATGACTACTAACCTCGGTCAAATATATGATGAGCTTCTCTTCAGAGCTGGAAAGGACCTGAGGGGTGGCTACATCACGCCCGACGACTTCAATCGCGGGATTAAGATTGTTAACCAGCGCTACTTAAATACGCTGGTAGACAACTTTGAGAAGGACCGAGAGATTACCAGTGACCTACAGCCGTTCATCAAGA
>Ga0315284_10015744_pt1 | contig 10743 bp, 8 predicted proteins | sample YL17G09_16_MG_FD_203696 | JGI IMG/M metagenome (GOLD analysis project Ga0315284, IMG submission 203696) | Sediment microbial communities from Yellowstone Lake, YNP, Wyoming, USA - YL17G09_16 | ecosystem: Environmental > Aquatic > Freshwater > Lake > Sediment | place: USA: Wyoming | collected...
GATTGACGCCATCATCCCGGAGCCGCCCGAGGGCGCCCACGCCAACCCGGACCAGGCCGCCGAGTTCGTCCGCCAGACCCTCCGCGAGTCCCTCCGCGAGCTTTGCCAGCTCTCTGGGCCCGAGCTGATCGAGGACCGCTACCAGAAGTTCCGCCGGATGGGCAACTTCTTCGCGGAATCCTCCGCGTGACCCTCCCCCCAGCCCCCACAACCCACAGCCCACAACCCACAGCCCACAACCCACAGCCTACAACCCACAACCCACAGCCTACAACCCACAACCCGGTCTGCTAAGATTAAATTTCGGTGAACTTTTTCCCGCCGCTGGCGTCTGAACCTAGAGGAGCTTTGCGCGTGAAACGGAAATGGAAGATTTGGCTGGCCATCATCGCAGTTTTGGTGATCGCCGCAGGGGTTTATGCCAGTGTTCAATACAGCCAGCGCGGCATCGTGGTGGTGCAGACCGGTCGCGTGGCTCGCCTGGATCTGGCTTCCATCGTAACTGCTTCGGGCGAGGTTAAGCCCAAGAACTACATCAACATCGGCACCAACGCCATGATGCCGTCCCGAATCACCGAGATCCTGGTGAGAGAGGGGGATGGGGTCCGGAAGGGCCAGCTCCTGGCGCGGCTGGAGTCCGTACAGCCCGAGGCCGGGGTGGCCGCCCAGCGCGCAGGCGTGAGCTCGGCGGAAGCCGACTCAGCGGCCGCCGAGGCCGGCTTGAGGGCGGCCGACGAGAACCAGATCACCGCCCAGGCCTCCATCGACCGGGCCAAGGCGGAACTCGAGCAGGCCCGGCTCAATTTCGACCGCTACCAGCAGTTGTTCCGGGACAAGCTGGTCTCGAAACAGGACTTTGACCAGCGGCGCACCGCCTTCGATACCGCCAACGCCGCGCTGCGGGAAGTTGAAGCCCGCTACCAACAGATCAAGGCCCAGCGCGGGCAGGTGGCCTCCCAGCTCTCGGCCACCCAGAAGCGCATCGCCCTGGCGCAGGCTAACCTTAAGAGCGCCGCAGACGTCTTACAGAGGACGTATTCCGTGGCCCCCCTGGATGGCGTGGTGACCAACCTGCCTGTCCGGATCGGCGAGACGGTCGTGCCGGGCATCCAGAACTCCCCGTCCAGCCTGATCATGACCATCGCCGACATGTCGCTGATCACCGCCGAAGTCAAGGTGGACGAGACTGATATCGTGAACGTGAAGCTGAGCCAGACCGCCGACGTCACCATCGACGCGATCCCCAACCGCACCTTCAAGGGGCGTGTGATCGAGATGGGCAACACGGCCATTCTGCGTTCCACCGGCCTGGCGGCCTCGCAGAGCGCTATCTCCAGCCAGGAGGCCAAGGATTTCAAGGTGGTCATCGCGCTGGACAATCCCCCCGAGGAGATCCGCCCGGGTCTGTCCTGCACCGCCAAGATCACCACGGCCACGCGGGACAAGGCCCTGACTATCCCCATCCAGGCGCTCACGGTGCGCCAAAAGGGCGACCTCGAGCCCCCTGACAAGAAGGCGGGTGTCCAGGCTGCCAGCAAGCCCGACCCGGCCGCTGAGAAGGCCCGCAAAGAGGAGATCCAGGGGGTGTTCGCCATCAACGGCGACAAAGCCGTGTTCCGTAAGGTGGACACCGGAATCACCGGGGCCACCGACATCGAAGTGGTCAAGGGCCTGAAAGAGAGCGATGAGATCATCACCGGCAGTTACAAGGTGATCCGGACCCTGCGCAACGAGACCCGGGTCAAGGTGGATAACAAGCCGGCAGCGGTCAAGACCGATTAATCGAGAGTAACCATGGCAAATGCAGCAGTTGCAGACAGAGCAGAGAAGATCGAGCGCGGCGAGCAGTTGAAGCGCGACGGCATCGTCATTCGCACCTACGATCTCTGGAAGACCTACCTGATGGGCGACCAGGAGATCCATGCCGTTTCGGGCGTGGACGTCGAGATCAAGCGCGGCGAATACGTCGCCATCATGGGGCCGTCCGGCTCCGGCAAGTCCACGCTGATGAACCTGATCGGGTGCCTGGACACGCCCTCCGCCGGCCTCTACTACATCAATGGCCGGCTGGTGAGCGACATGAACGACGACGAGCTGGCGCGCATCCGCAACAAGGAGATCGGCTTCGTCTTCCAGACCTTCAACCTGCTGCCCCGGGCCACCGGCTTGCACAACGTCGAGCTGCCCCTGATCTATGCCGGGATGTCCTCGGAGGCCCGCATCGAGCGCGCCAAGCAGGCCCTGCGCCAGGTGGACCTGTTGGACCGCATGCACCACAAGCCCAACGAGCTGTCGGGCGGCCAGCGCCAGAGGGTGGCCATCGCCCGGGCCCTGGTCAACAATCCCTCCATTCTGCTGGCCGACGAGCCCACCGGCAACCTGGACACCGCCACCGGCAACGAGATCATGGGGGTCTTCGAGCGGCTCTACCATCAAGGCAACACCATCGTGCTGGTGACCCACGAGCACGACATCGCCATGCACGCCCACCGCGTGATCCATCTCCGCGACGGCAAAGTCGAGCGCGACGAGCGGATCAAGTAGGGGGGCGGGCGCAATAACCCGTTCCTTGGCGCGCTGAGTGATCCGCGCACTCGGCTGAGACACTGACCAAAGCCCTGGCTCAGGATTGGGAGCCCGGTGTGTGTCCAAAGCCGATTCCGGAGCCCTCCGCGGGGCTGCGAGGCGCTTCGGTCGAAGGGGGCCGGGATCGCTTCGGCCTCAATGCGCGAGAGGAGCCCATTGGGTGGAGGCGATGGGGTAGTGTCGGCTTATGGATGGTATGATTATTGGGCCGGACGAGCAGTATGACCTTTCGGGAACCCGAGATCGAGCAGGTGGAGTTGCGGAGCGCTGAGGAATTAGTCCGGCTGATCGTTGAGTACTTCTGCGCGAAACCTATGCCCAGGCTCTCCCAGGAAGACATGCGCTTGGTGGAGGAACTTCGGGGGAAGGCGGCAACGGAAGGGCTCGACTACCAGCAGTTCAACGAGCTCCTTTTGCTGCTACTGCAGAACCGGGTGTCTCGCGCTTTCTTTGACTTTTTTTTCCGCAAGACGATAATCTCGCTGGAGGACCTGAAAGCGGGAATCATTTGGTTCCGAGGTTGGGCCATGCTCCGGTACGGCAATTTCGTGTTCGCCCGTAGGACTCTGGCGAGACTGGATGACCCGGCCGAGATCGCCAGTACTTTGGGCGGCCTTGGGAGAGGTACGTGCGTTGCGGAGGATGACCTGAAGGCCCGGCCCCTTCCGGTCATGGACGTCTACCCGATCTCCCGTGAGGACACTTGGCTAACTGGCTACCTGACGGGCAAGGTGGTCCAGAAGGAGATCCGTGAGCTGGCGCGGATGTTGAACGAGAATCCAAACCTGCCGCAGAGGGACCTGTTCATCAGGTTGGCGGGCAGTTTGGCCGAGTTGGATGAGCGCGCGAAGCGAGTGCAGCAGACAGCCTTCCTGAACACCGAGATCTACCTTACCTGGGACTACCTGGACGTGTACGTAGCCACTTCCATGCGGAACAAGTGGGAGTTCGAAGAGACGTTTGACTTCGTTCGGCACGTCTTCGCAGAGCCCTTGCTGGTACCGCTCAGGCCGAGGTACTTCGACCCCACGCAGTGCAAGAGCCGGAGCCCTCGAGACAAGGGCCTGCTGGAGGGTTTGATGCTCAACCGGGCTGCCTGCACGATATACATGGTGCAAGAGAGCGACACCTTCGGCAAGGACTCAGAGCTGGCGGCCACGCTGGGCCAAGGCAAACCGGTCATCGCTTACGTGCCCGATCGCACCCCTGAGGCGTATGCGGCCAAGATCCGGGACTACCCGCTGGATTTCTTCAAGAAGCGTTTGCTGATGCTCGATGCGGAGGGTATCCTCGACGAAGTGGATTGCGCAGACCGGCTCTGTGCGGTCGACGGCCGGTTCGAGGACACCATAAACCGCTTCCTGCGCAACTTCGAAGAGCACCGTGGCGCTCAACCTCTGTCGCTCGGTTCGGAGCTCGACCAGCAGCTCTTTAAGGACCAGTATGCCGACTACGATCGGGTATGCCGCATCCTGGCGGAGGCGGAGTGCTACAACTTTGACAGGCGGAGCCAGGATCTCAACGGCCGGCATCCTCTGTCAATGCAGGTGAACATCGCCACTGGGACGGCAAACGGCGTGCTGGTGGTGCGGTCGGCGGCCGAGTGTGCACGCTTGGTGCACGGAGTGCTCACGAGCCAACTGGACCTTGAAATTGCCGACCAAAAGGACAATAATGGCTGTGTGGTCTTGAGGGAGCGCACTTCAAGATCGGCGTTCCGGGTAGTGACCCACAACGAAAGGCTGACCAACTCGTTCTGGAATCTGTGGGACAGGTGACCGGTCACAGCCCGGCGGGAGGAGCGATCATGACGCGGGAATATGTGCGGGCGCTGGCCAACGGGGCGCGGCTTACGTGGGAGGAGAAGCACCCGACCAGCTACGTGTACACTTCTCCACCGGAAGTGGAACTGCTCAAGCAGATTGTCCTGTCCGAGCGGGAACGAGCCGCAGCCCGCGAGAAACCGGTCCAGCGGGAGCTGCGGCGAGCAGAGTAGCGGCGGCCCGCAGGGGTGAGTGGGCCATCCTTGGAAGCGGCGACGGCTTCGTGCGGAAAGTAGCTGTCTTGGTCTTGGTGGTGTGTGGCCATCGCCCGGGCCCTGGTCAACAATCCCTCGATTCTGCTGGCTGACGAGCCCACCGGGTGATCCATCTCCGCGACGGCAAAGTCGAGCGCGACGAGCGGATCAAGTAGGGCCCGTCCCCGGCGGCCCCGCGGCAGACCTGCTGCAACACTATTACCGGGGGGCGGAGGTTCCGCTGTTCCTGGGCGAGGGCACTCCCGCTGTCTTCCCTGAACTGATGGACTCGGCCGATCCGCGCGCGCACCATGCCGCCGAAGAGTGGGGAGCGGATTCGCTATATTGGCCTTGTCTCTGACTTTGGGCGCTCATGCTGAAACGAAGCACGCTGGCCTGTGCGGTGGCTGTCGTGGCGCTCTGCTGCGGGAGTGTCTTCCTCGCGGCACAGCACATGTCTCACTCGGTGTGGTTCGACGAGTCGCAGACACACCTTATCGCGCGCCAGGGCACTGTTGCAGGCATAGCCAAACTCGCCAGGACGGAAAGATCCTATCCGCCGCTGTTCTTTCTCGCCGTCCACCAGGCATTGCGGCTTCGGGATGACGAAGCCGGCCTGAGGCTGCCGGCGGCGCTGTTCGGCGCTCTGGCGGCCTTCGCCGTGTTTCTGCTGGGCCGGGAGGTTGCAGACCGCCTTGCCGGCCTGACCGCCGCGTCCCTGTTCGTCCTGACGCCGGGAGCGTTTCGCTACTTCGTGGATGGAAACCCATATACGCTGCTGATGCTCATGTCGGCCCTGTCCACACTTTGCCTGCTCCGGGCAGCGCGCTCCGACGGCCTGAAAGACTGGCTGCTTTATGGGCTGTTGGCGCTGGCTGGACTCGGCACGCATGTTATGTTCATGTTCCACCTGGGCGCCCACCTGGTGGCAGGCCTGTATCTGAGGGCCTCCGCGCGTCCAGCTCCCGGCGCCCGCTACCGGCGTCTTCTGACGGTGATGTCCCTGCTGATTGCGGTCGCCATGGTGTGGTCCTTCATCTACGTCCGCGGCGGCGGGGACGTTCGGCCACTGGAGTTCTCCAGAATGGCGCACCCGCGAATGCTCGTCACTCTGGCTGGTATGTACGTCGGACCCCTGGCGCTGGGAGGCCTGGTCCCGCTTGTTCTGTGGTGTTCGCTCCAGCTCTTGGGGGCGGCTGGTCTCTTCCGGCGCTGCCAGAGGACGCTGTGGGCCTTGGTCATCCTGGCTGGATTGCCGCTGGTCGCCATCACGCTGTTCATCGTGTCAACTCTGGAGTACGTGGCTTACCGCTATGCCCTGGGGGTCTTCCCCTTGGCATGCGTGGTGGCGGCATGCTCGTGGGAGGCGCTGCCACAGCGCCGGATTGTGGCCAGAGCGTGTCTCTGCGCCGCCATGCTCGGGTACTGCGCAAGCGGCGCCGTGTTTATCGCGCGGGCGGGCCAGAACACCTTTGGATATCAGGACTGGCGGAGCGCCGGCCAATACCTGAGCCGCTTCTCCGAACCGGGCGAGACCGTGCTGGTCTCTCCCCAGGCCGGCCTGTTGCCGCTGACCTACTACTACAAGGCTCCCGGCGTTGTGGCCAGCGCCATGGGAGAGGCCACCGGCTTTGTTGTCAAGCACCTTCAGGCGACGGACCAGCCCAACCGCGGGGTCTGGGTGGTGTTTAGCACGTTTGCGAACGACAACCCCCTGGTGGCAAGGTACACCGAATTCCGAGGAACAGGCCCCGACCAGCAAATCAGGGCCCTCCTCGCGGCGGTAGAGAGCCGGGGTCTCTTCGTCTGTCAGACGGCCCGCTTTCAAAGGATCACTGTCTTCGTCGTCCGCCGGCGCCCGTGTCCGGTCTAGGGCGGAGCGGAAGCTGTCCCGCGGTGCCCGCGCCGGCGCCTTTCAGGAGTAGTATCATCATGTGAGGAGGGTTGCCGTGTCCCGTACCTTCAGCCGCCGTGAATTCCTGAGCGCTTCGGCTGCCGGCGCCTTGGCAGGCGCCCCAGCAGCCAGGGCGAAAGAACCCTTTCAGGGGGTTTTCATCATCATGCAGACGCCGTTCCTGGAGAACCGGGACATCGACGAGGAGTCGCTGCGGCGCGAAGCCGATTTTCTGGTACGCTGCCGGGTGCACGGGATGGTCTGGCCGGCGGGCGCCGGCGAGACCTCGACGCTCACGCACCAGGAGCGCCTGCGCTATTCCCGGTCCATCGTCGAGGAGGTCAAGGGCCGCACTCCGGTGCTGATCGGAGTGCACGGCAAGGACAAGGCCGAGGCCGCCGAATACGCCCGGCATGCCGAGAAAATCGGCGCCACCGCCATGCTGGCGCTGGGGCAGACCGACGGTAGCGGCGACCTGAAGGTCTTGACCGAGTACTTCACGGCCATCACCTCGGCCTCGCGGCTGCCGCTGTTCATCCAGGTCTCGACACCCGCCATGACGGTGGACTACCTGATCGACCTGGCCCGCAAACTCCCTACCTTCCGGTACGTCAAGGAGGAGCAGGCGTCGGTACCCAGGCGGGTCTCGCGCTACGCGGCCGAGGCCAAGGGCTTGTTGACGCCCATGACCGGGGGAGGCTCGCGCAACCTGCTGAACGAGATGGCGCGCGGCTCGCGCGGCACCATGCCGGGAGCGGGTTTTGCCGACATTCAGGCCCAGATCTGGGACTGGCGCCAGGCAGGCAGGAAGAAGGAAGCCCGCGACCTGTTCGCCAAGATGCTCATGATGGCGGTGCTGGAGCTGCACACCGGCTATGTGCTCCAGAAAGAGATCCTGCGCCGCCGCGGCGTCTTCAAGACGGTGGTCATGCGGGACACCTCACGCGAGACCATGGACGAGTGGGACCAGCGCGAGCTCGACGAGATCTTCGAAACCTTGCGGCCCTATTTCCGGGCCTGACCGGCGGCCTATTTCTTGTCGTTGGCGCGCGGGGGAATGACCCACAGGTACAGTTTCCGCCAGCCGATCTCGACCTGCTTGTCAGGCTTCCACTCGCCCATGTCAAAGCTGTGCGAGACGATGCGGCTGCCGGGCCTGAGGGTCTCCAGCAGCTTGGGCTTCAACTTGAGGTTGACCTCGGGCAGCAGATACAGGGTCACGATGGTGGCCTTGCTGACGTCGGCGTCGAAGAGATTCCCCTGGATGAACTTCACGCGATCGGTCACGCCGGCGGCCTTGGCGTTCTCTTCGGCTTCCTTGATGCGCTCCGGGTCGATATCCACGCCCACGGCGGTGGCGCCGAATTTTTGGGCCGCTGCGACCACGATGCGGCCATCCCCGCACCCCAGGTCGTAGAGCACATCGCCCTTGTGCACATTGCCCAGCTTGAGCATCTCGACCACGATCTCGGGCGGCGTGGGTACATAGGGCACGTCCAGGCCGTGTTCGTATTGTTGGGCGCACGCCGCGGTGAGGTACAAACACAACGCCAGGGCGCCGGCGGTCTTTGCGAGTCGCATGAGGTGTCCTCCGTTTGCCAAGTCTACTCTACAGGATACACACAGAAGCGGCTCTCGTCCAACACGCAGGCAGGAATGCCTGTACTACTAAAGTCCCATTTCTTTGCGCGCCGCGCAGATTCCGCGAGGTGGCCAGTTTCCGGCGCCGCTCAAGAATTGAGTCATTCACGATTGTTTTGATTGCGGCCAGCCCCTGAAGATTCCTCCCCAATCCGGCCCGCGGCCCGGCGCAGAGATTTTTGCCTTTTGATTTTTGCCTTTTGCCTTTTGATTTTCTTTTATTTGCGGCGAAGCCGCGCTGTGCCACACCCAACCCGGCCCACGGCCCGGCGCAGCCGCGAGATCGCCGGGCCCACTCACCTATGAGGCGACTTGATGTACACTATCTGGAAATCGGCGAGCCAAAATGGAAAGCCCGGGTTAAGGAGATCCGTATGCCCAAGGCACGGGGCCTGCCCGCAGTTGTGATGGCTTTAGTGCTGTGCGCCGTCTTTCTCCTGGCCGGCTACCAGTTCATCCGGAACGTAGGCGCCCAGATGGACGAGGTTCAGTTCACCGGCGCGATATTCCCGCCTCTGGAGGATACGGCGGCCATCCACATTGGCGGCATCCGAATCCCGTTAATGATCGACACCTATGCCGGCAGCCTGAAAGCCTGGCTGTACCTGCCGGTGTTCAAGCTGCTGCGGCCCAGCGTGTATTCCCTTCGAGTTCCAGTTCTGCTGCTGGGAGCGGCCACGTTGTTTGTTTTCTTTCTGTTTTTTCGGACGGCCATGGGAGATGCCGCCGCCGTCGGGTGCACGGCCCTGCTCGCAGTGGATCCGCTTTTCACGATCATGACCGTGCTGGATTCCGGAATTGTCGTCTTGCAGCACCTGCTGGCCGCGGGCGCCCTGCTGTTGTTCGTGCAATTCCACCGCACCGGGCGCCGCTGGATGCTTGGTGGAGCGGCGTTTCTCTGTGGCCTGGCACTGTGGGACAAGGCCACCTTCGTGTGGGTCATGTGCGCCTTCGCCGGTGGTGCGGCCGCGGCCTTTCCTCGCCAACTGCGCGCGTCTCTGAAGCCGGGTTTGGTTGGGCTGTTCGGCGCCTGCCTGATGGCTGGAGCAGCTCCGCTGATCTACTACAACCTGACCTCACCTGGGGAGATGCCTCAGACAGCCGGAGGCCTCGCCGTTCCCGACTTGCCGCACCGGCTTGTGATGCTCGGCCGGACCTTGGACGGCTCATCTCTTTTTGAACTTCTCATCAACGAGCAAGACCCTCGTGTGGCTGCGCGTATCGATCGGAAAACCGGCCGTGCGGCTGTGGCTGTAAGCCGATGGGCGGGACGGCCCACCAGACACTGGCTCTTGCCGGCGTTGGTTCTCTCGCTGCTGGTGTTGCCGTTTGCCTGGCGAACACGGGTCCGGCGTTGGATGCTATTCAGCGCGGTGGGTTTTGCCGCCGGATTCGCAGTCACGCTGCCGTTCGCAAAGGCAGGCGCCAGCCAGCACATCATCCTGCTGTGGCCGCTGCCTCAGATGCTGGTGGTCTCTGCGGGGCTGGCGGTGGGGGATAAAATCCGCCGGCCGGCCGCCGTTCTCGCCGCAGCCACCGGCGTACTGGTGATCTCGGGCCTGCTGGTGACCACGACCTATTACGCCGAAATCCTCCAGAAAGGGACGGCGAGGTACTGGTCCGACGCCATCAACCCGCTACGCTCCGAATTGCAGAGGCTGTCTCCGGCCAGCCTGATCTGCCTCGATTGGGGAACCATGTATCCGCTGCGATTCCTGGCAGGCGGGAAGCTGCCGTTGTCATACGATGCTGCCGTGCTGGACGATCCGCCCAACAGCGCGGAACGGCGGGCCAAGGTGGTGTATCTTTTGGAGCGCTCGACAAACCTGTACATTTCATTCGCTGACCGCACCGGCCTTCCGGATCAACGGCTTGCCAGATTGCAGGCTGTGGCCAGCCGTTCGGGATTCCGGGAAGAGACCATTGCGAGGGTAGCCGACCGTTTCGGGCGTCCTGTCTACCGAGTCAGCGTCTTCCGAAAAGACTGATGCGCGCCGTGAAGATTCCGGCTCGAGCGCCGACCGTGGAGCAGGCCTCTGGCCGGCAACGCCGGCGTCCCTGCCGGCGTCGAACCTGATGGCGGCACGAATGCCGCCATGGCCGGCTGAAAGCCCGCGCCACGCCGGATGTTCAGGGCTTTTGCGGCTGGGCGCCCGGCTCCGCCAGCGGAAGTTCGAACTCATCCGCAAGTTCCGTCTCCCGGAGGATCTTCTGCCGGGATCTTTCTCGGTGAGCTACACACGCTGCGGCAAGCCCGCCTGCCATTGCGCCTCCGGCCCGGGGCACCCGGCCTGGTCTTTGACCTTCATGGCCAGTGGGAAGAAGCGCGTCGAACGCATCCCCAAAGAGTGGGTGGAGGAGGCCCGGCGGCGCGTCGATGCGGGCCGGGAGTTCCAGGATGCGCTGCGGGAAGTCTTGACCGCCGCCAGATCCTCCGCGTCTCCAGCTTTGGCCGGGTGGAATGGCTGGTTCACTCTCCGGCGCGCTCTGCCTTGGGAGTGCCCAAGCCGTTCAGCGACGATACGCTGGCTTACTTCACCGAGGGTCTCGGTCCCGAAATTACGCGCCAGGCCCTGGCCGCCACGCTGAAGCACGCCAAACGCAA
>Ga0315284_10015745_pt1 | contig 10743 bp, 8 predicted proteins | sample YL17G09_16_MG_FD_203696 | JGI IMG/M metagenome (GOLD analysis project Ga0315284, IMG submission 203696) | Sediment microbial communities from Yellowstone Lake, YNP, Wyoming, USA - YL17G09_16 | ecosystem: Environmental > Aquatic > Freshwater > Lake > Sediment | place: USA: Wyoming | collected...
GCCTGAACTCGGTGTTCCACCTCGGCCAGGAGTTCGCCAGGCCCGGGCAGTTTTGCGTGACCGAGGAGGTGCTGCGCTTCGGTCACCCGGCGCTCAAGGACTACTTCCTGGAAGCCGGCCATTTCGAAGGTAGGAGGATCCTACGGATGCGCCTGCCGCTGCACCGCAGAGGCTGAGCCTCGGGCCCGCGACCCGGGCCCGCTTCCTGCTGCTGCTCCTCCCCGCGGTGCTGCTCACCGGCGCCTCCGCCTTCTATTTCGCCCGTCACCTCTTCAAACCCGGCACCGGCCTGGTCCTGAACTACCCGGAGGTCGTGGTGCGCCGGGGTGAGATCGTATTCGCGCCCAAGACCCCCTTCTCCCCCGCCGTGGCCGCGGGCCTGGTTCCCGAGCAGGACCGGATCCTGTCGGTGGCCGGTCGCCCGGTGAACACGATCCGGGAGGTGGTCGAGGCGGAGGCCCGGATCCGCGGCTTCCAGCCCGTGGCCGTGGAGGTGCTGCGCGAGGGCGGCCGGCGCCTCATCCTGTACGTCACGCCGGTGCTGCCCCTGGCTCGCCCGGACTGGGTGTTCGCCCTGCTGTTCTGCGCCGCCCTGGGCTTCATGACCTTCTACCTGATCCTCCGCCTGCCCGGGGACACGGCCTCCAACCTGATCGCGCTGGCCGCTGTGTTCTACCTGGTGTTCACGGCCGTCAAGCCCTTCTACTACGAGAGCTTCCTCTCCAACTTGCTCATCCACCTGGGCAAGCTCACTTCCTGGTTCATGGTGTTCTTCGCCCTGCACTTCCCCGCGCCCAAGGCAAGCAGGGCCGCCAGGCTGGCCTTCATGCTCGGTGTGCTGGCGCTGTACGCGGGGTTCATCGCCGTCCGCCTGGACCTTTTCTGGCGCTGGCGGCAGGGCCTGGGGGACGGCTGGTACCTGCGCTACCGAGAGCTGGGGCGCTGGCAGAACGTAGCCGACGGCGCCGCGTTTCTGAGTTACGCCGGGCTGCTGGCCTGGTCCTACCTGCGCACCACCCGGCCTGAGGAACGGCGACAGATCGAGTGGATCCTGGCGGGATTCCTGATCGGTGTTCCCCCCTATTTTTTCCTGGACCAGCTCCCCATTATCCTCGGGGAGCCCCCCGGACTGCGGATCAGCCTAGGTGGTTTCGCCAATTTCTTCCTGGCGTTCGTCCCCCTGTTCTTCCTGGTGGGGCTGCTGCGGCACCGGGTGTTCAACCTGCGCTTCTTCCTCCTGCGCTATCTATTGTACCTGCTGCTGGCACTGCTCATTTTCGCCTTCTTCCTGCAGCTGTACGAACCCGTGGAAGGATTGTTCCGGCAGGCCTACGGGCTGCCCCCCCCAATGGCGGGCTTCCTGGTCACCGCGCTGCTTTTTCTCGTGCTGATACCCATCCGTTCCTGGGTCTGTTCACTTCTGGAAAAGCTCTTCTTCCCCGGGCACTACGCGGGGGGGGCGCAGTACTCGGCGAGGCTGGAAACCAGCAACCGCGAACTGCGGCTGCTCCTGGACGAGCTGAACCGGAGGCACCGGCGGAGCTTCCAGATGGACAAACTGCACGATCTGCGCCAGGTCCTGGAAGGGATCGCGGCGCGGATCGGCGGCCCCGTCGACGCCGCCGCCGGGCAACTGGCCTTGCTGGGCAGGCAGCTGGCCGGCGGCAGCGGTGCCGAACAGCTGAGCGCGGCGCGGTCGGGGCTTCAAGAGTTGCGGGATTTCGCGCGGAAGCTCGGCGGCCTCGGCGGCCGGAGTGGGGGCGGCCTGCACCGCATCTCCGCGGAGGCTTTGTGCCGGGCCGCCGTAGCCGACCTGCACAGGCGCTTTGCGGCCGTCGAGGTCCGCCTCGAGGGCGGCACGGCGGCGGCGATCCGCTGCCACCCCGAGGAACTGGCCCAGGCGCTGCGCTGCCTGCTGGAGAACTCCGCCGAGGCCGCCCCAACCCGGCCAATCCGCCTGCGCATCGAGGCAGGGGGCGGCGCTGTGGGCATTTGCGTGCAGGACGAGGGGCCCGGTTTTCAACCCGGCGGACTGCGGCGCGCGTACCGGCCATTCCGCAGCACCAAGCCGGGGCACGACGGCCTGGGGCTGTATTTCTGCAAGACCCTGGTGGAACGCAACGGCGGGTCCATCCGCATCCTGCCGGGGGCCGGCGCCCGCGTACAGCTAAGCTTCCCCGACGAGGCTTTATGAGCGACATCCTGATCTACACCGATGGGGGCTGCTCCGGGAACCCGGGGCCGGGGGCCTGGGCCTACATTTTAATGAAGGGTGAGGCCCGCCTCGAAGCCTCCGCGGCGGTGCCCGCGACCACCAACAACCGAATGGAATTGCAGGCGGTGATCGCTGCCCTGGAGGAAGTGGCGCGCCGCGCGGAATGGGCAGGCCTTTCCCTGGAGATTTTCACGGACTCCGAGTACGTGCAGAAGGGCATCACCCGGTGGATCCGGTCCTGGGAGGCAAACGGCTGGCGCACCACCAGCAAGCAGCCGGTTAAGAACCAGGATCTCTGGAGGCAGCTGCGCCGCCTGGCCGCGGAGCGCCGCGTCGAATGGCGTTGGCTGGCCGGGCACGCGGGGCACCCCCTCAACGAGGAATGCGACCGGCTGGTCCGGCAGGCCATAGCGCAACATAAAAAATAAAAGCGCCGGGTGCTCCGCCCCCGTTGGATAGGGCAGGAGGCAGGGTGCTCGCGGTTCTCATCAGCCAGGTTCCCGTGGGCGTGCAGGGGGTGCCCATCCGCGTGGAGGTGGATCTGCGCACCGGCCTGCCGGGTGTGGACATCGTGGGGCTGCCCGACAGCGCGGTCAAGGAGGCCCGCGAGCGGGTGAGGGTAGCCATCCGCAACAGCGGCTTCCGTTTCCCGCCCGACCGCATCCTGGTGAACCTGTCGCCGGCAGGCATCCGCAAGGAGGGGGCCAGCTACGACCTGCCCATCGCCCTGGGCATTCTGGCCGCCTCCGAGCAGGTGTCGCTGGACGGGTCACCACCCATCATGGTTCTTGGAGAGCTGAACCTGGCCGGCGAGGTCCTGCCCGTGAAGGGGGTTTTGTCCGCCGTAGGGACCGGGCTGGAGCACGGGGTGCAGCTCTTCCTGGTGCCATTGCAGAACCTCCCGGAGGCCAGGGCGCTGGCCCGTGGGCGGGTGCTGGGCATCAGCTCCCTGGCGGAGGCCGCCCGGGTGGTTTCGAACCTGGAGCTCGCCGCGGAGTGCCCGGCTCCTGCCCCCGATGGACCGGATCCGGACCCGCCCGCGGTGGGGGATTACGCCGATATCCGGGGTCATGCCATCCTCAAACGGGCGCTGGTGATCGCCGCCGCCGGCCGGCACCACCTCCTGCTGTTTGGCCCTCCCGGCAGCGGCAAGACCATGGCCGCACGCCGGCTGCCTTCGATTCTGCCCCCCCTGAGCTGGGAGGAGGCGCTGGCGGTGACCCGCATCCACTCCGTGGCCGGAGTCCTCCCTCCCGCCTGCGGGCTCATCCGCCGGCCGCCGCTGCGCATGCCCCACCACGGCGCTTCCAGCGAAGGGGTCATCGGGGGCGGCAATACGCCGCGCCCGGGGGAAGCGTCACTGGCCCACGAGGGGGTCCTGCTCCTGGACGAGGCCGCGGAGTTCCGGGCCACCCTCCTGCAGAGCCTGCGCGAGCCGCTGGAGGAGGGGAGCGTGACCATCGCCCGCGCCGGCTCCACGGTGCAATATCCGGCCTCTTTCCAGCTGGTGCTCACGGCCAACCCCTGCCCCTGCGGCAACCTGGGCAGGGCCCAGGCCGTCTGCTCCTGCTCGCCGGCGGAAGTGCGCTCCTACTGGCGCAAGCTCGGGGGGGCGCTGCTGGACCGGGTGGATATCCGCGTGCCGCTGAAACCGGTTTCAGCCGCCGAGATGACGGACGGGGCCGGGGAATCCAGCGCCGAGCTGGCCGAGAAGGTCGCCGGGGCGGTGAAGCTGCAGCGCCGGCGCTATGCCGGTCTGGCTTTTTCGCGCAATGGGCGCCTGCCCCCCGGACTGGTGGAGCGCTTCTGCGCTCCCGGGCCCGCCGGAATCGGCCTGCTGGCCCAGGCCATGAGCCAGCTGGACCTTTCCTCGCGCGCTTACCATGCCATACTGAAGGTGGCCAGGACGATCGCGGACCTGGCGGAGTCGGAGAGCATCGGTCGGGATCACCTGTTGGAAGCGATCCAGCACCGGCGCTACGGCGACGCGGACATCTTCTGGAGCTACGCGTAGGTCTGGCGCCTGCGCGCTCGCGCGGCTGTTGGATTTCACCCGCGAAACCTGTATATTCGCAAGTGATGAAGGTGCGCGCGTGAAACTGTACAGCCGCGGGCAGGTAGCGTTGGTCGCGGCTGCCGCCGTCGTAGTGGCTCTGGGCGGCGCCGGGGTGGCCGGTTTCCTGAAGCTGCCCCGGATGGGCAGCCTGCCCGAAGCAGCGGAAATCCCGCTGCCGGCCCTGGCGGCGACCCCCGTGCAGTACAGCGGCCCGGTTTCCCCGGATGAGTCCAACAACATCGAGCTCTACCAGCGCCTCAACCCGGCGGTAGTCAACATCACCGCGGTGAGCTTCGAGTACAACTGGTTCCTGGAGCCCGTGCCGGAGCAGGGCACGGGTTCGGGTTCGATTATCGACGTCAAGGGGCACGTGCTCACCAACTACCACGTGGTCAAGGACTCCTCCGAGCTGAGCGTCACTCTGGCAGGCGGCAAGGACTACAAAGGTAAGATCGTCGGGGTGGACCCGGAGAACGACCTGGCCGTGATCAAGTTCGAGCCGGGGGCGGAGCGCCTGACCGTGATCCCCTTCGGCAGTTCCTCCGGCCTGCGCGTCGGGCAGAAGGTCCTGGCTATCGGCAACCCCTTCGGCCTGGACCGCACCCTGACCACGGGCATCATCTCCGGCCTGGGCCGCCCCGTGAAGACCGAGTCGGGGATCGTGATCCGGGAGATGATCCAGACGGACGCCTCGATCAACCCGGGAAACTCCGGCGGTCCCCTGCTCAACTCCAGGGGGGAGATGATCGGCGTCAACACCATGATCTATTCGCCCTCCGGCGGCTCGGTGGGGATCGGCTTCGCCGTGCCCGTGGAAACCGCGCGGCGGGTGGTGCCCGATCTCCTGCGCTTCGGCAAGGTGCAGCGCGGCTGGCTGGACATCAAGCCGGTGCAGCTGTTCCCGCGGCTGGTGAGCTACGCCAACCTCCCGGTGCCCGAAGGGATCCTGGTTTCGGAGGTCACCCCCGGCTCCCAGGCCGAGCAGGCGGGCCTCAAGGGCGGAAAGGAGCCAGTGCGCTACGGGCGTTCGGTGTTCTACCTGGGCGGGGACATCATCGTGGAAGTCGACAAAATGCCCGTCAGCTCCCTGTACGACCTGCTCGGGGCCCTGGAGGACAACAAGCCCGGCGAAGCGGTCGAGGTCAAGATAGTCCGCAACCGCCGGCCCCAATCCCTGACCGTGAAGCTCTCGCAGCGGCCGCCAAACCTGGAGTGGTGAAGAAGTTCCGGGCCGTCTCCGGCTTCCAGCCGGCGGGCGACCAGGCCCAGGCCATCGAGGCGCTCGTGCGCGGGGTGCATGCCGGGCACAAGGCGCAGACCCTGAAGGGAGTGACCGGCTCCGGCAAGACCTTCACGATGGCCAAGATTATCGAGCAGGTGCAGCTGCCCACCTTGGTCATCTCGCACAACAAGACTCTGGCCGCCCAGCTGTACCGTGAGTTCAAGGACTTCTTCCCGGAGAACGCGGTCGAGTACTTCGTGTCTTACTACGACTATTACCAGCCCGAGGCCTACGTGCCGGGCAAGGACCTGTACATCGAGAAGGATTCCTCGATCAACCAGGAGATCGACCGCCTGCGCCTGGCGGCCACCGCTGCGCTGATAGAGAGGCGGGACGCGATCGTGGTGGCCACCGTGTCCTGCATCTACGGCATCGGCAACCCCCGGGACTACCGGGAGATGCGCCTGGAGCTCACCGTAGGGGCTCGCCTGGACCCGCAGGAGGCGCGGCGGCGCCTGGTGCGCCTGCTGTACGAGCGCAACGACGCCGTGCTGGAGCGCTCGCGCTTCCGGGTGCGCGGCGACGTGCTGGAGGTCTTCCCTTCCTACACCACGGACGCGGTGCGCGTGGAGTTCTTCGGGGACCAGATCGAGCGCATCCGCAAGATCCACCCCCTCACGGGCGAGTCCCTCGGCGATATGGACTTCTGCCTAATCTACCCGGCCAAGCATTTCGTCACCCCCGAGGAGCGCCTGCCCGACGCCCTGGAGCGCATCCGATCCGAGTTGAAAGACCGCCACCGGGAGCTGTTGGAGGGGGGCAAGCTGGTGGAGGCGGAGCGCCTCAAGTCGCGCACCGAGTACGACCTGGAGATGCTCCAGGAGATGGGCTCCTGCCCCGGGATCGAGAACTACTCGCGCCACCTCTCCGGGCGGGAGGAGGGGGAGAGGCCCGCGGTGCTGCTGGACTTCTTCCCCGAGCGCTTCCTAATGTTCATCGACGAGTCCCACGTCACCGTGCCCCAGATCCGGGGGATGTACGAGGGGGACCGCGCCCGCAAGCTCAACCTGGTGCGCTACGGCTTCCGCCTACCCTCGGCTCTGGACAACCGCCCCCTGTACTTCGCCGAGTTCGAGAGCCTGATCGACCGGGTGGTGTTCGTGTCCGCCACGCCGAGAGCGGAGGAGCTGGAGAAGAGCGAACAGCTGGTGGAGCAGGTCATCCGGCCCACCGGCCTGCTGGACCCGCAGCTGGAGGTGCGGCCGACCGAGGGGCAGATCGAGGACCTGTACGCCGAGATCCGCAGGCGCATCCAGGCCGGGGAGCGCACCCTGGTCACCACCCTGACCAAGCGCATGGCCGAGGACCTGGCCGAGTACCTCTCCGAGCTGGGCCTGAAGGTGCGCTACCTGCACTCCGAGGTGGAGACCATCGAGCGGGTGGAGATCCTCCGTGACCTGCGCCTGGGGGAGTTCGACGTGCTGGTCGGGATAAATCTATTGAGGGAGGGGCTGGACCTGCCGGAGGTGTCGCTGATCGGCATCCTGGACGCGGACAAGATCGGCTTTCTGCGCTCGGCCACCTCGCTGATCCAGACCATCGGGCGGGCGTCCCGGCACCTGAACGGCAAGGTCATCATGTACGCCGACCGGGTATCGGAGGCCATGCGCCAGGCCATCGACGAGACCGAGCGCCGCCGCCGCATCCAGGCGGAGTACAACCGCGCCCACGGCATCACCCCGATCTCGGTGTCCAAGGCCGTCCAGGACCTGCTGGTGCGGCACAAGGAGGAGAAGCAGGGCCTGGCCCGCTTCGACCTGGAGCTCATTGAGAAGCAGTACAACGTGGTGGTGCCCAAGCAGCGGCAGGCCCTGCTCAAGCGCCTGGAGCAGGAGATGCTGGAGCTGGCCAAGGACCTGGAGTTCGAGCGGGCCGCGGTGCTGCGCGACGAGATCCTCCGCCTGCAGGAGATGCAGGGTCCTCAGCGCGCCTCGAAGAGGACGTAATCCACCGGCCCCCCGGACACGTGCGGGGAGAATAAGCCGTCGTAACCCTCCTCGACTAAAGCAGCGCCGTAAATCGGATTCCATTCACTCATGATGCGGCGGTACGCGTAATAATACGCCTCGCTGACAGTCACGTAACCATCATGGTTTCGATCGCCGCCAGATTCTGCGGCCAGTAGGAAATAGGTCAATACACCATGGCCGTAGAGACCCTCCCAAGATACCTCGCGTTCCCCCGATGCGGCGATCACTAGTGCATCCTCGGGGGCGATATCGCCTTGGGCTCCCCCGTAGTTGGCATATAAGGTGAGCGCCCGAGAGATTATTTCGCCTAGAGTCTCACCGCTTCCTAGGAATTGCGGGGGGATTATATCCGCTTCCGCATGATTGCCGATGAAGCCTCCGGAGTTGCAGGAATCCAGGATTATTACCTTTTTCCTCGCGGCGATGGGGCCGAAGGCAGCGAGCAGCTGGTCATCGCTGAAGGTCTGGCTGGAGTCGGAGAGGGACCCGTAAAGGAAGATCCATTCAGTCACGGGATCGCTGCCAGCCGGCTCCGGCCCGCTGCCGCCGAAGCCACCGTGCCCGGAGAAGTAAAACACGAACAGGTCGTCCTCTTTCGCGGTGAGGGCCACCGAATCGATGTCGGCGAGCAGGTTAGTAAGGTCAGCGTCAGTATTGGTCTGCATCCACACCTGGTAACCCTGGGCGATCAACATCGCCTTCATGGCGACGGCATCGTCGTCGGGATATTTCAGGTTCGGATACACACCTTCCGCAAGGCCGGAATCGTAGATTGAGACGCCATACACAATTGCGTATTTGTCGTACGGGGCGCCCAGCACGCAGGCGGACAAGCCTGCGATGGTCAGGCCGGCGAGAAGAAGGCCTGCGCCCCGGATCCCTTTTCTCATGGCTGCTCCTTTCTGTGTTTCGGGTACCAGCGCCAGCGCAGGCCCAGCCCCACGGAAGCCGACAGGTCCAGGTCCCTGCGGAAATCCAGCCGCGCCGGGAGCGCGAGGCTGAAGGTGTGCGCCCCAAGGCGCGGGAAGTGCAGCTCCAGGTACGGTTCCACCAGGAGGGATGGGTAGAAGAACAGCAGCTCGGTCAGGCTGTAGACCTCGAAGTTGGCCGAACCCCCGGCGAGGATCCCCCCCAGCAGGTCCAGGCGGTCACCCGCCCGAGCCAGTCGACCCCTCCCGTAGAGGTAGGCGCCCGCCTCCAGCCCATGATGCCCCCCGTAAAGGACCCCCGTAACCGGATCGGAGGCGCCCGCCCCGCGGAAACCGAGGATGAAGCCAAGACCGAAAAGGCTTACCACGGGAACATCGAGGCTCAGGTTCACCGTGTACCACGGCTGCACGTTCAAGGGCCAATACGGGCTGCGGGCCAGGGCTACCCCCGCGCCCTCCCCGGCGCCCAGGGCCAGGCCGCGGATGGGGGAGGCGATCCTCCGGGCGGCCGCGGGCACGAGGGTGTCCGTCGCCGCGGACAGCGCTGGCAACAGGAGCGCGGCCAGCACGGCTGCCGCGGGTCGGCCTCTCATATTGCTAAAATGTAGGCCATCTGCTATGAATTTCAAGGCAAACCGATGAGAAAAAGACATTTCCTCCTGGGCTGCCTGCTGGTCCTGCTTTCCGCAGCTGCCTGCGGCCGCCAACCGGTGACCGAGCGCATCGACCTGCCGCCCACCCCCGTGCTGTCCATCCGCTCGACCTGGGCCGTGGTCACCTCCCCCTTCCTGCGCGTGCGGGACGAGCCCCTGGCCAAGGCCCGGGTGCTGGCCCACATCCGCCGCGGGGCGGTGCTGGAGGTCCTCTCCCGCACGGAGCGCAAGGAGGAGCTGGAGGAGGCCACCTCCTACTGGTACCAGGTGAGCTACGAGGGGCTGCGCGGCTGGGTGTTCGGGGCCTTCCTCGAGATCGCCGATTCGAAGGCCAGGGCCGAGAGCCTGGCCGCGCAGCTGGACTGAAACGCCGCGGCGCATGGACTTCCGCTCGCTGGCCGAGTTCGCCTACAGCCGGGTTCTGCCCTGGGCGGCTCCCCCCCTGCTAGGGGCCGCGATCGGCTACATCACCAACGATATCGCCATCCGCATGCTTTTCCGCCCGCTCACTGAGAAGCGCCTGTTCGGCGTGCGCCTGCCGTTCACCCCCGGCATCATCCCCAAGCAGCGCTACGAGCTGGCCGAGAGCATCGCGCGCATGGTGTCCCGGGAGCTGATCACTGCCGATGCCGTGCGGGGGCAGATGGCCAGCCCGGGGTTCGGCGAGAAGCTGGAGCGCAACCTGCAGGCGCTGTTCGGCGACCTGCTGGACAAGCCGCTCGCGGCCCTGGGAGTGCCTGACAGCGAAAGCCTCCTGGCCTCCCTGGAGCGCTTCCTGGCGGATGCGCTCGCCGGGTTCCTCTCCTCGCGCAGCTTCATCCACGGGGTACGCACCCTGGTCGCCGGCGGAGTGCACCGCCTTTCTGGGCTGACACTCGGGGAGCTGCTGCGGGGCGGCAGCCCGGTACGCCGGCCAGTAGGCCGGGCTTCGCCCCGGCAGGCCGGGCTCGGCCCGCTTCTGGGCGACCGGCTGCTGCCGCTGTTGTCCTCCCCCGAAAGCAGGCGCCGCATCGCGCGCGGCGTACAGCGCTGGCTGGAGGAGCGAAAGCAGAAGGACGAACCGCTGGGCGGGCTGCTCCCTCCCGAGCTCCTGCAGGCTCTCGGCGGGCTGGCCGGGCTGCTGGTGCCTGCCCTGCTCGAGGCCCTGTTCCACTGGCTGGAGGAAGCCGGGACGCGCTCCGAGCTCGCCCTGCGGGGCACAAGTCTGCTGCGCGAGATTCTGGATAAGCTGAACGTGCTGCAGAAGTTCCTGGTCACCGCAGGGCAGTTCGACCGCCGGCTGGAGCAGAAGATGCCGGAGATCATCGACGATACCCTGCGCTCCCTGCGGGAGTACGCCTTGCGGGGCGAGACCCTGGAAAGGTTGAAGGCTCTCCCGGCGGAGGCCCTGGAACGCTGGAGCCGCCGTTCTGCCGGTGAGGGGCTGTCCGGGATCAGCCCGTCCGGGGTGGCGGAGCTGGTGGAACGGGCCCTGGCCGGGCTGGACAACGAAGAGTTGCGGCGGCGCCTGGCCCAGGGGGTGGAGCGCTGGGCCGAGCGGCAGCAGGCCCGTACCCTGGGCGAGGTGGCGCAGCGCGTGCTGGGGCTCGGCGAGCAGGAGCTGACCGAGCTGGCCAGCGTGCGGGCCTTGGAGTACCT
>Ga0315284_10015746_pt1 | contig 10743 bp, 10 predicted proteins | sample YL17G09_16_MG_FD_203696 | JGI IMG/M metagenome (GOLD analysis project Ga0315284, IMG submission 203696) | Sediment microbial communities from Yellowstone Lake, YNP, Wyoming, USA - YL17G09_16 | ecosystem: Environmental > Aquatic > Freshwater > Lake > Sediment | place: USA: Wyoming | collected...
CAATTCCCCGCACATTTGCCGGTATGGAACCTGTTGCTATGATTATTTTATCTGCAACCGCGTGTATTATTCCATCATCGCTTATTATTTCTATTTTTTTATTATCAATAAATGCGGCAATACCCTTAATTGATTCCACACCCCAGCTTTTAAGCAGACTCTGCAGTCCTGAAGAAAGCTGTTTCACAATTCCGTCTTTTCTTTGTGAAATTTTTAAAAAATCATAATCGTAAGCGTTAACGCCAATGCCAAAATTCTTTGCAGTTGCTATTGTCCGTAAAACAACTGCGCTTGCTATTAAAGCTTTTGTAGGGATGCATCCCCTGTTCAGGCAAGTTCCTCCCGTTTCACTCTTTTCTATCATAAGTGCTTTCATGCCCAGTCCGGCTGCATGCAATGCAGCCGTATGCCCTCCAGGCCCTGAACCGATTATTATAATATCGTACTTTTTTTCAGTCATAGCTATTTCTCCTCAATTATTCCTATTACCTTTCCAACCGTTGCTTTTTCGCCTTCTTTTACAAGTATTGTCCTGAGAACACCATCTACAGGAGACTTTACGCTGAAATTTGCCTTATCAGTATAAAATTCCACAAGTTCTGATTCTGCTTTCACTTCCTCACCCGTCTGATGATGCCAGAAAGAAACTGTTGCTTCTGTAATATTTTCTCCCATATCCGGTAATATTATTTCTTTCATTTTGCCCTCACTTTAATAAACTTATTAAAACAGGATCTTCCCCTTTTCGTGTGGGTAAACATTCTATCAAATGCCATTCGGTAGATGAAGTATGTTTCCTGCTGGTCCCCCCACCTTTACAAGTGGGGGAAACTCTCGCAGGATTAAAATAAGCCCACTACCCTGCCCTCATCGTCTATATCAATAAAATTTCCTGCCGGCACTGATGGCAGTCCTGGCATAGTCCTCATCTCTCCGCACAGAGGATACAGGAAGCCTGCCCCTACTGATGCTCTTATATCGCGTATCGGGAATACGTAATTTTCCGGCCGTCCCTTCCTATTCTGGTCATGTGAAATTGACAGGTGAGTTTTTGCCATGCATATCGGCAATTTATCATAACCAAGCTTCGTGTACAATTTCATTTTTCTTTCCGCCAGCGGTGAAAAATCAACACCGCTTGCACCGTACATCCTGGTAGCTATGGTTATTATTTTCTCCCTGATAGGTATACCCAGCTCGTAAAGAAATTTAAACTTCGCCGGTTTTTCAGCTGCCTTAACCACTGCCTTTGCAATTTCTTTTCCTCCTTCGCCGCCTTTAGCCCATACATCGCTTGTCACTGCATCATCCGCTCCGGAATCCATTGCTATTCTCTTCACAATTTCTATTTCCTTATCAGTATCTGCGGTAAACCTGTTTATGGCAACCACTACCGGAACTCCGTATAACTTCAGGTTTTCAATATGTTTCTGCATGTTGCAGCTTCCCCGCTGTACAGCATCCAGGTTTTCTTTCAGCAGCCCCTCATCCATTGGTTTTCCCGCAACGATGATAAAATCACCACTATGCATTTTAAGCGCCCTTATGGAACACACCAGGACCACCGCATTTGGCACCATGCCGCTCATGCGGCATTTTATATTGAAAAATTTTTCAGCTCCAATGTCTGCGCCAAATCCGCTTTCCGTAACCACATAATCAGCAAGTTTAATTGCTATTTTATCCGCTATTATTGAATTGTTACCATGCGCTATATTCGCAAAAGGCCCTGCATGGACAAAACATGGCGTGTTCTCAAGTGTCTGCAACAGGTTTGGTTTTATTGCGTCTCTTAGAAGCACCGTCATCGCCCCAGCAACCTTGATATCCTCAGCGGTTACCGGTTTACCGTCATATGTCATGGCAAGAACTATTCTTCCCAATCTTTTTCTCAGGTCCTTAAGCCCGCTTGTCAAAGCAAGTATCGCCATAACCTCGCTGGCTACAGTAATATCAAACCCGCTTTCCCTGGGGAATCCGTCGTTTTCTCCGCCAAGGCCTATGACAATGTTCCTCAGAAACCTGTCGCTTACATCAACAACCCTTCGCCACGAAACGCTGAACGGGTCTATGTTCAGTTTGTTTCCTTTATGTATTGCATTATCCAGAAATGCAGAACAAAGGTTATGCGCCAGCCCAACAGCGTGTATATCACCGGTAAGATGCAGGTTAAAATCCTCCATGGGAACAACCTGTGAATACCCGCCTCCTGCAGCGCCGCCTTTAATACCGAACACAGGCCCAAGCGAAGGCTGCCTGATTGTAGTAATCACTTTCTTGCCTATACTATTCAATCCCAGCGATATTCCTATTGTATTGACCGTTTTGCCTTCTCCCAGCGGAGTAGGCGTTATAGCCGTGACATCTATGTATTTACCGTCGGGATTGTTTTTTATCCTATCCAGAACATCAAGCGATATTTTTGCCTTATACTTGCCATAAAATTCAATTTCATCTTCCTTGAGGCCTATTGCTTTTGCAATTTCTGAGATTGGCTTCATTTTTGAAGCCTGAGCGATTTTAAGGTCACTTAGCATTTTCCTTCTCCTTTTCTGATAAAATTAAAATTGGGTCTTCTCCTTAAAATTCAAGGTGGTGTAGTCAAAAGTGTTGATAATAAAGCTCTTTGAAAATTAATATATCAATGATAACTCAGTCTTTAAATAGCAAAATAGTGGTAGTATTGCCATCGGAGATCGAATATGAGTTTCTAAAACATCAATTAACCCAATAATAAATTTAAACTGGAGCCTTTAAACAATCTTCTATTAGCAACACTTTTGACTACACCACCAAATTTACCTTAACAATACACTAGTACAACCGTATTAAAATGAATCTCCACCACCCCGATACATCGGGGTGGTATCATTTATACGGACTTCGTCCGACCCCGATAAATCGGGGTCCTTGCTCTCACCCCCACCCTTACAGGTGGGGAACTCTCGCAGGATTAGTGTTGATGCCCATCCCGATACATCGGGGAGCTGGTGATAATCGGGCATATTAAACAGTATAAAAAATGTTCTTTGGCTGATAGTAATAGTGTCTCAAGTTTTTGGAAGGACTCCGTTCAACGAATTAAGCAGTCCTGATACAACTCCCCTTATAGCGCTTTCTATGAAAAAAGAATTATACCTGTAATACCCTGCCCAGACTACAATCCCCGTTTCAACATCTATAAGGCGCGCGCTTATGCCTATCTCGGCATCTACAAGATAGATTTCCTGTCTCTTCCTGCCGGAACCGTCATCAACATACATAATGTCTCTTCTGTCGGGAAGGTACTGCAACACAGTGCCTGCAAGTATTACATCTGCCCCTACAAGTTTACCTATCTTCTTTGCGGTTGCAGGATCAAGCAGCCCGCTTGAGGCAAGGTCAAATTCCTTCATGACCGCCTGAAGGTGAAAACGTTCAACTACATCTATATTTCTTTGCATAAGTTCCATAATGAATTCATCAGCAACCGCATCACCAGCAACATTCTGTGTACTGAAAGCAGATATTGTATCGGTAAAAGGTGAAACGGCAATCCTTTTAATTTTGCTGAAATCATAATCCTTTTTAATGACAACTCTCGGTCCGCAACCTGCCATCAAGCCTAAAATCAAAAATATGGCAATAAACTGTCTCATTCTCATTTAAAATTCCCTTCCAGCCTCTTTAAGTGTTCTTTTGCAACGCTTGATTTATCGCAATTCGGGCACAATTGCAGGTATTTTCTCCATGCAATTATAGCCTGTGAATTATTGACTACCGCTTCAAAGGACATTGCCTGCACATAATAAATAGTCGGATTACTGCTGTCATACATAATAGCGTTTCCAAGGCTATCAAGTGCTTCATTATACCTCTTCTCATTTGCATAGGCTATAGCTCTTGAAAGGTATGCCACAGCAGAAGCGGGACTCAATGAAATAGCCTTGTTAAAATACTCTATTGCTGTATTATAATCCCCGTTATTTGTATAACTCCTGCCCTTCTGGAGGTAGTTTGAAACCGGCTCTATTATAGTACTTGAAGCGGCAGGCAGTGCTGTAAATGTAATAATAGCTAGTGCGATTTTAATCATTTTATTCATATATTTAGTCCTTCTGTAACCTATTTAACGTTCATATAATCTACCACATAATTGCATAAAAGTCAAGCAATATCCTTCTTAATCCTTCTTAATCAAACAAATTGCGGGTAAAGCAACCTTTAATGATCACCTTTAATGATCAAAAAGCTTTGCAAGCACTATTCCTTTTATACCTGCCCATCAACTGCCCCAAAGCAATAATATGCCATTCCATAGCTTTTAGTAATGCCTGTTTGGTGGCCGCTCCTGGATAAATATCAACCATAATATCCAGCGCATATAATTTAAAATAATACCTGTGAATCCCCGGAGGAGGGCATGGACCTCCATAGCCGGGAGTGCCAAAATCAGTCCTTCCCTGTTTTGAACCGTCTTCAAGCACAGCGCCAGCAGGCATAGCTTCCGGGAATTCTCTCTTGTCTGCAGGTATATTATAAACTACCCAGTGAACAAAATCGCCTGAAGGAGCATCCGGGTCATCACAAATAAGCGCAAGGCTCATTGTGCCATCAGGGCATGCACCCCATTCAAGCGGAGGAGACACATTTTCTCCGTCGCAGGTATACTTCGCAGGAATCATTTCTCCATCTTTAAAAACAGGGCTGGTTATCTCTATTTTCATAACATCCCCTCCCTTATTGATGAATGCATAAGTAATGCCCTATGTGACTGAGCCGGTTTTGGAGCGAGACAAGGAACGAAGAGTGAGAATACTGAACGTATGTGAACGATGAGTACCGCAGGCGCAGCCCATAAAACGGCCAGCCCTTGCAGGGAGGGTTGCCTTAAATGACACTTCTGCGTCATTCGTCGCTCCCTCCGATAAATCGGAGTTCTCTTCTCTTTCCTTGAATTGTCAATTAAATCAACCCTTCGCATAGGACAGTACTTATGCATTCATCAATAGTAGCCTTAATATCTTTTTCTTTACAGGATAATAGAGTCATGTTAAGCACTAAAACCAGCATGACAGTTAATAACAGGTTTCTTTTAATGATACTATTTTCCGTTTCCATAGCTTTTCCTCAGCTCTTTCACATGCTCAACTATTACATCCCTTTCTTCCCTGTCTTCCTGGGTATCAGGATAATTCTTGAGGTATAGGCCCCACAGTTCAAGCGCTTTTGCGGGATTATCACTTTCATAAATAATTGCAAGGGCTTTTATATTCTCTGTCAGCCCCGGGTTCAGCTTTAAAGATTTTTCCAGGTACTTTTTTGCCTCGTTGTATTTTTCCAGATAAAACAAAGTAATGCCAAGATAGGAGTTATTGCCTGCATCTTCCGGCATAAAACCAATTGCCTGCCTGAATTCCACCCGGGCTTCATTAAACTTGCTTTCCCTGAAATATGATATACCAAGGCACCTGTGGGACTTTCCGTACAACTCATTTATTTTATCTTGAGGCTCATTTTGTATTTCATAGTCTTTTGCAAGGTCCATATAGGCATTGCCAAGATTAAACCATATTGAAGGCATCTGCTCATTAAGTTCAGCGGCTTTTGTAAAATTTTCAACCGCTTTATTGTAATTTTTATTCTTTGAATATATACAGCCAAGGCTGTTATAGGAACCCGCATAACTCTGCCTTTCTACCGGCAAATGGAACACAAGCAGGAACATAGATAGTATTACTATAGCCTTTATAAAACTCTTCCTGTCCTTGCGTGCGAATGCGGCTATTGTTTCAACCAGCCCGTAACCCGCAAAAACTGTCAGAGCCGGAACTATATACATCCTAAGCCTTGAAAATATAAAAAACAACAGCAGCGAACAGGTATAAAGCAGTATAATTGCATACAACGGATATATTTCCTTGAATTTTCTTAAACCAAAAAACATCCCCACAATTGAAAGCGGGCCAATTATTCCAAAAGTAACAAGCGGCAGCTTCAACATGAAAGAATATTGACTGCTAAAACTATAATCATAGTTATCAGGCCCTTCATAATTATTAAAAAGATATTTAATTTTTTTTAGCAATATTTCTGACCATTTAACCGGTTGTTTTATTATAAACTTAACCCCTTCTCTAAGCCAGAAATTTGCAACTTCTGAGGGCAACATGGTTCGTCCTGTTAATTCCTGCGCTTTTCTGGTAAAATCAGCATGTTCGTGAACGGGGTCTGAACGCACAAAACCTGGAGGTGAATATGTCCCGTCCGCTTCAGGATTATTACCCTCATAAAAAGTCTCGCCATATTTGCTGGTAATAAGCACCCAGTCCCCTCCAACATAATTATTGCGCAGGGTTACAGGAAATACTATAATTGCAAATCCAAATATAAACAGAAGAAAGTAATTAACGGCATTATTCCCGCCTGTTTTTTTTACATTTGCAGAAATTGCCATAAGTAAAACAAGGATTAAAGCATTCTCCCTGACAAGGCATAGCAGGCCGAATTCCACTCCTGTTAAGAAAAGGCCTTTCTCTTTCAACTTTCCTTTGCTAATTAATATAGACAGGTAAAGAAACAAAGTAATAAGCAGCACTCCGAATGGAGTTTTCATTATCACGCCATCATGGAAAATCATGGTTCCTGAAAATACAGCAAGCAATGCTGCCGCAAGGCCTGCGCCTGAAGAAAACAGCTCCTTACCAATATAGTAAATAAGTACGCAGGTGCTGCTGCCTGCAATTATTTGAAAAAAACTTACAATAAGGTAATTATGGCCGAATATTTTATAAATGAATGCAAGCACATAAGGATAAAGAGGGCTCATCTCCCATACGCCACTTCCCAAAAAATCTCCGCCTAAAATTTTCATAGCCCATGAATCGTAATAATCAGGGTCTCCCATTAAAGTGCTAAAAAGTATTTTACTGTTTATGTCTAAAATAAAAAGAAATCTTACCATAAAAGCCATTAAATAGATAAAGACAGGAAGATACTCGCTTTTAAGCAGCCTGTTTAAGAAGTTATTGTTCTTGATTTCACTCATAAAGGTATTATAGTATTTTTTCAACTAAAAATTCAAATAAAAAACGGGAGCATTTCCAATTATTCTTTACTAAATAATTAGAACTGCCCCCGTTTTTTACTGCTGCTGCCTTATGCTCTTGCAGTACCCGAATGTGCTGATAATTTTTCAACAAGTTTTTTTAAAACTGATTTTGCGCCATAGCTGACCTTCACAAACTTGACACCTGAAATATTATTATCGGTCCTCACAACTTTGCCTATACCATCTACAAATTCAAAATCTCCAGGTACCTGAAAGCTTACAAACACCTCATCCTCTTTTTTTAGTTTGTTTTCAGTCACTATTGCAATTCCACCGGAACTTATATTCTTTATATCGCTTTTTGATTTAAGGACTTTATTTACCTTGATACAAAAGAATTCACCAGGAATTATTTCAGCTTCAGCTCTTGTGCTTCTTCTTCTTTCTTTTATCATTTGTTATCCTTTTTTATCATTTATTATCTACCTTGCTTTCATAATTTATTATACCACAACAAGTAAAAATTGGCAAGCGAAAAATATTATTTAGTTAAATAATCCGACCAGGCCTGAAAAATTCAGGTGGCGTAGTCAAAAGTGTTGCTAATAAACGATTATTAAAAAGTTACAAATCAATTCTTCATTGAGTTAATTAATGTTTTGAATACTTACGTTTAGCTTTTTTAATAATAGCACCTATATTTAGTCTCCGAAGAATTTAATTATTGTCGGTATTTCATTTTCAGGAGGCTTTTATTAACAACACTTTTTACTACGCCACCAAAATTCAATTACTGAGCTTTATCGCAAATATTAGGGCATTGCGACGGGGTTGAAGTTGATTTCCGCCCCGATATATCGGGCGCTTGGGCTAACCTTAAAGGTTGTTAAAGTGTCCGTTCATTCCTTGAAATAATTGCTTATGGCTTTAATAATTCTTATAGCAGCTTTTCCGTCACCGTATGGATTTATGGCATTTGCCATTTTAACGTATGCCTTTTTATTGCAGAGTAAAATTGATACTTCTTTATAAATTCTGTTTTTATCGGTACCGATTATCTTCACTGTTCTTGCAATTACCGCTTCAGGCCTTTCTGTAACCTTTCTTAAAACAAGCACCGGCTTACCCAGTGAAGGAGCTTCCTCCTGTAGCCCGCCGGAATCAGTGAGAACCAGATAAGACTTATTCATAAGTTTTATAAAATCAATATAATCCAGAGGCTTTGTAAGGTGAACCCCTTTTATATTTTTTAGCACCCTGAAGACTGCGTTCTTAATGTTTGGATTGGGATGCACGGGATAAACTATTTCAATGCCGACATGCGCCTGTTTTATTTTTTTCAGCGCTGTGCAGATATTTTCCAGCGGCTTTCCCCAGTTTTCCCTCCTGTGCGCAGTGACTAAAATTATTTTTTTGTTAAAATCTATTTTTCCCAGCTCTTTATTTTTAAAAGCTGTTTTAAGTTTGAGCGCCATGAATAGCGCGTCAATAACGGTGTTTCCCGTTACATATATGTGCTTCCCATTTATGTTTTCTTTTTCAAGGTTATTTTTCGCTGAAACCGTATGAGCGAAGAACAGGTCGCAAAGGCTGTCCGTCAACCGCCTGTTAAGCTCTTCAGGGTAAGGATTAAACCGGTCAAAACTCCTGAGGCCGGCTTCAACGTGGCCAACCGGTATTTTCTCATAATAGCAGGCAAGAGCGGAAGCAAAAGTTGTGGTAGTGTCTCCGTGCACCAGGACTAAATCCGGCTTTTCTAATTTTAGTATTGCCTGAAATTTATTCAATATTTCGGTTGTTATATACCCCAGCGACTGTGAAGCTTTCATAATATTCAGGTCATAATCGGCTTTTATGGCGAAAAGCTTCAGCACCTGGTCAAGCATTTCGCGGTGTTGAGCCGTTACTACAACTTTAGTTGTAAATTCTCTCCTGTTATTTTTCAACCTGTATATTACAGGCATCATTTTAACAGCTTCCGGGCGAGTGCCAAAAATAACTAATATCTTCTTCATCATGACCCTTTGTTCAGAATTATTGCCACTGCACCAAGCACCGCTGATATAATATATATAGTTATGACAATTTTCCTCTGGCTCCAGCCTCTGTTAAGCAGTATGTGATGGAAATGGCCTTTGTCTGCTTTCATTATAGGTTGTTTATTAAACAGCCTTCTTACTATTGTGAAACCTGCGTCCATTATAGGCACGCCAAACATTATTATTGGTATAAAAAGGGCAATTGCGGCGGTTGTCTTTAATATTCCTATTATTGTAAGCGTTCCTACTATAAATCCAAGCAGCATACTGCCCGTATCTCCCATAAATATCCTGGCAGGGCTGAAGTTATATCTTAAAAATCCGAGTACGCTGCCTACCAGGCAGACCGACAGCAAGGCAACGAGTTTTAAACCTTTGATTATGACCACGCTTTTCTGCACATTAATCTCGCTTACGGTGACTATAAAAAATGTAATTCCAGCTATGGCCACTATACCTGCGGCAAGCCCATCCAGCCCGTCAACCAGGTTTACGGAATTTATAAAGCCGATTATCCAGAGAGCGGTAATGAATGTACTTACTATTATTGGCAATTCTATGTAGCTGCCTGTGAACGGGCTCGTAAAACCCACTATTTTTATACCGTACTGCAATACCACCATCGCTGCAATAATCTGAGTAAGCAGTTTAGTGAGAGGTTCTACTCCTTTTTTATCGTCTATCATTCCAAGAAATACAATAATCGTACAACCTATAATTATACCTGTCAGGTATGTTTGTATGGTCGCAGAGGGCACATTGACATATTTTTCTATGGGAAAATTTAAAAGCATTCTGAACGAACCTATTTTAAGAAGATAAAGCAGTATTATTGAGCCAATAAATCCAAAATAAATACTTATACCGCCCCATCTGGGCATCATCCTGGAATGCACCTTTCTTGGGTCAGGCTTGTCCATTACATTGAATCTCTCTGCTATGCTGATTACAAGAGGCGTTACCAGCAGGGCGAGTGTAAGTGAAAATATAAAACCGTAAATATAGATTAAAATCATATCGTCAGTGTTTACCGTAAATAGGAAATCTTTTAGTGAGTTTGTGAACTTCTTTCTTTATGTTCAATAATTTTTTCTCAACATAACGATTGGCAACAGCATCAGCAATATATCCTGCAATAAGCCCCATCTCTTTTTCTTTCATTCCCCTGGTTGTTACTGCCGGGGTTCCCAGCCGGATACCGCTTGTCACAAGCGGTTTCTGAACGTCATAAGGGATGCTGTTTTTATTAACTGTGATTCCTGCCTTATCCAGCGTTTCCGCAGCAACATCTCCGGTAACTCTTTTATTGCTCAGGTCTACAAGCATCAGGTGGGTGTCTGTCCCTCCGGAAACAATCCTGAAGCCATTTTTAATCAGCGCTGAGGCGAGAGCCCTTGCATTCCTTACCACCTGTATCTGATACTCCCTGAATGCAGGCTTCATTGCCTCGTTGAAAGCTACTGCCTTTGCTGCAATAACATGCATAAGCGGGCCGCCCTGTATTCCGGGAAATACGTTCTTGTCTATCGTGGCAGCAAATCTTTTCTTGCACAGTATCATCCCGCCCCTTGGGCCGCGAAGAGTTTTATGCGTCGTGGTTGTTACAAAGTCTGCATATGGCACCGGAGACGGGTGCAGCCCGGCTACGATAAGCCCCGCAATATGAGCGATATC
>Ga0315284_10015749_pt1 | contig 10742 bp, 9 predicted proteins | sample YL17G09_16_MG_FD_203696 | JGI IMG/M metagenome (GOLD analysis project Ga0315284, IMG submission 203696) | Sediment microbial communities from Yellowstone Lake, YNP, Wyoming, USA - YL17G09_16 | ecosystem: Environmental > Aquatic > Freshwater > Lake > Sediment | place: USA: Wyoming | collected...
ACGGAAGGCAATAGCAGCTCGTGATGCGGAGGCGACGTCAGCACGACGTTGGCCGCCGTCGGCGCTATAGCTGGCCCGTCGCGCCCCAGTTCTCGAGCAGCTTTTGGTACTCGGGGTCTTGATACCGTTCCAGCGCAAACGCGGGCGCGTAACGCGGCAGCGCGCTGCCTGTGACGTGAGCCGCCAACAACTCGCCGGCCGCCGGGGAAGCCATCAAGCCATAGCCGGAAAGCGCGCCGATCACAAAAGCGCCTTCCACCGGCAGCGGCCCGATCAAGGGCCGGTTCTCTGGCGTCTTGGCATAATAGCCGCCGTCAACGGTGAGCTTGGGAATACGTCCGATGTAAGCCTTCAAGCCGGGCAACAGCGTCATCAGGCCGCGCAAGGCGATCTCGGGATAATATGGATCGTACACGGGTGGCAAGACCGGCTCTACCGGCTCGATGTGATAGGTCCATAGGATGAGGACGACCGGGCTATCGGCGGGGCCTTCGGGACGCGCGTGAACACCGGATACGAATTGGCTCAACATCCATTTCGTCTCGTCCGACTCGGCCAATTGAGCGCGCTCGTCCTCAGTCCACGGGAGAAATTGTGGATCCGTCCAGATGAGCAGAGGAGCATCGCGCCGGACCACCCCCAGATGATCTGAGAACGCAACTTTGGCGTGGAACTCGAAATGCACAGGCAGCTCGACGCCGATCATCTTTCCAACGGTCTTGATGAGCGGCCCGGCGGCGACGACGAATCGGCGCGTGGCAATCGTCTTGGCTCCCTCTTGGCTCTGGAGATGAACGGCCTGCACCTGGCCGCCGACCACATCCACTGCCTCGACGCGGGCCTGGAGCAACTTGACTCTGCGCTCTCTCGCGCGCTCGAGCATGTACATGCCCAACTGCTGCGCGCTGAACCACCCGCAGCGGCGGGGATGGACGACGGCGAGGGTCTCTTCCGGCAAGTAGGCAAAGTGCTCTCGGATCAGCTTTTGATCCAGAATCAGGTCCGAGCCGGTCGGTTGATTTTCAAAACCATGAGCGGGCGCGGGCGCGTAAGGCGGGTCGCCGGGCTGGCCTGAATGGACGCGCACCGGCCCTGCTCCCAACGACGCAGCCTCTTGTGCGGCTTGCCGGAAATCTGGAATGCGTGCCGGGTCGGCGGTGGCGAATAGATACCCGCGCCGATTCAGGTTGATCCTGTTGTTGGTCGCGCGCGCGATCTCTTCCAGGATGTCAATGCTGCGATTCATCAGGCCGACCATCGCATCGCCCGGCCCGGGCCACCAGTTGCGGTAGCATTCGGTGGATTTGTCGCTGGTCAACGAAAGCGGCGGCAGCTCGTCCACCAGAACCACATCCTTCACACCATGCTTGATGGCCAGATGATAGGCCGCCGAGATGCCGGCAATCCCTGCGCCGCAAATGACCACGTCTGCGCTTGTGTCTGGCATCGAGTCTTCTCCGCCCTCCGGGTAGGTCGCGCTTGCCCGTCCCTCCCCTTTACAGGGGACTAAGCGCAGGACACCCTTTACCCATTAAGGGTACCCTGGGGGCAGGGGTGTGTCCGCCGCTTTGCGGCGGCGGGCCGCCTGGCGCAAGCGGGACCTACGCAAGCATCGAGATTTTAAAGCAGGGCTGCACCTGTCCCACGATCAGCTTGCGATGATTTTTCATCGGCCCGGCGGCGTAATGCTCCAGCGCGGTCACTTGCTCATCGTCCAGCGCGCCGAGCTGCCGCAGCGCCTCGACGACGACGGCATTGCGCCCGCGCCCGTCGGCGCCGTCTTCCATGCCGCTTTCCATCTTGATCGCAATGCCCAACCCGGACGACAACAAGCCGATGCCGTAATACCCTTCCGCGCCGCCCTTGACGACAATATTTCCCTTGCCCACGCGCATCACGTCTGTGTCAAGCCGTTGGGTTCCGCCGACCATCTCTGGATACGCCATCATCGCCGAGGCGATGCGCCGCAGCGCCGAGCGGCGCGGCTCGCTCAACCCAGACGGATCCGCCAGCCGCGCAAATGCCAGCGCCGCGTTGCGCAGCGGGAGGGCGAACGTCGGCACGCTGCATCCGTCAATCGCCACGTCAATCGAATCGGGCGACAGGTCAGTCATCTCGGCCACGGTCTGTTTGATCGTGACTTGAAGCGGATGCTGCGGGCTGAGATAATCGGCGATAGGCAGCTTGCGATCCACGCACTGCGCCAGCATCCCGCTGTGTTTGCCGGAGCAATTGTTGTGCAGCGCGGAAGGCTTTTGTCCGGCGTTTTCCAACGCCCGCGCGGCCGGAGGATGCGATAGCGCATGTGTGCCGCATTGCAGCGCGCTCGCGTCCAGGCCGATGCGCGCCAGGATGCCCAAGACGGCCTGGACGTGAAACTCTTCGCCATTGTGCGAAGCCGCCATCACTGCCAAATCGCGGTCAGAAAATCCAAAGTGGTCAGCCGCGCCGCTTTCCACCAACGGCGTAAGCTGGAACGGCTTGGCCGACGAGCGCAGCCACGTTGTCAGGTCGGCGTCGCCGAGCGAGGCGACCAGGCGGCCGCGCGCGTCCACGACGGCCATCGCGCCTCGATACACCGCTTCGAGGCGCGAGCCGCGAATAACTTTGATGAGGGGGACGGTATTGAACATGAAATGACCTCGCTAGCGTCAAACGTAAAACGTCAGTCCACGTATAACGTTGACGACTCTGAAAAATTCGGATTTGAACCAAGTCACACGTACGCCACGGTTTTATATTGAATCCCTTTGCGTCTTTGCGGTGAGAAAAAGGCTTTTTGCATTAGAGTTGTTTTACTTTTTAGATTTGAGCATATCGTAAATGTGATCCAGCCCGGCCTTGATGCGCCGCTCGGCGAACTCACGCTCCTTTTCGGATACCGGGTAACGCGCGAGGAACTCGCGGACGAGCAGCGCCGTTTCGGCCCGGGGCCGCCGCAGGCGAAGGAGCGACTGGACGCGCGCGCGCATCGCGCGGAGATAGTCGGCCATTGGCTCAAGCGCTGCCTTGTTGCACGGGCCGCCTCGACCCGGGACGAGGGTCTTGGCCGCAAAGCTTTTGTCGCCGACTTTATTCAGCAGATCGAGCCACGTGGCAAGGTCGCCTTCTGATGTCACGGGATGGGCGTGGAATGCCAGCAGGTCGCCCATGAACAGCACGCCTTGTTGGGGCAAGTGGATCCACGTACTGCCCTCTGTCGCTCCGCCCACGCGCTGGATCACGATGGGGGCGTCCTTGTACAAGATCAGCTTGTCTGTAAACGTGATCTGCGGCAAGGTGATGCGCCAGTCGTCGGCGTCGGAGGAATTGGGAAGAGAGTCATCAACTTGGGGCACAGTGTCGCCATAGTTTTTTATTTTTTCCAACGCGGCCTTGTGCGCCACGACGACGCCCCCCAAGTATTGAAGGCTCGCAATGCGGTCGCGCTGCCCGTCGGTCAACACCACAAAACGGATGGGCCGATCGGTGTGCTTGGCGATTTGCGCGCGCCAGGCGCGGGCGTGGGCGGGCAGCGTTGGGCTGTCTATGCAAATCACGCCCGAATCGGTGACGATACAGCCGACGGTCACGCCGTGATAGCCGTGCTCGACATAGATGTGGGGAGCGATTTGTTTCATAGCCGTTACTCAGTTACTCTGCCGTTCAGCTACAGATTGACCGATTGACTGAACGACTGCTCGAACTTGATCCTCAGTAGCGGGAGGGCCGCCGCCTTGCGCAAAATCTGGCTTGCCGCCGCCGCCTTTGCCGCCGATCTGCTCGATGGCGCGGCGAACCAACTGCACAAGATCGAGCGAGAGATCGGACGAGCGCGCAAAGACGAACATGGGCTGCCGGCCTCCCGAGCCAAGCAAGACGACCGTCTTGGGCTTGGCCGCAAGCTTTTTTGCCATGGCGCGCAAGTGGGTGGGATCGCGCTCGGCCCAGGCGCGCGTGATGAGGCGGAACTCGCGCTCTTGCGCCGCGGCGTCCAGCTCGACCACTTCATATCCCATGATCCGGCTTTCGGCCTCGGAAAGCTTTTTGCGCCAGTCTTTGGCCTCGGCTTGAATGCGGTCAATCGCCTGGTCAAGCTCGCCATAGCCCACCGAAAGCGCGCCGGCGACCTGGGTGATCATCTGATGCTTGCGGCGATAGTCCGCGAGCGCGCGCTGACCGCAGCGGAACTCGACGCGCAGCGCGTCCGAGCGCCGGTCGAGCTTGACGATCTTGATGAGGCCGACCTGGCCCGTGCGCGCCACGTGCGTTCCGCCGCAGGGCGACCAGTCAAAGCCTTCCACCTCGACGATGCGGATGTTCGTCTCGACTTTAGGCGGCTTGCGCAGCGGCATCTGCGATAGCTCGGCGGCAGTGACAAAGCGCGCGATCACCGGGCGATCCTCGAACACGATTTGGTTCGCCAGGTCTTCGGCGCGCTCGATCCCCAGGACACCCTTAAGGGGTGTGGCGGGAGGCGACAAATCTTTGTTGTCCAGGTCAATCGTCAGCGTGTCGTCGGTCAGGTGAAAGCCGACTGTCTCCGCGTCGGCCGCAGCGATGAACGCTTGCGAGAGAATATGCTGGCCAGTGTGCTGCTGCATCAAGTCAAACCGGCGCGACCAATCTATCTCGCCGGTCACCTCGTCGCCCGCGATGTCTTGCGAAAGGACGTGCAGCACCGCGCCGTCCGCATTGCGCTCGATCACGTCCACCACGAGCGCATCGCCCAGCTTGCCCCGGTCGTTCGGCTGGCCGCCGCCCGTGGGATAAAACGCCGTGCGGTCGAGCACCACTGCCGGGTGGCCGTCGTGCGTCAACCGCTCGACGATGCGGGCGGTAAAGGTTTTGCAGGTTGCATCCTGATAGTAGAGTCGTTCGGTCATCGTTTAAGCGCGATGCAGTTATCAAAAGTGAACCAGCGGCGGCTTGCCGATGGCATACACGTTAAAACCCATCTTGAAGAGGCTCCGATGATCCAGAATATTGCGGCCATCGAAGACGAAAGCCGGTTTGACCATAGACTTGTAGATGGCTTGATAGTCCAATTCGGAAAAGTATGACCACTCAGTCAGGAGGGCAATGGCATAGGCCCCGGCGGCTGCAGCATAGGGGTCTGGCTCAAAGGTCACCCGCCGGGCGTCAGCACCCAGGTCGGCGCGGGCGTTGTCCAGAGCGTGCGAATCGGTGATGACGATCTCGGCTCGCTCTTCTAACAACGCCCGGCAAACGGCCAGGGCCGGTGATTCGCGCGTGTCGCTGGTGTTGGCCTTAAAGGCAACACCAAAGAGGGTAATCCGCTTGCCCGCAACTGTATTGAACATCGCAGACAGCATATTGGAAACAAAGTGCGCCTCTTGATATTCATTCATCTTGACGACTTGTTCCCAATAGTCGGCGACCTCTGAGAGACCATAGTATTCGCACAGGTAAACCAGATTCAGGATGTCTTTCTTGAAGCATGATCCGCCGAAACCCACACTGGCGTTTAGAAAACGCGGGCCAATGCGACTGTCCATGCCAATAGCGTGAGCGACTTCGTTGACATTGGCTCCGGTCTTTTCACACAGAGCCGAAATGGCGTTGATGGACGAAATGCGCTGAGCTAAGAAGGCATTCGCTGCCAGCTTGGATAGTTCGCTGGACCACAGATTGGTGGTGATGATACGCTCCCGGGGCACCCATTGGCTATAGATGTCAACGATGGCCTGCATCGCTCTCTGGCCTGAGGGTGTGTCTCGCGCGCCGATAAGCACGCGGTCTGGGTTCTCCATGTCACGCACCGCTGTGCCCTCGGCCAGAAACTCGGGATTGGAAACGACGTCAAAGTAGAGACCGTCGCTATTAGAGTTGAGAATGTGCTCCATCGCCTCAGCCGTGCGCACAGGCAGTGTGCTCTTTTCCACCACGATTTTGGGTGTTGTCGAATTCCGCAAGATTTGACGCGCTGTCTTTTCCCAGTATTGCAAATCGGCCGCTTTGCCCGCGCCCTGGCCAAAAGTTTTGGTGGGCGTGTTGACGCTGACAAAGATGAAATCAGCCTCAGCAATGTGGCGGTCAACCTCGGTAGAAAAGAAGAGATTCTTGTTCCGAATAGCGCGAACCATGTCGTCCAGTCCGGGTTCGTAAATAGGCAGATGATCGGATTGCCAGGCGGCGATCCGTACTTCGTTAATGTCCACTACCACCACGCGGTGTTGAGGACATTTTTGGGCGATCACGGCCATCGTCGGACCGCCGACATAACCGGCGCCGATGCACAGGATGTTAGCCACGAGAGTCGTTCCTTTCACTCAGTGATTGTGCCAACGAGCCAAGTCCCTACACGGCATCCTTCAACCCTGTCCCTGTGTTCAAGCACACCACCCGCTCATCCGGCTTGACCCAGCCGGACGCGAGCAGCTTGTGCACCGCAGCCAACGTCGCCGATCCTTCCAGACACGCCTGGATGCCTTCCGCCGCCGCAATTTGCGCGCGCGCGGCGATCATCTCCTCGTCGCTCACGGCGATGGCGGTTCCGTTCGATTCGCGCACGGCGCGCAAGATGAGCCGGTCGCCGAGCGGCTTGGGGACGCGCAGCCCAGCGGCAATCGTCTGCGCGCCCGTGAAAAATTTGCACGACTCGCGGCTTTCCTCGAACGCCTTGATCATCGGCGCGCACCCGGCGGCTTGGACGCACACCATACGCGGGCGATGCGCGCCAATCCATCCAAGCTGCTGCATCTCGTCAATCGCCTTCCAGATGCCGATGAGGCCCGTCCCGCCACCGGTGGGATACAAAATCACGTCCGGCAGTTGCCAGCCCAGGTCGTGGGCGATCTCGTAGCCCATCGTCTTTTTGCCTTCCAGGCGATATGGCTCTTTGAGCGTGGACACGTCGAACAGGCCGGACTCTTTTGCCATCGCCGCCGACGCGCGGCCTGCGTCGCTGATGAGACCTTGAACCAGGTGCAAATGCGCGCCGGCCATTTTAACTTCGTTCTGATTCGCTTGCGGCGCATCGTCCGGCATAAAGACGTGAGCGGGCAAGCCTGCGCGCGCGGCATACGCAGCCAACGCGCCGCCCGCGTTGCCCGCCGTCGGGATGACGAATCCCCGCACGCCCAATTCCACTGCGCGCGAAACCGCCATGCCTAACCCGCGCGCCTTGAAGGTGCCGGTGGGATTGCGACCCTCGTCCTTGATGTAGAGATTCGGCAGTCCGAGTTGCGCGCCCAACCGCGGGACATGGAGCATGGGTGTGCCGCCTTCGCCCAGCGTGACGATGTGCGCTGAATCATGCACGGGCAAGAGTTCCTGCCAACGCCACATGTTGCCGGGCCGGGCGAGCATCGCATCACGGTCGAGATGCGTGCGGGCAAGAGGCAAATCATAACGAGCGAGAAGGGGCGAGCCGCACTCGGGGCAGATGGTGCGCAATTCGACAGCAGAATAAACCTTGGCACATTCGGGGCAATCGAGACGAGAAAGATAACTCATCGGCCCTCCCGTTTGGCGAGTATTATAGCACAGGCAAAACGCCCCCGCCACAAGACATAATCTTGTAGGTAATTGGTTTTACAACGGTGGGGGGCCAGCAACTTTTGCAAGGTCCTTTCTGTGAACAGTGTGGGGCGAATTGGGGCAATTCTAGCCATAAGGTGGGGCACTGTCCCTGAAATCACGCTTGAGCAAAAAGCGCGAGGCCTGGCAGGTTGCCAGGCCTCGTTTGTGTGCGCGGGACGCAGATCTGCCGTTACACAGCGCAAGTAGCGGTCAACTTGCCTTTTGTGTGCGTCGCTTGGCGAGTCGCCTCGCCGCTAGAATTAGAATGATGGTTGTAATACCGGCAAGCACGAGCAAAAGGATAGTGACAATCCGTTGCTGGCTGGCCGCAACCTGATTGGCCGCTGGCTGGGCCAGAACCGAGAGGAACGCTTCGCGCTCGAGCGGCGCGCCATCGGGCGCAGAGCCGCTCACCTGGATGTTGATGCCGTAGACGCCAGAGGCAACGGGCTTCCAGGCCACTTGCCACTCGTCGCCGCTTGGGGCAAGGGAGATCGTTCCCAGTTTGCCATCGGGAGAGCGGACAAGAGCTTGGGCTTCACGGATCGGCAAGTTCTGCCCTGCCAGCTCGAGTCGGGCGGCAATATCCACTGATTCGTTGGGTTGAGGCAAAAGCGTGCTGACCCGCGCCTTGAGCGTTGCGCCGCCTCGGAGTTGAGCGGTGACGGCGTAATCCGCGCCGCGCGCAGGTGTCTTGCTTGTCGCTTGAAGTGTGATACGCCACGGGCCAGGCCGGGGATTCTGGAATCCATACCCCAGGTAAACCAGCGTCGAGGGATCGTCCACGACAATCAACCCATTGCGAGTTGCGTCGAGCGCGATCACATTACCGCTTGCGCCGCGCACGGTCACGGTCAGTGATCGAGTCGGGTCGTAGAGCGCGAAACTGGCGACGGCGACCTGGTCAATGTTGATCGTTACCTCTTGACGGCCGCTCGCGTCCACGTGGCCGGTGTAAATGTGTGTGAACTGGAGCGCATCTTGACTGCTTGGGGTGGGGGCCGGGTCAGGCTCCGAGCGAAATTCGCTCGCCGGTTTTTGCAGCAGCGGCTTGACAAAGGTCTCGAACACCTGCTTTGAGGTGTTCAGATCGGTGTGCAAGAGCGGCATCGTTTTGAGGTCGAGCGGGATGCCCTGGGCGCTTTCGAGCGAGACGGCCACATCCGTGGGGACATCCGTGCAGGGCGACTTGAACGCTTCGATGATCGGAGTGCCCGCTAGCTCGTGAAACGGCACGCCGCGCCGGCGGGTGATCTGGGAATTGAAAATGCCGCGCATATAGCTCGGCCTGATTTCGAGCGAAGCGGGGATGTACAGGTTAAGCGAGGCTGGCAAGTTGGCGCAATCCGATCCGTTGTGCGGCGTGCCCAGCATGATCAGTTGCGCCACGTCGCGCTCTTGCATCAGGCGGTCAATATAGTAGCGGGAAATCGTTCCACCCATGCTGTGCCCGATCAAGTCCACCTGTTGAGCGCCCGTCGCCTTTTTGACGCTGGTGATGTAGCGCCCCAGGATTTCAGAGTTCTGAGCGATCGTGTTGGTTTTGCCCGCCGGATCGGCGATGCTGCCTGTGTTGAACTTGCCTTCGAACTGACCATCGCCCACGGCAAAGCCGTGCGCTCCCATCAAAGCCAGGAAACCGTTGGGGCCAAGATAAGCAGCCCAGGCTTCCGCACTCGAAATAAAACCGTGCGCCAGGACAACCGGGCGAGGCGCGATCTGAACCTGTGTGGTCGCCGCAACTGCGCCATCGGCCAACGCGCGAATCGCTCGCTCTTTCTTGGGCTGCCCGCCTTTGTCCCAGTACCAGCCCAACGCTGCGAACCGCTCCGTCTCGCAACTGTCCGCATTGGTTTGAATCGTGCACTCGGCCACGTGCACGGTCTCGGCATCCAAGACAAAGGTCACGCGGGTCGGTTGAGCCGTTCGATTCTGCGCCTTGAGCCTGAGCTGGATCGAGTCGCCGTCAACCAGCTTTGAAATCACAGCTTTGTTCTTGTCCAAAATAACCACGCTTGCCGATTGAGCACGCGCCTGTTGGACAAGTCCCAAAGGCAGGACAAGCAGCAATAGCAAGCCGACGATCAGAGTCGCTCTTTTCATAGCACCCTCGATAAGACTGTTTCAAACCGCTTGGGAAAACCCTTCCCTTGGCCTGGGGATGAGCAAAAGTATACCTGTGAGCCGAGTGGGTGTCAAGGAAAGACGACAACCTCTTTGCCTTGCAGCTTGTCCACAATGGGCTGCGCATTCCGTTCGCCGTTTTGTCAGGCCTCGCTCGCGCTCCCAGCTTCTGGGCGAGGGCCTATGAACCAAAACTGACGATGGCTTTCTCAAGCGTCGGAAACGCCTTTAGGATGCTGGTGAGACCAGCCATCTTGAGAATATTTTCTACACGTGGTTGAGCAGCAGCCAAACGTAGATCGCCTCCCTGCTGGCGGCTCTCTTTGAGCACGATCAGAATCGCGCGCAGGCCGGCGCTGCTCATAAAATCCACCTGGCTCAAGTCAGCCACGAGTTGTCTTTGCCCGTTGCGCACCTGGACACTCAGAAAACTGGTCACCTGACCAGCCGTCAAAGCATCAACGCTGCCGACAATCGAAACGACCGTCGTCTGGCCGAGTTGCTTGGCGGTGATTTCCATCGTACTTGTTCCCCCTATTTTTCTTCCCGGGTGGACTGTAGCCGTTTGACGAGCGTCAAACAGTTGCCAGCCTCCGTCGTCTCGTAACGCACCTCATCCATCGTACGATAGATAAAAAACAAGCCGAACCCGCCCATAGGCCGATCTTCCAAAGCAGCCTGCACGTCCGGCATGGGCGCCTCAGCCGGCTCAAAGGCGTGACCAAAATCGGTGATGGCCATCACCACCTGCCGTGGGTCAATGTCGAGCGCCAGGATGATCGAGCCGGGGTTCATACTCGCATAGCCGTGGGTGATAATGTTGGTACAAGCTTCATCCACCGCGAGCTTTAAATCGTAGCAAGTCTGTTCGTCAATGCCGGGCTGTAGTGGGCAGGCAGCATCAATCATCTCTCGAAATCGAGGCAGTGATTCCAATTTGGCTGCAAGAGTGATTTGACGGCGGATGCTCAAGGGTTCACTCCATTTCTGAGATAATAGGGCTGATCAATACTCGGCGTCCGGAAACGTCTCTACTCCCGCATGACGTCCCACTTGCTTGACCATACGCAATCCATTCCATGTCTCGCCCATGA
>Ga0315284_10015750_pt1 | contig 10742 bp, 7 predicted proteins | sample YL17G09_16_MG_FD_203696 | JGI IMG/M metagenome (GOLD analysis project Ga0315284, IMG submission 203696) | Sediment microbial communities from Yellowstone Lake, YNP, Wyoming, USA - YL17G09_16 | ecosystem: Environmental > Aquatic > Freshwater > Lake > Sediment | place: USA: Wyoming | collected...
CGTCGTCAGTTAAGTTTAGTGCTTTGCCTCTTTTCTGTTCTTCTCGCATTTTCTTTGCGAGTTTGATTAGTTCCTCTATGACTTGGGCTGAATCTATGCTTTTGTTTGTGTAGGCTCTTATGGCTTTATCCAGCAGTTCTTCGAAGGATCTTGCTTGAATGAGGTTCTTTTTCTGTCTGAATCGTATTTCGTCGTTGAGCAGTTTCTTGAGCATTTCAAGGGCTAGGTTCTTTTGGGGTAGTTCCTTGACTTCGGCTAGAAACTCTTCGGATAATATGGAGATGTCGGGTTTTTTCTGTCCGATGGCGGCGAAAACGTCTATGACTCTATCGGATACTATTGCCTTTGAGAGTATTTGTTGTATGGCTGAATCCATGTCTTCCCTTCCAGTGGGTTTGCTGTCTGTGTTTTTGACTATTGCAGCTCGAACGGCTTGGAAGAATCCGACGTCGTCTCTGATTTTTATCGCTTCATCGTGTGGGATAGCAAGTGCGAAAGCGTAGAATAGCTTGCCTACTTGTTCTATGCAGCGTTCTTTTCCGTTTTCCTGTTTTAGCACGTGTTCCATTGCTTTGATTATGATTGACATTTTTTCTTTCGCTAGTGAAGTGAAGAACTGTTTGTATTGGAAGCCATAGAACAGAGCGGTGACTATTTCGTATTGTTTTTGCATGAGGTGCACTGCTTCTTCTATAGGGATGCCTGTTTCTTTCTTGTCTTTTTCAGTGTATTCTGCCAGCGCTTTTTTGAGTCCGTAGGCGATTCCTATGTAGTCGACTATTAATCCGCCAGGTTTGTCCTTGAAGACACGGTTCACTCTGGCTATGGCTTGCATGAGTGTGTGTCCTTCCATGGGTTTGTCCAAGTACATCGTGTGCAGGCTTGGAGCATCGAATCCGGTGAGCCACATGTCCCTTACAATCGCTATTTTCAGTAAGTCGGATGGGTCTTTCATTCGCTCGCCGATGGCTTTTCGCCGATCCTTGTTTCGGACATGCTCTTGCCAGTCAGGACCGTCAGATGCTGAGCCTGTCATGACTACTTTTATGGTTCCTTTGTCGTCGTCTTTGTGATACCATTCCGGCTTGAGTTTGATGATTTCTTTGTGGAGGGCTATGCAGATTCTTCGGCTCATGCAGACGATCATTGCTTTTCCGTCAAGAACGCTCAGTCTATTTTCCCAGTGTTGCACAATGTCTTTGGCTACTCTTCCTATGCGTTCCGGGCTGCCTACGACTTTTTCGAGCCTTGACCATTTGCTTTTCAGCTTTTCCTTGGCTTCTACTTCTTCGCCTTCGGTTACTTCCTCAAACTCTTCGTCTATTTTTGGGCGTTCTTCTGGTTTTAGCTCCAGCTTGGCTAGCCTGCTTTCATAAAATATTTTGACTGTTGAACCGTCTTCAACGGCTTGCTCTACGTCGTAGATGTCAACGTACTTGCCGAAGACTCCTGGTGTGCTTCGGTCGGTTTTCTCTATGGGTGTTCCAGTGAATCCGATAAATGTGGCGTTTGGCACAGCGTCTCTGACGTATTTTGCGTATCCATACTTCAGCGTTGTTTCGTCTATGTTTCTTGGGATTTTGAGTCTGAACCCGTACTGGCTTCTGTGAGCCTCGTCGGCAATGATAACAATGTTTTTTCTGTTGGACAGCAGCGGGTATTTGCTGGTGTTTTCTTCTGGGAAGAATTTCTGTATTGTTGTGAATATTATTCCGCCTGACGAGACTTGGAGCAGTTCTCTCAGTTTTTCTCTTGTTTCGGCTTGCACTGGTTTTTGTCTGAGCAGTTCTTGGCATCGGCTGAAAGTTCCGAACAGTTGATCGTCCAAGTCGTTTCTGTCTGTTAGAATAATCGTTGTTGGGTTTTCAAGCGCTGGCTCCACGACGAGCTTGCCTGTGTAGAAAACCATGGTCAGGCTTTTGCCTGAGCCCTGAGTGTGCCAAACTATTCCTGCTTTCCTGTCGCTGTCTGTTGCCCTAATAGTGGATTGAACTGCCTTGTTCGTGGCGTTGTACTGTTGGTATGCTGCTACCTTTTTGGAAATCCTTAGGGCGCAATCTTTCTTGTCCTTGTCAACTTCATAAACGACAAAATGCCTAACCAAGTCCAGCAATGTTTGCCGGTTCAGCATTCCTTTTAGCAAGACTTCAATCTGTGAGAGAGAGGCTGACACTTTTTTGCTATCTATGGTTTTCCATGGTGTGAATCTTTCTTTGTTGGCGGTTATGGTTCCTGCTCTTGCTTCCAAACCGTCGCTGATAACCAAGATTTCGTTGAAACGGAAAATTGAGGGAATCTCAAGTTGATAAGTTCCGATTTGCTTGAAAGCGGACCAGATTGTAGCGTTTTCATCTGCGGGATTCTTTAATTCTATTAGGGCAAGCGGCAAACCATTAACGAACAAAACAATGTCAGGACGCCTTTCATTGCGTTCCTCTGTGACAGTGAATTGGTTGACGGCTAGAAACTCGTTATTGCTCAAATCATGGAAGTCAAGAAGCCAGACCAGTTCATCTTTAATGCCTCCATCAGGTCTTTTGTATTGAACTGGAACACCGTTAACAACTAGTCTGTGGAAATCTTGGTTACTGACAACTGGGTTTTGGGTTTCCGTTCTCAGAATTTTCTTTACGGCTTCATCAATTGCTTCATTGGGTATTGACTTGTTTATTCGTTTGAGAGCTTTTCTAAGTCTGTCAGTCAGAACAACTTCATTATACTTTCTCTCTTCAGCAGGACCTCCCTCAGAAATATCAGGACCATAAACAACATCGTATCCAAGATCTCTTAACATTCCAAGACAAGCATCTTCAACCTCAGATTCAGTCATAATCTTGGACATACCTATGCCTCCACATTTTCTTTCGGAACAGGAACCCTGATTTTTCCAGACATAAGTCTAGGAAGTAGACAGTCACGAATAGTGGCTAGTGTGAGGGTATTCTGACTTTGATTGGCTATTTTGCCAAGCAATACTAAACATATTTCATGGAATTTAGCAAGGGTTTGGTTGTCTGGGATTGTGACAGACAACTCTTCAACATCATTCTTGGACAAGCCCAAAATGACAGAGCCAGATGCTTCTGAAGCGAGTTTTCTCAAAGACTGGTGCAAGACATAATAAACAAACTCGGTAAAGAGAGCATTTTTCGGGTTCAAGGCCGCCACTCCTCGCCCCAAGCAATACTCTCTATCTGCAAAAACGAGATTTCCGATTGTTGCCCTTATACAGAATAGTAAACTGCCTTTCTTGCATATTTTGATTGGGGTTTTGGTCCACTTCCCCGGTATGATAACCGACTCTTTAAAATCTGCTGCTCCGTTAAGCAAGGGCATTCCTACACCAGCATCATTGTAGCTAGTACCTTCTGGAGAAATACCCATCAACAGGTCTGCAATCTGGCTGAGTTTACCGATTTGCCACCCCTCAGGTATAACTCCCAATATGGAATCTATCATTTTTCCGTTAGATGATTTGTAGGGCTTGCCTTCCTCATTCGGAAACTCAAAATCAACAAACCAACGCTTGAAGATTGCCTGTCCGATGGCTTCGAGGGTCTTGTTCATCTGTTGGTTAAGCTCAATTTTCGAATCAAGACTTGAAAGGACTTTAGCTATATCTTTCTGCTCCGCCATGTCTTTTGGCACGATAATCTCTATCGTGTGAATGTGATTTCTATTCAAAGTTGGAACAGCACTTCCTGCATTGTACTTTGAGAGGCTCAGAGTTTTCAGAAAATAGTAAACAAAAGATGGGTCTGAACGATGAAATTCAGAAGAATACAACGTCGTATTATGAGGCCAGTAGTCTTCGTTCACGAAGAAAGATTTTCCCAAGTTCCCACTTCGGCCAATAGTGACTCCTGGTCCTTTTGCTTTGAAAGAATCATGATAGCCAATAATGCCATTGGAACCAACAATAGGGTATTTACCATCATTCTTCTCTTTTAGGGGTAAATCATATCCTCTGTGAAAAGTCACTAGTTCTATAAGTGTGATTTTGTGCCAGCCGCTAGGAATCTGGCTAATCGGTTCTACAAACGGTTCAGAACTCAAGCAGCAAAATCTCCATGAGCCCTCTTAGCGTTATGAAGCCGTTTTTCACGACTAGTAGATCTCTATGTGCTTCTGGATCCTTTCCGCCATGAAATAGGTTGTTTCTTATAGAATACCAAAATTCAACCATGTTTTCCCAATCATCAAAGGAATGCAGAACTCCACAGATGCGTCTCTCCTCCCCTTGAGTTTTTTGTTCCAACCTCTCATGCGAGCAATTCCACCATTTTATTTGTTGTACTAGATCAGGATTTTGCGTGACATTTCCCAAGGGTGATCTATCTAGTTCAACCTTTAACTGTTGCCATGCACTCGACAGATCTGGAGAATTATGAACGCAGTTAAGATAGTTAGTCCGGATGGTTTGTTCTCTTTTCAGTTGCTGGATAACCGTCCTGTCATTTACACTTTTTGCAGGGTCAGTACTTGGGAATCTTTCGGTCTTCAGATAGGCAATGAAGGCCAGATATTCAAAAACGAATTTCGAGAAATAATCTTCTTCATTAGCCTTGGCATGCCAATTCCTGATAAGCTGTCTATAGCCCATATCCAAGCTTCCTGAGATTTTTTCTAATTTCTGCCTCACTTTCGCTTGATTTTTCTAGTTCCTCGGATAATTGCTTAGTCAAAACTCTCATTCTTTCATCAAACGTTTCTGCATCCTCCATAAGTTCCTCAGCTCCAACATACCGACCTGGAGTCAGTATGTAACCTTGCTTTTTGATTTCGTTAAGCTTCACTGCTCTGCAAAATCCAAGAATGTTCTTGTAATCATTTCTCTGTCCATCAACTGGTTCTCCTCTCCACGAATGATAAGTGTCTGAAATCTTTTGCATGTCTTCCAAAGTCATCTCTCTATGCCTTCTGTCAACCATTATGCCCAGCCTTCTTGCATCAATGAATAACACTTCTTCTCTTCGGTCTCTGAATTTTGAGTTCTGTTTATCCCTTGCAACAAACCATAAACAAGCAGGAATCATCGCATTGTAAAACAATTGTGATGGCAACGCAACCATGCAATCAACTAAATCTGCTTCGACTATGTTTTTCCGAATCTCTCCCTCATTCGAAGTGTTGGAACTCATGGAAGCATTAGCCAGAACAAAGCCAGCAATTCCTTTCGGTCCCAAATGATGTATGAAATGCTGAACCCATGCAAAATTGGCGTTTCCTACGGGCGGAACACCATATTTCCATCGCATATCTTCTCTGACTGAATCACCTCTCCAATCAGAGTCGTTAAACGGAGGATTCGCAAGAACATAATCCGCTTTCAAATCCTTGTGAGCGTCGTTTAGGAAGCTGCCCTCATTATTCCATATCACAAACTTGGAATCTATACCTCTTATTGCTAAGTTCATTTTGCAGAGCCGCCAAGTCGTCTGGTTTGACTCTTGACCGTATATGCTAATGTCATCAAGTCTTCCCTGATGTGCTTGAATGAACTTCTCGCTTTGAATAAACATCCCGCCTGAGCCACAGCACGGGTCCAAAACTCTTCCTTTGAACGGCTCAATCATAGCTACCAGTAATTGGACTATGCACCTTGGAGTGTAGAATTGTCCGCCTTTCTTGCCTTCAGCATCTGCGAACTGTCCCAAAAAGTACTCGTAGACTCTTCCGAGAATGTCTTTGCTTCTGCTTTCCTTGTCGCCTAAGGCTATGGTGCCGATTAAGTCGATTAGCTCTCCTACCCTCTGCTTATCCAAAGCGGGTCTAGCATAATTCTTGGGCAGAACACCCTTCAGAGAAGCGTTGTCACGCTCAATCGCATCCATCGCATCGTCCAAGACAACCCCGATCGTAGGTTGCTTTGCATTCTTCTGAAGATAATCCCATCTGGCTTCAGACGGAACCCAAAAAACATTCTTAGCCTTATACTCATCAACGTCTTCAGGGTCAGAAAGCTTTTCCGGGTCGTCCCTAAGCTCCTCATACACTTCCCTGAATGCGTCAGAAATATACTTCAAGAAAATAAGCCCCAAAACGACGTGCTTGTATTCTGCAGCATCCATGTTGTTACGAAGCTTGTCCGCCGCTTTCCACAGCTTGTCCTCGAATCCTATCTCCTTCTCAACCATCATAAGCACCCGATTAACCAGTCAAGGATATACTGAGGTATAACCATAAAAGCAAAATAAAACACTTTCCAAACAAACAGCCTAAGCGAAACCAACCCTCAAAAGTGACTCAAGTTCACTGGAACATGAATGTTGAGCTTATTCATTACTTCTTTAGCACCTCCGTGAACAGTTCCCACAAAAAAGTTCTACCAAACTTCTTCGTACGCTAGCTTTTTCAGATACTCACTCACGACAGCAAGCAATCTAACCAACTTGCCAATATTCTCAACGATTAATGGCATTATTTTCTTATCGCCCACCACAATTTCTTCATCCTGAACATCAAAACGGAAATGTGCAACATCATTTCTAAATTCCGTGTCAATAACAGCGGCAATTTCCTTCAATCCATTGGCTCCCAAGAAACGGAGCTTCACACCAAGAGGTATGAACTTTTCCTCCAAATCGGCTAGTGACCGGGCCTTCACAATTCGCTTCATGTGACTATATCTTCCAGAATTTGCGATTTCGCTCTTGGTTCTGCAAATGTTGATGAGAATAACAAGAAGGTTGACGACTGTATGTTCAATGCCTTCCAAGACGCATAGGTACCATAGAATCCATTGGAGTTTGTCTTTGCGAGTCCCGGTTGTCTTTAATAAATCCTTAGTTACGTAACGGCTCAATCTGCCATGGTGCTTATGCTTCATCCAATAGTCAGAGCAAGCCTGTTTAAAGATCTTCAAGTTCTCAGATTCCTTTGGCATCTCTCTAATGAGTGCGATGAAAGGCTCAAGTTCATCTTCCACTTTTCTCTGAAACACGCTTAATGCTTCTACAAGCTTCCCTATCTCGTCAGGGTTCGAACCAGCTTTCCCCATACAATCGCCTAGCAATAATCATCATCAGAGTCGTAGTTAGTTTAATGATTGCTATTCTTAGGAAAAAGCTTTCGTGAAAATGTCAAGTCGAAGTATTCATCCAGTACAAATACGCTCCTTCAGAAGGAAAGATTTTGGTCAACAGATCAGCTTCAACGGTCTTGATTTTTATGAAAGGCTGCTGTACAAAATCAGCCAGGTACCCAAGCAATACCTTTCTATCCTCATCTTCCAAACAACTGAAAAAGTTGCAGCAATAAGCCTTAGACTTCGACAACGTAAAATCAAAACTCCGTTGCTTCAGGAACTCTGAAATCTTCTTGTTAGCGGCTGAATCGTGTCGTTCGTAGTTTACTCTGAGCATTCCTGCTCTTTCGAAGAAAGGATTGTATTTTGCCATCACTGCTAGAGCTTCGATGACTCTGACCCCGGATCTAGACAGTGTTTCTCTTACTAGGTGCTCGCCTAGTCCTATTCCTCTGAACTTGGGGTGAATGACTACTCTGCTGATTCGAGCGGTCTCTTCATTAATCAGTCCCGTCTTGTGCAGATCGCCCGACGTGTAGATGTATCTTTCCCCGAAAACCATGTTCCGAGCCTTAAGATTGAGGTATGGACGAGAATAAACGATAACTCCAATCAGCTCGCCTCTTCACCAAAAAACCACTGAATCACAGAGAGAGAACATTAAAATCTCGCGGTCTTGGTCTTCTATTGAGGATCGGCTTGTCTAAAGTCATTAGAGATTCTTCAAACTTGGACACTGTGATTACACCTTTTGTTGACGCAGCGAACAGCAAAAACTGGAAACACGCGCTTAACATCCTCTATCTGAACGGCGCAGTCCTTGAGATTCCTGAAGCTACGAGCACCCCGTGCTTGGTAAGCCAGGTAGGCACAGCGGAAGCAACAGACAACAGTCTTGACCTCCTCGCGAGCAGATCTCAAACAAGACTCATGCCTCTGATAATCGATATTGCCAAGTTGTTTATCCCAAGACTTCTTTCCTCGTCAAGAGAAATAGGTCACGCAAAGCTGGAGGCTACTTCAGTTGATCAGAGCGTTGGCGAATTGTCGAAAATCGCAATTGATATGTCACCGGAACTTGAGAAGCTCAGATCCTTAGGACCTAAGTTGTTTCTCCGAGGAGCTTTCTCTATATCAGACTTAATCGTTGCCAGCCTTTTCAAAACCATTACGGAAATAAGAAACGGCCAGACGAGTTGCGGAATAAAAGAAGCTGACTACGAGCGCATGGTAGAAGCGCTTTCAAGACTCGACGTAGTCGAGCCAATACTCCAAATCTCTGTTTGTTCAAAGTGTGCCAACTACCAGTTCACAGTATCAACATGCCCAGCAGTTAGACTTGCGTGCCCAAAGTGTGGAGAAAACTGGACAACACAAACAGTGTACATGTTCAAAGGGCAACTAAGTAAAATCAAGGCAGAGAATCAGGACCTACCGCTTTTCATCTCGGGTTATCTGAAACACAAAACGAGTTTCACCATGATATTTGGCGAAACGAGAATATACCCAAATGCCCAAATCGAAACGCAAACACCAGCAGGCAAGGAGACTGTTGAAGTAGACGTCTACATCCCTGACTTTCATATTGGCATAGAATGTAAGTCATACACCAATCCGGAAACGGTTATGACAAAAGATAGACTGCACGGTATGGCCGGCGACATCGTAGAAAACCACGTGAAGAAATATGCAATAGCAGGCATAGAACATATCTTCATAATCACAAACTTGCCCGAAAACCAGGGACAGAAACTGGAAAAGGCAATAAGCAGCCTTCTGGAAAACCAAAATGTGAAATTGGAAACAATTAGAGTCATTCCAGGTCGTATCGAAGCACTTCTGCAATTCCTGAACGGACTTGCCGAGACCATTACGCAAAGAACAAAATTGGTGAACAATTCTGAGCCTGAAACTGACGAAATCCAGGAGATCAACGAGTCTCGATAACAAAAGAACACGCAGTGTTGTCGCGCGGACTTTTCGAGAACCTCGTGCGCTTAGAATCCTTAAATGCGGACAAACAGTGACGAATGAGAAAAGTGCAAATTCGCTCCAATGCGTTCGGTTGTCGTCGGAATCGCTATCTTGACATAAGTCAATACTTCGATTGATCGGCTGTATACAGAAGCATCAATAAACAGGTCAAGCAATGCGTTTAAACTACCGATCCTTTTAAACTGTGTTTCGTGTAGGAGTATTGGCCAGGGGTCAGCTTTGAGAGCTTTGAGGGATGTACACAGCTTTCAAATTGCCAAAACTATCATCATTCTCTACGTATCGTGCTCGATCCTTCTGTCTTTCTCAATTCTCGCACGGTTTCTTTTTGCAGTGGACATTGCCTTGAAGGTATTCAATATCATAATGTATTGCTCTCTTTTCTTCCTCATCCCCATCTCTGCACTAATTTGGCTTTTGTATGAAACCTGGCAACGGAAGATGCAGTCGTGGTTTTTCTTCATGTCTCTGATTTTCCTTTATGTGTTTTTTTGGTGGTTCGCGGTTTTAGAGCCGTTTGTCCCTGAATACTTGTTTCTGTGGTTTCCTTTGCCGCTGATGGCTTTGCTGTATCTCAAGTGGAAAGATGTGGCGAAAGGGTTTTTGAAGAGGAAAAGTGTCATCTTTCTCGTTTTGGTTCTCATAGTGGCCGTGCTGCCCAACGTGGCAGCCTACGTCTCCATCCATAACCTTCTCAACCAAGCAGTATCCACAACTGATGAATGGCAAAAAGCATCCTACATCTCCAAACGAGTCATCGAAACAACAGCCTTCGGATGGCCTCCGAGGGCGGGCACCGACTATTGGAAATTCGTGCTCAGCGGTGCTGGAATGTGTAAGGAAATGGCAATAACAGGCACTGATCTTATTCTCGCCGCCGGACTCGACGCCAGGAGAGTCGTGCTTCCCGGAGAGGACCACGCTTTCATTGAAGTCAAAATAGACGGCACTTGGCTTGTCGCAGATCCCGGGTACTACGGCGGGGAACTAATAAACAGAACTGAAAGGGCGACCAGAAGAATCCAAGACGTCGGCTCAATCTCTTATGTCATTGCATGCATCGGAGACTCCTTTGTCGAATTGACGCAGCAATATGTCAGTACGGACACGATAGTGATTAGAGTCACCAGATACGGAGAGCCCCTTGCAGCGGGTGAGGTCCTGTTGAAGCACAGATTTGGAAATCACATAACCCAGTTGCCTTGCGAGGATCGCACGTTTCACACAGATGTCAACGGCACAGTCACACTGCATCTGGGAAAGCCCTACTACATCAACGAGTTCAAGGGATCAGAGGAATACTATTGGATTTACGTCAACGGACAAAACACAGGCTACAACGTAACAAGCACTGGAACCGGACAAATTCGCTCGGTAGAGATTGATTTGGAGTGACTCTTTCCTCTCGTGCGCTCTTAGGCTTCCCACCATGCTTTCCGCATCGTTTTTGCCCTTCAAGGGAGCCCGGTGGGGCTCTGTTCACAGGCCTTGCACTAGGCCGTTGATTCAGGTTTTTAGAGCCCAAGGGAGGTCATTCAAGAGGGTATGGTCTTTTTGTCCATTGTCTCTTCAACCGGGTTTTTGGAGCCTAGGAGGGCTCGTTTCAAGAGGCTGTATTAGATCTTGATTGCAGAAAATGAGACGACTCGGATTAGAAGTAGTAGGACACGGCGATTTGCAAAGTCCTACTACTACCCGCGATTTGCGTTTCAAGAGAGCT
>Ga0315284_10015752_pt1 | contig 10742 bp, 10 predicted proteins | sample YL17G09_16_MG_FD_203696 | JGI IMG/M metagenome (GOLD analysis project Ga0315284, IMG submission 203696) | Sediment microbial communities from Yellowstone Lake, YNP, Wyoming, USA - YL17G09_16 | ecosystem: Environmental > Aquatic > Freshwater > Lake > Sediment | place: USA: Wyoming | collected...
CTTCTCCCACTGGAAGACACGCATCCATTTCACCGGACCGGGTCCAATGTTGTGCCACTGCTCACAGACAACGACACAAGCATTGCAGCCGATGCAGCGGCTCTGGTCGAAAAAGAATCCGTACTGAGTCATGGCAATTCTCCCTGATATTTTTCAATTTGCACCAAGGTGGTGGCTTTGGCGGGCGTGGTACCGCTCTCAAAATCGCCGCCAAGCACTATCGAGGGTGACGCCCCGAAGTCGATACCGGACTCATCAGGCGTATACCACCCGCCGTGATGGATAACAACAACACCGGGCATGATGCGTGACGTAACATAAGCCGGCATTACCGCCGTCCCACGGTCATTATAGACCCGAACCATATCGTCGTCCTTGATACGTCTTGCCCGGGCATCTGCCGGACTGAGCCACACCCGGTGCCGGTAGACGTGTCCGCGGAGCCAGGGGTGGTCCCAGAAGAGGTAGTGAACGCGGTAGCGGCAATGTGGCGATAAAAGCATCAAGGGGTAGTTCTTCGCCCGGGCATCGTCCATACCTTTAACCGGCGGTTGAAAAGAGGCTATTGCCCCAAGGTCGCCCCAATCGCTGGGCAGGTTCTCGTAGATGCGTCCGAACGGGTCGTAATGCTCCCCCTTACCCCGGTTGGCTTCATCAGCCATATACTGGGAGTAGAACTCTATCTTGCCCGACTGCGTCTTGAAGGGCTTGCCCTCCTTGATTTGCTCGTCAAAGCCGGTGAAGGGCTTCTCATCCAGCTCATCACAGTTAATGAATTTACCGGCGGTGAACTCCTCCCAGGATGGCACCGTGACATTCCGTTTTTGATAGTAGTCGGTGATGCCCTGGTAGCTATCCCGCAGGTACCTGTCAAAGTCATTATCGAAGTTTTCGTCAGTGGTGTAGTAGCGGAAATACCTGTTCGGCGGTATGCCCAGCTTCTCCGCTAGCTTGAGATGGAACCAGAGCATGGACCTGACTTCGCCCGGCGGTTTGACCACTCCCGGCAGGTAGTTGATACACTCGAAGCCGCCATAAGCGGTTAAGGTAATTCCCTTCTCCTCCCACATCCAGTCCTGCGCCGGCAGGATGATGTCCGAGTATTTCACCGTCGGCGTCATCACGCTGTGCATCGACACGATAAATTCCATTCGCTCCAGGGCTTTTACCTGGTCGTTAGGTGTGTCGGTAGCGCTTACCAGGAAGTTGGTAGTATGCGGTTTCTTACCGTCCTGTATTAGCACTTTGGGATTAAAGTCTTTGAGCAGGGTGGGGTCGGCGCGCCATCCCACCATGCGCATGTACTCTTTAGGGCTCAGCTCGCCGCTCTTCACCTTGTCGAGGAGTAGGACTGCTTGCGCCCAGTAATGGCTGCGGTACATCCGCGGTATGTTATATTTGCCCGGTCCACCCCAGGACACCGAAACCGGAATGCCCCGTATGGGACCTATTTTTAGTGGCGGACCGCCGCCGGGGGTACCCCAGTAGCCCAGTATTGCCTGCAGAGCGACAAAGGCTCTGACCGTTTGCTCGCCGCGGCTCTTGCGGCTGACTCCCCAGTGAGACCATAGCCATGCCGGACGCCGCGTCGCCGCCATGCGCGCCAGCTCCCGGATTGTTGCCGCCGGCACCGCACATTTTGTTTCCGCCCACTCCGGTGTCTTGGGGACGCCATCATCCACTCCCAGGATATAGTTGCGCCATTTCTCGAATCCCACGGGCTCGACAAACTTGGCTACGAACTCCTTGTTCCACAGGTCTTCTGTCAGGATGACATAGGTCATCGCCATAAACATGGCTATATCGGTGCCGGGTTTAATCGGTATCCACTGGTCGGCGAGGACTTCCGCCGACGGCGTATATCGGGGGTCGATGATGATGACCGGGGTCCCCTTTTCCCGGGCAAGTTTGATAAACCAGGCAAACTGGTGCGCCGGACCGCAGGAACCCATTGCCGGGTCAAAGCCCCAGATAACAATCAGCTTGGAGTTAGCCAGCATATCGGATGCCGAACTGGAACAGTAGTTATGAAACTCCCAGCCCGGTGCGCCCGCCATGATGTGGGACATCATGCGGATGGTATCGTAAGAAGACCAGCCCCACCCCTCTACCCCAGCACCCCACAGGGTGAATAACCGTGCCAGACCGATATTTCCCGGTGAGTAGAAGGGAACAATAATGGAGTAGGGACCATACTTCTCTCTGGACTCCCGCATCTTGCCGGCGATGGTATCCAGCGCTTCATCCCAGGATATGCGGACGTATTTGCCTTCCCCACGCCGGCTGCCGGGCGCCAGCTTCAGTGGGTACAGAATGCGGTCGGGACGGTGGAGATGTTTGTGGAAGACTAGACCCTTGGTGCAGGGACGGCGCTGGAGGCGCACTTTGAGCAGGTCAGCTTCCGATAGCACAGCATCTTCTCTGCCGACCCCGGTGTTATAGCGGTCGTCCGGCTCAACAGCAACGACCACATCGTCCTTGACATGCGCCTTAAACACACACTGGCTGGTATTACCGCAATTACAGCGGCAGGTGGTATAGACGGTGGTTTCCCCCTCATGCCTGGTCATAATTGATTCCCCCCGCAGGAAAAATGGGACTAACTATTATTTTATCGCTCTTAGCGGCGAAAATCTAATCTAACGGCAATGGTTGGCCGGGTGCCCCATTCTACAGCGTCAGGTTTCATCCGCCAATATGCGGTTACCGCCAGCCCTCGAAGACCTTCGCCCACTTGGTGAGCAGTTTGCTGCGTAGCTCCGGGCTTATCTGGGCAATAGGGTAAAACTGGTGCTTCCAGTCATAAGGACGGCAGGCATCGATAATAGCCCGGCTGTTATAGAGGAACCTCGTCTTCCGTTTTTCTTCCATGGAAATAGTCGTATCGGCACTAGTGCTGCGGCAGAAGCGCAGGATTTCGATGGCGCGCTCCGGGTCGGCGCGCGTCGATACCGCCCACATGACCTCGTTCAGGTCCGCCGGATTGACATCGTCATCCACGACAATGGTATAGCGCCCATGGGGCGGAATCTGGGTCGCCAGCAGCGCCGCTTGCCGGGAGTGCCCGGCATAAGCCGTCTTGAGTGAAACTACATTGAGCAGCGAACCCGCACCCGCTTCATGGCACCACACTCCGGTGACTCCGGGGACGGCACAGCTCTCCAGCGCATCCCATATCATCCCGGACTGCGCTACTGCTCGTGTCAGCGTATAATCGTGGGGCGGTTTGCCACCGCAGACGCAGGTCAGAATAGGGTCGTTGCGAAACATCAGCGACTTGACTCGGATTACCGGCTCCTCTACTGGCTCCAGACCCATGTTAGCATAATAGCCGTGCCACTCCCCGAAGGGACCCTCCGCTATCATGTCGCCCGGAAGGCACTCCCCTTCGACTACTATCTCAGCTCGTGCCGGAATGGGCAGACCGGTATATTGCCCTTTAAATACCTCTATGGGCTCGCCGCGAATGCCGCCGGTGAAATCATATTCGGAAACACCCCACGGTATGCGCGTAATGGAGGCAAAAAACAGCGCCGGGTCGACTCCCATAGCCAGCGCCACCGGCATCGGCTGCTTTTTTGCCATATACTCGTTAAACATGATAGCACCATGCTGGGTCTCCAGCATATGCAACGCCAGACGGTCGCGGTCAACGAGCATCACCCGGTAGGTGCCCACATTCACCCAGCCGCTACTGGGGTCGCGGGTGACCACGGTATGGGCTGTGCCGAAATAACGACCGCCATCCAACTCGTGAATGCGCGGTGTGGGAAACTGCAAGAGGTCGATATTCTTTCCGGTCTGAACATTTTCCAGTACCGGACCGGAGTCGACCACTTTGGGTGGAATGTAGCGTAAATTGCGGCGCTTATTGCGCCAGTTCTGGGCTAACGAGACCCGGTCCAGTTGATTTTCAGGGAGACCTAAGGACAGCGCCACAGTGCGCGGTGATGCCAGCATACCGAATAGCGTGCGAAAACCCTTGCGATAGCCGGGAATATCATCGAACAGGAGCGCTGGCACCGGTTTTTTGCTCTCCCGCACCATAATTTCGGCGATACCTGACATTTCCAGGTCATGCGACACACCGGACAGTCGCAACAGGTCTCCATGACTCTCAACCGCGGCTAACCACTGGCGCAGGTCTGCATACGCCATTTCTACCTCCCGTGTGCACTCGATATTTAAGGGGATTGTTTCACATTTACTTCATTCTGTCAATCTCTGGCTAAATGGGGTTCTGTTTGCATTTGGTTGTTACTGTGGCCAATCAATCCAAGACGTCATTGCGAGAGCATCCGCCTCAGGCGGATAGCTCGTGGCAATCTCAAAGATACTTTAAGTACGGCTGAGATTGCTTCGTCTCGCCGCAGGCGGACTCGCAATGACACTAAATGCAAATAATACCTTACCATTGCTGCCTGCTGGAAGTTATCCCCCTCACATTAACTAAGAGACCTGTACTCCACTCTCCGCAGCTACGTGACGTCTTGCTCTCCGGTAAAAATAGACGAACAATGCTACCGAAACAATTATGATGGCTAATGCCAGCACCTGCGCCTGCTGCAGTCCCCAGACTGTCGCATTCTCCTGCCGCACGAAGGTAAGTAAAAAGCGCCCCAGAGAATACAGCGGCAGGTAGCTTAAGAATAATAGACCGTCGCTGGCAAAGTGACGGCGTATCCTGAGCAGAGCTAGCAACACCAGCCCGTTCCAAATCATCTCGTAAACCGGGTAGGGATGCGTGGGTATGTCAGCCAGACTGGCCGGAATCATGGCGCCGGGATGAACATAGACGAAGCCCCACGGTAGACCGGTCACACCGCCGTAGGCATCGCCATTGATAATACAGGCGAACCGCCCGATTATCTGGGCAACAAGCACCGGTAGCACCAGGGTATCAGCAAGGCGGCCCAGTGGTATACGTCTCACCCGGGCAAATACCACCGTCGCCGCACCACCTCCCGCCAGACCTCCCCAGATAGCCAGACCGCCCTGCTGAAGCATCAATATTTGCAGCGGGTTCGCCGCATAATATTGCCACTGGTCAACTACGTGAAAAAGCCGGGCACCAATAATACCACCGATAAGTAGCCACGGCACAAGAGAATAAATCTCCTCAGAAGGAATACCTTTTTTCGGACTCTGCCGGGCTGCCAGCCATACCGCGGTGGCTATCGCCACCAGTAGAATAACGCCGTACCAGCGTAGCTCAAAATGACCCAGCCGTAATAATACCGGGTCGATATCAATGACAATGCCGTTCATCGACTTTCACCCCACTTCGCTCCGTATCTCTTGCCGGTTCCACTATTAACTTAATGTCATCTACCGACTTTATATTCACCGTTGCGCCGGGCTGTAACGCGGCGGTGCCCCGGGCGCTCCACAGCTCGCCTTCAGCACGCACCAGGTACTGAGTAAACGAGCCGGGACCGACCGCTGATACCACTTCGGCTGTGGTACCAATCAAGCTCTTAAACCCGTCCTGCGGCGGTAACCTCATGGCTTTCACCACGTAGTAGAACACGAATACGGACACCCACCACAGGAGGACATTGATCCCCAGTGCTGAGCTCAACGGCAACAGCCAGAATAGCGGCAATCCCGCCATAGGTATCAGCAAAATCAGATGGCACACCGCATTCCACCCCTATCACGTCAGAATTTAAGGAGAAAGGTAACTAAGGCAATAAGTAATGCCGAAATCATCGCCCCTTTTTTTACCCAGCCCATATCCCACTTCCAGCCGGCTACCCAGGGACACAGCCCGTGACGCTGAATCGTATCCAGCATGATGGTAATACCTACCACATTAGACAGGACACCCAGTATGATGAAGAACTGTTGATGGCTCACCAAGAAAGCGGATACGCCGGACAGACCCAGCAGGGGCAGGACATCTCCCAGGTGATGCGCACAGCAGGCCGCCATTGAGCCGGCGGAAACGCCGCCCGAGGCGGCGACACCAGCCGTAGCCGCCCGCCGCTGGCGCAGGCTCTGCCGGATGAAGGATAATAGCCCGGCCTGAATCCCGAAACCCGCCGCCAGCGCCAGCACCCAGTACCACAGTCTCTCGGTCTGCTCCCAGGCGTGAGCTAGCCCCTGCACCACGCCGATAATGCCCACGTAAACACCAAGAAGCAGAACAGCGGCGACTACCCCGATAAAAACGTGCTTTTTGATACCCAACTCCACACTACCACCACGAGGATTAACCTGTTTGCCACTGGAGGACCCGCTCCTTGACCGCCACGTCCCGTATTACCAGCTCGATGAATTTAGTCTTCCCCTGACTCAGGGAATCGGGGCGAGGAAAAGTCAGCTTGCCGTTGCGGTGATGACCTCCCTCCGGCGCATTCCAGGATACGGGGCTATATACATTACCCTGGTCATCTCTCAACACGCTCAGTGCTTTCAGGTCGAAACCATCCAGGTTGACCGAGTGAGTATTCATCACTACATCGAACACTACGGAGTCGGTCTTTTCCGCCAGCCACCGGGCTTCAATGGTCACCGACCCGCCATCGCTGCTCTGAACCAGACTGCTGGTAGCCACCTTGGGTGCAGATTGCGCTGCCGCCGACGGTACCGTGCCTCCCTGAGCGCTGGTGAATCCCTGGGAACAGCCCGCAATCAGTACAACGAGCAATAGTATAGAGACTACTATGCCCGGTTTAAGCCGAAGGAGGCTATACTTTCTTGCCCCGGACATCCTTCTCTCCCCCCTTTTCCACCCCAACTACCGGATTCATGTCGTCCATGATTTCCAGGTCGCGCTGATACCCGCACTGCAAACACTGCTCGTACCAGCCGTGGATGTCCCGGTCCACCATGACATACCCTTTACATCTGGGGCAACGCTTGTCTCTTAGCATTCTACCTCACCTGCTCCCATCAGAATTATCTCCAGCCAGATACCACAATCAACACTGAGTGCCTGACTTATGACCGATACCTCTTTTTTACCAGCGGCATTACCACCGGCATCAAAACAATCATCGCGAGCAGAAATACCCAGGCGGTACCGCCGATACGGGCTACCCAGGTATAGTTGCCCGCCAGGGTAATACCCAGGAATACTCCGGCGGCCGTCAATGATATGCCGGTATAGATTAGTGCGCTGATAAGTCCTACATTCTTCATTATGCACCTCCCGGCGCTGGCGCCAGTGACTTGCCATGGCGTCTGATAGGCGGGATATAACCTCGCATGCGCATAGTGTTCAGCGTCACCGAGATGGAACTGGTCGCCATTAGTAGAGCCGCCAGTTCCGGGCTCACCATCTGGGCGAAGAAGGGGTACAGCACCCCGGCACCAATGGGAATGGACACCGTATTATAGCCGAAAGCCCAGAACAGGTTCTGCTTGATTAACCGCAGTGTCTGCCGGCTTATCTGGAGTGCCGCTACCACGTCCAGCAGGTCGTCTTTGACCAGAATAACGTGACCGGTTTCCTTGGCAACGTCCGTGCCGGAGCCGATGGCGATACCCACATCCGCCTGAGCCAGTGCCGGGGCATCGTTAATGCCATCGCCTACCATCGCCACTCTCAGTCCCTCAGCCTGCAGTTTCTTGACCTCGTTAGCCTTGTCCTCCGGCAGCACCTCTGCCAGCACCCGGTCGATACCGACCTGCCGGGCAATAGCCTCCGCCGTGCGGCGATTATCACCGGTTATCATGGCTACCGTGATACCCATGCGGTGCAGTTCCTTTACCGCCTGCGCCGAAGTTTCCTTGAGTGTATCCGCCACCGCCACAATCCCCGCCGGTGCCCCGTTCACCGCGACAAACATAGCCGTCTTACCCTCGGTCTCCAGACGCTCTGCCTCAGACGCCAGCCCGTCCATAAAGATGCGCCGCTCCGCCATCAGTTTGCGGTTGCCCAGCAGGATGCTGCTGGTGTTCAATTTAGCTTCGACACCGTGACCCGGTATAGCATTGAACTCGGTGGCAGCCTCCGGTTCCAGCCCTCGTTCCCGGGCGCCGCGCACTATGGCTTCGCCCAGCGGGTGCTCCGAGTTCTTCTCCGCCACCGCCGCCCAACGTAACACCTCATTCTGGGTCATCTGCCCCGTGACTACCACATCCGTTACCGAAGGCTGCCCCCTGGTCAGTGTACCCGTTTTATCAAAAATAACGACATCAATCCTGGCGGTCGATTCCATGGCATCGGCGCCCTTGAATAAAATGCCGTATTCCGCCCCCTTGCCACTGCCCGCCATGATGGCACTGGGTGTCGCCAGACCGACGGCGCACGGGCAGGAGATAACCAGCACCGTCACTGAGGTCAGCAGGGCAAAACCGAAGACACCCATGCCGGTCAGCAAATAGGGCGTCAGTATCAGGCGGCTTTCCGGGACAAACCATAGCCCGTAACCTACGAAGAACCAGAACAAAAATACTATCAGTGATAAAGCATGAACGCCGAGAATGAAATGCCCCGCCACCTGGTCGGCGAGTTTCTGAATCGGTGCCTTCGTCGTCTGGGCATCCTCGACCAGCTTGATAATCTGCGCCAGCGCGGTATCCTTACCCACGCGGGTCGCCCGGAACTTAAAGGCGCCGGTCTTATTAATGGTGCCGCCGATGACCTCATCGCCCGCTTTTTTCTCTAGCGGTATACTTTCACCGGTGAGCATGGACTGGTCTACCGAGGAATATCCTTCCAGGACCAGTCCATCGACGGGTATTGTTTCACCGGGACGCACTGCCAGCAAGTCGCCAATTTGCACTTCCTCGGCGGGAATCTCCACTTCCTGTCCGTCGCGTATTACCCGGGCTCTCTTCGGCTGGAGCTTCATCAGCCGGCGGATTGCCTCCGAAGTGCGCCCGCGGGTCACCGCTTCCAGATAGCGCCCCAGGATAATAAAAGCGGTCAGCAGTGCCGCCGCCTCGTAGAAGGTAGCTTCTTTACCACCGAAGCCAGCATCAGGCCAGAAAGTATTGACGACCGCAATCAAATAGGCGGCGCCAATCCCGGTGGCGTAGAGCAGGTTCATATCGGTCAGCCCGCGCCTCAGCCCATTCCAGCTTTTGATGAAAAACTGCCGACCGGGGCCGAAAACGATGGGGGTGGTCAGGAAAAACAGGAAAACTTTGTTGTTCATCCACTCCGGTAGGATTTTGGGAAAGAACCAGTACGGCTGGAAAGTGCCCAGCATCACCAGCATGCCCACGGACCATGAGATAATAAGATTGAGGCGCTGGCGCTGTATCTCCCTCTGCCGTGCCTCTCTCTCCCGGTCGAGCAGGTCCTGCCCCGGCGCCTGTTCTTCTACCTGGTAGCCCAGGTCTTTGATGGCTTTCTTAATCTCGGAAATCGGTGTGATTCCCGGCTCGTATTCTACCCGGGCACCGCCGGTCGCCAGGTTGACCACCACACTAAACACGCCGGGCAGGTCACCGACTGCCTTCTGGATATTAGCCACACACGAAGCACAGGTCATCCCGCTAACTTTAAGATTGGCAGTGGTCAGCACTACTTCATAGCCGATGTCATCCACCGCCTTCTTCATGGCAGTGAGCGATGCCTGTGCCGGGTCATACTCTACGGTGGCTTTGCCGGTGGCGAGGTTGACGACTACGTTGCGGACGCCGGTTACCCCTTTCAGGGCCTCCTCGACATGGGACACGCATGACACGCAGGTCATGTCCCCAATAGACAATGATATAGACACTTTGTTTAAGCCTTTACTTTCCATATTCTTACCCCCTACCAGCTAACCACTTTCTGGTAAGTATGGCAAGTGAGGGGGTTAACCAGAAAGCAAAGCCCGGCAAGAGGTTTCGTCGGCTCCCTGAGCCGTAGACTAGTATTAAGTTTTATAAAAAAGCGAAATAAACGAGATTCTTCGCTGACGCTCAGAATGACAACCAAGAACTGTCACCCCCGTATCAAGTACGGGGCAGGCTCTGAGCATAGCGAAGGGTCTCGTTCCCCCTTCGCATCATTACGATGATTATTGCAACTAAGCACTAGTGGCAACTGGACGAGCGGCTATCGCCCGATTTCCCATTGGCGGCGGTGTCTTTCTCATTCCGGTCATGCTGCTGATGCCGTCCACCGCCACAACATCCCGCTCCATGTCCCCGCAGCATCAGCAGCATGAGTAGACCGAGAATTATCCAGATACCGTAAGTCTGCAAAAATTCTACCATGTAACCTCCTTTATAACCTTACTACAGTCAAGTTAACCCAGTATTAAGGAAAGCTTAGATTAAGATTATAATTTCATCGTCTGGGATTTGTAAGATGGAGAAAATAGCCTCAATTCAACGATGTTATCTAATTCCCTCTATGAATGAATTCCACCGTCCGGACACTATTTCCCGTCCGCATCTCCAGTTCGAAGCGGCTGCCCCCGGCGCACACCTGCATCATCCCCAGTAGCGGTTCTTCCCGCCCGACACGGACTCCATTAAAGCTGATGATGACATCCCCCGCCTTCACCCCGGCCCGGTCCGCGGGACTGCCCGGAATCACTTCGATAACCAGCGCCCCGGCATCCACGTCCAGACCATAATATGCCGCCAGCCGCGGCGTCAGCGGCAGATACGTTATCCCCAGATCCAGCGGTGTCGCCGTCTCCGGCGTTTCACCGGAGACCGAGGACGATGCTGCTCGCTGCCAGGCATAAAACAGCCCACCCGCCACTACCACCAGAATGGCGGCTACACTGACCACCATGAATAATCTATGATTAGTAATTAACCTCTTTACCAAAATAAAAAGCATCCTA
>Ga0315284_10015756_pt1 | contig 10741 bp, 9 predicted proteins | sample YL17G09_16_MG_FD_203696 | JGI IMG/M metagenome (GOLD analysis project Ga0315284, IMG submission 203696) | Sediment microbial communities from Yellowstone Lake, YNP, Wyoming, USA - YL17G09_16 | ecosystem: Environmental > Aquatic > Freshwater > Lake > Sediment | place: USA: Wyoming | collected...
CCCCCCTTACCCCCCCATGCTATTGTTTGCAAATTTTGGAAATTTATTTGGAAAATATTATTGAATAATAAATCCCCTCTTCTTCGCCGAAATATGGCAAAAGTTATTTAATAAATAACTTTATCCCATCAGTAATTTTGCATAATGCGGCAATTGCTGGGTTTTTATTTTTTATGCAATAGCATGGGGGGGGTAACGAATCGCTTGCGATTCGTTAGTATAAGGGGGGAAGTGCGCTTTCCTCCCCCCCAAAAAAATTGATGAATTATTACAATGAATTTTTATAGAATATCACATCAATTTTATGAGCGTAATTCAGATCCCTGGTCCCAAAAATCAGGACGTTGTCATTTGTGGCACCAATTTTGCCATTATCTGCGATGGTCATGGTGACAATCCTCATGGCAGGAACATTGCAGAAGTTATTGCAGCTTGTTGCGCAGAATTGATCCCGCCGAATGTGGATGTTTGTTCCGAATCCTGTGCCAAATTGTGCATAGATTTCCATGATATAGTTTGCGCCAATTTTGAGAATTGGCGCGAAAAATTCCCAAATTCCGGTACAACCGTGCTCATTGTCGTTTTTTCCCCTGATAAACAGACCTATATGGTTGTCAAATTAGGGGACTCTTATGTCATTGAAATATCAGATGGATTCAACGGTGATGGGCGCCCTTTGGCGTTTGATTCCGTGGAATTGACCAAAGAAGATCCAGCAGAACCTACTGAATGGGGCACATCAATGGCGCCCTGGCAGGTTTATATGAAGCACCGTCATGAACCAGGAAGAGGAACAGCTGGTTCTACTGCATTCTTTAGTTATTATGGAGCAAAAATTGGAATGCGTGGGCATCTATTTGTCCGAAATGAATTTCAACTTCGTACCATGGGAATTGAGCCCACACTTGTCTTGCAGGGAGAAGACATATGCCAAATTCTGAAGTCATTCACAGTTTGTGGAATATTCCAGAGAAAAGTAGGTCATCGCCTTATCATTGCCAGTGATGGACTACCCATTCACAAGCCTGAAATTTGGGCGATTCTATCTTATGATATAGCTCTCCGAGCATATTTTGCGGAAAAAACGGGACATGATGATGTTACTATTGTAGTTGCGTAAAATAAAATATTCAGTATATTATAAATGGTTTCAACTTACCTGTTATCTGTGAAAATCATTGATTCACTCCTCACAAACTCTCAATTTGTTAATTTAGCAAAAATTTTAGTTAATTCAAATAAAGGTTCAAAAACATACTTAAAAACTTATGATGTATTGAATGCTCTTCTTACATCTCTCTGAATAACTTAATGAGTGAAAATGAAAAAACTTTTTTATTATTTATATTATGAACAATAAACATTATCGTGTTGAAATATTACCACATGAAAGTGGAATGTTTAGGATGAATTCAGAAATAGCAAAACCAATCATTGACTGTATACAAAATTTAAAGGTATATGCTGGATTTTCTTTTGGAGAAATTCCTCATTATGAGTTAAGAATTATGAAAATAGGTGGCATGGGACATTCTTATAGACAACTTTTTTTACAATATAATACTGTGAGTAAAAGATATCGTATAATTATTGAAGCACCATCACATCAAATTCCAAGTGAGAAAGAATTAACAATGACAAGTAATCAAAATCGTTCTTCAATTACAAAATTAAATATAGTAAGTGTTCAATATATATTGAAATATATAACTAATGATGATGTTTGGGAAGCTTTAAAAGCTTCATATAAAGCTTTCCAAGATTTAAAAGCTTCATATGATGCTGCTTCCGACCGAATATTATCAGATTTTCTGGAAAGGAAGACTCTTTTATTAGGTGAAAGAGCAGGTGGTTCAAGAAAGAAAAAATCAGTTAAAAAACAACAAAAAAGTATATATTAGAATCTTGAAGATGTAAAATAGCTCAGCGTTTGGGGGTTAGCCCCTTTCAAAAAGGGGCTTTTTATTTGATTTTTTGTTGAATTTCGATTTCTTGAATAATTTTTGTTTTATTAAAATTGGGATCCTTAAATATGCGTTCAAGGAGTTTCTCATTTTCTTCATCAGATTTATATTCATCTAATGTGCATAATTTCTTGATAGCTGACTTAATGCGTTGACGGAGGGATTTTTCCTTTTCTTCATAAGTTGTATTCACTAAAACTACGATCTCATTATGAGACAATCTATCTTTTTTTGCTTTCTCACATTCTTCATTATAAATCTTTTTGATATATTTATAAATAACTTGTTCAGCGACATCTTCTGGCTTCATTATATAAAATATAGAAATACATTTTATATTTTAACCGAGAATAATTTATAAATAAACTTCTTCTCTATCATAGAACAAATATCCAATTTTACCTTTTATAAATTCAAGCGATTGTTGCATTTCATCATATGCTTTTGTATTACTTTTTAGCTTTTCTAGTAAATCTTATGTTGTGTATTTATTTATAAAATAATAAAATCTTAATAAATGGGCAAATAATTGATTTCGATGATACATATGCATCTAATTGTGAGTTTTGTGCGAAGCGTTTAATTCAATAATATTATTTCATAAAAATCACAGTATGACTTATCCAATATATGCCAAGATTTGATTAAATAAAAAATGATTTATAAATATTTTAATTTTACATATATTATTATGAAGTATGATGAGTATTGGAACTCGATTTATCTGCCTTCTTTTTGACATTTTTTGTGTAATTTATTCTTATGACCAAATTGTAGTAGATAATGTATTTATTCATTATTGCATCATACTTTCAATTATATTTTTATCAATTCTGAATATAATACGTATTGAGTATATGTATTGTAAAAATACAGAAGAGGGATATGATTCATGGAAGAAAAAAAATTATACAAATACAAACCTTTTTTTTGTAGTCATTGAAAATATTTGCAAAACTAGTTTTTTATTTCATTCATTCCCAATGAATTACTGGAATCTTTACACTATAAGCATACTAATTATTCATATTAGTACAATCTTATTTTTGATTATGCTTGTAATATCCATTTTATATATAATTTGCATTGCATTATCAAGTCAATCAAAAAGATCAATTCATCCAATTGACACAAATGATACAAATGATATACCTGTCCCAATTGTCCCAATTGTACCTACTGAAATAAACCTCCCAAATATCCCAATTGACACAATTGACACAATTGTCCCAATTCACAAATCTTTGGACGAATGTTCAATATGTTTAGAAGTGAATAACAATAAAATAATAAAAACAGCTTGTAATCATGAATTTCATGAAAAATGCTTATTCGAATGGATGAAAATTAGCATGGCATGTCCGATTTGTAGAAGAGAAATAATGTAAAAATTGAAATAAAATAATCATAAAATAAGATAGGTTTAAAAAACATGTCCATAAGTTTCAAAGCAGGAGAAATCAATGAATCGGGATTTTTACAAAACTTATTCCGCAAAGGCTTCTCATTCGCGAAATCACTTAGTGAAATCCATGCAAACTCAATTGATGCAAAATCAAAGCATATCACATACCATATTCTTGAAAATAACATTCGGATTATGGACGATGGATGTGGAATGAATCGTATGGAATTAGCAAATGCATTCAGTATATATTATTCAAATCATTCATCAGATAAATCAATTGGTGTTTCTGGCATCGGATATAAAGCCGCTCTGGTTATTCTTGGAATGAAGTCAGATACACTGACTATAACAAGGAAACCAGATGGAAAATATTTGACAGTAGAAGCTCCATGGAATCAAATATTCGAAATAGGTAAATATACAAATATGATTACAATTCGACCTTCAACGGAAGAAGAAATCATTGAATTTAACAAAGAACGAGAGAAAACTGGACATTTATTCGGGACAACCACTATTTTTGGATACAACGAGTGTCTTGCAAGAGCAATTGAACTACAATTTGAAAAACCGAGTGAAAAGAGTGAAGAAAGTTCATCGATGGAAGACATTATTATTCCAGAAGACCGATTTTCAGTTATTTTTGGTCGTTTCCCGCAAATAGTAAGCCTAATCAATAAAAATAAAAAATTAGGTGCGCCAATTATTTTATCAAATTATGATTATTTCAATGGAAATCAAACACAATTTTATGATGGGCTCAAACGTGAGAAAATAATTTTTATGAAAAATAGATTTGAGAGAAAATCTGGAGAAGATATCCGAGATAAATATTTATTTATTTGGGAATCTTCAAAAGATGGTGAAAAATATATTATCAAAAAAAGTGGAGCAAGTTGGAAAACCAAAGCTGAAAAACTCACAGTTGGAACCCATAAGTATGATGAAATCGGAGAAGCTGATTTTATTTGCGCCCAAAGAAAAAATTTAGAATATTTTGATGAAGAAAACCCAAAAATATTAGATTATGTATCAAAGGAGTCTATACATCCTTATGATAAAGAACATATTGGAATAAATAATAATGATTTTTTAGCAAATATGCAAATTTATAGGAATGACCAAATGCTTGGTATTTGTATATTACCAGGGATAAAAATATCATCAGGAAGAGGTAATGCTGAATCATTCCATAAAGTAATTCTTACACATTGTGCATTAGAATATTATCCAATATCAACAAATGATAATGATCAAGATTTAATTATTGGAATTCAAGAATGCAAAACACAATTTAATGATGCAAATATTCCAAAAAATTTATTGAATCTTTTAGCTCATATTCGTAATGAAAAAGCAAAAGAAATCTGGAATTATTTTGAGAATCAACAATCAGATGAACCTATCAAAACAGATAATGAATATTTTGAGATAGTTAAAATAGAAGATGAATATTCTGAACTAGATGATTCTGATAAACTAGTCAAACCAGAAGATTCATCATCTTGTTCAGAAGAATCAGATGACCAAATCAAATCAGATGAATCATTTGATCAAGATAAGCCAGATGAATCAGATGATAAAATCAAACCAAATGAATCAGATGATTTTTCTGAACAAGATAAAACAGATAATCAAATTAATGATATTATGGGAATTTATATTTTATCGGAAATAACAAAATTTACTTCCAATCTTGACCCAAATATGAAATATACAGATTCTTCATATGTGGAATTATATAAATTATTACGGAGAATGAATTAAAATACTTTCATAACAATTGCTCGCCTTTTGCCGCCAGTCAATGGCGCGACTTTGTGCAGTTCGTTTGAATTGAAAAAAAGGAGCATTCCTTTTTCTGGATAAATAATCTCGTCATGAAAATAGAATTCTCCACCTTCAAAGTCAATTTTATAAGAATCTAAATAAATAATGATTGTATATCGAATTGGATTTTTACAATATAATCCATAAAAATATTTGTCATCCGTGGAAATGATTTGCAAACTATGTATTTTTTGGATATCTGATATTTTATGTTTTATGAGCTGCTTATTATCATAATGCCATTTCATAGAATAGTTGTCAGACGCCGTGTGATTTCGAAAAACAATTTCGTATTTTGTATCCTGGAAAATAATATTTGGAATTGGGAATCTTTCGAGATTCTGCTGGAATAAATCCGCAATTTTATTATCATTTAATTCTCCAATTTTATCCAGATTATCCAATTCTTTGAAAAAAGAAGTGTAAATTATATTCGTAATAATACGATGTGATTTTGGAATAGTTTTTTGATATTCCAAAAGTATATTTTCCGTTTTTGACATTGGCTTCTAGGGTATTCTCATAATATATTTTTAAGTATTTCCACATGCTGGATAATATTTTTAATTATTGGAATACTAGATATATCATAAAATCCAAACTTATCTTTATTTACATCTTCTGATTCTTGTAATTTTGATATTATTAGTTCTTTTTTGCATTTTTTCTGTGAATAAACATATGTCTGTCCTTTGCAAGCTTTATTATTATATGTATAGTATTTATCTCCATCAGGCTGCGGCAAATCTTTGGAAACAAGTCTCAATTGATCTCCAAATACGCCAGATATATTTACCTCACAGCAAGGATTCATACGAATATATGTTTGTCCTTCATCCGGCTCTAAATCAAATATATCACGATCTTTTTTACCAGATTTCCCCATCGTTATTTCCAATGATTTCAATATATTCACACGACTACTTGTAATATTTATTCCATCCTCTTTTGGTTCAACTATACGCAAATATTTTAGAGTTATAGCTGAATTCTCCACATCGAAGCCATCATCTCCCGAATAATATGACACAATAGACGAGATATTCCATTCATTTGAGCCCACACCTAGTACCGATATTGCATCAATATCATCTGTCGTTGGGCTATCTCCACTTTTTGGATCACATCGCCCTAAATAATAAGAGATTATTCTAGTTGCCGTAAATTGAGAAGGGATGACATTATATTTTACAGTGATCTGGTCTTTTTCAGCATTTGCGGATGATCCGAGAAACCAAAGCCCGCCATTATTGGCACATTTTGCTGGCTTGTAGTTTTCCGCATTACATGCTCTTACGTAAACATGTTTAGCAACTAAAATGGAGCCCGTATTAAAAATAAGGCTGGAACGCATTGGACCATTCACAATATATATATTTGTGCCATTCTCAATCGTTAGCTTAACTTTTGCTAAAACACGGACTTCACCGAGAATAACATAAATATTTTTCTTGTAGAACACTCTGGAACTATCAATATCACTTTTTATAATAATCATAATTATAAAAAGATATTTTTTTGGGTTGCATTTTTGCTCATGGATAAACTACATTTTGATAAGGCCAGATTCGATAATCAAAATTCCTCTTATTAATATCACACTGATTCAGAGCTGACCTTAAATTGTAGCACTGGATTTGCTCACTTGGTGGTGGTATATAAGGTGGATTGGGATTAAACCCGCCAGATGCCGTAGTTTTCAGTTCCACAGGAAAAGGGGGTTGATCACAGCATGGAAAACCACAAGGTTGATTAGTCTGTCCAACATAATTACATTGGTTTAATTCGAGCACTTTTTTCACCCCAAATCCCTCATTTAATACTACAATTCGCGGAAAATTCTGGACCTGGCAGAAGACACCTTCAGTTGTTCCATCTGGATATTTAGAGCATAGTGGCGTTTCTTTTGGTAGTTTTTTTTTGGGACGTGTATCCACCGCTAGAATATTTTTATATTTTACCATAGTAGATATAAGAAAAAAAAATTATAAGTAATATTAGTAATAACATTCATGACAGAAAAATTTTGGAAAAAAGACAAGGATAAAAATTGGATTATACAAGAAGACGAAACAACTTACCCGCATTTTCCCAATCACTCCATTAATAATTTGACAAAACTACCATATATTAATACACCGGAAATTTTATACCATTTGAGGCACCATTATCAGAACCAAAATATTTATACAACAGCGGGAAAAATATTACTGGCAATCAATCCATTCACAATTACTACCCTATATAGTGATGAAATGAAAGAAGCATTTATGAATCATAAAGGACAATTAATGGAGACTCCCCATATTTATCAAACAGCGAATGAAGCAATTTTATCTGAGCAAAAGATCCAGAATTTTTTAATTTCAGGGGAGTCCGGATCAGGGAAGACGGAGACGACGAAGAAGATTCTAGATTATTTGGCGCTCCAATATCAGGACTCAAACCAAATCCTCCCAATGATTCTTGAATTTAATACTATTCTAGAAGCATTTGGTAATGCAAGTACACAGAGAAATCATAATTCATCGCGTTTCGGTAAGTTCATCCAAATCAATATCCAGAATAATCTTATTTACGCCAATATTCGCACCTATCTTCTCGAAAAAGTACGGCTTATTGGAGAAAATCTCACGAACTACCATATATTCTATTCATTTGGCTATGAAAAGAATAAGAAAACATTTGAAAGAGACGATTGGAATGCGGACTACCTCCAGAAGCCCAATTTACAGAGAATATGGGATAAATATATTCATACATATGATTGGACTAATATCGAAAAAATTATTACTTTTTGCATAGAATTATTGGAGAATAAAACGGATACTGTTTATGGGAATATTGGGAAATTATTGAGTGAGAAAACACTGAAAACGGGCGAAGAATTTATTAAAGTTCCATTAGATAAGAATGGCTCCAAAAATGTTCGTGATACATTAGTTATGGTTATTTATGAAAAGTTGTTCCATAAAATAATTGGATTAATGAATGAAAAATTGGGAGCTAGCAAAGATTACTTTAAAAGTTTCGGGATATTGGACATCTTCGGTTTTGAAGTTTTTAACGAGAATGGGTTTGAACAATTATGCATTAATTACACAAATGAAGCATTGCAGTCTATTTTTAACAGATTTGTATTTGAAGAGGAAATAAAATTATTTGAATCCGAGGGGATCTTGCAGTCAAAGATTACTTTTGACTCTAATACACAAACAGAAAGATTAGAGTTTTTTGATAAATTCTTTTCTTTATTGGATGAAAAGACAATTGTTGGTGCAAAAGACAGTGATTTATTGCTATCGCTGCCTAATAATAAAAAAGTTATCCATAAAAAATTGGAGACATTTATTATTTATCATTATGCAGACAATGTAGAATATAAATTGGGAGAATTCACGGAGAAGAATATGGAGAAAGTTAATTATGACATTCAGCAATTTATGGGGCAAGTAATGGGCGATAAAATAGGTCAACCACAAAAGAAGAAGGGAGGAACTCAAACAATAACGAGTAAATTTCGGGATGAATTGGGGGGATTAATGCGGGAGTTGGGGGATAGTTATTTATATTTTATAAGATGTATAAAACCAAATGAGGAAAATTTGCCGAATTTATGGAATGAGGTGAAAGTAGAGGAACAATTAAACTATTGTGGAATTATAAATGCATTGAATTTAGCGAGACAGACTTACCCAGTTCGTATAAAAAAAGATGAATTCATGGATAAATATGGTGGGTATTATTCAAAAATAAGTGGGATTGATTTGTTAGAAGGAAAAACAATGGTTTTTATGGGGAATGAAGTGTATAAGAAATTGAAAATGGTGGATGGATTCGGAAAGTTTATTAGGAGAAATTTTATGCAAAGGCAGTATCTTAATAAGATTGCTAAAATAAATAAGATACAAAGGGCTTGTAGAGTTTTTATTGAGAGTAGACACAAAAGAAATAGAGCAGCACAGATCATAATTCAAGCATTCCAATATTATTTGGCAAAGAAAGAACTGGCGGAATTAGTGCGCTTGGCTATTGAGGTGAGGCTAGCAGAACTAGCAAGGCTAGCAGAAGAGGCTAGATTGGCGGAACTAGCAAGATTAGCGGAAGAGGCTAGATTGGCGGAAGAGGCTAGATTGGCGGAACTAGCGAAATTAGCAAAAATAGCAAAGCTAGCAGAAGAGGCTAGATTGGCAGAACTAGCGAGATTAACAGAAGAGGAAAGGCTGGTGGAATACGCGAAAACAATGGAAAAAGCCGGACTACTAAAAAAATACGAAGAATTGGAGAGTGAATTTAAAAAATTGTCATATAATTATGATAAAAGAGAAATGGAAACGAATGATATAATAAATCATAACAAAACCTATATTCAGCGGCTTGAAGAAATTATTAAAAAAAGAAATGAAGAATATAAAATAATTTCTGATAAATTGGCTGCCTTAGAAGGGGATTATTCCAATCAAGGCAAAAAAATGGCTGCCTTAGAAGGGGATTATTCCAATCAAGACAAAAAAATTTTAGAATTAGAGGAGAATAATAATTGGATAAGTGAAAAATTAGAATCTGTTGAACTTGATAATTATAATTTAACTGAAATGTTACAATATTTGGAGAGGCAAAAATCAGATTCTTATGATGTTTTAGCTGAAAAAGAAGAAGAATGCTCTAATCTAATTTCTAGCTTAGATAAATTAAAAGATGAGTCTTCCAATTTAAGTAGGAAATTGGAAGCACTTGAAGAGTTAAATGCCTATAAAAGCGAAAAATTAGATGAATTAGATGAAAAGAATATAAATAAAGGCGAGAAATTGGCTGCCCTAGAAGCCAAAAATTCCAATCAAAGTGAGAAATTGGAATCTTTGGAGAAAGAAATTTCAGATAAAGATGTGAAATTGGCTGCCTTAGAAGAGGAGTTTTGCAATAAAAATAAAAAATTGGAATCTTTGGAGAAAGAAGCTTCAGAGAAAGATGCAAAATTGGAAGGATTGGAGAAAGAAATGATAAAAAAAATATCCCAATCAGAAGAGAAAGATAAAAAAATAATAATCTTAGAAGCAGAAATCTATTGTTTGAATATTAAAATTGATATACAAAAAAATATGGAGAATGAATTATCATTAAAATATTTAAAGATAGAAAATTTACAAAGAGAGTTGTTCATGAAAAATGAAAAAATGCAGTTTTATGAAATTAATGAAAAGAACCAACTTGAAAAAGACTTGATTATTATAAGTCTTGAGAACAAAAATAAAAATAAGGACTTATATATTCAAGATTTGGAAGAAGATAATCACAATAAAGAGATTGAATTTCAAAAATTTGAAGAATATAAAATGTTACTTGGCGAAAAAATAACAAATCTACTAGAAGAATCTATTGTATTAAAAGATGAAAATTCAAGATTAATGCGTGAAATACGGCAACTTCAAAATAAAAAATGGTATGAAAATTTCATTTCATAAAGTATGAAAATTTCATTTCATAAAGTATGAAAATTTCATTTCATAAAGTATGAAAATTTCATTTCATAAAGTATGAA
>Ga0315284_10015758_pt1 | contig 10741 bp, 7 predicted proteins | sample YL17G09_16_MG_FD_203696 | JGI IMG/M metagenome (GOLD analysis project Ga0315284, IMG submission 203696) | Sediment microbial communities from Yellowstone Lake, YNP, Wyoming, USA - YL17G09_16 | ecosystem: Environmental > Aquatic > Freshwater > Lake > Sediment | place: USA: Wyoming | collected...
TGCATCTCCAACCGGTAAAATTTATAAGATTGATAGCAATTTTACCTCTCTTTCAACTGTTTTTGATAATTATTATGAAATGTCACAAGAAGAGACATCTGATAATACTGATTATAACACAATTAGCGCTCGACCCTTTGTTCGCAAGGTAGTTCCATACATGAATGTTGTCAGCTCGTATAACAATGATTATGCACTAATAGGAGATATGTTTAACTATACATCAGCAGTTTTTATTAGTGCAAGTAAACCTAATATATTTAGTAATTATGTTGTGTCATCATATAATATTTTTAGTGTTGTCCCGTCATTGTCAACAAAATATCCAGCATTTTCGGGTATGTATATTAATAATTGGGTAGTTGAGTCTAATAATTTAATAACGTTTACATTACCATCTGCAGTAAAAACTGGTCAAATTAATGTTGGTGTAGTGTCAGAAGCAGGCTATGGGTGGTTAATACAAGATTCTAGTTCATTAAGTCCTTCAAGTACGTATAGATTTGGTTGGGAAGATGGTATTACCATACAGTAACTAATTTAAGATATATATGAAAATGACATTTAAAGAATATTTAAAGTCAAAAATGATCAAAGAAGAATATACATATATGTATGATAAAATACATATTGATCCACCTATTCATAAAATTAAATATAATTTTTACGATATTGATGATCTTAGAGAATATAAACGGGGTGAAGCAATAGAATATGTAAATGATCTCCAAACTAAGTTATTTTCATATTTAAAATTGTTTCATGAATTTGAATATAAATATAGTAAATTAAAAATGGCTAAAATTCCATTATCACCTATGTTTATTAATAATATATTTAAATTATATGCATGGTTAATAAAATATTTTATGTTAATACTTTATAGATGGTTAGATTTAGCAATGATTGTTCATGGTCCATTTAAAAATGAATATAAAGGACCACGTGATGAATATGGTGAAATATATAGATTAAATGAAAAAATATATAAGATTCTTATAAAAAAACCAACAAAAACCGAAGACATGTTCTATAATATTACAATGGTATTAAATACTTTTCATATGTCAGGAAAATTTATTAATTATACACATATAACCGAAGAACAATTAAAACAATTATCTAATTTGTCAACCCATAAATGGGATAAAGAGTTAGAGCAGGAATTTGGTATTTAATTTGATGAATTCATCAAAATTATTGTTGATAATGCGGAGATAATTAAGATTTTTGTTTAAACAGGCTTGTTTTTTTAATTCCACATTTTTATCGGTAATAACTGTATAAGAAGATTTGATCTCAACAATTAAATTAAGTTTTGGAATGTAAAAATCTGGATAGTATTGATGTTCTTTATTATTTTCATCAACATATTTGATTGAGTCAGGATTGTAATCAATTTCATTTTCAGATAAAAGATTATTGGTAAAAATATGGTTTAGAAATTGGGGTTCATATCCTTGGATGTGAATCGTTTTACCGGATGGGAGAGTATAAGATTTGTGAGTAAACATAGATTTTTTATTTGATTCCATCATTTTATTTTTTATATTAGGATTTTGGATAGGATTTTCAACACCATATTTTTCTAAACAAGTTTTATTAAATTTTTCTTGATTTTGAAAACCAACAGTACCATGTCTTTGTTTATAAGTGACTAACATTTTTTCTGTTGAATTGGGAAGTTTTGCAGAGTTATCAACACCATACCTATCTAAAAGCGTTTGTTTACGTTTGTTATTAATTAGAAGGTTGTTAGTTGCATTTTCAACACCATATTGTTTTAACATTGTTTGTTTAAATTTTTCTCTAATTTTAGGATTTTGATGTGAAAATTCAACACCATATTTTTTAAGACAAGTTTGTTTTGATTTTTCTCGTGACCCTGGAATTTGTCCTGAATGTTTGACACCATATTTCTTAAGATTGTTTTGTTCTCTTCGTTCTTGCCATATTGGTGAATTACCGGCACATTTTTTACTACAAAATTCGTTATATTCCCCTGTCCATCTATTTAAAATTTTAATTTGACCACAAGTTGAACAAATTTCATCTCCTGGTTGTTTTATATATTTTAGATAATATTCTTTTTTTGATATTTTATGGTAAATTTTTTTGTGACATCCTAGTTTTTTTGGTGTATCTAATTGTTGATTACAAATTTTACAAATATTCATATAATTTCCTTTTAAATATTTAATACGAAAAAGCAATTTAGCAACAAGTGTTTTTATAAAATCTGGTGAATTTATTATTTTTCTTCATAAATAATTTTATATGAAACCACAAAAATTTGGTGATTTGCTTAAAGAGGCGTTTAACATTACAGGTGAGGGTGGATCTGGTCAGTCAACAGCGGGTACATCCTTTATGTCCACTTTGGTGGCTAAAATGCCCTTTAGCTATAAAGTGTTGCAAAACATAGAGATACTCAACCCAAAATACGAAATATTTTCAAAATTGGCACCCAATAGAGAAGAAAAACTTCAAAAATTATCGGTAACTAAACCAACACAAAATGATGATGTTGGTGGAACCATCTTAATAAACAAAGATTATCATAAGTTTATGTATGCTAATCTTGATCTTGATAAAGTTCGAAGGCTTCAAGAATATCGTAGAATGGCGTGTTATGCTGAATTAAGCGATTGTCTTGATGAAATTTGTGATGAAGTAATTGTTAAAGATGAAAATAATAATGTTATACACTTTTTTCTTAAAGGTGATGTAGAGAAGAATGTAAAAGAGGAAATAAGAAAAGAATGGGATAATTTTATTTCTTATTTTGATTTAGAAAATAAAGGTTGGGCATATTTTAGAAATCTTTTAATTGATGGTGAATTATATTTTGAAAATATTATATCAAAAGAAAAGAAAGACTTGGGAATACTTGGAATTCTTTCAGTTCCTTCAGAGTTAATAAACCCAATTTATGATAATGTTCAAAATAGTTTTGTAAATGGTTTCCTGTTACGTAGACCAGTAACTGGTCCTCGTCGAAATATGACCAGACAAGAGTCTGAAGAATTAGTTGCCCTAGAAGCAAATCAAATTACCTATGTTAGTTCGGGTATATGGAACGAAGATAGAACAATTAGACTTCCATATATTGAAAATTCGCGGCGTGCATTTAAACAGTTGTCATTAATTGAAGATAGTATTGTTATTTATCGTATGGTACGCGCACCCGAACGTTTAGTTTTTAAAGTTGATGTTGGTAATATGTCACCTGCAAAGGCTGAAAATTATTTAAAGAGGTTAATGAGTCAGTTTTGGGCAAAGAAATCATTTGATTCAACAACAGGTAGAATTACAAATATATATGATCCAATGTCCATGCTTGATGCATATTGGTTCGCAAAGAGAGCAGGAACAGAAGGAACAACAGTTGAGACATTACCAGGTGGATGTCTTGCAATGGATACAAAGATTCCGTTGCTGGATGGAAGAGAATTAAGTTTATATGAAATGACTAAAGAATATCAAGACGGAAAAGAAAATTGGGTTTATAGTTGTAATCCTAAGAATGGAAATATTGTACCGGGTAAGGTAAGTTGGGCAGGAGTAACACAAAAGAGTGCGAAAGTGATGCAATTGACTTTTGATAATAATGAAAAGTTAATTTGTACGTTGGACCATAAGTTTCCTACTGTTTTAAAGGGTAAAAAGAGAGCGGATGAATTAGAAGTTGGTGATAGTATTTATGCAAGATATATCCGTAATAATCATAAGGTTATTAAGATTGAATATTTAAGTGATCCTATTGAGGTTGGTACGTTAACAATTGATAAAAACGAAGAAATTCACGATTTTCATACTTTTGCAACCTGTTCAGGTGTAACGACTTACAATTCTAATCTGGGCCAACTCGAAGACCTTATGTATTTCATGAAGAAACTATATAAGTCCCTTAAAGTTCCCACATCGCGTCTTGATCCTAATGATCCTTTTAAAGATGGTTCCGAAATTACCCGAGAGGAATTAAGATTTGCAAGATTTGTAATGCGTATTCAAACTCAATTTGCACAAGGAATTAGACTTGCCTTTATTGCACATTTGAAATTAAAAGAAATGTGGAAAAAATATGGATTGAAAGAATTATGTGTTAATGTAACATTTAATTCACCTTCACACTTTGCTGCCATGCGAGAACAACAAATCATTGAATTGAAGTTTAATAATTATGGGACAATAACTCAAAATGAGGGTATTGCAAATAGCTTTGCACAAAGATATTATTTAGGATTAAATGACCATCAAATGTCAGAAAATAGAGAGTGGCGGCGTAAAGACGCAGAATTAAGTTGGGAAATTGATCAAATAAAATCTAATGGACCTTCTTGGAAAGAAATGCAACAACAGGCGCAAGATATTGAAGGAGCAGTTGCCGGTGGTGGTGGAGGTAGTGGAGGTGGTGGCGGTGGTGGTCAAATGTCAAGTAGTACACCCCCTAATTTTGGTGGAGCAGCTTCGGTAGGAGCACCTCCAGGTGGAGCACCTCCAGGTGGAGCAGTAAATGCAGCACCAGGTGCGGGCGCGCCCGCTGGATCTAAATTACCCGGACAACCACCAGCAGGAAAATAATTATTTGATATAAATAAAATATAATTGCAATATAAGAGAATGCGTTTATAATAATATTGTTATAAGCGCATTTTTTATTTGTAGATACTCTAGAATTGAATTAAATATTTTTACATTACAAGGAGATTAATTTATATATGATTGATAAAATTATCACACCAAGTGATATTATTGACGAAATGTCGAATTTTGTTTTTACGTCAAAATATTCAAGATATGATGAAAAACACCAAAGAAGAGAAACATGGCATGAGGCAGTACGTCGTGTTGAACATATGCACTTAAAAAAATATTCTTATTTAGATCAAAAGGATCAAGATGAGATTAAATGGGCATTTGATCAAGTTAGAGAAAAGTTAGTTGTTCCTAGCATGCGCGCAATGCAGTATGGCGGTAAACCAATTGAGGCTAATAATTTAAGAATGTATAATTGTAGTATAAGACATATTGATTCCATTAGATCATTTTCTGAAGTCATGTTTATGTTGCTTGTTGGTGCTGGAGTTGGTATTGGGATATCAAAAAAATTTATTGATAGATTACCAGATTTAGTTAATAAGGATGATCGTACTGGATCTGTTATTGCTTATGATATTCAAGATAGTATAGAAGGATGGGCTGATGCTGTTGAAGCTCTATTAATGAGTTTTTTTAGAAATACCGCATTTACAGGTAGAAAAATTGTATTCGATTATAGTAAAATTAGACCACGAGGATCTCCTATTAAAACTGGTGGTGGAAAAGCACCAGGACATGAAGGATTAAAATATAGTTTAACAAAGGTAAAAAAATTATTAGATTATGTTATTGAAGAAAGAGGACAAAAACGTTTAGAATCTATTAATATCTTTGATATTATTATGCATCTTGCAGATGCCGTTGTGTCAGGCGGTTCGAGAAGATGTTTACCTGAATATTATAGTATACAAATGGCTGATAAAACATGGAAAAAAATAACAGACATTAAAGTTGGTGATAATATTTTATTTGATAACAAAGAATATCCTATTATTAACATATATAACAATGGTGTTCAAGAATTAGTCAAAATTAATACTGTTGATGGTTATCATATAAGTACACCAAATCATAGATGGTTGGTTTATAATAAAGAATTACAAAAAATTGAATGGATTGAAGCACAATATTTAAATAAAAATCATTGCTTTTTAAGATCAAAAGGATAAATAATTATAGGAGGTATAACAGTAACTCCACCTGTAATTACAAATATGATAAATAAAATTATTGATAATGACCCAAATAGAAAAAATAGGTCATTGATAAAATGTGCAAATCCGGCTTGTAATAATGTAATAAGTAAGCATACATATACAATTAAAGTTGCTGATCCAAATGCTGCCTTTTGTTGTTCTCATAAATGTAAAAATTCAGAATTTATTAGAAAACACCATTCTGATATGATGATTCAAAAATATGGTGTTTCTTGTGTTTTTAAATTAGATAACATCAAAGAAAAAATTAAAAAAACAAACATTGAAAAATATGGTGTTGATAATGTTTTTAAACTTAAAGACAAAATAAGAAAAGCAGTAAAGAAAAAATATGGGGTTGAGCATGTAATGCAGTCATCAAAAATAAAAGAAAAATTGAAAAATACAATAATTCAAAAATATGGAAGTATTGAGAAATATCATAAACATGTTAAAAGAAAAACGTTAGAAACACAAATAAAAAAATACGGAACATGGTTTTTTGGTTCTAAAGAAGGAAAAATGAACCGGGAAGATTTAATAAATAAATGGGGTCATACTCCTGAAGAATGTGATGAAATAGCAAGAAAAAAATCTGAGAATCGTAATGGCGGTAGATCAAGAATAGCAGATGAATGTTTTAATAAGTTAATAAAGATGATGCCTTTAAATTTACATAAAGATGTAATATGGAATAATAATGAATTATATCTTTTTTCTGAAGATTTAAAAGTTGGTTGTAGATATGATTTTACTTATAAAAATAAAATTATAGAATTTAATGGTGATTATTGGCATGCTAATCCAAAAAAATTTAAAGAAGATGAATTGATAAGATGTGGAAAAGAACCGAAACCAGCAAAACATATATGGGAAAAGGATAGATCAAAAATAGAAATAGCAAAAATACACGGATATAAAGTATATGTTATATGGGAAGATGAATATATGCAAAATAAAGAAAATGTTTTAAATTTGGCATATAAATTTTTAATGGAGTAAAATTATGGATATTGATTTAAAAGATTATAATTTAGTTGATATTATTTCTGTGGAAAATTATGGATATAATAATACTTATGATTTAGAAGTTGAAGATATACATTTGTTTAATGCTCGTAACGATTTATGTGATTTTAATTCAATTTCTCATAATTCTGCTTTAATTACAGTGTTTGATAAAGATGATGATAAGATGTTGAACGCAAAAACCAATTTTAAAGTATTACGCAAAATTGGTTTTGAAAAAAATATTAAAAAGAATGGTGATATTGAATGGGAAGGAAGAGTTATAGTAGATTCTAAATATGATGGATTTGAAGGAATGAAATATGATGTTGTATTAACAGATTATGAATATAATGATATGTTATGTAAGCAGGGTGTTATTAATTGGTTTCATGTTGATCCACAAAGAGCCCGAAGTAATAATTCTGTTTTATTAGTTAGAAAGGATACAAAATTAGAAGATTTTAAAAAAATTGTTGAAAAAATAAAACATTTCGGCGAGCCTGGGTTCGTTTTTGCTGACGAAGATAATGGTACACTGGTTAATCCCTGTTTTCATAAAGACACGAGAATACATACAGATAAAGGATTAATAAGGATAGAAGATTTAGCTAAAACGGGGGATGTTTTTAATACATGTATTGATAATAGAATTGGAAAGTTAAACGAACTTTATAAAAATAATTTTGGAGTATCTGTTCGTCAAACTTCTACCTCAGCTGTGGTGACACAAAAAAATGTTCCAATATTTGAATTAATAACAGAACATGGGCATGCTATAAGATTAACAGAAAATCATGAATTTATTACATCGGTAGGTAGAAAAAAATTAAACGAATTAAACGTGGGTGACACCATTTATATACAATCAGGTGTTGGTAAATTTGGTGAAATTGGCAATTTTAATCAAGGATTTTTATTAGGGTTGATTGCGGGAGATGGTACATTTAATGAAGACAGCGCGATTTTGAATGTTTGGGAAGAAGATTTTGAATATACTGACAAAATACACCAAATGGTGCTTGAAGAGACAAAATCTATAAAGAAAAAATGTGATAATGGTAAAGGAATTAATTGGGCAACTAAAACACCTTCATCAATTAGTGGTGTAAAAGGCAAACAAATAAGTTCTGTTCAATTGTTTAATTTAATTAAAATGTTGGGTGTTGAGAATCCCAAAGATATTAAAGTTAAAGTTCCTGAATGTATTTGGCGGGGTACGAAAGACATGGTTATTGGATATTTACAGGGATTGATTTTTTCTGATGGGTCTGTTTCTTTATGTAAAGGAAAAAGTAAAGCTCATGATACTTTAGTGTGTGATATTAATCAAAGCAATAAAAAATTGCTTCAAGAGATTCAAATATTATTACAAAATTTAGGGGTTTCTTCTCGTTTATATAAAACACACGACAAGCGACATCAAAGGTTACCCGACGGAAAGGGTGGTTATGCTTCATATATATGTAAAGCAAACTATAAATTATCGATTAATAGGGGCAATTTAATTCATTTCATTAGTAAATATCCATTGTATGGTAGAAAACAACAAAAGATATTGGGGTTATTAAAACAACGTGGTTATGATTGTAGAAAACAAGAACGATTTATAACAAAAGTAAAATCAATTGACTATGTTGAAAATGGTGATGTATATTGTTTTACACAACCAAAAACAAACACAACAATTGCTAATGGGTTAGTAGTAGGTCAATGCGCAGAAATAAGAGCAATACCTATTACAAGTGATGGTGTTTGTGGTGTTCAAATGTGTAATTTAACATCAATGAATGGAAAGAAAATTATTAACAAAGAAACATTTAAAACAGTAGTAAAAGCAGCAACTATTATAGGAACATTACAAGCGGGTTATACAGATTTTAAATACTTATCACCTGCTGCTAAAAAACTTACTGACGAAGAGGCACTATTAGGTGTATCAATTACTGGATTTATGGAACATCCAGATATTCTTTTAGATTCCGAAAATCAAAAAGAAATGGCACAATATGCAGTTAAAATTAATAAAGATTGGTCTAAAAAAATTGGTATTAACCAAGCCGCCCGCGTGACTTGTGTTAAACCAGAAGGGTGTCAAACTTTTGACACTATAATTAAAACTTCTGTTGGGGATATAACTTTTCAAAAAATATTTGAATTAAATGGTTATAATATTGAAGATTTTAAAAAGTATGAGGATGGAATATTTTTACCCATTACTGAAAAAATTATGGTTAAAGATAAAGATAACGAATGGCAATATATAAGTAATTTATATGTTAGAGGAATGTCAAAAACTATAAAAATAGAAATGGAAGACGGAAAGATCATAAATTGCACACCAAATCATCAATTTTTGTTAAAAAATGGGCAATGGAAGAGGGCAGATGAATTAAGTGATATTGATGAAATTGTGAATTATTAAAATTGAAGAGGTAATTAAAAAATTAATATGAAAATTAGAAAAATAACGGTATGTGAAAATGAATCATTTGTTGGTGATATAGAAGTGGAAAATACACATTCATATCAACTTGATAATGGGTGTGTGTCTCATAATACGGTGTCAATTTTATTAGGAACAGCAAGTGGGATTCATTCACATCATGCAAGAAAATATTTTAGGCGTATTCAATGTAATAAGAATGATAATGTATATAAACACTTTAAACAATATAATCCACACGCAATTGAAGAAAGTGTATGGAGTGCAACTAAAACTGATGATGTTATTACTTTCCCAATTCAAGTTTCTGATGGGGTTGTTATTAAAAAAGACTTAACTGCATTAAAACATTTAAAGTATATTTTATCAACACAAAAAAATTGGGTTATGAATGGAAGTACAGAGGCAAATAAGAAAAATATCCACCATTCTGTTTCTTGTACAGTTATTGTTGATGATAAAGAATGGGATGATGTAATTAATTATATTTTTGACCATAAAGACTATTTTACTGCTGTGTCATTTATATCAAATACTGGTGATAAGGCATATAAGCAAGCGCCCATGGAAGAGGTTGTCACAGAGGAAGATCAAAAGAAATTTGACAATCTTGTAAAAAATTGGAAAAGAGTTGATTATAGTAAATTATCTGAAAATAATGATGAAACAACATTACAAAAAGAGGTGGCCTGTGGGGGTGGTTCATGTGAGTTGACAAATATTTAATACTCTTTATTATTTAGATAAATACTTACATGAGAAAAATAACGAAAATTTTGACTGTTTTACTATTGTTCATTAGTTCTTTTGTAATTATTGCTGCTGCTGCTGGACCGCCTATTAAACCAACAACAACAATTCCACAAAAAGATATTTGGTATTTTGCTGGTGAAAGTAATTTATTTGCAAAAAGTCTTAATATTGATGGATATTTTGTTTTAAATGGTGTACAATATACTAATCTTGCGTCTGATTCTAGTTTTGCAACTAATGCCGGTTATGCAACCAATTCTGGCTATGCCACCAATGCAGGGTCTTCATTAAATGGTGGCTGGAGAAATCCTCTTGGTTTTAATTATATCACAATAACATATCCGAGAGGTCTTCCGGATAATTTATCATATACAACTAATCAAGATGTTGTTTTTGAAATGTATAATCGTTCTGTATCACAATATGATACATTATTTCAACCTACTATTACACATCAAGATAGCTATACATCTACTGTTAGCTATACTTCTTGGCCTACCAATATAGCCTATTTTAATGGTGCATTATTGGTTCAAGTTGACGACGGATCTGTAACATGTTCCGTTGCTAGTACTGCTGGTGGTTGCGCTTATACCCAAACAATTTCGTTAGTTGAAACTTATAATACTTCGAGTACTAATATTTATGGAGGAGCAATTGGTAGTGTTAGATCTAATATTATTGCCGCAATAGATTCTTTATTGACCAATGCTGCCCCATCTAGCAATGTATTTAC
>Ga0315284_10015760_pt1 | contig 10740 bp, 8 predicted proteins | sample YL17G09_16_MG_FD_203696 | JGI IMG/M metagenome (GOLD analysis project Ga0315284, IMG submission 203696) | Sediment microbial communities from Yellowstone Lake, YNP, Wyoming, USA - YL17G09_16 | ecosystem: Environmental > Aquatic > Freshwater > Lake > Sediment | place: USA: Wyoming | collected...
ATCTTCGCGCCGGGCGTGGACCCCGTCATGCTGCGCCGCCGGGTGGGCATGGTCTTCCAGAAGCCCAACCCGTTCCCGAAGAGCGTCTTCGACAACGTGGCCTACGGGCCGCGCGTCAGCGGGACCGCCGCGGAGGAGGACCTGCCGGCCATCGTCGAGGGCGCACTGCGCCACGCCGCGCTGTGGGACGAAGTGAAGGACCGGCTCGACACCCCGGGGACGTCCCTCTCCGGTGGCCAGCAGCAGCGGCTCTGCATCGCCCGCGCGCTCGCCAACGAGCCCGAGATCCTGCTGATGGACGAGCCCTGCTCGGCACTCGACCCCATCGCCACCCAGCGCATCGAGGAACTCATCGTCACCCTCAAACGCGACTACACGATCGTGATCGTGACGCACAATATGCAGCAGGCCGCCCGAGTATCGGACCACACGGGGTTCTTCTATCTCGGCCAGCTGGTGGAGTTCGGCCGCACGCAGCAGATCTTCACCAGCCCGCGCGACCCGCGCACCGAGGCTTACATCACCGGGAGATTCGGATGACCGATTCCCAACGCCACTTCCACGAGGAGTTGTCTCAACTCAAGCAGCGCCTCCTGGCGGTCTCCAGCGAGGCCGAGGACGCCGTGGGCCACGCGGTGGACGCCCTGCGGCGGCGCGATGCCGCCCGAGCCCAGGCGGTCATCCACGGCGACCGTGCGATCGATGCCTTGGAGAGCGGCATCGAGGAGCAGGGGTTCCAGCTCATCGCGCTGCACCAGCCGATGGCGAGTGATTTGCGACTGATTTTCTCGGCAATCCGGATCGTCAACGATCTCGAGCGGGTGGGCGACCACGCGGTCAACATCGCCCAGTCGGCGCAGCGACTGATGGAGTACCCCCACATCGTGCCGGAGCCGGAGATCGTGGAGATGGCGCGGCTCGCGCGGCAGATGCTGGCCGACGCGCTATCGGCGTTCGTCCGGGGGGACGCCCCTCTCGCCCGCGAGGTCTGCCGCCGCGACGACGCCGTGGACTCCCTCAACGACTCGGTCTACCGGATACTGCTGACGCGGATGATGGAGGACCCGCGCCTCATCGGCGCCGGGATGGAGCTGCTGCTGGTGAGCCGGAACCTCGAGCGGGTGGCCGACCTAGCCACGAACGTCGCGGAAGGCGTAGTATTCCTGGTCGAAGGCAAGACCATCAAGCACCACGCCGAGGACGGGCGGCCCCCACAGGAGCCGGCCCCGTGAGGTCCCGATGGCCCCGTTGTATGATCCCCACGAGTACCCCGGCCGCCTGATCGTGGTCGAGGGCATTGACGGCTCGGGGAAGTCCACCCAGCTGTCGCTCCTCGAGACGTACCTGGTCTCCGAGGGTTACGACGCCTCCTTCACCGAGTGGAACTCCAGCCCGCTCGTGAAGGACACCACCCGGCGCGGCAAGAAGAAGAACCTCTTCTCGCCGACCACTTTCTCGCTCATCCACGCCACCGACTTCGCCGACCGGCACGAGCGGTCCATCCTGCCGCCGCTGCGCACGGGCTTCCTCGTGCTCGCCGACCGCTGGGCCTACACCGCCTTCGCCCGCGACGTGGCGCGCGGCAACGACCGGGCGTGGCTGCGGAACCTCTACGAGTTCGCGACGCGCCCCGACCTCGCCCTCTACTTCCGGGTGGACATCGACACCGCGGTGGCGCGCATCACCGGCGGGCGCATCGCCCTCAAGTACCACGAGGCCGGGATGGACCTCGGCCTGTCGCCCGATCTCATCACCAGCTTCCGGCTCTTCCAGACCCAGGTCCTCGCCGAATACGACCAGATCGCGGCCGAGTTCGGCCTCACCGTCATCGACGGCGCCCGGTCCATCGTGGAACAGCAGCGCGAGGTCCGGAAGCTCGTCAAGCCGCTCCTCAAGGGCCTGCGGCGGGCCTCCAGTCTCCGGCCGCGGCCGGCGGGAGCGTAGCCATGGACACCCGCTTCTACGGCGCCGGCCTCGCCAAGCTCGAGGTGAAGGAACTCTCGGGGCCCCTGATCGTCATCGAGGGCGCCGACGGCGTCGGCCGTTCGACCCACATGGAGCTGCTCCAGGGCTGGCTCGAGGGCCATGGCCTCGCCGTGCTCTCCACGGGGCTCGTCCGCTCCGCGCTCACGCGCCGCGGCATCATGTCGGCGAAGGAAGGGCACTCGTTCGACCGGAACACGATGGCGCTCTTCTACGCCACGGACCTCGCCGACCGCATCGAGCACGAGATCATCCCCGGGATGCGCTCCGGCTTCGTCGTGCTCGCCGACCGCTACGTCTTCACCACCATGGCGCGCGGCGCCGCCCGGGGGCTGAACCGCGACTGGCTGGCCAAGCTCTACGGTTTCGCGCTCGTCCCCACCAAGGTCTTCTTCCTCCGCCTCGACCCCGAAGAGCTCATCCGGCGCACCCTGCGCCGCGGCGGCGAGCTGGACTACTGGGAGTCCGGCCGCGACGTCGGTCTCGCCCCCGACCTGTACTCGTCGTTCCGCGCCTACCAGACTCTCATCCTCCAGGAGTTCGACCGGATGGCAGAGGCCTACGGCTTCGTGACCATCGACGCGTCGCGCAGTGTGGAGGAGGTGCAGGCGGAGCTGCGGCGCGGCGTGGCGGACTTCCTCGACCCCGGCCTCCTCAATCCGCCGCCGCCCGATGCCGGCGACTGACCGCTTCGCCGCGATCGACGTCGGCTCGAACTCCATCCGCTGCCTCATCGCGGAGCGGGGCGACGACGGCCACCTCACCGTCATCGACGACCTCAAGGACCAGCCCCGGCTCGCGCGCGGCCTCTCGATCACCGGCATGCTCGCCCCGGAGGCGATCGACCGCGCCCTCGAGACCATCGGCCGGATGCTGCAGCTGGCCGAGGGGCGCGGCGTCTCCAAGGTCGCCCTCGTCGCGACCGCCGCGGTGCGCGACGCCGCCAACGGCGCGGAGTTCGCCGAGCGGGTCAAGCGCGAGCACGGCGTCCCGCTCGAGGTGATCGACGGCGAGACCGAGGCGCGCCTCGCCTTCCTCTCCGTCCGCGAGCACTTCGCCGTGGTCCGCGGCCGCGCCGTGGTGATGGACATCGGCGGGGGCAGCCTCGAGCTCGTGCTCGCCGCCGCCGGGCTCGTGGACCAGGCGGTCTCGCTCCCCTTCGGCGCGGTGCGGATGACCGAGCAGTACCTGAGCGGCACCGGCAGTCCCGAGGCGGGAATCCGCCGGCTCCGCAACGCCGTCCGCCACCGGCTCCGCAACACCGTCCCGGCGCGCGAGTGGACCGGCGCGCGCCTGTTCGGCTCGGGCGGCACCTTCACCAACGCGGCGTGCATCCTCGCGGCGCGCGAGCACGGCGAGGTGCCGCCCACCGTCCACGGTTCCACCGTGACCCTCGGCGAGATCCAGCGCGTCCTCGAGTGGCTGAGCGGCATGACCGTCGAGGAGCGCCGCGCCGTGGAGGGGCTCAACCCCGAGCGGGCCGATATCCTCCCGGCGGGCCTCGCCGTCGCCGCCGAGGTGATGGAGCACTTCGCCGAGCCCCAGGTCACCGTCTCGGCCTTCGGTCTCCGCGAGGGACTCCTGCTGCACTTGGCGCGGCCGCAGGCCGGCGCCGAACCGGCGCCCTCGCGCGCCAAGGCGCTGCGGCGCTTCGCCAACCGCTGCCGCGGCGACCGCCGTCACGCCGAGCAGGCCCTCCGCCTCTCACGCCGCCTGTTCGAGGTCCTCGGCAAGCACCTCGCCTGCGTGCCCGAGGACTGGGAGCTGCTCGAGGCCGCGGCGCTTCTGCACGACGTCGGGCAGCTGGTGTCCTATCGCGGACACCACAAGCACAGCCTGCACCTCATCACCCACGCGGAGTCGCTGCCCCTCACGCCGCGCCTGCGCCTCGTGGTCGGGCTCATCTGCCGGTACCACCGCAGAGCCCCACCCAGCAAGAAGCACCCGGAGTTCGCCCGGCTCGATCCCGCCGAGAAGGCGCAGGTCCGCAGGCTCTCGGCCATCCTCCGCCTCGCCTGCGGCCTGGATCGCGGGCACGTCGCCGCCGTCGAGTCGGTGCGGCTCCGGATGCTGCCCGGCCGGCTGCTCGTGGACATCACCCCGCGGCTCGTCACCACGGACCTCAAGCTCGAGTTGTGGGGGGCCAGAAGGAAGGCCGACCTGCTGGCGGACCTGCTGGGGCGCGAGGTCATCGTCCGGGTGCCGGCGCTGGCGCCGAAACCCGCCCGGAGGGCGCGCGCGTCCTAGCGGACAGCCCGCGCCTGCTTTCCCTTCAGCCGGAGAACGCCGGACTCAGCCGTGCGGCGCGGTGCGACAGGACGCCGCGTGCCGCGCCGGGTCGGCCAGCAGTTCGCCCAGCGGGAGCGGGTCGGGCCCGAGACACTCGGCCAACGCCACACCGCTCGACGTGCCGATGCGGCTCGCGCCGGCGGCGAGCATCCTGAGCGCGGAGCCGCAATCCCGGATGCCCCCCGAAGCCTTCACCCCGAGCGCGTCGCCCACCGTCCGCCGCATCAGCCGCACCGCCTCGACGCTCGCGCCACCCGAGGGATGGAAACCCGTGGACGTCTTCACGAACCGCGCCCCGGCCGCCTGCGCCGCCTCGCAGGCGCGCACGATCTCCTCGGGCGTGAGCGCGGCGCTCTCGATGATCACCTTCACGAGCGTGCCCGCCACCGCCTCGACGACGGCGCGGATGTCGTCGGTGACGTAGCCCCACTCCCCACCCTTCATCCGGCCGAGCGCGGCGACCATGTCCACCTCGACGGCGCCGTGGCGGACCACCTCCGCCGCCTCGAACGCCTTGGCGCGGAAGCAGGTCGCGCCGAGCGGGAAGCCGCAGACCGTGGCCACCGCCACACCGCTGTCCATCAGCTCCTCGCCGCACAGCGGCACCCAGTACGGGTTCACGCACACCGCCGCGAACCGGTGCCGTCTCGCCTCCTCGCACAGCTTCAGGATGTCGGTGCGCGCCGCCTCCGCCTTCAGGAGCGTGTGGTCAACGAAATCGGCGATGCGCCGCGGCCCCTGCTCCGGCCGCCACGCCGCCAGCTCGGCACCGAGAAAGCGCGCGCTCACCGGTGCCATCCGAGCCGCTGGGGTGCCCACGTGCGCACCCGCCGCGCAGCGACGTACTCGGAACGCGCGAACAGCCTGATTGTCACCGCGCCCACGATGAACCCTCCGATGTGTGCCCAGAACGCCGTGCCGCCCTCCGTCCCACCGCATCACGAGCCGAACCTAGGTCCGTAGGCTGAAGCGCCGCAAGGCCATAGCCTTGTGCCGTTTTGGCAGTAAATGGCAGCGTCTGGATGGCATAGGCCTTGCCCTGCGACCAATGGCTGAAGCTGAGCATCCCAACCATCTGCGCTCGGAGCACTCGACAATGGCGGAGAAGATCATCGGCATCGACCTGGGCACCACGAACTCGGTCGTCGCGGTCATGGAAGGCGGCGATCCCGTGGTCATCCCGAACGCCGAGGGCGGACGCACGACTCCGTCCGTGGTGGCGTTCACGAAGGACGGCGAGCGGCTGGTCGGGCAGGTGGCGAAGCGCCAGGCCGTGACCAATCCGATGAACACCGTCTTCTCGATCAAGCGGTTCATGGGCCGGCGGATGGCCGAGGTGACCGAGGAGACCAAGAAGGTCCCCTACAAGGTGCTGGGCGGCAGCGGCGACATGGTGTCGGTCGAGATCACCGGCAAGCGATACAGCCCGCCCGAGATCTCGGCGATGATCCTGCAGAAGATGAAGCAGACCGCGGAGGACTACCTCGGCCACAAGGTAGAGAAGGCGGTCATCACCGTCCCGGCGTATTTCAACGACTCGCAGCGCCAGGCGACCAAGGACGCGGGGAAGATCGCGGGCCTCGACGTGGTCCGGATCATCAACGAGCCGACGGCCTCCGCGCTCGCCTACGGGATGGACAAGAAGAAGGAGCACAAGGTCGCGGTATACGATCTGGGCGGCGGCACGTACGACATCTCGGTCCTCGAGTTGGCCGAGGGCGTGTTCGAGGTGAAGAGCACGAACGGCGACACGCACCTGGGCGGCGACGACTTCGACCAGCGCGTCATCGACTGGCTGGTGGGCGAGTTCAAGCGCGACCAGGGCATCGACCTCTCGAAGGATCCGATGGCCCTCCAGCGCCTGAAGGAGGCGGCGGAGAAGGCCAAGTGCGAGCTCTCGACGGTGCTGCAGACGGAGCTCAACCTGCCGTTCATCACGGCCGACCAGTCGGGCCCGAAGCACCTGAACCTGACGCTGACGCGGGCCAAGCTCGAGCAGTTGGTGGGCGACCTCGTCGAGCGCACCATCCCGCCGATGGAGCGGGCCCTGGCCGATGCCGGGCTCAAGCCGTCGGAGATCGACGAAGTGATCATGGTGGGCGGGCAGACGCGGATGCCGAAGGTCCAGGAAATCATCAAGACCTTCTTCGGCCGCGACCCGCACCGGGGCGTGAACCCGGACGAGGTGGTGGCGATCGGCGCGGCGATCCAGGGCGGCGTGCTCGCGGGCGAGGTGAAGGACGTCCTCCTTCTCGACGTGACGCCGCTGTCGCTCGGCATCGAGACGCTGGGCGGCGTGACCACCGTGCTCATCCCGCGGAACACCACGATCCCGACCAAGCGCTCGGAGATCTTCTCGACGGCGGACGACAACCAGACGACGGTCGAGATCCACGTGCTGCAGGGCGAGCGGGACATGGCGCGGGACAACCGCACCATCGGCAAGTTCCAGCTGACGGGCATCCCGCCGGCACCGCGCGGCATGCCGCAGGTCGAGGTGACGTTCGACATCGACGCGAACGGCATCCTGCACGTCTCCGCGAAGGACAAGGCGACGGGCAAGGAGCAGAAGATCCGCATCGAGGCCTCGTCCGGCTTGTCGGACAAGGAGATCGAGCGGATGGTGAAGGACTCGGAGTCGCACGCGTCCGAGGACAAGCGCCGCCGCGAGGAGATCGAGACGCGGAACCGCCTCGACGCGATGGTCTACGACGTCGAGAAGAACGCCAAGGAGTGGTCGGACCGGCTCGAGCCCTCGATGAAGCAACGGCTCGAGGAGGCAGTGGACGCCGCGAAGAAGGCGCTTCGCGCCGGCGAGCCGGAGGAGATCCGGAAGACCTCCGAGGCGTTGCAGGCGGCCTACAGCGAGGCCGGGCGCTCGCTCTACCAGCAGGCCCAGCCGTCCGCGGGCGCCGGCCCGGAGCCCTCGGCCGGGGCCGCGGGTCCCGACGCGAAGAAGCCGGAGGACGTGGTTGAGGCCGACTACGAGATCGTGGACGACCAGGAGAAGAAAAACTAGCGCGAACCACCGGCCCCGGGCCGGGTATCACTGCCGTTGTCGAGCACCCTTTCGCGAGGTCAGCAGCTTATGTCGTCCCGAGGGCGTGATCTGGTGAGACTGTCGGCGATCATCACGGTCGCATTCGGCCTGGGCATCGCGTTCGCGTCGGCCCTGGACCTGCCGCGCCCGGGCAACGCCACGCAGGCCCGGCCTTCCCGGCCTCCCGTGGCGGCGCTCCCGGCCGCCCGCGCTTTGGACGGCACGACGCTCCCGAGCTTCGTGGACGTGGCCGAGGCGGTCAAGCCCGCCGTGGTCTTCATCCGGTCCGAGCGGCGCGCTCGGGCGCAGACGCGGATGTTCAACGTCCCGCCCGGGTTCGAGGACATGTTTCGCCAGTTCCAGCAACAGCAGCCCCGAATCCAGGAAGGCTCCGGCTCGGGGTTCATCGTCTCGGCCGACGGCTACATCCTCACCAACAACCACGTGGTCGCGGGCGCCGACCGCGTGCGGGTGAAGCTGCTCGACAACCGCGAGTTCGACGCGCGCGTCGTGGGGCGCGACCCGGCGACCGACGTGGCCGTGATCAAGATCGACGCCCGCAACCTGCCTACCGCGGTTCTCGGGAACTCCGACGCGACGCGCGTCGGCGAGTGGGCGCTCGCGGTCGGCAACCCGCTCGGCTTCCAGTTCACGGTGACGGCGGGCATCATCAGCGCCAAGGGCCGCGCGCTGCCCGACCTGAGGGACCCCAGCAACTCGAGCCGCGACTACTCGATCCAGGACTTCATCCAGACGGACGCCGCCATCAACCCCGGCAACTCCGGCGGGCCCCTGGTCAACGTCCGCGGCGAGGTGGTGGGCATCAACTCGGCGATCGCCTCCCAGACGGGGCTCTACTCCGGCTACGGCTTCGCCATCCCGATCAACCTCGCGCGGCGCGTGATGGACGACCTGATCGCCACGGGCCGGGTCGAGCGCGCCATCCTCGGCGTCGGCATCCGGGAGATCACCCCCGAGGACGCCGACTACGTGGGCCTCCGCGAGATCCGCGGTGTCGTGGTGAACGACTACAACGGCAAGAACTCCCCCGCGCGCGCCGCCGGGATCCAGCCGGGCGACGTGATCGTCGCGCTCAACGACTCAACGATCGACCATGTGGCCCAGTTGCAGCAGATGGTGGGCTTCCGCCGACCGGGCGAGACGGTGCGCGTGACCGTGGTGCGGCGCGGCGCCGAGCGGCACACGTACGACGTTCGGCTGGTCGCGGTGCCGACGGATGGCGAGCAGGTCGCCGCGCGTAGCGACTCCGCCGGCGCGCAGTCGGCCGAAACGAGCGGCAAGCTGGGCATCGCCGTGGAAGTGCCGTCGCCCGATTTCCTGCGGCAGGCGCGGCTCAGCGAGGAGCAGCGCGGCATCGTCATCTCCCGGGTGGAGGAGGGCGGCCCCTCGTGGGGCAAGCTCTTCCCCCCGGAGGGAGGCGGTCCGGAGATCGTGCTCGCGGTCAACGAAGTGAGGGTCCGCACCCGCGAGGACTTCCAGCGCGCGCTGCAGAGCATCCGGAGCGGGGAGGTCGTCTCGGTGCGCGTGCTCCATTTGAACGGCGACGGGTCCTCCGTGACCCGCATCGTCAGGATCCGCGCGCGGTCGTGACCGCCGGCTGACCGCGCTCGTGGCCGGGGGGCCCGGAGGTTATCTTTACCGGTTGCGCGAGAGTGGCGGAACTGGCAGACGCGCGGGCCTTAGGAGCCCGTGGGGCGACCCGTGGGGGTTCGAATCCCCCCTTTCGCACTATGACCCTGCCTGACATCGAGATCACCGTCGCCGCGCGGGACGCGGCCAGCCGTACCTTCGCCGTCACCGTGCCGGCCGAGCGCGTGCGCCGCGCCGAAGATGACGCGACCAGCGAGTTCGCGAACCACGCGCGCCTCCCGGGCTTCCGCAAGGGGAAGGTGCCGCGCGACCTCGTGCGCCGCCGGTTCGCCGACGCCATCCGCCAGGGCGCCCTCGAGGACCTGATCCGCCAGACGTGGGAGAAGACCCGCGGCCTGGAGGAACTCAAGCCGATCGGCGACCCTCAGGTCCGCAACCTCCATTTCGAGGACGGCACTCCGCTCACCTTCGAGCTCCTGGTGGACGTGAAACCGGAGCTCGCGCTGGCGCGGCTCGGCGGGTTCCGCCTGAGCCGGCACCGCCACCGGGTGAGCGACGAGCAGGTGGAGGCGCAGCTCCTCGCCCTGCGCGAGCAGAAAGCCCCCTGGGTGCCGGTGACGGAGCGCGCGAAGTCCGGCGACCTCGTCGAGGCCACCGTTCAGAACCTGGACGACCCGCCCGCCGAGGCCTCGGAGCCCGTGCGCTTCGTACTGGGGCAGGGTCGTGCGCTGGCCGATCTCGAGACGCAGCTGATGGCTCTCGACGGCGGCGGCACGTGGGAGGGCGCGATCCGCTTCCCGGACGACTTCCCGGACGAGACACGGCGCGGCCAGTCCCGGCGGGTGCGGGTGACGCTGCACGAGGTGAAGCGGCAGGCGCTCCCCGAGCTCACCGACGACTTCGCCCGCGAGGCCGGGAGCTTCGAGACGGTCGACGACCTGCGCCAGGCGGTCCGCCGGGACCTCGACGCGGCGGCCGAGCGGGAAGCCGACGCCGACGTGCGCTCCCAGCTCATAGAGCAGCTGGCGGCCGCGAACAACGTCTCCGTGCCGCCCTCGCTCCGCGACCGGGCCCTGGGGGCCTACGCCAAGGCGTACGGCATCCCGGACGATCAGTTCCAGCGGTTCGCGAACGAGATGGCGACGGTGATCGAGACGGGCGTGCGGCGCGACCTCATCCTCGACTCCGTCGCCGGGCAGGCAAAGCTCGCGTGCACGGAGAAGGAGCTCGACGCGCGCGTCGCCGAGTTCGCGCGGCGTAGCGCCGAGGCGCCCGGCGCCGTCCGCGCGGCGCTGCAGAAGGCGGGACGGCTCCGCGAGCTGGAGCGGTCCATCACCGAAGAGAAGGTCTTCGCGCACCTGCTCGCGCTGAGCGAGATCGAGGACGCGCATGCCGCCCGCTGAGCCGGGCCGGACCACCCACCCCCTGATGCCCATGTCGACGCTCTATCCGCCGTACATCATCGAACGCTCCAGCCGGGGCGAGCGCACCTACGACATCTTCTCGCGCCTGCTGATGGACCGCATCGTCTTCCTGGGCGTGCCGATCAACGACGACGTGTCCAACATCATCATCGCCCAACTGCTGTTCCTCGAGGCCGACAACCCCGAGAAGGACATCTACGTCTACCTCAACTCACCGGGGGGTCTGGTGTCGGCCGGCATGGCGATCTACGACACGATGCAGTTCCTGAAGGCGCCGGTGAACACGATCTGCATGGGGATGGCGGCCTCGATGGGCTCGTTCCTCCTCGCGGCGGGCCGGAAGGGGAAGCGCAGCGCCCTGCCGCACGCGCGGATCATGATGCACCAGCCCTC
>Ga0315284_10015761_pt1 | contig 10739 bp, 12 predicted proteins | sample YL17G09_16_MG_FD_203696 | JGI IMG/M metagenome (GOLD analysis project Ga0315284, IMG submission 203696) | Sediment microbial communities from Yellowstone Lake, YNP, Wyoming, USA - YL17G09_16 | ecosystem: Environmental > Aquatic > Freshwater > Lake > Sediment | place: USA: Wyoming | collected...
AGGGACATCTCTTTCATTTTGAGATTCACTTCGCAGGCCAATCCATAACGGATTCCGCTGCCGAGGAAGTAGAAACGGTCTAAGCTGAGATTCTCCCCAATTTTGCGGGCGGAAGGCTCAAATTCACATATTAGGCGCCGGCCAACTTGCGGCAACGCGGACATCGAGTCCAGCAAATCATCCCGGCCCGCCATGCGGGCGCAGAAGGCCGTCACCGCCACATACATTGAAGCGAACGAACGCGTCTGGGCGACACTCTCTTCCTGTCCCTTTGGAATAATGATATTGATGTCTCCAAGTTTCGAAAGCGCTGCATCATAATTACTGATAACAATCACATCCCCTTGCTTATCGGCTTTAAATTTTTCACAGCTTTCACCGTTTCAGTTGTCGTACCTGAACAACTGATGGCAAACAGCAGCGTGTGGGGTGGGATGCCATCCCGCTTTACGATTAACACAGTTTCCAGATTAAACAACAACTCCCCGCCAGGCACAGCCCGTGCCGCTCGGCCAGTGAGTTCCTGATACAACGACGCGGCCGCCAGCGATAGATAATACGTGGAGCCGCATCCTGTGAAAAGAACCTGCTCGTATTTTTTTGCATTTGGCAAAGATGTTGCGCGTATAACATCCATTGCCTGAGACCATGCTTCGGTCTGCGAAACAATTTCTTTATACGTAAAATGTTCGTTACTCACACTGCCTCCCAAAACCCAACACGCGTTGGGTGTTCTCTGAATAGACTTTCTTCAACACATCATCAGGCAATGATGCTACGATAGAAAACATCTCGTAGATTTCTGTAACCGAGGTACGTTGTTGGCGGCCGAGAAACTGCAAAATCTGTGTTGACGTTCAATGTTAGAAAGGGAATCGAGTGTCATAATTCAATCATTTACAATCATTTACAATCACATTCAATCATATCATAGCATAAATGGGATTGCATTTCAAGAGGTAAAATGGTAAATCTTGCTGTTCAAAAATATTCAGCTTCAATAAAGGGAAGTGCTGTAACATCCCTTCGGTTAATATGGTATTTTCGGTTTGGTAGTAAACATCCTGAGCCAGTCCTAAAAGCTCCAATGGTCATCGCGCTTGACGAACAGTGGGTCTAGCGATAAGGGCGCACCTTTCAAGCGAAGAAAACCGCGTTCGATCAGCCATTCATCCCAGTAAGTCAGGACGGCCTGTTCCAAAGTTAAATGTTCGGCGGGGGCGTCGGATAGATAGGCATGTTTTTCCACCAGTGCGATTAAGTTGTTACGCGCCTGATCCAGGCTACCAGCTTCTGAAAACGCGGAGGCAGCTAAACCCGCTGCCTCGAGCACAAGAGCAAAAGCGGGGTGGTCTCCAGCGTGGTAGACCACTGGAAAGAACGCGCTCCCGGTGGTAAATATTGCTTTATTCGTGTTATGTGTGATTTTATTTTATCCCGCGTTGGCGCACAACCTCAAACATCAACACCGCTGCAGCGGCGGCTACATTCAACGATTCGGATTGCCCCAGCATGGGGATATGCATATATGCATCGGCCAGAGTATACGCTTGTGAACCAACCCCCATGGCCTCACTGCCCAGGATCAAGGCCAATGGCTGGCGGAAATCAGTTTGTGTATAAGCCTCACCCTGCCCAGCTGCTGCCAGGTAAACCCGCAGCCCGGCATCCTTCAAGAGATCACTAATTTCATGCCAGGATAAAACCCTCAAGGGCAAGCGAAAATGAGCGCCCATAGCCGAGCGCAGCACCTTGGAGGAATATGGGTCTACTGTGCCAGGAGGCACTAACAGGGCATTCACTCCAGCAGCAGTAGCCGTCCGCAGAATCGTCCCCAGGTTGCCCGGGTCACGTACAGCATCCGCAATGAGTACAAAGTCAAGCAATGCTAGCATGGGCAGCGCCTGCATCGCCAGCACTGCCAGGATGCCTTGCGGTGTCTTCGTCTCGCTGGCGGCGCGCATCACATGGGGAGCTACCTGTTCAACCTCAACACCCTGAGAAGCATAGGCATCCACAACAGCCTGACCGCGCTCGTTTAACTCCTTGGTGTAGAGCAATAGGCGGGCGGGCCTGCCCACTGATAGAGCCTCTTCCACCAGGCGCACGCCTTCACAAACAAAAGCCTGCGCTTCATGACGCGTCTGCGGTTTGGCCTGCAGCGCTCGTACAAACTTTATTTTGGAATTGCTGGTTGAAGTGATCATGAAAAAAGCGATATGGGGTTAACGGAGTTATTTCCAAGGCCAGGTCTTCAAGAAGGCGTCCAGCGTGGGCTGGTCATACAGGGTCAGGTGCACACGCTTCAGACCTGTCACGGGATGTTCCGTGAAGTAATCCTGGATGGCATTGAAAATGACTTTGGCAGCTCGTTCCTTAGGAAAATCGTAGATGCCCGTTGAAATCGCAGGCAAGGCCAGCGAGGATAATTCCAATTGGTCCGCCAGCCGCAGCGAGCCAGTTATCGCCGCGGCCAGCTTCTTATCCTCCTGACCTGAACCCCATACCGGCCCAACTGCATGGATGATATAGCGAAAGGGTAAAAGCCCAGCAGTGGTATAGGCCGGTTTTTCATGGGGTACAGGGCCATTCTTTCTAACCCAGGCATTGCTTTCCACCTGGACATCCGCACCGCCGCGGCTGGAAATCAAGCCAGCAACACCACCGCCGTGAGCCAGATGTTCATTGGCAGCGTTGACTATCGCATCCACGTTCTCCTCGGTGATGTCACCACGGACGATGCATAAAAGATGATTTAGAGGAAACAGGTGTTCACGTAAGACTTGGTTCATATCTTCTCCCCTTTCGCATAAAAAAACAGTGGGGGCAGGTGACGGTAATAACCGCCAGCAACCTGCCCCCGCCTGGAATCGACGTTTCGCTACCTTGAGAAGCAACCTAGCTCGACTTTGCCTTCTCCACCACGGCAGTAAATGCCTTGGGGTCGCGGACAGCCAGGTCTGCCAGCATTTTGCGGTTAACAATGATCCTCGCTCGTTTCATGTCGTGAATCAAGCGGCTGTAAACCGTGCCATTTAATCGCCCCGCAGCATTGATACGAGCAATCCACAACTTGCGCATATCGCGTTTGCGCATACGCCGGTCACGGAATGAGTACCATAGACTCTTAAGCATAGCTTCATTGGCGCGCCGGAACAAGCGGTGCTTGGTACCAAATTGGCCTTTGGTGATTCTTAATATTTTTTTATGTCGTCTATAACGAGTAAAACCTGTTTTTACACGAGCCATTCATTTACCTCCTGCAATCCATTGGGCGCCGGTAATCCTCTTACCTGTTGCTTACACCCAACAGTCGCACGAACAAAACTTTTTTCATATTTTATATTTAAGCTTTACGCTTACCACTGCGGGCGTTCGGGTTTGCCTTGTACTGGGCCAGGTAGGGAGCCAGACGTTTCACGCGCTTAATGATATTCTTCCCCTCGACCGGAACATTATCCTGAAATGTTCGCTTGGTACGCTTGGAGGTATTACGGCGCAGGTGGCTTTTCCCGATATGAGTGCGCACCAGCTTTCCTGACCCAGTCAAACGAAACCGTTTAGCAGTCGCTTTATGGGTTTTAAGCTTGAACTTTGTCGTTTTTTTCTTTCTTGTCACAATCAAATTCCTCTGACTAAAATTCCGCGGAGGCTACTTCTTCCGCGGATCACAACAAAAACAGCGGGATAGGTAGCGAACCTACGAATCTATCTTCTTTTCTTCTGAATCGCTCTTCTTCGGTGGGTTTTTCTTCCCCTTCGTTCTGGCTGGCGCCAGGATCATGAGCATACTACGTCCTTCAAGACCAGGCGCCTGCTCGATCACCCCCACGTCTGAGAGTTCATTGGCTATTTTTTGCATATCTACAAGAACTAATTCCGGATAAGTGATCTCCCGTCCACGAAAGTGAAAACGCACCTTGACTTTTATACCTGTCTCCAGCCACCTGCGAGCATCTCGCAGCTTAAACCCTTGGTGGTATGGATTTGTCTTAGGGCGGAGACGGATCTCTTTAACCTCAACTTTAGCTTGCGACTTGTGTGCTTCACGCTCTTTCTTTTCACGCTCGTAAATGAACTTGCCAAAATCCATCACCCGGCACACCGGGGGTTCAGAATTCGGAGCAACCTCAACTAAATCAAGTTCCGCATCATTGGCAATGTTTAAGGCTGCTTGAATAGCCACGACCCCTATATTTTGACCATCCGGCCCGATCAGCCGAACCTCTTTCGTGCGAATTTGTTGATTTATCCGATAGTTCTCTGTACTAATTGGTAGCTCCTCTTTCATGAAATACTAAGCAAGCCGATTTAGATGGTACATAATACCACAAATTTAGTCAAATCGTCAACGAATTTATTTTGGCTCTCAGGGAGATGCCATGATGAGCAGTAGATATGGGGGTTGCTGGGTGGTGAAGCCCGTCAGCAACCCCCATATACATCTTCTACCTCGGAAAATCTCAAAGAACCTTTATTTTACCGCCGCCCGTGTGATGGGAACAAACTCTTCTACTTTTAAACTGGCACCACCAACCAAAGCGCCATCAATATCCGGCATGGTGAATAAATCTGTGGCGTTTTTGCCACTGACAGAGCCGCCATACAAGACGCGTACTTCCTGGCTGATCTGCGCGTTAAATAAGGTCGCCAGGGCAGGGCGGATGACATCTGCAATTACCTTATTTGCCCCATCTGCAGTAGCGGCGCGCCCGGTGCCAATCGCCCAGACCGGCTCATAAGCGATATACAGCGATTTCCCATCCTTGAGCTCCACGCCAGCCAGCCCAGCGCGCATCTGACGCGAAACGACCTCCGCCGTCCGGCCGGCCTCATTCTCAGCCAGAGTCTCCCCCACGCACATGATCGGCAGCAAGCCATGAGCCAGGGCTGCTTTCACCTTGCGGTTCACAGTCTCATCCGTCTCGCCGAAATAAGTACGGCGTTCTGAGTGACCGATGATGACATATTGGCACAGTTCTTTCACCATCAATGGTGAGACCTCACCGGTATACGCGCCGGAAGCCTCCCAATACATATCCTGCGCCCCCAGGCGGATTTCAGTGCCCTCTAACATCGCTGCCACCGCCATTAAAGAGGTAAATGGTGGACAGAGCACCCTCTCTACACTATCTACAGCCTGCAAACCTGGCACGAGTTCTGCAACTAACTGGCGTGACTCTGCAACAGTTTTATTCATTTTCCAATTCCCAGCTACAATCGGTTTTCGCATATTACACCTCTTATTAAAGATAATATGATTGCTCAAAATAATAAACAACGGCTCTATTCTACTACTATCCCGTCTAAAGTATGCAAAGGTTGTAGGTAAAATACCTTTTTAGCTAAAGCTTTTGGTAGAATCGGCCTATACACACAATTAACCCTCCAGTTGTCCTAATTCCTCCGGAGATGAACCTATGCACATAACTTCAATAAACCAGGCCCTCTCTCCCCTAATCTCACCCACAGGTGAGATACTCATTGAATTCATCGGACGGCCAGCTGAAAATGGCGGAACAAGCCAGCAAAGCCTGGCATACGTTATTATCCCCCCTCGCAAGTCGTCGACTGCCCATTATCATAAAGTGATGGAAGAGACTTATTATATCCTCAGGGGTACAGCTCGCATGATCATTGACGACAAGGAATTTACCCTGCAAACCGGGCAAGCTTGCTTGATCCAACCTCAAGAGAAACACCAGATATTCAGTGAACATGAAGAAAATATGGAATTCCTGGCAATCTGCACCCCGGCCTGGTATCCGCAAGATTCTTACGCAGTATAGAAGCGAATGATCATGCACCCCTACTACCCCTGTTTATGATAAAATCTTAACAGCGGAGTACTTATGGGACCTTTTTACCAACAATTATCAAACATCCTGACGGCACCACCCGGAAGCCTGGCTTATCACTTGGTTATCATCTTCTCGATTGTGTGGGCTTTACAGGCTGCTCTCAGTCGCTGGGGCGGAGACCAGCAGGCCCGGGTAAAGCGCATGCTATTGGGATTTGGGCTACTCCTGATCGCCCGGCTGGTTCTTTTCCTGGTAGCTGGTATTGCAGGGCAAGGCCTTGGCAGCGCAGAAATCTTATTGCCCCCGGCTGACCGGGCAGTTTCCTCCACCAGCTTGATCATTATCATCTGGCTGTGGGCTTTCCCAAAACCTCCCCGCCTGTTGGACATTGCCAGTATTTTTTTGTTGGGAATCGTTTTTATTATGGGGATAATCAGCCTGGTTTGGTGGGGTGGGCAGGATCAGGCTAAGGGCTTTAACGGGACACTGTTAGGTTCACTATGGGAGATGTTCGCGATTGTCCTCACCTTTTGCGGTGGATTGATCTTGATCACACGCCAACCTGATAACTGGGGGATCGGCCTGGGGATGTTGGGATTAAATCTGCTTGGGCATCTGGTCAGTCTCATCTTCCCGCTTACCAACAGTGACTTTCCAGCTGCGGTGCGGCTTGCCCAGATGGCCGCTTACCCCTTGCTGTATATATTAACGCAGGGATTTCCTTCCCCCACTATTCCTGATCAAAGAGCACCAGCACCTGAGAAGATATCCATCCCTCCCGGCCAGAAATTTGAGTTTGAACCTACCCCGCCTCGCTATTCCAAAGGATTCCTACAAGACTGGTTGAAACTGGAAAGCACCCCGGACCCAGCGCGGATATACCAGACGATAGCCCGCTTCCTGTCTCAGGGGATGAACGCAGATGTTTGTATCCTGATCTCTCCTGTGGAGAAGGACGGGAACATGCCCATCCTTGTAAGCTATAACCTTTCTAAGGATCATGTCCAGGGAAATATTCCATTTAATGCCAGGCAAATCCCTATTATCTCCAATGCCATCCAACGTCTGCGTCCCATACGCCTGCCGGTGGAAAATAATTCTCAAGACCTGGCAAACCTAAAGCAAGCCCTGGCTTTTCAGGAAAATGGACATATTTTAGCAGCGCCGGTCATCTCAGTGGCTAATCAGCTACTCCTGGGAATGATCCTGCTACGTCTCAAAACCGCCTGGACCAGCGAAGAGCAAAACCAATTAACCGCTCTCGGCCAAATAATGGCTCAGATGTTGCAACGCTCCAGGCAGTACGCTGACTTGCAGGCCGACTTCCAGAAAAAGCTTGAAACTGCCCAATCTGGACAAGGAGAGGCTCAATCTGCGCAAGCCCAAAGCGATGCTTCACTGCTTGAAATCCAGGAAGAGACTCAGACACTCCTCGTCCACTTGAAAGAGGAAAACCAACAACTCAAGGAGGCATTAACTAAATCAAGTCCAGAGGCAGGCAGCAGAATCCTGGCCTTTGATAAATTGGAAAAAGAACTGCGGTCGTCGCTGGTTGAAGTAAAGAGCCGCAGTCAAGAAAAATCTCAGGAGATGCAACAGCTTAAAGAGGAGCTTGGTTTGGCCCTATCCGAGTTGGACCATTTGCGAACTCAACTAACCCAAACAGAGCAGCAAGTCAACGAGGTGAAAGCGCAATCTACCAAACAGCTTACCAGCGAACAAATCGCTGAGATTGCCTCAACTGTTAAGGAATTGCGCCATCCGATATCCACGATCGTTGATTATGTTGACCTCTTGCTGGATGAATCGGTCGGAGCACTCGGTGCATTGCAACACAAGTTTCTAGATCGTATCAAGGTCTCGGTTGACCAATTGGGAGAGCTGATCAACCAATTAGTACAAAGCACGCTGCTTGACAGCGCCAAGATCAGGATCACCTCTAGGGTCATCGACCTGAACGCCATCATCGAAGCCGCTCTTGCCGCTACCCGACCTCAAATCCAGGAAAAGAATATTAACCTACACGTGGATGTACCGATAACCTACCCTACCATCCGAGCTGATGGCGATGCCTTACAACAGGTGTTAACCAATATCCTGCGCAATGCTGAAGTCTCCACCTTGGCAGATGGAATAATTTCTTTACAGGTGCGGATTGAAGAAAAAGATGACCAGAAGCACCTGCTCTTCCAAGTCACCGACAGCGGTGAAGGTATCTCCTCGGAAGACCTCCCACAAGTCTTTTCCCGCCCTTACCGTGCGGATAACGCTCCGATTAGGGGTATCGATGGTCCCGGCATGGAACTCTCCATTACTAAAACCCTGGTGGAAGCCCTAAAAGGTCATATCTGGGTGGACTCAGAAGTGGGACATGGCTCAACATTCAGCTTCTTAATCCCACTCGTTGCAGAGGTTGGACTAAGCAGGAGCAGCGCCAGTCCCAATATAAAAAGTAGTGGAGTGGTAAAAAAATGAAGCTGATTGGTCTGTTTGGTCAGGCAATCCTTGGAGGTTTTGTTGCCCTGGGCTCTATACTGCTCGTGTTTGGCAGTCTCTACCTTTCAGCCAGTGAACAGGTTACAGCCCAGGCCAATGTGACCCTCAAATCCCCTTCAACACCCACCACGATTCCCACCCCTTTGCCTTTCCCTCGCATTAACCCCGCCGAATTCATGCTACCAACGATCACCAGAAATCCACAGTTTACCCCAACTGAAATTCAGCCGACAGCCAACCCCACCCCATTGCCGATTCCCAGCAGTTGTCCTCCACCAGCCAACTGGTCGCCAATTACCGTTCAAACGGGCGATACACTAGATAGCCTAGCCAAAACCTATGCCACTTCAACTTTATTCCTTGGGCAGGCAAATTGCTTGCTCTCACCAAATCTGGTACCAGGCACCATTCTTTATGTGCCCGGGCAGCCAACAGCTCAACCCCCTGCCCATTGCGGCCCCCCGCCAGGTTGGGTGTTTTATACCGTTCGCGTTTTTGATACCCTTACCTACCTCAGCCGGTTGTTCGGGGTTACTGTAGTTAAGCTACAGTTTGCCAACTGCATGGAAGACTCAACCGTCATCCGGGTCGGCCAGCAGGTTTATGTGCCCAACGTACCGACCCGTGAGGTGCCTCCCATCATCCCCTATGCCACCTACACCCCCATTCCTTACGCCTCTCCCACCGCAGAAACACCCAGCCCGATCCCAACTCCGCTATCCAGTTCCACTGTGCCTCCAACAGAAGCCAGTCCAACACAGGAGACTCCAATACCCAGCCCCACGGTTCCGACTCAGGTCCCCGCCAGTCCAACAGCCACGGAACCCACGCCCAGCGCTACCCCACTAACCCCGTTATCCGGCCCACCGTCAGGCGGTTCGTGATTATGTTTCTCTCTGAATAATACTATGTGCCCCTCAAGAAAACTTCCTAAATCAACCCCGGCCATACTCGTGCCATTGGGAAAAATCCTTCTCATTGGATTCTTGGGAATGTATTTTACCCTGACACCACTGGCCTGTGTCTCCACCACAGAAAATAACCCCGGCGCCTCTACACCTTTCTCAGAAACCACAATTCCCTTCCCGTTTATCCTGGTCACTGTACCGCCTGACGCCACCCCAACGGCTACCCCTTTCCAGCCGCCGCAGGTGAACAACGAACAGACGAATTTGACCGGCCCTGGAGCCATCCCCACCTCGGAAACCGGCACCATCATTTCTCGCCCCTGGGGAGATTTTGCTGGCCCGACCATCTGGCCGCCCACCGAAATCCCACCACCAGCTCCGTTCATACCCCAACCCAACAGCCAGACCAATATCTTACTGCTTGGCGATGACCAGCGGCCTGGCACTAGCGGTTACCGCACCGACTCGATCATGTTGCTAATCCTCAAACCCGACCAGAAGAGCGCCAGCTTGATTTCCTTTCCCCGCGATCTTTACGTTTATATCCCCGGTTGGACGATGAACCGCATCAATGTCATCCTGGCGCGTGGCGGTTTTGACTTGATGCAAGATACCTTTGCCTACAATTTCGGTATCCGCCCGGAATACTATATCAGGATCAATGTCTGGGCATTCGGAGATATCATTGACAGCCTGGGTGGCGTCGATGTCAATGTGGCTGTCCCGATGACCGACGAAGTCCCGGGTGAAGGCTATCATACAGTGCAGGCTGGGCTGGTTCACATGGACAGCGCTACAGCTGACTGGTACATCCGCGCCCGTTATGCCACCAGCGATTTTGACCGCACCCGCCGCCACCAGGAAGTGCTACAGGCTCTATTCCTGAAGATGCTCAGCCTGGATGCGCTGCAGAACATTCCTGAACTCTACAACACCTACCAAGATAACGTGACCACGAACTTAACCCTGGAAAACATTACCCACTGGCTGCCGCTGGCAATCCAGTTGACAGATACTTCTAAAGTCAAACAATATCTGATCACCCATGACGATGTCAGCGACTGGACAGTTCCCACCAGTGGCGCCATGGTGCTGCTTCCCCACCGGGAAACGATCCTCAATAAAATTTTGGAAGCCGTCCAGTGAGGGATAATTATGACACTTGAGGGGAAGGGCTTTTACATCTGGAAAGTGAAGGATTGCGAAGCAGGCAATGCCGATGCCATCGCCGAGGCTGCTAAAAATGCGAGCTTGGGGCATGTCCTGATTAAAATCGCCAATGGTGTTTATCCTTATAATTATGATTGGAACAAAAAAGTTGACCAGGTAAAGCCAGTTGTGCAGGCCTTGCATACCAAAGGCATCCGGGTTTGGGGTTGGCATTATGTCTATGGAGACAAGCCCATTGATGAAGCCCGCATTGCCGTCCGCCGTGTGAAGGAACTGGAGCTGGACGGCTACGCCATTGATGCCGAGACGGAATATAAAATGCCAGGGAAAAACGCCGCCGCCACGCAATTCATGAAAGAGCTAC
>Ga0315284_10015763_pt1 | contig 10739 bp, 13 predicted proteins | sample YL17G09_16_MG_FD_203696 | JGI IMG/M metagenome (GOLD analysis project Ga0315284, IMG submission 203696) | Sediment microbial communities from Yellowstone Lake, YNP, Wyoming, USA - YL17G09_16 | ecosystem: Environmental > Aquatic > Freshwater > Lake > Sediment | place: USA: Wyoming | collected...
CAAGGATATCCTGTGCTAGCGCCGTTTTTTTTGCTCCATCTTCCATTTGAGAGAGTTTTTCCGCCACGTCAAGCATGACGTCATTGAGGGGTCTCAATTTGCCCGTATTGTCAACGACGGAGACGCCCATATCGTTGAACATTTTCGCTTGGGCACTTCCCTTATCCATTGCGGCCTGCATGGTATTTGCGAGGCCACGCATACCTTGTGCGAAACTTTCGAGCGATGTCCCGCTCTTATCCGCCGCGAGTTTATACCCACTCAGGGTCTCCGTGGCGATCCCCGTGCGCTGAGACAGGTCATTGATCTGATCGCCCGCGTCCGCCGTCTTTTTAATGAGGAGGCCGAAACTTGCCGTAATTGCCGTCCCGGCTACGGTGAATGCTTTACCTAAATTCTTGACCTCCTTTTCGTGCCGCAAGATCAGCCCGGACAGACTAGTCTGGTCTTTTTTGACCGTCTCGACAGCCTTTTTCCAGCCGGCGATATCCATTTCGAGACGGCCGATTACAGCACCGGCATCGAAGCTCAAGTTATGCTCTCCCTATGCGTTTACCGCCCGTCATATCTAACCAACTCATTGGTTTCGAGGCCACTGATATACCTCTCTCCTGTGCATCCAATCTCGCCAACACATTTTGGTATAAGGCCATTTCAGATCTCACGGCGTCCACCTCCGCCCCCGCCATTCGGGACATTCGGAGCGCATCGATCTTCTCATTCAGCGTCTTCCTTTGTGCCGCCAGGAACCAGAAACCGAAGTCTCGTACGTCTAAGTTCAATAGATCAACGAACGAGAAAAACCCGGGGAACGCTTCCGCTATTATTGCGAAATTCCGGCCCCGGGCGTCAGCCCGTTTTTTTCGGCCGTCACTTCATCGACCGGCTTATCGGGCACTTTGGGTGACGGGACCTTCCCTCCCTTTGCGCCCATCATGGCATTTGTCACATGCTCCAGGATCTGGGATAGTACTCGGATATCGGTAGTCTCAACTTCCTTGGGATCGATCCCGAAAATAAGCGCGACTTGCTGCGTGAGGGCCGTCATGTCTTCCAGCGTTTTGGCCTTCCTCTGCTCCTCTAGATTCGAGACGGCTTTGATCATGGAGGGCGAAAGCGGGGCAGATACATACGTCCGCCCGCCTTCAACCTCGATCGTCACTGGCTCGAAAAGACTGGTTTCGATCTTAAATTTCGGCATAGGACATCATCCCCCGATCAAGGAGTCGGAAGACCGACGCGCCACATTTCGCCGAAGTTGGTCGAGTCATCGCCCGGGAGCGCGGTGAAGGTGACCAGAGTGATCCGCTGACCGGCACTATCAAAGGCCCAGTCGATCTTCGAGGTTGGATCGGCCCTGAATATGACCAGCGTCGCATCTGGGTCGATCGAGGGCGCGGCCCCGTCCATGATCGTAAGGATCAGCTCCTTGGCCCCGGTCCGGCCCACGTAGCCGACGGAACTTTTCACGAGCATGCCATCCGCGTCGATGGTCGCCCCGGCGATGAGGTTCTCGATCAGGGATAATTGCTGATTGGTCAGCGGGACATCGACGGAAGATTTGCGCCCCTTTGTGACGGTGTCCATGACCGTCTCCCCGGTCTGGTCGTAGGTGATCTCCGTCTTCAACACCTCGTCCGTAAATTTGACGCCGCCCTTGGTATAGCCAAGGTCAACGCCGTCATACTTGATCTGGCACGGGCCAACCTCACCAAGCGGTGACGGACCAAATACAGTTGGATAACCCATTTTTGCCTCCTATGGCTTTATTTCGAAGGACCCGCGTCCATTCGTTGCGTTTTTGATAGTTATTTGCTTTAGCATTTTCATACCGGACTTGCCAATATCAAATAATTCGTACTGTAGATGAAACCCACGGTTTCATCCTGACCGATGTATTGCGGCTTCGCCAGCGCCCCGATCGACCAAATCCTATACTGTTGGCCCCCGGAAATAAGCGGCCCGATGGTCCAGCCGGACGTGCCGTGGATTGCACTGTAAATTGTCCAGGCATCGTCACGGGCTTGGACTATCGTTTCCCCCCGCGTGGCAACCTGGAGCATCATGTCGGTTCGATAGGGAAGGTCAAAGTCGGCTGGGCCCCCAGAATCTAAAAACGTATGGCATCTTACGGGGGCATCCTGGGCGCGGAAGCCAACCTGAAGATTCACGCCCCGAGTCAACCCGGGAACCATCGTGCAGAGCCAGACCGCGAATTCCTTAAACATATTATTTCCCCGTTGCCTCCCTAACGCGTGAAGCCGCAATCCCAAAATATTTCTTTGCAAATGCCATTAATTTTGCCTCAAGATATTTTGGCCCGGCGCCGCCCTCCGACCAATTCACCTTTTTGTTTACGGCCTCGTGCCACTTCGCCGCATAGGGCATACGGAAAATAAGTTTGGAGATAATATCCTTAGCCCCGAAACGCTCGGCCGGCTTAGAGCCGCCCTTGGCGTGATCCTTGCCCTTGCCGCCGGATTTCTCCTCAATCTTGCTCGTCGTGATGCCCTCCAGGATCAGCGTATGATCCCCCCGGAGATTCCCCTCTAAAAGAGGCGTCTTGGGCGTCACGTTATCGCAATCGGCCTTGAGTTCTCTCAGCGCTTCCCACATCCCCTTCTCAGCGGCGGCCGGGGCGATCTTCAACGCGTACTCAAAAAACCGCGCATTGAATTTCTCGAAGTCGATAGCCATACCGCCGTCCTTCATCGGTCCGTTCATGCTATTGCCGCCTCCCAATGAGAAAACGAAAAATCGGATATCGGATCAAGCACAATAATGGCGTGTTCGATTCCATCGCCATCAATGATTCTATCTATTAAGGTTACCGAGCCGACGGATGCCGGGATGATCACGGTCGCGGCAGAAACGACCTGTTCCCCCTGAGCATTTCGGACCAACTTCGATCCCCTATCCATACGCCCCATAAATTGAATAAGCGTCCAGATCGGCTCCTGCCATTGATCGAGTGAAACCAATTGCTTAAGGGTCAGGGGATGAATGCAGTATGCGCCGATCATCTGTTTCTCCAGGCTAGTGCGTTCTCGGAAACGGGGTTCGCTATATCTTCACAGCAAGGGTGCCAGGGGGGGCCTCCGTCCGGAAGCTTTTCGTATTTGCTGGAATTGCCGGATATCGAATAAATCTGGCCCTGGTATGGAGCGCAGATTTCCTTACATGGGTTATCGTGCCTCGGAATCTCGACAAGGTCCTCACCGAACTCCTTCATACTCTCGATGACGGCTTCGGTCTGACTTTCTCTCATCCTCGTCCGGGCAACGAGTTCCGCATAGAAACGCAGATTGTAATCGCGGCCGTTGATAGTAATAAAATTCTCCCCGCTTAGTTGACTCAGTAACTTCGCCCGGATCTTCGCCGCGATGTCCTTGCTAGTTAGGTGGGCCATTCCCACGTTGTATTGGGTCTTAGCCACAAGTGAGGCCGAAATTATGCGATTGATGAAGCCCTTAACCGTTGCAGGATCAAACATCTGAACCTGTTCAATCCTCTTGATGCCCGCCGCTGCCTGAGACACGACGGCCAGGTATTTCCGCGCGGTCTTCTCGATCGTCCGATTGGCCTTCCAGTAATCCGTCATGACCGTCTTCGTCAGGGCGGCGATCTTCTTGTCATGTCGTGCAGGATTATATTTCTTGGCTGGGAGCCGCTTCGCACCGATCATTTCGAGCCGCGTCCGGGCCACGCCCGCACTCTCCTCATATACTGCACGAATCGCAGGAGGAGCCCACATTTGTACGGCCGTATCGAGTGAGCCGATGATATCCTTGACCTGCGACAACACCGTCCCCGACTTTACGGCCGTATAAGTATCGGGTTCTAATGAGGACAGGGCCGCGATGATCCGGCCCGCCGCCGAAGCGTAGACGGATTGAATTTCCGCGATCCGCGCCTTCATCGGAATCAAGGCCAACTTTTTCACGGATAATTTCTCCTGATGGTTTTCTTCCGGATCTCCGGTCTTTTCAAAGAATGAATCGGCCGGATTGATCGCGTTGATTGAATTGATCGCCCTGTCGTAATGGGTGATCTTCGGTGAATCGTTCTTTTACTTTGGTCATACCACCACGCAGTTCCCGACGCGGTCAAATGACAAACCCCGGATATAAAGGCGACACCAAAATAATCTTCGGGCTTGGTTTCTTCGCCGGTTGCAATAATAGAACCGTTACCCGAGATCACCGCTGAACCGGCTACGGCCTTCCGCCCCATTGAGGTTAATGCCCCGGTCTTCGAGATTGAAGCGGTCGATGAAATGGCCTTTGCCCCGGAGGCGATCGGGGTCCCGTTTCCAGAGATTGCCGTAGAATCCTTGCCGTCTTTTATTCCCGCGGATGAAAGTGAGCCGCTACCGGATATGGCCGCAGCCCCGGAATGGTGTTCGATCCCGCTAGCTTCCCCGGTTGCGGAGAGTGAACCACCTCCGGTCATCCCGGCAATCGCAAATCCAGCCTTCGCCCCATTGGCCACCTGGGAACCACTCCCCGAGATTGGCCCTGCCGTAATCGAGCCAGCCTTAAGCCCGATCCCGGAAGCAGCGCCCCCTCCAGATAGGGCGGCTGCTCCGGAATGAAATTCAACGGCCGTTCCGGTTGCAACAAGGGAACCATTGGCATGTATGGCTCCCAGGTCAGCTGCTGCCTTGAGACCATCCCCGATAAGCGATCCTGCACCGGAGATCGATGCTGAGGTAGAAGTTGCCTTTATGCCCAACACCACGAGGCTTCCGGCTCCAGAGATTACCGCCGCCCCGGAGTGTTCTTCGGGGGCACCTGCTGCCTCGCCTGTTGCAGTAAGCGAGCCGCCCCCGGAAATTGATGCTACATTCTGGACGGCCTTCAGGCCCGCCGCTATCTGAGAACCGTTGCCGGATAGGGAGGCAAGTCCCATCATTGCGACGATACCGAGGGCGGCCAACGTTCCCTTCCCTGATGTTATTGCAGATCCCAGAGCAGCCTTTTGAACAATGCCCGCCAGAGAACCATTCCCCGAGGCTAGGGCAGATCCCTTCCCATTCTTTTGGACCGCCGGGGTTATGGTTCCATTCCCGTGGATTAGGGCAGCGCCGGAATGTTCTTCGGGGGCGGGTTGTGGAGCCAATGCTACCGCGTGTCCGCTACTAACAGCAGACGTGAAGGTGCTCAGCGAATGGGCGTCGATGGCATCCGTTCCCGATTTTATTCCACTAAAACAGGCCAGCGCACAATATGTGCTGTAGGCGACGGCATATCCAATGGTGATGGTGCAGGAGGGGTCAGCCCCGGAACATGCAGAGGCTATCCCGCCTAAGGCATTACTGCCGATAACTAAAACCAGGCAACCCGTTGTGACCGTCGGGGTGGGGACGGCTATCGAGGTCCCGGCTGAGTTAATCTGCTGGTTTGCCACGTCAATCGGGGCGGACGTAGAGACGCCCGTCAGGGCCATCATCTCGCCCCGGTTTCTCCCCGACGTACCGAGAGTAAAAGTGAAGGTCGTGGCATCGACATCGGTCTGGACTGCGAACTTATAGAATAATGCCGATCGGGAACTTGCCGTATTGGACTGTGCCCCGATTATCGTCCAGTTGGCTGGCGGCGTGATGGTCCCGGATGTGGCCTTATTGACGACATGCGCCAGCATGAAGTCACCGAGAGCAAGACCCGAAGGCTTAGTAATAATGCAGTTTGCAGAATTCGCCCCCGGACTAGCCCCAACGGACCGAAGTACAATAGCCAAGTATGCTCCTTATGCGTTCAGGTCTAAATCCATATCGGTCAAGGTATAAGTTCCCTGCGCCCCGAATGTCTCAGAGGTCACGAGTGCTGAGCCGTAAAAGACACCCCCGGTAACGAGCGACCAGAGGCCGACATAGAGGACTGTTCTTCCAGCCGGTACATCAAAAACCGGCACGTTGGAATCATCCATCGTCCCCGATCCCGCCCCATTCCAGGTGATAGCTTTTCTGGCATAAACAGGGCTCCCGCCCGATGTCGAGTGTTCATTTGTGCCGCTGTCTCCCGGGTCAGCACTATGGAGCGAAGCAAAAACGGCCAGCGCCCCAAGCGCATTGAGCATCGCATTTTTTCCGAAAGAACTGTAAGGCATTTTATCCTCCTAAAGTTTCATACTGTCATTGTCTTCATCTCGATCAATCTTAGAAACATAAAACGGCGCTATTGCGGCCGTTGAGAATTCTTCAAGAAGCCCGGCCACAAAGGGCGGAATTGGGAGATAGTTCAGGTCCGTTTCCGCATACTGCTCCTTGACGATTCCCGCGACGGTGACGCCCTGGGCCTGGAGGCCCTTGCGCCTGTCCTCGTCGGCCAAATGTAAAAGCATATATAACGAAAGCTCGCACTGTGCTTTTTTCAGAACAACCAACTGATCCGCCGTTGCATTCAAAAATAATGGAAGGTCGAAAAGCCCGGAGAAGTAAAGGCGATCATAAGCCGTTTGAAGCGCAGCGGTTTTGATTGGATCGCCCGAAGTCGGAGCGATTCCAGTCCATGCGGTAGCGGAAAGTCGCGTTGCAAAGTAGGCATCTGCGTCGCTCAAATTGATATATCCTATTTCGCCGCTCATGCTATGCCTCCCCGAATTATTTCTATCTTGGGAAGCGGGAAAATAAACCCAACTCCCCGTTCGAGCGCTTCATGTTCACGCTCTAGGAATTCTTTTTTGAAGTGCCACGGCAATACGAGATAGTAGTCCGGATTCATGGCCCTGGATTCCTCTTCGCTGATAATGGGGATGTCTGTCCCCAGCGTCCGTGCGCCATGTTTTTCAGGACTACGATCGGCAGCGCAATCGACAATGCTATGGTCTATTCCACACCACTGCAAAAGCGTATTGCCCTTCGTGGAAGCTCCGTAGATGTGGATTTTCTTCCTTTCTTTTTTCAGGGTTTTTAAAAGATTATTGAGTTCTTCTTTGTGAGCATTGACACGATCCCGGAAAGTCCGATACGGCTTATTAGTATCAAGTTCAAGATCAAATTCGCTCTGCCGCATCGCCGCGATTTCCTGCCGGAATCCTACCTGATCATAAGTATGGCAATTGTCATGGACGGCATAACAGCGAAAACTCCCGCCATTTATGTCGTTACGTGAAACCCTAACGACCTTCATCCGGGCCTGCTTGAGGATGCTTTCGATAACCGCAAGACTGTAATATTCAAGATGCTCATGGCAAATAGTATCGTAAGCCGTCATCTCAAGCATAGCGGGCATGTAGGACATTTCGAGCACCCAAACTCCGGCCGGCGAAAGTAGCCTTTCCACTTCCCGGGCAAAGGCCACCGGGGCCTCAAGGTCGTAAAACATGGCGATCGACGTGATAATATCGAACGAATAACCCGATAATTTTTCCGAGGGGAAAACATCTTGGATGACATTTACAGGAGTCTTAATCTCTTGGGCGATATCGCAAGGATCGATCCCGAATTTGATAAAATTATCGGGGTAGAAATTCAATAGCGTACCGTCATTGCATCCTATATCGAGGACCTTCGCCGATTCCTTCTTTTCAATCAGCTCAACCGCCTCTATCACTATGCCCTGGAGATGGTCTCTCATCGTCGCATTCGTTCCCGATCTATACCAATAGGCCGAATAAAGTACTTCCGGCGGGACCGTATATTCCATTTGTAGAAGACCACAGGCTTTCTCATCGCGCATCGGATCACAACGAATCAGGGAGGTGGGAATCTTGCGGATCGGTGGGATTTCCTTTCCCGGTTTTACGAATGAACCCTGCAGATGCTGATCTCCGAGATTAATGACTGACGTCAGCGCGGCGGACCCACAGGCCCGGCAGGTATTGCGTTTAATCAGGTGCATCTTTATTTCATCCGCGGTTTTAATTCAATAAGATCCTCTGCCTTTCCCGAGTTATTCCCTTCAATTCCCTGGCTTTCTATTCCGACATAATCCCACCAGATAACTTTTTTGCTCAATCTGAACGCCGTTTGAAGATAATAAAAATCCGCTCCATAATCCGGCCGTAGCCATTCATGTCGTGCCCCGTCATATATCTCTCGCCTGACGATACCGTTTTGGCCCGCGATAAAACCGGGCTCGATCTTACGCTCCCTCCATTTATCATCCGGCGGACAGATCCCGGTCCCGGTAACAACATGAGCGGGGTCGCCTAGCTCCATGCGGAAAATGACCATGTCCACATCTTCCGCCCCAATAGCAGCCTTCAAGTCCCTGACGAAGTTGGGCGAACGTAACCGATCGTCGTCCGGCAGCTGGACGATATAGCGCCCCTCTATCAGATTCGCGGCGTAATAAATCAGCGGTCCCACCTTGATAACATCATGCGGTTCCACCGCGGGCCGGAGTAAAAGATGCTGGAGGTCCTGGTCGGTCTGAGCCTTTACGGATTCGATGCACCGCGTCAAGCATTTCGGCCGGGCCGGATGGACGCGGGTCAGGAGGGTGAGAAAGGGCATTTTATTTTTCCTTCCTCACGGCGAATGTCGCGAAAGTGTATTGATATATTCCCATGAGAATAAAATCAGGATTGAGACAATCCCATTGCGGCTCATCCACCAAATGGCACCCGCTCATCAGCGGGAGCAGGCGACCTCTTAAATCCCGCTGCGTGTAAAACCGTTCATCGCAACCCGGCTTAGGATCGCCCGGTTTCCACCCCTCTTTATAATCGCAGGTCACCACGGCCACGCCTCCGGGCGCCAGCAAACCGGCCATGCACTTTATGAAAGACTCATCGTCCGGAACGTGTTCAATCACCGAAGTTGAAAAGATAATGTCATATGAATTTTTGACCGTTGTTGGTAACGCAAAATACTCCTGTAAGGAATAATTCAGTGCGGGATCGATCTCCTCAACCTCGTATCCCATTTTTATTAAACTCATTGAAGCCGTATCCTCATAGCTTCCCGCGCATAGCATTTTGGGATTTTGATATTGAGATAGATGACGATAGACGGTATCAAACACAAATCCCTGTTGGACATTAGCTTCCGAGATTTTCCGGGACATTGCCTCCGGCACCAACTCCATTAACTTGTCGATGGCAGGCCCGTATAATGCCCTGGCCTTGTTATCCAGGATACGGTTAAGGGAAACACCCGCGGGAATTTGTACCGGCTGGTATCGTTCAAGGTTATTCGCATTCATATCATTTTCCATTTTGTGAAAATCGTATCCAGTATCTCTTCGTATTCACGCATAATATTCTCTGGACTCCATTCGTTATAATGTTTTTGTAGTGGAGCAAAACCGTTTTGAATAATTGTTTTCAGATTGTTTTTCGTAACGCGCACGGACGGCTCAACGTCGAATAAATGCCTGAATGCTGGGTTATCCGAGACAGCAACGGGTCTTTGGGCTGCCATCGCAACGTCAATCACGCTGGACATCCCCCTACCACCTTCATATAAGAAAACGTTGACGGTATTTTGCGCGAGAAAATCTAATAAACCTTTAATGTCCAGATAATCATGAGTAATCGTTAACCGAATACCCGGTTTAGTGACTTGAGTCCTGCATCGTTCTGCAATAGCTCTCGCATTAATGCCTTCACTATCACCATAATCCGCAGCGGGGATATTAAACCGGATGACAGCTTCATCAAATTCTCGTTGAACTAATTGTGTGATTCTCTCGAATCCCTTGTCGCCACAACCAAAACCAAAACTGCCGATAGTGGGCTTTAGGGGAATTGGAAAATCGTTTTGATACGGAGGTATCAGCCTTCCCGTTTTATACACCCAGGGATTCCGCGGTATGATGGTGGGGTCCGACGCGATATAATAATCAAATATTGAATTCATTAACGATGACACGCCGGGGACAAACCCTGCTTCATAAGTGGTGGCCGTGTCGGCAATATGCTGATTTACGTCGTGGATGAGGCCGATTTGGGGGAACGGCAGGGAGGCGATTTTTCTTCTATAAAGCTCGGAGCCAATCCACGGAAACACCAACGAACTGTAATTATAAATAATGGCGGCTGGGGCATTCTCCGAAATGGCGGCCTGTAATTCATCCAGCGACGAACATTCAACGCGTATAAATTGATAACGACCCGAAGACTGCAGCGCATCAGTAATATTCTTACCAAATTCATACACGCCGCACTGTGATTTTTTATGAGAGACAAACAGGATTGTTTTAATCATACCAGCCCCGCATTCATTACCCATCCGCCCTCGATCCGGCGCGGGGCGTCCCCCGTCCGTTCTCGAACGGTGCTGCCTGGATCATGTCTGATGTGTTCCCTGGGAGTCCCTACCCAGTTCAAACCCTTCCCGCTGGAATGGCCAAGACCGGGGAATTGCTTCAGGATTTTCCCCGACAACCCACGCTTGAAGATATCGAGCATCGTCAGATAACACGGCGCCCCGTGATGGACATAGGGATGGAACCGCCTGTAGTTTTCGATGCTGATAAGTTGGAACATGGGGTGAAGGTAAGGCATCCATTCGCCAGGCGTGTTGTGTCCCGGCCATCCCCATTCAAATCCATCGAACGCCGTTTTCTCCTCTATGTAGCCGACGCCGAACGTATCCTCTTCCATCATCTCGAACATGGCCTGGACCGGGGACTTCAGCATCTCAATGTCGGAATCAAAAATCAGGGCATAGGGGGTCTTGGCTTGGTCGATGCCCATGCACATCCCGCGCCCGTGGCCGATGTTGTAGCCGAGCGAAACTACAGTCGTCACACCCGACGCCAGGCCACGCACAAAGCCCGCACACTGGTCGC
>Ga0315284_10015764_pt1 | contig 10739 bp, 10 predicted proteins | sample YL17G09_16_MG_FD_203696 | JGI IMG/M metagenome (GOLD analysis project Ga0315284, IMG submission 203696) | Sediment microbial communities from Yellowstone Lake, YNP, Wyoming, USA - YL17G09_16 | ecosystem: Environmental > Aquatic > Freshwater > Lake > Sediment | place: USA: Wyoming | collected...
GTGTGGTCCGCGGCCTCGATTACTACACCGGCATCGTGTTCGAGGTCGACGCTCCCAATCTCGGGGCGGAGAAGCAGGTATGCGGAGGAGGCTCCTATTCGCTCACGGAGCTTTTCGGCGGGGAAAGGGTCTTCTCCACCGGCTTCGCGATAGGATTCGACCGCATCCTGCTCGCATTGGACAAGGAGGGGCTCAAGGCACCGGAGAAGCGCCTCGATGCCTACGTCATCCCGACCTCGGAGGAGATGAGGCACCGCGCTTACATGATAACCGCTGCCTTGCGCAAGCAGGGCGTCCGCGCGGACGTCGATCTCATGCGTCGAAGCATGGCCAAGAACTTCAAATATGCGGATGCGATGGGGGCCAGATTCGTGGTGATCGTGGGCGAGAAAGAGGCCATGGAGGGCGCCGTCATGGTCAGGAACCTTTCCACCGGAGAGCAGAGAATGGCGTTGCTGGAAGAGCTGCCGACGTTAATCAAGAACTGAGAATGGTGTCCGGGGCCAATGTGGTGGGGGAAACTAGGAATTTTCGGCTCAGGAGGAGAGTAGAGCCACCAGCCTCGGACACCTGAATCCAATTCTGGAACAGCGGGTATATTAAGCTATACTTTAAAAGCCCCGGGGGACGCGCGCCATTCGGCCCCTATCAAAGCAGGACCGGGAGGTCGGACCGACTCCGCTGCCGTGCGACCTCAGCGTTCCACGTCGAAATAAATCCTTGCGAGCACGCGGTATTCGATGATCTTGCTCTTTTCAACCTTGCACTCCATCTCGCTGATCCGAGCCCATCTGATATCCCTTACCGTTTCCGAAGCGACCTGGATAGCATTGTCCCCTGCCTTCGCAAAGCTCTCGTCGCTTATCCCCACGATCTCAATCACTTTCTGAACCATAATTGACCTCACCGCAGTAACAAGCAAGCGGAAGGTAGAAAGAAGTTGGCCCGGGAAGCGCCTACTTCCTTAGCTTGCGCGCGAGCTCCATATCATCCAGCTCCTGGTTGAGGAGCGCATCGGCGCGTGCTATCATCGGATGTTCCCTTCTCGCATGAAGAACCCTTGCGGACTTGAACATGGCCATCAGTGAAAGTACCTGTTCCAGGAGGGGTCGGAGATTCTCTGCCTTCATGCGGTACTGCCCATTTATCTGCCTCACCATCAGCTCGCTGTCCGAGGTGATTTCCACGTCATCCGCTCCGACCTTCCGGACCTCCTCAAGTCCTGCCACCATCGCCTTGTACTCGGCCTCATTGTTCGTGCAGATCCCTATGAAACGGGTATGCTCATGGATCAGCTGGCCATCGGCAGAACAGATTATCACTGCATAGGCTGAAGGCCCGGGATTCCCCCTCGAGCCAGCGTCGGTGTAGAGATGCACCTTCATGATTCCCATCCTTTCCGGGATAGCCTGACTCGATTATAAACCTTGGATTCTGGTTGAGCCGAGGGAAGGGCGCGTGTCTCAGAGCGATTTGACGAAATGGTTGTCCTCATCGACCAGAACGACCCTCGGCTCGATCGGCACGTCCGTAAACTCGAAGGCCATGATGATGACCTTGTCACCCTTCTTGACCAACCTTGCTGCGCTCCCATTCACACAGACCATGCCGGAGCCAGGTTTGCCCCTGACCGCATAGGTCTCGAAACGAGCGCCGTTGGCCACGTCCGCGACGAGCACCTTCTCACCCGGCCAAATGTCGGCCTTTTGAAGGAGATCGTCATCTATCGTGATGCTCCCGACATACTCGGGATTCGCGTCGGTGACGACGGCACGATGTATCTTAGCGCGCAGCAGGCACCTCATTGAATCACAATGATGAGCGATTTGCTCATGAAGCTTTCCCCCGTTTTCTTCGATAGACGCCGTTGCACGTCACGTCTGGCACGAAAATCTCAAAAATATCCTTTGGATGGATTAACCATCCAACTATGGATGGATTATCCATCCACCTTGAATAATAGAACACACTGGCATCTCCCGAAGAGTTCATTAACCACCTAAGGGATGAACCCTTAACAACACTAGTAACACGAAAATTAATAGCGTGTTACTATTAAAAAGAGAGCAGCCGGAGGGATTCGATTGGCGATTGGAAAGAACCTATTGATCGTGATCACCGCGATGGTATTGGTGTCCGCAGGAGTTCTGGGAGCCTTGGTCCTAATGAACCCGACCCCTGAGGATACCAGCGTCAGCGTGAGCATCACAGCTCCTAGCAACGGAGCTACCGTGACAGGGACGATTAACGTTTCAGCCAGCGTGACGACCGCAAAGGCGGTGAATTATGCTAACTTGTGGCTAGATGGCACCTTGCTCGGCAACAAGTCATCTGCGCCATTCTACTGGCATATCAACACCACCCATTACTCTGAGGGGCAGCATGTGCTTAACATCACAGCCTCCAATGCGGCCGGCAAGAGCGCCAAGGCGCAGATCACGGTCACGGTCAACAACGGTGGCACGACGATAGGGATCCTCAGTCCGACCAATCAGACTAAGGTGAAGCGCACCATCACTATCAGCTCCCAGGTCGTGAGCCCGAGGACCGTCTCATACGTATCGTGCGCCATCGACGGGGTGGAAGTTGGGAATGTCAGCTCGGCCCCATTCTCCTTCGACCTTGACACCAAGGCCTATCTCAACGGCAACCACAATGTCACCGTGGTCGTGAGGGACGAGATCGGTCTGAAGGGACGAGCTCAGGTGACGGTGTTCTTCGATAATCCGTTCAACATCACGGACGGGAGGGGCAAGGTCATCGAGTTCAACTCCACGCCAGAGCGGATCATCTCGCTCGGAAGCTCGTTCACGGAAATATTGTTCGGCGTCGGGGCTGACCCGCAGGTCGTCGGCGTCGACAACTCCAGCACCTATCCGGCCGCCGCCTCGAGCAAGGTCCAGGTCGGCGGTTCCTCGAATCCGAACAAGGAGGTCATCGCCAGCCTCAATCCAGATTGCATTATTGTATGGTCGTACAATTCCAAGCTGATCGCGGATCTAGAGGCTAGACCGTACAAGGTCGTCGGGTACTATCCGAAAAATGTAAGCGGGATAGAGGGTGTCATCATCTCGATAGGGGACCTGACCGGCACGAATCCCCAGGCCAATTCCATGGTGGCCACTATGGAGGCTAGGATTAAGATCGTCACCGACAGATTGGCCAATGTGTCGATGGACCAGAGGCCGCTCGTGTACTATGAGCAGGCGAACACCAAGTCGGTCGGAGCGGGCACCATCGGCAACGAGATAATCACCCTGGCTGGCGGCAGGAACATCTATAGGAACGTGTCCGGCAACCCCCTGTTCAACTCAGAGTATATCGCCCACGCGAACCCCGAGTTCATCATCGTCGATAACGCCAGCACGAGCAGCAACGCCGACATAGCGGCCAGGTCTGGATGGAGCGCGATCAACGCAGTGCAGGACGATCATATCTACCGCATCAACGCCAGGATGATGTCCATCACCCCGAGGCTGGTGGACGCCATAGAGCAAATGGTGGAATGGTTTTATCCTACCTGAGAGTTTGAGGTGAGGACGACAAAAGGAGGTCAAGCGGACGGCCATATTCAAGGTGAGCTATGAGGAGGAGAGCTGCACTGCCATTCTTTGCAACCATGGCTGCAATTGGGACTGCAGCATCTGCTCCTACAAACTGCGGGAGGACCTCCAGCCCTCACGATTCCTATCCACGGGCGAGGTCCTCGAGAACCTCGCCTCGGTGAAGGTCGACAAGGTCGTCCTGCTGGGGGGAGAGCCGCTCACCTGCCCCGATCTGGATGTGCTGGTCGATTACGCCAAGGGGGAACTGAGGGCGCACGTTAAGATCGCCCATAGCAACGCCTCCCTGCTGCCGCCGGAGGGAGTTGATGAGATGGGCGTAAGCCTGCGCGCGGTCACCAAGAGGAAGCATCAGCAATTGACCGGAGCGCCGAACAACAAGGTGCTTGCCAACATATACAAGCTGCATGATCGCGGCATCGAGCTGCGGATGAGCACCGTCCTGATCCCCGACGTCATAACCTTGGACGAGGTCGAGAAGATCTCCGAGTTCGTGGCCTCGGTCGATGAGAACATCCCGTTCCACGTTACTGGTTACATCCCAGTTCCTGGCATCCCCTGGAAGAGCCCCTCATGGGAGGAGATGAAGGCGGCCGTTATTGTGGTTCGCAAGCACCTGAAGAACGTAACCAGTTCATCGCTAACCGTCAAGGATTACCTTTCCCTAACCGAGCAGGACAGCCTGCATCGCAGCACCGAGGGGGCTTAGGGATGGAGGGGCAGGAGATCGAGAAGCTCCACGCCGACAAGCTGGCCAGCTGGACCTTTCTGCTGATAGTGCTGACCGTCGGGCTATTTCTTTCGATCATCGTGGCTGTGTGCATCGGGGTCGTCTACATCCCGCCCGGCAAGGTTCTGGACATACTGTTCGGCAAGATCACCGACCCGAACGACCCTGACGTCAACATCATCATAAACATTCGATTGCCAAGGGTCTTGCTGGCTGCGACCGTCGGGGCGGCGTTGTCGGTGGCGGGGGTGGCCATGCAGGGGGTATTCCGCAACCCCATGGCCTCCCCATCCATCCTGGGCATATCCTCCGGGGCCGCGTTCGGAGCCTCGCTCGCCATCGTCCTAGGGGCCAGCTTCGTTTCGGGGCAATTCGCCATTCCCGTCATGGCCTTCATCTTCTGCGTGAGCACCATGCTCCTGGTGTATGGCATCTCCAGGTCAGGAGGGTACGTCCCGGTGGAGACCTTGCTCCTGGCGGGCATCGCGGTCGGGGCGTTCTTCTCCGCGTTGGTCTCCTTCATGCAGTTCATCGCCGGTGACAAACTCGAAGGGCTGGTGTTCTGGCTCATGGGTGGATTGGGCCATGCGGACTGGCAGCAGCTATGGGTGGCCCTGCCCCTGATCGCGCTGGGCTCCTTCATGATCATGTACTATGCCAGGGAGCTGAACGCCCTGACCATTGGTGAGGACCATGCCACGAGCCTAGGGGTCGACACCCAACGGGTGATGCTGGTCATGATCGTCGTGACCTCCATCGTGGTGGCGGCAGCCGTGTCTTTCTCGGGGGTCATCGGCTTCGTCGGATTGATCGTCCCGCACATCATCCGCATCATCATCGGGCCGGACCATCGCATCCTCATCCCGGCTTCCATCTTAGGCGGGGCGAGCTTCCTGGTCATCACGGACACCTTGGCGCGCACCCTCATGGCCCCGAGCGAGATACCGGTGGGCATAATCACTGCCATGCTGGGAGCGCCCTTCTTCATCTACCTTCTGCGCCGCCGCAAGCACATGATGGGGTGGTGACTTGCGACTGGATGTGCAGGGCATCGAGTTCGCCTATGCGAGCACCACCGTTCTGAAGGACATAAGCTTCGAGGCCAAGCCCGGGGAGATGATCGGCATCCTCGGACCCAACGGCTCTGGCAAGACCACCATCCTGAAGTGCATGAACCGCGCGCTCAAGCCCAAGGCCGGGGCGGTGCTGGTAGAAGGCAAGGAGGTGGCCGAGCTCTCCCGCAAGGAGATCGCCAATGAAATGGGCGTGGTGCCGCAGAACAGCGGGGTGAACTTCCCCTTCACCGCCCTGGAGATCGTGATGATGGGCCGCGGTCCGGCCCTTGCCAAGTTCAGGAGGGAAGGGCCAAGCGACATCCAGATCGTCAAGGAGGCCATGAGGGCCGCGGACGTCATCCACCTCGCAGGCCGCCACATGACCGAGCTGAGCGGCGGCGAGAAGCAGCGGGTGATCATCGCGCGCGCCTTGGCGCAGAAGCCGAAGATACTCCTGCTGGACGAGCCAACGCTGCACCTCGACGTCAATCATCAGATCGAGATCCTGGAGCTGGTGCGCGGGCTGGCCAAGAAGGAGGAGCTCACGGTCATCATGGTCTCGCACGACCTCAATCTGGCGGCGCGCTACTGCGACAAGCTTCTGCTGTTGCGGAAGGGCAAGATACTGGCGGCCGGGGCGGTCCCTGAGGTTCTCACCCCGGAGAACATCGGTAAGGTCTTCGGCATTCGAGCCATCGTGGAGTATGATAAGCGCATCGGTTCCTATAACGTCATGGTGGTGGGCTGCGCGGAACGGAGGGACGTGCCGGGGGAGAGAGGTGAGCCCCCCTCGTCTTCATAAGAGCGCACGGCCCTTCAGGTCTTGGTAGCTATGGTATCCAAGGTCAAGGTGGACGTCCCGATATGCTCTCATGAGACCACCGTAACCGTCAGGGACAAGGGCGATGGAACGGTCGAGATCGACATCGAATCGGACTGTTCGAACGTGGCGCAATTCGCCCGGCTCCTGCGCTCCGCCAATATGGACGATCTGATCGAATGGAAGGACAATCGCTTCTTTGAGCTGGCTTCCCAATCGGGCCTTACCACCACCTGCCTCGTCCCCACCGCCGTGTTCAACTGCTGCTGGACGGAACTGGGAATGATCTCTAAGCACCTGGCGATGGACAAGAGCCCCATGTGCATCCACTTCGTTGAGTGAGGTGACCGCCCTCGGCAATGGTCGAGCGGAAGGCTAGCTGATTTATACCCCAATCCCGTTAATTGGCCTCCGTGACCGGTGACCACACCGCGTTCCTATACAACGAGGATTTCCTGAAATACCGTTTCGGGGACACGCATCCTTATCAATCCCAGCGGGGGAAATGCACCAAGGAGCTATTGGAGAGCTTGGGCATCTTCGGTGGCAACGCCATAGTCTATCCCACCCATCCCGCGCTCGAGGAGGACCTGCTCATGGTCCATTCCATCGATCATATCGATTACGTCAGGAAGAAGTGCCAATCGGGCAAGGGCACCTTGGACCTCGGAGACACGCCGGCGACCCCGACGCTCTATGAGGGCAGCCTGGCGGCGGTGGGCGCGAGCTTGGATGGGGTGGACGGCATACTCCAAGGGCGGTTCCTGCACGCCTTCAATCCGGGAGGGGGGCATCATCACGCCCGGGCCAATTGCTCCGCGGGCTTCTGCGTGTTCAACGATGTCGCCTTGGCGGTGAGGCACGCGCAACGGCGCCATGGCCTGGAAAGGATCGCGGTGATCGATACTGATGGGCACCACGGGGACGGGACCCAATCCATTTTCTACAATGAGAAGGTGCTCACCATCTCGCTGCACCATTACACCAAGGGGTTCTACCCCGGGACCGGTTCGAGCGCTGAGGTGGGGAGCGGTTACGGTGCGGGCTACTCCATCAACCTGCCCCTTCCTGCCCAGACCGGTGACACGACTTACATCAAGGCCTTCGAGGAGGTCGCCATTACCGCCCTGAAGGAATATCGGCCGGAGATGATCGTGCATCAGTTCGGCGTGGATGGACATTATACCGACCCGTTGGTGGGCCTCGGGCTGACCACCAGAGGATACGAGCGATTGGCCAAGGTGACGCATGGGGCGGCCCACGAGCTATGCAATGGCCAGTATCTTGTGGCCGGAGGCGGAGGCTACAATCCCGAAGCGGCCACACGGTGCTGGGCCATCATGTTCTGCACCATCTCTGGCGTCTTTCCCAAGGACCCGGCGCGATATGAGGCGCTCCATGACAAGGAGACCCCCAAGGAGCCTCCGGGGGTGGCCCGGGAGGTCGAAAAGATGGTGGACCAGATAAAGGCGGAGGTCCTGCCGCTCATCAAGTGAGGGGCGACTTAAACAGTATATTTATTATCAATAATACAATAATATACATGACCGCGCAAGTGTCCGAATTGGTCCCAAGGCGGTGCGATGCCACCAGCAAAAAGCGAGAAGAACATGGCGCCCTGGTCGGGATTTGAACCCGAGTCGAAGCCTCGACAGGGCTTCATGATAGGCCGCTACACTACCAGGGCTTTGCCTTTCTCCAGAATAGGTAACCCCTATATATGGATTGAGGTGCACCAGTGTGCTGTCATGCCCGCTCCGCCCCCAACATGTCCGAGGGCAAAAGGTGTTATCAAGGCCTGACCCCCACGATGCAAACTCTTTAACGGCGGACGCCATCGAGGATGGACCAACATGGAGGACCGGAAGCTCAAGGTCGAGGACTATATGATCCGCGACGTCATCTCCATACCCGGGGACCTGACCGTCGAGGATGCGATCGATAAGCTGATCCATACCGAGTTCCACGGTATGCCGGTCACGGAGCGCGGCAGACTGGTAGGCTTCGTCACCGCCAAAGAGCTGCTGCGCAACATCAACAAACCCTACGCGAAGATCAAGGACATAATCCGCAAGGGGACCTATTCCGTAAGCCCGGACATGGACCTGGACGATGCCGCCCGGGTGCTCTTCCGTTATGGCCTGAGGAATGTGCCGGTGATAAACGAGAAGGGCATGCTCATCGGGATCATCTCCAACCTGGACGTGGTGCGCTCCCACATCGAGCGGGCCACCCCGAACAAGGTGCTCATGGTAAAGACCTTCCTGGAGAAGAAGCACGGCATCAGCATCACCGTGAAGCGACGCGTCATCCCGATCGATGAGCTCCGTCCCACCCAGCACGAGGTCTTCGCTGATGAGCTGCTCGGCCGGCAGGAGGAGATCAAGCGCGGCTTGGTGGAGCCGATAATCGTGGTGCAGAAGCGCGACTACTACATTTTGGTCGATGGCCACCACCGCGTGCTCGCGGCCAAACAGATGGGCGTGAAGCAGTTCTCCGCCGTGGTCCTGGAGCCGGACCGGGACATCGAGCTGGGCATGGAGCGCTCCGCCAAGGAATGGGGCCTCAATACCTTGGACGACGTCAAGATCCTGGACAAGGCGCATCACCCGTTGGTGGAGATAACCACGCGCTTGCTGAAGGACGAAGGTCAATAGGCCATCGAGAAGAGAGGCGGGAAAGGGTTTTCAGAGGTTTCTCACAGCTTGCGCAATGACTCCAGGATGATCTTCTGTTCGGTCGCCGCGATCATGCTGATGGTCTTGACCACCGTGTCGGGGTTCAAGCTGATGGAATCGATGCCCGCCCTTACCAGGAACTCCGTGAACTCAGGGTACACCGACGGTGCTTGGCCGCAAATGCCCACCGGGACGCCCTTCTTGTGCGCGGCCTCGATCAGCATCTTGATGGCCCGCTTGATGGCATCGTAGCGTTCGTCGAAGTAGCCCATCTTGCCCAGGATCTCGGAGTCGCGGTCCGCTCCCATGATGAGCTGGGTGAGGTCATTCGAGCCGATGGAGAATCCATCGCATACCTCGGCGAACTCCTCGGCCATGAAGATGATCACTGGCACTTCCGCCATGAGGTAGAGCTTGAAGTCGTTGCCCCGCACCAGGCCGACGTCCCGCATCATCTGGTCGATCTCCTTGACCTCGGCGATGGTGCGCACGAAGGGGAGCATGACCCAGATGTTCTTGAGATTCATCTCCTCGCGCGCCTTCTTGACCGCCAGCAGCTCGCACTTGAAGGCCTCCTGGTACTGCGGGGAGACGTAGCGGGAGCAGCCCCGCCAGCCGATCATGGGGTTCTGCTCGCTGGGCTCGAACTTCTCGCCCCCTTCCATGTCGCGGTACTCGTTGGTCTTGAAGTCGGAGAGGCGCAGGATGACGGGGCGCGGGAAGAATGCCTTGCCGACGATACCGATACCCTCCGCCAGCTTGTTGACCAGCTCGTCCTTCCGCCCCTTCTCCAGCATGGCCTGGGGATGCTCGCCGATGAAGCTGGTGAAAAGGAACTCGATGCGCATCAGGCCGACGCCAGAGACTGGCAGCTTGGAGTACTCCTCCGCCTTGTGCGGGATGCCCACGTTCGCCATGATCTTGGTGCCAGTGACCGGCACGCTCATGGCCACCATGCCCGGGGCCTGCTCCTCCTGCTTCCTCTCCTCGGCTCCTTCGGTGACGATGCCTCTCGCACCATCCACGGTTATGACCATGCCGTCCTTGAGCAGAGAGGTCGCGTCGTGCGAGCCCACGATGCAGGGAGTGCCCAGCTCCCTGGCCACTATGGCCGCATGGCAGGTCATGCCACCCTCGTCCGTGACGATGGCCGCGGCACGGGTCATGGCCGGCACCATGTCCGGGGAGGTCATGACCGTGACCAGGATGTCTCCCTTCTTCACCACATCCAGGCTCTCTTCCTCACGGTACAATTTCACTGGACCAGAGGCCACGCCTGGACTGGCAGCCAAGCCTTTGAGCAGGACCTTGCCCGCCTGCTTTTTCTGCTGAGGGGTTTCCGCGCCTTTCACGCCATTCACCTTACCGTTCCTACCGTTCGAACTAAGTGTCGTGACCGGCCTGGCCTGCACGACGAAGAACTCGCCATTCTCCAAGCACCATTCGATGTCCATGGGCTTGTTGTAGTGAAGCTCAATCTGGTTGCCAACGTCCGCGATCTCCAGGATCTGCTCATCCGTTAGCTTCTGCGCTTCGCGCAGCTTCTCCGCCACATCCTCCTTGACGGTGTCACCGGTCTTGCCGCGGACCAGCTTCCAGGTCTGCTTCGCGATGCGCTTATTGATTATCTTGGTGTGGAACTTATCGACCACGTAGGTATCCGGCGTCACCTTGCCGCCCACTATCGCCTCGCCCAGGCCATAGCCCGCCTCGACGATGATATGGGGCAGCTCGGAGTTCGGGTCCACCGTGAACATGATCCCCGCGACGTCCGAGTTGACCATCTTCTGCACCACCACGGCCAACTTGATCTTGGCGTGCTCGAACCCTTTCGTGGTGCGGTACGAGATGGCCCGTGGTGTGAAGAGCGATGACCAGCATTTCTTGACCTTG
>Ga0315284_10015766_pt1 | contig 10738 bp, 8 predicted proteins | sample YL17G09_16_MG_FD_203696 | JGI IMG/M metagenome (GOLD analysis project Ga0315284, IMG submission 203696) | Sediment microbial communities from Yellowstone Lake, YNP, Wyoming, USA - YL17G09_16 | ecosystem: Environmental > Aquatic > Freshwater > Lake > Sediment | place: USA: Wyoming | collected...
GGTTGGGGCCCGTTCCCCACGTTCAGTGTTCTGGCGAGCGGTCGCTTCGATGTCATCTACTACCTGGGACGCATACACTGTGGTGGCGAATTCCCAGACACCACTCTGATGATCCACGTGGAGTTCTCAGATTCCCTGGGGAGGTACTCTCCTGCGGTTCACGTAGCGCCGTCGTTCAGGGTTTGCCCGCGCACGCTTCCTCCCTATGACTCGCTGCCCCTCAATTCTGAAGACAGCGTGCGCATCTTGCTCCATCCGCTACGATAGAGGAAGGGCCTAGGCCGCGAGGCGAAGCCTCTTGGGCGGGAGGCGGAGGAAGCAGTGACGATCCGGTCAGGATGAGGGTCCGGTCATGAGAGCTTGGGCCCTGGCTACTCTGCGGAGCCGGGAGGCCAAGCGGTAGCAGGAGGTTGAACAGGAGGGCACACCATGTTCGCTCGTCGCACTCATAGTCCATTCTGGTCCTGTGTCGGCGCCGTTGCCTCTGTCTGCGCAATCCTGTCTGCCGGGTGCAAGGGGGGACCCACAGCCGACGACGGGCCGACTCCGCCACCGTCCTATTCGCTGCGCGGAGACATCGTTGACTCAGTGACTGGACAGGGTGTTGGTGCGATCCACATCAGTGTGCGGGAGCAGGGAGAGCACCTGGCCGCAGGTTGGGGTCCGTTCCCCACGTTCGGTGTTCTGCCGAGCGGTCGCTTCGATGTCATCTACTACCTGGGACGCATACACTGTGGTGGCGAATTCCCAGACACCACTCTGATGATCCACGTGGAGTTCTCCGATTCCCTGGGCAGGTACTCTCCTGCGGTTCACGTTGCGCCGTCGTTCAGGGTTTGCCCGCGCACGCTTCCTCCCTATGACTCGCTGCCCCTCAATTCTGAAGACAGCGTGCGCATCTTGCTCCATCCGCTACGATAGAGGAAGGGCCTAGGCCGCGAGGCGAAGCCTCTTGGGCGGGAGGCGGAGGAAGCAGTGACGATCCGGTCAGGATGAGGGTCCGGTCATGAGAGCTTGGGCCCTGGCTACTCTGCGGAGCCGGGAGGCCAAGCGGTAGCAGGAGGTTGAACAGGAGGGCACACCATGTTCGCTCGTCGCACTCATAGTCCATTCTGGTCCTGTGTCGGCGCCGTTGCCTCTGTCTGCGCAATCCTGTCTGCCGGGTGCAAGGGGGGACCCACAGCCGACGACGGGCCGACTCCGCCACCGTCCTATTCGCTGCGCGGAGACATCGTTGACTCAGTGACTGGACAGGGTGTTGGTGCGATCCACATCAGTGTGCGGGAGCAGGGAGAGCACCTGGCCGCAGGTTGGGGTCCGTTCCCCACGTTCGGTGTTCTGCCGAGCGGTCGCTTCGGTGGCGTCTACTACCTGGGACGCATCTACTGTAGCGAGTTCCCGGACACAACTTTGACGATCCACCTGGAGTTCTCCGATTCCCTGGGGAGGTACTCTCCTGCGGTTCACGTAGCGCCGTCGTTCAGGGTTTGCCCGTGCACGCTTCCTCCCTATGACTCGCTGCCCCTCAATTCTGAAGACAGCGTGCGCATCTTGCTCCATCCGCTACGATAGAGGAAAGGCGCAGGCCACGAGCCTAAGCCTCGAATGGAGGTCGTTCGTGGCATTCTGGTGCGAAGCTGTGCGTGGACAGGGGTAGGATCTTCACGAGGCCCCTCACGAGGCTGAACCAGGATTGAGGCGCGGCGTCTCGCTAGCCGGCGATTGGCGGCCAGGAATGCAGTAGAGCGTTTCATCGGAGACCATGAAGTGCACGGACTTCTGTGCAATCTCAAACACCGGTGACCGGGGAGGAGGAGACCTGTGCATGCACTGGCACGCGCCAATTGCTGGGGTGGTGTGCCTCCCGGCCGGGAGAGGTCCGCAGACCGCCGAAGGCGCTCCCGAGCATGGGTGACCCTGGTCGTAGTGGCGACCTTCTGTGCCGGATGCTCAAGCGACAAGGGGGGGCCGACTCCGCCGGGCGCAGAGCCTTCACTTTCGGTGCTCGCTGGCACATGCGCTGTCGAGAGATTCGAGATTTGGTCCACCGTACAGCCATTGCAGGTCCTGTACGACGCCGCTGCGAATGGCTTCACCGCCACGCTGCAGATCAGAGCCAACTCCAGGACCGGAGGCTCATTCGTGCTGGCAGCGACAAGGCGTGATCCACTTGGTATTGGCGAGGTCGGAAACGGTGCACTCACGTTGGTCGAGCCCGACACTCTTCAGTTTCAGGGAATGTCATCGCTGGCCGGCAACACACGCTTCGAGCTCAGTCCATCGCTCGTGACGCTGACCAGCATGAGGGCGCGTCTGGTGACGCTCCCACCTGGACCGATACAGGTGACGACGCGCATCGTGTGTCGCTATTGAATGCGCTGCGTCACCCGCCCGGCTGGACCTCCGTGGCCGCGAGGGCCACGAGCAGCAACCGGTAGAGCCCTTCGGGGCCGCCGGTGTTGTCGTACCACTCCGACGGCAGGTGGGGGTCGCCGCCCCGCCCGCCGCCGCCGAGCGCGATACCGGGCACGCCGCGCGCAATGGCCACGTTGGCATCGGTCGAGGCGGCGGCCAGTTCCGGCGTGTGCCCGACGAGGCGGGTGGCCGCCAGGGCGCTTTGCACCAGCCGGTGCGCAATGCTCGTCACCCCCGAGGGGCGGGTGCCGAGGGGCACGATCTCCAGCGTGAGCGACGGGGTGCCGGCGGTGCGCTGGCGGTTCACGGTGTCGAGCGCCTTCGCGAGCGCCTGGGTCACGCCGCCGTACATCGCCTCCAGCGCGTCCTCGCTCTCCGAGCGCAGATCCAACTCGAGCCAGGCATCCCGCGGGATGGTGTTCAGCGCGCTCCCGCCGCCGATCCGCACCACGCTCGCCGTGGAGCGCGGCGAGCGCGGCAGCGGCATTCCCGCGACACCGGAGGCGGCGAAACCGACCGCGTGGGCGGGATTCGCCACGCCGAAGGCCGCCCACGAGTGCCCGCCGGGCCCGCGATAGACGGCCCGCAGGCGCCGGGAACCCAGGGCGCGGTGCACGACGCGATCGGTGCCCGCGCCGTCCACGGCGACGAAGGCGTCGGGGACGAAGGCGGGGTCCTCGAAGAGGTGCTTGGCGCCCTTGAGGTCCCCGGCGCCCTCTTCGCCCGTGGTCGCCACGAAGGTGATGGGCCGCGCCGGCGCGGCCCCCGCGTGGCGCAGCGCGGCCGCCACGGCCAGCAGCGCGGCGAGGCCGCGGGCGTTGTCGCAGATGCCGGGACCGACCAGGCGTCCGTCCACATTGCAGACCGTGTGGTCGGTGTCGGGCGAGAAGACGGTATCGAGATGCGCGGCGAGCACGACGCCCACCCCCCGCACCGGTCCGAGCCGTCCGCGGACGTTGCCCGCCTCGTCCCGCCGCACCTCCTGCAGCCCGAGCGCCGCGAAGTGCTCGGCGAGGAACGCGCCGCGCGCCTCCTCGGCGCCGGTCGGCGCCGGGATCTCCGCGATCGCCCGCTGCCAGGCGAGCACGTCGTCGTCGTGCCGGCGGAGCCACTCGCGGGCCGCTGCGGCCGTCGGCCCCTCGGCGAGATCACGGATGGTGCGGTCCACGCCGTGAGCCTAACGGGCGCCGCGCGGAGCAGCAAGCGCTTGACGCTCCGGCAAATGGGCGGCAGACTCAACCTGTGCCGCCACTCACCTATCGCGAACTCGTCCGCTCGTTCCTAGACCTCCGCTGGCAACTCGACCCGGTTGCCGCCACCCAGGCGGGAGTGCGAGCGCACGATGCGCGCCTCGGCGCGTTCACCCGCGCCGACGTCAGGCGGAGCGTCGCGGCGCTCAAGACGATGACGGCGGCGTTCGAGGAGTGCGAGACGGACGTGCTCGCCGACGAGATCGACCAGACCGCGGTCCTGAACGAGCTGCGGGTCACGATCTCCCGGTTCGAGAAGGAGCGTCCGCACGAGCTGAACCCCGAGTTCCACCTCTCGCACGTCCTCACCGCCTTCTTCAGCCTGATGTCGCGCGCCGATCGCCCCGCCGCCGAGCGCGGTCTTGCGCTGGCGAGCCGCCTCGCCGCGACGCCGCGCTTCCTCGCGGACGCCCAGGCCACGTTGACGCGGCCACCGCGGACCTTCACGGAGACGGCGCTCAAGGTGGCCGAGGGAGGGCGCATCCTCCTCGCGGAGGGGATCTCCGCCTTCGCGGCGCGGACCGGCCCCGAGGTGCGCGCCGCCCTGGCGGAGGCGCTTCCGCCGGCGCGCGCGGCGCTCGAGGAATTCATCGCGTTCGTCGGGGGCGAGTTACTCGACCGGTCGGACGGGGACTACGCCATCGGGCGCGAGCAGTTCGACTTCCGCGTGCAGTTCGAGCACGCGCTGCGCGAGACGGCGCCGGGGCTGCTCCGCTACGGTGAGGCGCTGGTCGGCGAGGTGGAGGCGGAGCTGGAGCGGCGCGCCGCCGCCGTGGCGCCGGACCTGCCGTGGCGCGCGCTCCTCGTGCGGCTGCGTGAGCAGCATCCTCTCGCCGAGGGACTGGTGGACTCCTATGCCGCCGAGATGGAGCGGGCCAAGCGCTTCGTGCTGGACCGCGGGCTCGCCCGCGTGCCGGAGGGCGCGCTGGAAGTCGTGGCGACGCCCGACTTCATGGCTCCGCTCATTCCGTTCGCGGCGTACGACCCGCCGGGCGCCTTCGCCGAGGCGCGCACGGGGACCTTCTACGTCACCGTCCCGCGCGCCGGGGAACCGCGCGAGCACTGCGTGCACCAGCTGGCGGCGACCGCGCTGCACGAGGGCTACCCGGGCCACCACCTCCAGCACCTCTGGGCGCAGGGCCTCGACTCGCCGATCCGGCGCGTCGTCTGGACGCCGCTCACGGTCGAAGGGTGGGCGCTGTACTGCGAGGAGCTGATGGCGGAGGAGGGCTTCTACGCACGCCCCGAGGCCGCGCTCTTCCACCTCCTCTACCTTCTGTGGCGCGCGGCGCGTGTGGTGCTCGACGTGCGGCTGCACACGATGGGGATGCGGGACTACGAGGCGGCGACCTACCTGTCCGACCTCCTCGGCATCTCCCGGCCGAGCGCGGAGGCGGAGGTCCGCCGGTACTGCGTCGCGCCGGGCTACCAGCTGTGCTACGCCGTCGGGCGCCGGGAGCTGCTGCGCCTGCGCGAGGACTACCGCGCACGGGCCGGCTCCGCGTTCACGCTGCGGCGCTTCCACGACGAGGTGCTGGCGTACGGGGGGCTGCCGGTGTCGCTGATGCGGTGGGGGATGGGGTTGGGGGATGCGGGGTAGGTGATGGGTGATGAGTGATAGGTGATGAGTGATGGGTGATGAGTGATAGGTGATGAGTGATAGGTGATGAGTGATGGGTGCTCACCGCCCCCGGCTGCCGCGCGCGGTCTGGTTCTTCGGAGCGACCTCCCTTCTCAACGACTTCGCCTCCGAGATGATCTACCCGTTGCTGCCGGCGTTCGTGACGCGGACGCTGGGCGGCGGCGCGCTGGCGCTCGGGGTGCTCGACGGCCTGGCGGACTCGGTCGCCGCCGGTTTCAAGCTGCTCTCCGGCTACCTCGCGGACCGGAGGCGGCTGCGCGGGCCGCTGGTGGTCGGCGGCTACGGCGTGGCGGCGGTCATCCGGCCCCTCATCGCCATCGCGGGTGCCGCCTGGCACGTGGTGGCGCTCCGCGCGGTGGACCGGGTGGGCAAGGGCATCCGCACCGCGCCGCGGGACACGATGATCGCCGAGGCGGCGAGCGCCGAGATCCGGGGCCGCGCCTTCGGGCTCCACCGCGCGGCGGATCATGTGGGGGCGATCATCGGGCCTTTGACTGCCTCGGCGCTCATCGCGGCGGGGTTGGCGGTGCGGGAGGTGTTCTGGCTCGCCGTCATTCCGGGGGCGTTGGCGGTAGTGGCGGCGGGGCTTGCAGTGGCCGACGTGAGGAAGTCAGAGGTGAGAGGTGAGAAGTCAGAAGGGACACGTGTCACCCCTGACCCCCAACCCCTGACCCCTGACCCCTCATCTCTGACCCCTGACTCCTCTTTCGCCCCTTTGGTCATGGTGCTGGCCCTCGCCGCCTTCCTCCGCGCTCCCGAGACTCTCCTGATCCTCCGCGCGCAGGACCTCGGCATTAGCGTCGCGGCGATCCCGGTACTGTGGGCCGCGCTCCACGTCGTCCGCTCCGTCTTCTCCTATCCGGGCGGAATCCTCGTGGATCGCTGGGGCGCGCGTCGCACGCTGGCCCTCGGGTGGCTCGTGTACGCTGGCCTGGCGTGGGCGTTCGCCCAGGCGGCGACGGCCGCGCAGGCGTGGGCGGTGTTCCTGGCGTTCGGGCTCGTGGCGGCGCTCACCGAGAGCCCGGAGCGCACCATCGTCGCGCGGCTCGCTCCCGGCGGTCGGCACGGCCGCGGCTTCGGCTGGTACCATGGCAGCGTGAGCGCCGTCGCCCTGCCGGGGGCGGCGCTCTTCGGCTGGATCTACGAGCGGTGGGGTGGGTCCTGCGCGCTGAGCCTGAGCGCGGCGGTGACGCTGATCGCGGTGCTGGCCCTCGTCCTCAGCAGCATCGGGTCGCGCCCGGCCCGAACCGCCAGCTGACGAACTCCGCGTAGAACTCGCGCCGCGCGAGCGGCGGCGTGCCCGCGTGAGAGCGGGAGTGGTGCTCGAGGTAGCGCTCGTAGTCGGGGGCGCCGACGATCTGCCGCAGAATCTGCAGCGCCCGTCTCAGGCCCGCTCGCATATCTGACAGCCTTGCGCTCAAAGAGCCTCCTGTAGCCGGGAGCCGGGAGCCAGAAGCCGGGAGCCGGAAGATGGTTGTCGGTGCGCCGGTACGCCGGTACACCGGTACGCTGGTACGCTCGTCCGCATCAATCCGCCGCATATGCCGTCTCCACGAACGACGCCTCGTGCACGATGGGCGCCTTCCGCCGGGACACGACGAGCCACCACTCCCGCGCCGACGCCGCCACGACGACCAGCACCACCGCCATGAAGGCGAGCGCCAGCGCCGCATCGAGGCGGTCGTTGAAGATCATCCGCGCGGCGTTCGGGTTGGTGGAGCCGGCCAGCGAGCGTGCGTGCGCGAGGAAGCCGAGGCGCGGGTCGCCGGCGAAGACCTTCTGCCAACCCGCGGTGAGCGTCGCCGAGGCGAGCCAGGCGAGGGGCAGCAGCGTCACCCAGGCGAACCGCGCGCGGCCCATCTTGATGAGGATCGTGGTGCCCACGCACAGCGCGACCGCCGCCAACAACTGGTTGGCGATGCCGAACAGCGGCCAGAGGGAATTGATGCCGCCCAGCGGGTCCACCACGCCCTGGTAGAGGAAATACCCCCAGCCGGCGACGACGAGCGCGCTCGTGAGGATGATGCTCGGGTACCACGAAGTGCGGCCCATCGGCTTCCAGACGTGGCCGCCCAGCTCCTGCAGCATGAAGCGGCCGACCCGCGTGCCGGCGTCCACCGTGGTGAGGATGAAGAGCGCCTCGAACATGATCGCGAAGTGGTACCAGAGCGCGAGTCCGGGGCCGCTGATGACGCCGCCCATGATCGCCGCCATCCCCACCGCGAGGCTCGGCGCGCCGCCGGTGCGCGAGAGGAGCGTCGCCTCGCCCATCTGCCGCGCCAGGGCCTCCATCGTGCCCGGCTGCAGCGTGAACCCCCACTCGGCGATCTTCCGCGCCGCGCTCGCCGCATCGGGGCCGAGGGTCGAGGCGGGGACGTTCATCGCGAAGTAGACCGCGGGGTCGAGGGTGGACGCGGCGATCATCGCCATCAGCCCGACGAACGACTCCATCAGCATCCCGCCATAGCCGATGAGCCGCGCGTCCGGCTCCCGCATCAGCATCTTCGGCGTGGTGCCGCTCGCGATGAGGGAGTGGAACCCGGAGATGGCGCCGCAGGCGATGGTGATGAACGCGAACGGGAACACCTTCCCCGCGAACACCGGCCCGGTGCCGTCCACGAACTGCGTGAGCGCCGGCATCCGCATCGGCGGCAGGAGGATCAGGATCGCCACGGCGAGGAAGAGCACCGTACCGATCTTGAGGAAGGTCGAGAGATAGTCGCGCGGCGTGAGGAGCAGCCAGACCGGGAGCGCCGACGCGGCGAAGCCGTAGACGATGACCGCCCACGCGAGGTTCGGCCCCGTCCACGTGAACCAGTGCGACCACGTGGGATCCTGCGAGACCCAGCGGCCCGCCACCAGCGCGAGGAGGAGCAGCGCGACGCCGATCGCCGACGCCTCGAGAACCCGGCCCGGGCGCAGGGCCTTCATCCACCAGCCCATCAGCAGCGCGATGGGGATGGTGGCCGCGATCGTGAACAGGCCCCACGGGCTCGCCTTGAGCGCGTTCACCACCACGAGCGCGAGCACCGCGAGCAGGATGATCATGATGGCGAGGATGGCGACCATCGCGGCCAGCCCCGCGACGGAGTTCACCTCCTCCTTCGCCATCTGGCCGAGCGACTTCCCGTCGCGCCGGAGTGAGGCGAAGAGGATGGTGAAGTCCTGCACCGCACCACCGAGGATGACGCCGGCGATGAGCCAGAGCGTGCCCGGGAGGTAGCCGAACTGCGCCGCGAGCGTGGGGCCGATGAGCGGCCCCGCGCCGGCGATGGCGGCGAAGTGGTGCCCGAAGAGCACCCACTTGTTCGTCGGCACGTAGTCGCGGCCGTTGTTCAGGCGCTCGGCCGGCGTCGCGCGCCGGGCGTCCAGGGCGAAGACCCGGAGCGCGATGAACCGCGAATAGAACCGATAGGCGATGAAGTAGCTCGACACGCCGGCGACGAGCAGCCATGCCGCGCTGACCGTCTCGCCGCGCCGCAGCGCGAGGATGCCGAAGCCGGCCGCGCCCAGGATTCCGACGGCCGTCCAGGTGAGTCCGGAGATGAGGCGTCGCATCTGACGGGCTAGCATAGCGTTGGGGCTTCCGTGCCGTCAATGCCGGCTGTTGCGGCCGACTCTTGCGGACCCGTTGGGCGGGAGATAGAATCGCGCCGTGCCCAAGGGCCAACCAGACGCCGTCACGGCGCTCCTCGAGGAACTCGCGCACCAGGAACAGCCCCTGCCGGCCGGAGTGAAGTCCGGCCTGAAGGGGAAGGGTGCCATCGTAACCGGTGCCGCTACGGGCATCGGCCGGGCCACCGCCATCGAGCTCGCCCGGCGCGGGTGTGGCGTGGCGTTCAACTACGTCGAACTCCCCGGCCGCGACGTGAGCGTGCAGGCCGCGATGACGGAGGCCGTCCTCAAGAGCCTCAACGTCCCCGTCTTCTGCGACCGATGCGACGTGCGGGACCTCCAGGAAGTCGAGCGCTTCGTCGCAGCGGCGCAGAATGTCGTCGGCGGCATCCACATCCTGGTCAACAACGCCGGCATCTCGCGGGACGTGGCGCTGTGGCGGATGGACGACACCGCCTGGCACGACGTGGTGGACACGAACCTGACCGGTGCGTTCCACATGATCCGCACCGTCGCGCCGATATTCCGCGGGCAGCACTACGGGAAGATCGTGAACGTCACCTCCCTGCAGGCGATGAAGGCCGGCTTCGGCGTCGCCAACTATGCCGCCTCCAAGGCGGGACTCGTCGGCCTCACCCACGCCGCCGCGGTCGAACTCGGGCCCGCGAACGTGAACGTCAACGCCGTGGCGCCGGGGTTCGTGCGCACCGAGTTCACCCAGCACACCTCCGAGGAACTGGTTGCCCGGGCCCGCGGCAACACCCCCCTCGGCCGGCTCGCCGAACCCGACGACGTCGCCCAGGTCATCGTCTTCCTCTGCTCCGACGCCGCCCGCCACATCACCGGCGAGATCATCCGCGTGGACGGAGGCCAGGGCCTCGGTTAGCTTTCCCGCCGCATCACGAACCAACTCCGAGGCGGCCACAAATGATGACGTTATTTTGTCGTCACAGTGTCGTATTGGTGTCTCTAGTGGCCGCTATTGCCTGCTCGAGGCACGCAAGCGGCCAGCCTGACCCTCAGGATCCCATTGCCAGCATTGGAGTTAGCGAGCTGCCGATCGCGTCATTGGCCGGCGGCGACGCACTCCTCTTCCCGGTTGGCAATATCGTGTTCGGCGAAGGGGTGTCCGAGCTGGCTCTGCGGCGCGGCGACCTCCTCGACCGGGCGACCGCGGTTCTCGACAGCGTCCTGGTCCGGGACGCTCGAGCGGTCACGTGGCACGACCAGGAGGCGATCAGGCGGGCGCTGCGGCGGGCGCCTGGCCTGGGCACCGTGGACCCGACCCGGCTCCCGACGGGCTTCCTGTTGGCCAGGAAGGTGGAGGTGGTGCCGGACCCCCTCTGGTCCTCCCTTCGTGCCCTGGCGGCCCTCACAGGCGCTCGGATGGCCGTCATCCCGGTGGCGGTCAAACTCGATGGGCGTGAGGGGGCGGTCGGCGCGTCCTATGTGATCGCCATCGTGGATGCCCGGCTCGGCCAGATGGTCTGGCGGGGGCGCGTGGTCGGGCCGACGTCGGCCACGGCCGAGGCCGCGCTGCTGGCGGCGGCGGCGGCCGCGGTGCCGAGCGGCATCCGCTAGGGGTGCGCGCGATGGACCCGGGCGGGACGGCGAGCACCTTGGAGTTCACGGAGCACGTGGCGAAGCCGCTGAGGAGGAACCGATGAAGAACGGCATACAGGCGTATTGGCGTACCGGCGTACCGGCGTCCGTCACGCTCGCCCTCTTGTGCGCGGTGACGTCGGTGGCGTCGGCGCAGGAGACCAGCCTCACGATCTACCAGGACGGGCGGGTGATGGTGCGGCGCACGCTGCCG
>Ga0315284_10015770_pt1 | contig 10736 bp, 16 predicted proteins | sample YL17G09_16_MG_FD_203696 | JGI IMG/M metagenome (GOLD analysis project Ga0315284, IMG submission 203696) | Sediment microbial communities from Yellowstone Lake, YNP, Wyoming, USA - YL17G09_16 | ecosystem: Environmental > Aquatic > Freshwater > Lake > Sediment | place: USA: Wyoming | collected...
CACCCAGCCGCGATCGCGCGGCCTCCCGACGACACCCGTGCGGCCTCATGACGGCCCTCGGGACACAGCGCGTCAAGACCCCGGCCGGCGAGCGCGATGCCGAGGCTCGCCCGGTGGGCCTGGCGACGCTGTTCCTCGCCTACCTGCAGATCGGCCTCACGGCGTTCGGCTTTGCCATGCTGCAGAAGGTGGTGCAGCTCGTCGTCGGCAAGAAGCGCTGGCTGACGCGCGAGCAGGCCGACCACGGCCTCGCCCTGGTGCAGCTCTATCCGGGGCCGATCATGGTCGACTTCACGGCCTACGTCGGCTACCGGCTGCGCGGCGTGAAGGGCGCGCTCGTCGCCGTCCTAGGCTTCGTGCTGCCCTCGTTCGCGCTCATGATCGCGCTGTCGGCCGTGTACTTCGCCACGGGCAACATCGCCTTTGTCCATGCCCTCTTCATCGGCCTCGACGCCCTGGTGGTGGGCATCGTTCTCAACCTGACGATCGACTTCGGTCAGCGCGCTCTGAAAGGCCCCGTGCAGGCAACGCTGGCGGTGGTCGCCTTCGCGGTGATGCTGTTCGGGGTCAGCGCCCTGCTCTCCATCCTCATCGCCCTGGTCGTCGGCGCCGTGTTCCTGCGCCCGGCCGCCGATCCGGGCATCCCGGCGGAGGTCACGCCGCCGGCCGCAGCGCGGGCGGCCGGTCCCGCTGCCGCACCCGCAGGCGGCTGGGGACGTCACGTCGCCACCTGGTGGCCGATCGCCGCGACGGTGGCCGTGGTCGTCGCCGTCGCCGTCGTCGCCGCCCTCTGGGGCGGAATCGTCGGCGCGATGGCGCTGTCGTTCTTCAAGATCGGCTCGGTGGCCTTCGGCAACGGCGCCACCATCATGCCGCTCATCCAGGCCGACGCCGTCACCCACTATCACTGGCTCACGCAGAGCCAGTTCGCCGACGGCATCGCCCTGGGGCAGATCACGCCGGGGCCGTTCCTCATCACCGCCGCCTTCGTGGGCTACAAGCTCGGCGGGGTCTGGCTGGCGCTGCTCGCCACGTTCGCCATCTTTGCGCCCTCGTTCGCCATGACGCTCGCGTTCACCGAGGTCTTCGAGAACCTGCACACGCTGGTGTGGGTGCGCGGCGCCCTGGCCGGCATCCTGGCCGCGTTCGTCGGCATGCTCGCGGTCGTGACGCTTCAGCTGGGCAGCCTGACGGGAGGTCGACCCGGGCTTCTCACGCTCGCAGCCGCGGCCTTCGTCGCCGTGCGCTTCTTCAGGCTCGACGTGCTCTGGGTCTTCGGCGGCGGGCTCGGCCTGTGGGCCATCCTGCATGCGCTCGGCTGGGCCTGAGGGTCCTGCCGCGGCGCTCGGCTGAGCACAGCCAACGGCGATCGACCCCTCGCACGAACAGCTGAACCGGGTGCTCTGCGACGCCGCCCAACAGCAGCGACGTGGCCGCCCTCGGCATGACCAGCGCCCGGGAGGAGATCATGCCTTTTGGTAATCAACCGCCTCTTCCGCTCTCCTGTGCCGGATGATCACGACCGGACAGGTGGCGTGGTGGGCGCACTGCTGGCTCACGGATCCGAGCAGCAGTTCGCGAAAGCCGCCGAGGCCCCGTGATCCCACCACGAGCGTCTGCGCATCCTTGGCTGTCTCGATGAGCACCTGTGCCGGGTCGCCTTCGACTACTCTTGGCACCACCTGGACGTCCTGAGCTTCTGGCCCCAAGTCGTCGACCATCGCCGACAGCACTTTGGTCGCGGCGCGTTCAAGGTCGGATGGCAGGGAGCTCGGGATGGGCGCACCCCAGTATGCCTCGAGAGGCACCATCCATGCGGACATCGCCGTGACGCTTGTGCCACGACAACGGGCGTCATGGACTGCCCACAAGAGCGCATCGTGGGACGAGGGCGAGCCGTCGATTCCCACCACGATCGGGCCATCCATGGGAGCCTCCTTCGATGAGACCGTGCAGGGCCTGACTCTGGTGACGGCGGTCCACAGGCTATTCCCCCTGCTCAGCTGGGCACCGTTGTTCGCCGCGCGAGGGCTGGCATCCTGCGCCTCCCGTTCACACGTTCGCCGCTGGATGAGGAGTTCGCCGACGCCCACGGAGATGGCTCTGGGTGGCGTGCTCTCTCACCGGTGGGCGACCTGAGGCCGCTTCCTTCTCGCTGCGGGAGAGGCCGGGCATCTGGACTTGTCCGCCCGCGCCGCGGACGCTCAGCCGAAGCGCGAGAGCGAGCTTGAGTCAGCGCCCCGACGGGGCACCTGGATGATGACGTGTCAGCCGCTCTCCAGAAGGTCGTGGATCTTCGCCCTCAGGTGCTCGCGGGTGAAAGCGAGGGCCGCCGGAGCATCGCCAAGCTCGCAGATGCGCACGAGCTCCGCCACCTCCGCCGCGTGCAGCAGCAATGTCGCGGTCCGCTTCATCGGTCACCTGGGAACGCTGTGAGCCCGAGCTGTTCGAGGGTCGACGCTGCCGGCACTCCCGCGGGCGTCCACCCCATGCGCCGGTAGAGGGAGAGCGGGTCCGCGCGGTCAACCCCTGCGCGAAGGAGCCGCAGGACGTTCAAGCCGCGGCCTCCGAGGACGAGCTGCGCGTCGGCTTCGGACGCGAGATCGCACACGACGGCGTCGGTCTTCAGATCGATGGCGGCGATGGTACCGAGAGTGGTCATGGACCGTCCTTCTTGGTGAGATCGCGTAGCCACGCTGTCACCTCATGCTATGATAAGCTGCTCTTTATCAAGTTGTCGATCGCCCGAGGTCGTGCTGTGCGCGAGGCGCTGAATCTCATCCTCGACGACGAGGACGTGCTCGAGCTCATGCGCATCCTGCTCGACGACGATGAGCAGGCGGCCGTGGCTTGGCTGCGGGCGCACCTGGAAGGCAGGGCTCGGGAGATCATCGAGGGCCGCTCGCGGCCGGGCGGCCGCCGTCCGTGAAAGCGCTTCAGGGGAACGCTTTCCGCGCACGAGAGGGGGATGGATGCTGATCGAGGCCTACGACGTGGATCTGCACTGCCCGGCTTGCGAACCGGGCGCCGAGGCTTGGGTGGCCACAGTGACGACCACCGCGGACCTGAGCGAGATCATGCCCTACGTGAATGGCGTCGTGGACAGAGGGCAGTACACGCCCGCCGTTCCGACGCTGGTATGGAGGGAGGGTGCACACAAGCTCTTCCTCAAGGCGCGCCAGTTCGGCATCAGCAACTTGCGCGACAGGGCTCACGCCGAGGCCAAGGTCGCTGCGCTCGTGCAGTTCCTCAACGACACGTGGGACAAGCGAGACGGCATCACTCCGGACTTCTCGACGCGGGTGAAGCCGAAAGTCCTCGACGTCCTCAGGCTCCTTCCTCGCGCCAACTGCGGCGACTGCGGGGTGCCATCGTGCATGGCTTACGCCGTCGCGCTGTGTGAGGGCGATAAGAGCCTCGATGACTGTCCACCGCTCGCAATGAAGTCCGCGACCGACGATCGCGCGAGGCTGGTCGAGCTCGGTCTGTGACCGCGCGGGACTGTGTGACGAGAGGGAGGCGACTATGGAAGCGCGAGCAGTGATCGATCCCGGCACCTGCGGGTCCACGGCGGCGGTGACCGCCACGGTGGAGGGAGGGCGGAAGGCTCAGTTCACCATCGAATCGCAGTGCGAGCACGTAGCGGTGCTTATCGCGTCGCTGGCGGAGCACGAGGCGTTCGACGTCTACGATGAGATGGACTGGCGAAAGGAGAGCCCGCTCCACACTCTGATGAGGGAGAGCCTCAAGGGATCCTACCCTTGGTGCCCGGTCCCGTTGGGTCTGCTCAAGGCCATGCAGGTCGCTGCCGGCCTCAGCCTGTCCGATTCGATGGCCCTCACGGTGACCGCCGGAGCGAACGCCGGCGAGACGTCGTGACCGTCTGCGAGACGGACCGCCGACCGCCGGCCAAGACCACCACGGCAGTCAAGGGGGAATCTCGCTGACCGATGCTTTGCAGCCAGACCGCATGGAGATCATGCGCCGCGCCGCGCCCGAGGGAGCGCGCATTTACCTCGAGCACCGCACCGTCCAGTTGAGTAAGCAAGCGGTGAAGGCGGGCGCCACGAAGGATGAGATCGTCGAAGCCGTTCTCGTCTCGCGCCTGTGACCGTATCCGATCGAGGGGTCAGGTCATGAGTGAAGTCATGAACATCGTACTGGAAGAGGCGGACATCCTCGAGCTCGAGCGCGTCCTGCTCGACGACGACGCCGACGGCGCGCTCGCATGGATGAAGGTCCACCTCAGCGGCAAGGGGCTGCACGTGCTCGAGGGCAGGTCGAGACCACAGCATCCGCGTCCGTAGGGTCGCGCTTCTCGCCTGTGGTTCGGCTGGTCACGCGCGGTGGTCCATGGGTCCCCACGGTGCGTGTCGCGTGTGGGCCGCCCGCCGTGGCCGATGTGCGGCATAGTCCATCTGACGCTTCGCCATTGGAACGCGGTCACGACGCCGGGTACAGGCCCAGCGGCTCGCCGCTCGTGTCGATGATCACGCTCTTCGTCTGCATGAACTCCTCGAGACCGAAGCTCCCCAGCTCGCGGCCGAGCCCGCTGCTCTTGTAGCCGCCCCAGGGCAGCTGGACGGGGCTCCAGTTGTAGGTGTTGACGTACATGGTCCCGGCGCGCACCGCCTTGACCACGCGCAGCGCCCGTGCGACGTCCTTCGTCCAGACCCCGCCGGCCAGGCCGTAAACCGTGTCGTTGGCGATCGTGATCGCCTCTTCCTCGATCGCGAAGGGGATCACCACGACGACCGGCCCGAAGATTTCCTCCTGGGCGATGCGCATGCGGTTGTCGACCGCGCCGAAGATGGTCGGTTCGTAGAAGAAACCGGCGCGGTCGATGCGCTTGCCGCCGCAGAGGAGCTCGGCGCCCTCCTCCTGGCCCAGCCGCACGTACCTCTCGGTGGTCTGCAGCTGCTCTCTGGAGGCCAGCGGGCTCATCTGCGAGTCGGGGTCGAGACCGGGGCCTACCTTGATGGCGCGAGCCCGTCTGACCAGCTCGGCGACGAAGTCGTCGTAGATCGAGCGCTGCACGAGGAGGCGTGAGCCGGCGTTGCAGACCTGGCCGGCATTGGTGAAGGCGCCGAAGAGCGCCCCCTGCAGAGCCGCCTCACGGTCGGCGTCCTCGAAGACGATGTTGGGGCTCTTGCCGCCGAGCTCGAGGCCGACCTTCTTCACGCTGGCGGCGGCCTGGCGCATGATGTGCACGCCGACCTCGAGGGAGCCGGTCAGGGTCACCATGTCGACCAGCGGCGAGCCGGCGAGGTGGTCGCCGACCGAGCCGCCCGGCCCGACGACCGCCTGGAAGACGCCTCTGGGCAGGCCCACCTCCTCGAAGATGCGCGCCATCTCGAGCGTGGTCAGCGGGGCGATGCTCGCCGGCTTCATGATCACCACGTTGCCGGCGGCGAGGGCGAAGGCGAACTTCCAGGCGCCGAGGACCAGCGGGTAGTTCCACGGCGTGATGCCGACGACGACGCCGAGCGGCTCGTGCAGCACGGCGCCGAAGGCCGGTGGAGCGCTCAGGCTGATCTGCCGGCCGAGCAGCGTGGTCGTCAGCGCCGCCGCGTGCTCGAGGCAGGCGGCGACGTCGCCCATGTCGTAGCGAGCGTCGTCGAGCAGCTTGCCCATCTGCCTCGTCTCCAGGTAGGCGAGCTCCTCGGTTCGCTCTCGCACCAGCGCCGCGGCCGCTCGCAGCGCGTTCGCGCGCTCGAGCGGGGGCAGGTGCGGCCAAGGCCCCTCGTCGAAGGCGCGCCGCGCCGCGAGGATCGCCTCCTCGGCGTCCTCGACGCCGCCCTTGGGCACTCGTGCTACGAGCTCTTCGCTCGCGGGATCGACGACCGCCATGGTGGCGCCGCTGCGCGCCCCGACCCAGGCGCCGTCGATGAACATCTCGTAGGGCTGGGCGCCATCCACGGGCCCGGCAGAGGCTCCGGTCTCGGCGGTGTTGAGAGGGCTCATGGGCTCGCTCCAGACGTAGGTTCGCTGAGATGGACTGCGCTGTCGCTGTCAGTGTCGCTCGCTCAAGCCGGCGAAGTCGATACAACCGGATGCGAGCTCGGGGCGCTCCGGATAGTGGCCGGTGCTCACGATCTCGCCGTCGCACAGGACGATGGGCAGGCAGGCATCGCCCCGGGCCTCGAGCTCGGCGGCGACGGCTGGATGCCCCAGGAGCCTCTCCGGGGCCTCGACGGGATTGATGCGCTCGACGGCGATGCCGTGCCCCTCGAGCCAGGCGACGTCCGCGGCAAACCGCAGCAGCACCGGATCGGGGCTCGCCCCGCAGAGGCCGCGGGAACAGCGGAGCGGCCGGTCGACGACGATGAGTGAGCTCATGTGGTCTCCTGGCATGGGGACGGTCGAGGAAGGTCGGCTCAGAGCTCGCCGCCGGCTCCCCTCTCTTCCCCGACGGTGTGCGCCAGCTGCGTAGCCGCCTGCGTCGCGGTGGTGAGCACCGGACACCACACCGGCGGGATGTCGGGGTCGGGGTCGCCCGCGGCGAGGCGCTCGAAGCCGCTGCGCATCTTGCGCAGGTTGAGCAGGGACGCCGTGAACATGATGCCCATGCCAGCCATCACGGCGACCACGCCGAAGCCGAAGACCGCCGCGAAGGACGGCTTGCTGGTCAGGCGGATCGCCGCCACGGCGGAGAGCGCCGCGGACAAGGCGAGCCAGGTCCCCATGACGACGCCGTAGGCCGGGATGTTTTCGCGAGGAAAGGCCTTTAGCTGAGAGTCGCGCATGACATCGTCCTCCTCGTCTCTGTGGTGTCGTGACCTGCCGTGGTACAGGGGACGCCGCGGCCGGGCCTCCCGGGCCGCGATCGCGCGCTCCGTGACGGGGCCGACTCCGTCAGCCGCAGCAGCCCGAGCTGGGTCCTCAGCCGCCGCCGGAGCCACCCGAGGACTGGCGGCCGGTCCCCACGTTGAAGCCGCCACGGAAGATGCCCCGTAGCGGCACGCCCGTCTCCGGGTGCGCCGTGAGCGGCTCGTCCGTCATGCGCTGCTCGACCTCGTAGTAGCAGGGCTCTTCGCCGGGCGTCTGCGGGATGCTCTCGTAGATGTAGATCGGCACGCTTACTCCTCGTTCCGTTTGCCGTGCTCTATGTGTGCCGGCCGTTGGGGCATGCCCAGGCCGGCGGCCTCAGCTGCTCCCGCGGCTCCACCATCGTCTCGATGCGCAGGTCGCTCGCGGGCGCCAGCCCGGCGGCCACCCGCATGGCGGTGAAGATGCCGAGCGGTACGGCGCAGCTCTTGCGGCACTCCGCCAGTGTCTGTGACCCCGTCGCCAGGATGACGCTCTCGGCATATTCGGCGACCTCGCCGCGGACGTCGAGTGGTTGCAGCTTCCGCAGCCCCGCGGCGAACCTGGCGACCAGGTCGCACTCCGTTTCCACGACGAAGGTGACCTGGCGGCCGTCCGCCGAGTCGGCTGCGACGAAGGTGCGCAGCCCGCAGCTGCCGGCGTCGATGACCGCGTCAGCTTTGATCGCGACCTCCCTCAGTGGTGGGGCGCGCCCGAGGGGGCGGCCCGCTTGCGTGTCTGCTCGGCCCCGGTCCGCGGGTGCTCCCCGGCCCAGGCGTCGCGCGGGTCGTGTGAGATGCAGGGCCAGACCTGCGAGTAGAGGCGGTCGACCTCGGCGGCATAGTCGTCGAGCTGCGGCGCGAGGGCTCCGAGCATGGCCTCGGCGCCGGGGTGCGTGGGCCGCGCGCCGGTCAGCGCCACGATCTCACGCGAGTGCCGCGGGTTGTCGATCAGCATGCAGGGCATGAGCAGGTTGTGGTTGAAGGGCTGCCGCCTGCGGATCTCGGTGAAGTACGGTGACGTGATCGCCTCTTCGAGGGTCGAGCTCTTGATGTTGTGCGTCGCGAAGTGCGCGAAGACGCAGGGCTCGACCCAGCCCTCGCTCGTGATGTGCAGGTACCACTTGGCGGCGATGCAGCCGCCGACCAGCAGCGAGTCGCCCCAGAAGTCGATGGCGAACAGCGGCTGGGTCTGGCGCACCTTGAGCACGGCCTCACGGAACTCGTTGCGCTCTTCGGGCGTGGGCATGAGGCTCATGTCGGGCTCACGGCCGACGGGCATGTAGAGGAAGTACCAGCCGATCATGGCGCCCTTGGCGACGAGCGCTTCGACGAACTCGGGGCTGGTGACGTCGCGGAAGTTGCGCCGCATGACGGTGGCCGAGTAGCCAAACGCAAGGCCGGCCATGCCGAGCTTGTCCATGGTCGTCATGATCAGGTCGTAGACGCCTTCGCCGCGACGCGCGTCGGTGTAGTCGCGGTCGCCCTCGAGGCTGAGCATGGGGGCGACGTTGCCGAGACGCGCCAGGCGCTCGATCACGGCATCGGTGAGCAGCGTGCCGTTGGTGTAGACCTGGAAGTAGGAATCCGGGTTGCGCGAGGCGAGGTCGAGGAGGTCGGGGCGCAGGAACGGCTCGCCGCCGAGGATGGTGAAGATGGAGACGCCGATGGCGTTGGCCTGGTCGACGATGCTCTGCAGCATCTCGGGCGCGAGGTCCTCGTTGGGCGAGTAGGCGCCCGCGTAGCAGCCCTCGCAGGCGAGGTTGCAGCGCATGGTGGGGCTGATGAGCAGCGCGAGCGGCGCGTGGGCGCCGGTACGCTCCGTGAACGCGACGCGCTTGCCTGACGACTGCATGAGGCCGTTCACGACGAAGCCCTGGATGAACGCCTTGCGCGCCCTGGGGTTGAGGTCGCGCCCGACGTGGCGGGCGATCTGCAGGACCGGCGTCTCTTCGCTGAGCTGATCGATCACCCAGCCGATCTCAGTCTGGCGGTGGGCCGGGGCGATCTTCCTCGCGAGCTGCGCCGCGAGCAGGATGCTCTTCTGGTTGTCGCTCGTCGCCAGCTTGAGCAGGCGGTCGATGAACGTGCCCTTCAGTGCTGAGGCGATGGTGCTCATCGCTCGCTCCTCAGACGCGCGTCGGCACTCTTGCCGGCGCCTCGCTGGAAACGCTCGGGTGCTCCTCTTCCCAGACCGGGTCATACACGCGCTTCACCCCGGCCGAGTACTGGTCGAGTGCCGGGCAGAGGGTGGTGATGAGGCTCTCGGCGCCTTCGTGCGTGGGCCGCGCGCCGGTCAGCGCCATGATCTCGCGCGACTGCTCCGGGTTGTCGATCAGCATGCAGGGCTCGAGCAGGTTGGCCACGTAGGGCTGGCGGCTGCGGATCTCTTCGAAGTAGGGGCTGTTGAAGGCCTCGGCCAGGCTCATCTCGGTGATGTTGCCGGTGGCGAAGTGGGTGAAGATGCAGGGCTCGACCCAACCCTGGTTGTTGACGTGCACGTAGTGCTTGCCGGCGATGCAGCCGCCGACCCAGGGCGCGTCGCCCCAGAAGTCGACGGGGAACATCGCCTTCGTGCTGCGGAGGCGCTGGATGCCGAGACGGATCTGGTCGCGCTGCTCGGGGGTCGGCATGAGGTCGACGTCGGGCGCGCGCCCCACCGGCATGTAGAGGAAGTGCCAGGAGATCGCCGCGCCCCTGGCGACCAGCGGATCGACGAACGCGTCGCTGAGCAGCATCTCCCAGTTGTGGCGCGTCACGGTCGACGAGTAGCCGAAGAGCACGCCGTGCTGCTTGAGCAGCTCCATGGTGCGCATGAGCTTCGCGTAGGTGCCGTGGCCGCGGCGCAGGTCGGTGGTCTCTGCGTCGCCTTCGATGCTGAGCATGAGGGCGGCGTTGCCGAGCCGGGCGAGGCGCTCGACGTGCTCGGGCCTCACGAGCGTGCCGTTGGTGAAGATCTGGAAGTAGGTCTCGGGATTGGCGGCCACGATGTCGAGCAGGTCGCGGCGCATGAAGGGCTCGCCGCCGAGCACGGTGACCAGGTAGACGCCCATCTCGGCGGCTTCGTCGACGAGGCGCTGGAAGAGCTCGGCCGGCATGTCGCTCTCGTGCGAGTACTCGCTCGCGTAGCAGCCTTCGCAGTGCAGGTTGCAGCGCATCGTCGGGCTGATGAGCACGGTGAACGGCGTGCGCAGGCCGGTCCGGCGGGTGAAGTCCTGGCGCTTCTGCGAGCCGCGCAGCAGCGCGTTGACGACGAGGCCGTTGATGAAGCCGTCGCGGCAGGTGGGGCTGAGGTCGCGCACCAGGTGGCGGGCGATGTTCAGGGCGGGGTGGTCGGCCGCGACCTTCTCGCGCACGAAGCGCACCTCGCCCTTGTGGTTCTCGGGCGTGATCCTCTCGGCCAGCTCGAAGGCGCGCACGATGTTCTTCTTGTTGTCGCTGGCGGCGAGCTTGAACATCTCCTTGACGACGCCGCGCTGGACGGTGCCGTACAGGCCGTCGGTGGTGCTCATGGTTCCCCCTCTCTGTGTTTACGCCGCCCGGCTACGCGAGCAGCTTGTACGCCATGGTGGCGGCGATGAAGAAGAGGAGCACGCCGATGGACGTCTTGACTTGCGCCGCCTGCAGCTTGCGGTGCATGAGCCACGAGCCGATCAGTGCTCCGATGATCGAGGCTGCGGCGGTCCAGGCCAGCAGCTGCAGGTCGATGGTGGCCACGGAGGCCTGACCGAGAAACCCCGTGAACGAAGCGAACACGACGACGAAGGCCGTGGTGGCGGCGGCGCGCTTGGCGTCGAGCCCGAGCCACACGAGCGCGGGGACGACGAAGTTGCCGCCCCCGACGCCCAGGAGGCCGCCGAGAAAGCCGGCCGCGCCGCCGACGCCGACGCCGACGCCCAGGAGCTCGCGCCGGCCCGCCAGGTCATGTGC
>Ga0315284_10015771_pt1 | contig 10736 bp, 9 predicted proteins | sample YL17G09_16_MG_FD_203696 | JGI IMG/M metagenome (GOLD analysis project Ga0315284, IMG submission 203696) | Sediment microbial communities from Yellowstone Lake, YNP, Wyoming, USA - YL17G09_16 | ecosystem: Environmental > Aquatic > Freshwater > Lake > Sediment | place: USA: Wyoming | collected...
GGTTTATGGGCGGACGTGCTACTGCCCATCGCCACGCACTTCGAGCGCCACGATGTCGCTCTGCCTTGGTACAAGGGTCATTATTACATCCACCGGCCCAAAGTGATTGAGCCTATGGGTGAATCGAAGACCGATTTTCAGATCTACACGGAACTTGCCTATCGATTGGAAAAGCTCGACCCGAGTCTCAAGGACTTTGGCAGTCGCTACAATCCGCGTGCCGAACGCGATTATTTCCAAGATCCTGAGGCGGTGGACGAAGCCTACTTGGTCGCCTGGTGGAAGAAAGTGCAGGATCATCAAGGCGTAACCATGTCCTGGGAGGACTTCAAGCGGCACGGCATCTACAAATTTGTATTTGATACACCGCATGTCGCCTTTCGCGAACAGATCGAAAACGGCGTACCCTTCGAGACACCGTCGGGAAAGATCGAGATTTTGTCTACCACCCTGGCCAATGTCCAGGACTGGACCAAGACCCAATGGGGCTACCCGATTCCCGCTATCCCCAAGTGGATCGAGCCGTTCGAATGGATGGGTCATCCTATGGTCAAGGAATTTCCTTTCCACATGATCACGCCGCATCCGCGCCATCGTACGCATTCGATTTTCCACAATATTCCCTGGCTGCGCGAAACCTTCCAGCAGGAAATCACCATCAATGCTTCCGATGCCCGTCGGTTGGGCCTTGTAACCGGTGACATCGTCGAGGTCTGGAACGAGCGCGGCAAAATCGTCGTGCCGGTTTACGCGACCGAACGCTGCCTGCCCGGTGTCGTCGTGGTGTTCGAAGGCTCATGGATGGATCTCGATAAACAGGGTATCGACCGCTCCGGTAATCCGGATTTCCTAACCAAGGATGAGCCCAGTCCAGCAGGCGCTTTCGCTTACAACACCATTCTGGTCAACATAAAAAAGACCACGTTACAACATCGCCCGGGCTGGGATAGCGAGGCAACGGCGCGCTCCTTCATTTTCCGACGCGACACCTGAGGAACTGATTATGGCCAAAAAACTAGACATGAAAGAAGTCGAAATCGCCCTCAAACGCAAGGTGGCTCAGACCTACAACCCGGTGAAGGCGGTCGAGCAGTTTGGCTTCGTCCACAACAACACGGACTGCATTGGCTGCCGCGCCTGCGAAATCGCCTGCAAGGACAAAAACGGCCTACCGCCCGGCCCTCGCTTCCGGCGCGTCATGTATGTCGAGGGCGGCACTTTTCCCGATGTATTCGCCTACAAGGTGAACATGTCCTGTAACCATTGCGCCGAGCCTGCCTGCCTGCCCACCTGTCCGACCGGCGCGATCTGGAAGCGAGAAAAAGATGGCATCGTCGATATAGACTCGACGTTGTGCATTGGCTGCCGCAAGTGCGAAGCGGCTTGCCCTTACGGTGCCCCTCAGTGGAATCCGAAGGAACAGATTGTTCAGAAATGCAATGGTTGTGTGGACGAAATCGATGCCGGACGCAAACCGTATTGTGTGCAAGCCTGCATGATGCGGGTACTGGATTTTGGTGGCCTCGATAAAATGCTGGACGGCAGCCAACCCACGCTGGCTATCGGCCCGAACGACAAAACTGTGCGTCAGGTGAAGAACATGGCCAACCCGGAACTGACCCACCCTTCAATCGCTTTTGTGCCGCACCGCAAAGGAAAAATCGAATGATACTAACTTCCGAAATTGGCTCCGTACTTGCCGATGACGTTTCAACCCTGGCTATTTTGCAGGATCGGGAACTGTCGCCAACGGTGCTTACGGGGTTGAAAGACCTAAATTTCCCGGGCAACCTCGGGCTATTGCCGACCGACGACATGAGCCGGAAGGCTTTCAGGATGATGCAGGAGGTGGTAGAGTCGTTTCCGGCGGCACCCGACACCGCATTCCTGGACGATCTGGCAGCCGACTTCGCCGCCATCTATTTAACTGGCGCACTTAGCGCATCACCCTATGAATCTTACTGGCTCTCGGACGATCATCTGATCTGCCAAGACGCCATGTTCGATATGCGGGCGTTATATGCCGGCGCTGGCCTGGTGGTGCCGAATTGGCGCATGCGAGCTGACGATCATCTGGTGTTCCAGCTTCAGTTCCTCGCACGTCTGCTGGTAAAGGCGGACACAGACGAAGATTGGCGCTCGCTTGCTACCTTTCTCGATTACCATCTCTTGCGCTGGCTGCCGGATTTTGCCAGCCGTGTGGTCAACCGTTGCGACACGCCGTTTTATGCCGCCATAGCCCTTCTCACAGATGTGTGGTGTCAACAGTTACGCAGCCTTATCGAGCAACATTTGGGCGAAGCCCGGCTAACTTCTGAGGCAATCAAAGAACAACTAAGCTCTCGGCGTATCCTTGAAGTAAAAGAGGTTCCCATTCATTTTGTACCCGGCGGTGCCGGACCCAGTTGGTAGTGTTCTGCGCAGGGCCAGTAACATTACCCTTGGAATAAGGCTGATAAGCCTTGCGTATTTCGGCTATCTGAATAGACAAGCCATTTTTTTAATTTAGTTGGAGTTTACTGTGAAGAAAAATGAGTCAATTACAAAAATTATGAGTGCAAATGTGGCTACGGTGCAACTGGGCCAGCCACTTAGTGATGTCCGCAAGCTGATGTGCAACGCCCACTTTCATCACATTCCCGTCGTTGAGGGCAAGAAACTGGTCGGGTTGGTGAGCTTTACCGATCTAATGAAAATCAATGTGCTGATCAGTGGAGCTGACGAACGGAACGTGGATACGATCATTGATCAACAATTCAGGATTGCCGACATCATGTCCACAGGGTTGATCACCATCCGGCAGACAGACACGATCAGGCAAGCTGCGGAACTGCTTACCAAGGGACATTTCCATTCGTTGCCAGTCGTCGATAACGAAGAAAGTGTTGTCGGCATCGTCACCACGACGGATCTGATCCATTATCTCAGTAATCAGTATTAAGTCGGTGCAGGTGATGGGCGTGTTGCTCGGGAGGATTCGCAATTACCCGGATCAGGAACGGACCCAGCCGTGCAGCACGATCAGACGCGTTGGCCGAAAACCTGCTAACCACAATCTTGCGGCCAGCGGTATGACGAGGCTTACAACGAATTGCCGACGCTGTCGACCTGGAAATTGGATCGCAAATCACCCTGCAATCCAATCAGGAGAAAAAATAAATTTAATCAGGAGAAAAATCCAATGACTTCCAATCAATGCTCGAAGCCCAATGAACCAGCAACGCCGTGTTCCAATTGCTCGGGGCAGTGTACGCAGGCTCCGCAAGTGGAAAGCATCGATGTTTCCCGTCGGAGTTTTTTGAAAAATACCGGCATGTTGAGCGTCAGCTCTCTACTGGGCACTGCGGCATTAATGACTAATTCTGATGACGCCCAGGCGAACATGGAATGGGCGGAATGGTTTCAGGGCAATTACCGGCTCATGTCGGACGCAGAAAAAGCCCAGGCGCGGGCGCGACTGGAGAGACGCTACTCACGGGAATACAGCAAGAAAGTCACTGTTGACGGCACGCCGGCGCTCGAAGGCGTACTCTTCGGCTATGCGCTAAACATCAAAAAGTGCATTGGTTGCCGCCGCTGCGCCAAGGCTTGCGTGGAAGAGAACAATCAATCCCGCAGTAAAGAAGAGGACATGGAATGGATTCGCGTTCTGAAAATGGAAAAGGGTGAATACAGCCCCGAAAAACGAAACGAAGGCTTTCCTGAAGGACTGGGGATACAGGTCGGCGGAAACGCTTTTAACCCGGTCGGCGTTATGCTGGAAGGGGAACATTACTACCAGCCTGATAAGGTTCCGGAGCAAGACTCCGTCTACATGCCCATTGCCTGCATGCAATGCGAAAATCCGCCTTGCGTCAAGGTCTGTCCGGTGCGGACGACTTATCGGGAAGCTGATGGACCGGTCGTTATTGACTATAACTGGTGTATTGGTTGCCGTATGTGCATGAATGCCTGTCCTTATTGGGCGCGCCGCTTCAACTGGAGCGAACCGAGCCTACCCAAGGAACAGATGAACCCGGTCACTCATTACCTCGGCAATCGGCCGCGCATGAAAGGTGTGGTCGAAAAATGCACTTGGTGCATCCAGCGCACTCGCCAAGGCCGCTACCCTGCCTGTGTCGAGGTTTGCCCGGTCGGCGCCCGCAAATTCGGAAATCTGCTCGATCCAAATAGTGAAGTGAGCCGGATCATCGCGCGCAAGCCGGTGTTCCGCTTGAAGACGGAACTCAATACCAACCCGAAATTCTTCTATTACGTAGATTAAGGCGCGCCGTTATGGACAAGATAACCCAATCAGTACTCGATTACCTTTCCGAAACGCGTTTGTTGCGCGGTTTGAAGCGTATTCTCGGGGACAAGATAAGTCAATTCGTGCTCGACTACGTTTTCTACATTTTTAAGGGCGGTCTAGCGTTCTACGTATGGATCTTTTTTCTTTTCGGATTGATCGGGTGCCTTCTGTACGGTGACTTCCTGCACGCCACTGAAGGTCTGTCCTACACCGGCATGACCAGCCAAGCCAGCGACGGCCTGTACTTAGCGAACCTGATTTTCCTGGTCGGCATCGCTGCCGGAGCGGTGACCATCGTTTTCCCCGCCTACGTCTACCACCATAAAGCCTTGCATAAAGTGGTGGTGCTGGGCGAGATGCTGGCAATTTCAGCGGTCATCATGTGCATCCTGTTCGTGCTGTCCCACATGGGCCGTCCCGACCGACTCTGGCATATGGTGCCATTCATCGGTATCTATAATATCCCTTATTCCATGTTGGCTTGGGATACTTTGGTATTGATTGTTTATATGCTGTTAAACCTGGTCGGCGGATTTTATTTCCTGTACCGGAAATACTTGGGTTTGCCGTTGAACAACAAGTTCTACATGCCGCTGATCTATGTCTCCATTGTCTGGGCCTTGAGCATCCACACCGTAACGGCTTTTCTGATCAGCACCTTGCCCGCGCGGCCTATGTGGCATCACGACATGATGCCTATTCGCTTCATCATAACGGCGTTTGCAGCAGGACCATCGCTGATTATTTTGATTTTCTTGATTATCAGGAACCGAACCAAACTTTGGATTGAGAATGAAGCAATTGATATGTTGTCACATATCATTACCTATTGCCTTGGAATCTCGCTTTTCTTGGGCTTTTCGGAAGTTGTCATCGAGTTGTACCACGAGGCGGAGCACTCCTTGGGGCTGAGATTCCTGATGTTCGGTGCCCACGGTATAAACGACTTGGTGCCTTGGTACTGGGGGTCACTGGCTGCAAATATCACCGCTTTCCTGATCCTGTTGGTGCCACGCTTGCGAAAAAATTACTACATCTTGCCCATCGCTTGTTTGCTCGCCTTTGGCGGTATCTGGGTCGAGAAAGGTATGGGCTTGCTTATTCCTGGCTATCTCCCTACACCCATCGGGGAGTACGGCCGCTACGTTCCCACCACCCTCGAAATCCTGGTGACTTTGGGGAATTGGGCAATGGGCTTTCTTATATTGACTATCTTGTTGAAAGGGGCAATTGGTGTACTTCTTGGGGATATAAAATATGGCAAAGTCGTTTCAGTTAACAATTTGGCTGCCGAAAGCAATGCGCCTGCATCGATGCCCGAGTCAGCTTGAAGAGAAAATCATGAAAAAATATGCATTCATTTCGACGATCCTTGTGTTTTTCTGGGGGGGTATGACGTCTGCATCGGCCGAAGAAACGACCTGTTTCGAAAGCCGAAAGGGCGCCTCCGAACTCACCCCACGCATGCTTAAGGAAGACCTGCCGAGCGTAAAGTGTTCCCCCAAGACCGGCGCTGTTTTGTGGTGGGGCGATCCTTTCGACGGCACGGTACCGATGGGGAAAATGCCCCTTGAAGACGCCGATTATTCGCATGGCACGGCCGTGGTCAAGCCCCGCTCGAAAAAACTCGGAATGCTCCCCTTGTGTGGTCAGAGCTGCCATGAAGGCACCGTCCCGGAAGGCGAACCGAAAGCTAACTATCCGAGGGAAATTAAGTCGCATAAGAATATTGTGCTGAACGGCAAGGATCTGCCACATGGGCGCGGTAGCGTCTGGTGTCTCGACTGTCACCATCGCACTGAGCGCAACAAGCTGATCGATAACTTCGGCAATCCGGTAAGTTACGATCAGCCGCAGATATTGTGTGGAAAATGCCACGGCGATACCTTTCGCAATTGGCGCGACGGCATTCATGGCAAGCGTATAGGCGAATGGGCCAGCACCGGCAAGAAACGCTGGTTTGTTTGCACCGAATGCCATAATCCACATAACGTCCAGCAGGGCACCCGGAATAGTGGATTTGCCCAGCATGAGCCGGAATGGGCGCCCGTGCTTCCGAAAGGCATGAAAACACCGGATCACGAACGCAAGCACCCTGCCACTGTGGAACATGGCGAAGTACCACAACAATTAGAATCTGGAAAATGAACAAGAAAACTAATCTCTACTTCGGACCTCCGCTCGCACTGCTCACCGAGTCTCAGAAAAATACGCTGGAGATCAGCGGAAAGGTTAATCGCACTGCAGAACGCTATTTGGAAATTTTGAGATACCATGGTCTCGAACTTTCCGAGTCGGAGCGCGCCTGCCTTACGCAGATTTGCGGTATCGGTTTCATGGCGCCCGAAGAAATCCGCGATCTGCCCGACGAAGTCTTGTTCAGCACATTCGAGAGTAAGGACTTTGACAAGGAGGTATTGGCTGCGAAACTGGAATCGGCAAGCTTTGCGGATCTGGTGGCTATTGTCGAATCATTGGGATTTTAATCTTAACTCCAATTTGCAAGTTATGGTTTGCCAGAAGATCCAGGTTTTAGCATGGGATATTTTGTTATGCTAAGCCGCTGGATTGGAATCCTTATTGCTTGATCTCGGTTATAATGTTTAATCTTCGTATTAGACGACTTCAAGCATTAGTTTCGGCATTTTAATATGCTGCTAATTTTTTGGTTTTTACAACAGTTTCCACAATGGAGGTTCCTGAAACATGTATCCGCGAACTCACCACCTTAGCCACCTTCTGCTACGTGGTGTGTTGCTGGTCACGGGCGGAGCTTCTGTGTTGCTGGGCTTACTGTTCATCGGACTTTACAAAAACCAGTTGGTGCATGAACGTGCCGAGATCTCCCTGCAAATGAACCGCATGCTCCAGGTCACCTGGGAAAATGCTATGCTAAAGCGCGACATCGACGGTCTCCGCGACATCGTCGACAAGGTCGGCAAACTTAAAGGTATACGCGATGTACTGCTTTTGTCTCGCAGCGGCGAGGTGCGCTTCGCCTCCGACCCAACCAAACTTGGCCGGCAGATGCCTGCGATCGCACATGCCATGAGGGACGGCATACCGGTAAGCCGTTTCGAGCAACTGGAGTCCGGCAGCGAGGTGTTGCGCTCGATCAATCCGGTCCCCAACAGGACTGCCTGCGCGCCCTGTCATGGTGATACGGCTACCCATCCGGTCAACGGCATCATGATCATCGATTACGACGCCGCGCCAATCCACGATAGCGCCTACCGTAGCGCCGCTCTGTTCATGCTCGCCGGCACGGCCGTACTTGCGCTGACCCTATTAACCCTCTGGTTGCTGTTGCGCCGCCACGTCATTGCGCCCCTGTCCGGACTCGATGCCGCCACGCGCGCCTTGACGGCAGGCGACCTGAAGGTGCGTGCGGCAATAGTCGACGACACCGAAATCGGACGTGCGGCGGCCCATTTCAATGCCATGGCCGAACGTCTAGGTCAGCAAATCACCCTGGCCGAATCCCAACAGCGGTATTTGCAAAATTTGCTCGACAGCCTGCCCGATGGTGTCCGCGTCATCCGCGCCGCCGACATGCGCGTGGTACTCGCCAACCGCGCATTTTGCCGGCAACTGGGCAAATCGCTTGAGACAATCCTGAACCAACCCTGCTATCGACACAGCCACGGCCGCGAGCTTCCTTGTGTCGCTACGCTAGTCACCTGCCCGCTGGTAGACCTGAAGCAGGTCGGCGACACCATCAGGGCAAACCATCATCACCAGCGCGAGGATGGTAGCCAGTTCCACGCCGAGGTTCATGCCGCCTTGGTCGAGATCGGCGAGGATGCAACTACGGAACTCTATGTGGTGGAATCGGTGCGCGACCTCGGCCAGACTGTACGCGTTTCTCACGAGCAGCGCATGTCTGAACTGGGAATGCTGGCGGCCGGTATCGCCCATGAGATTCATAATCCCCTGGCCTCGGTGCGTCTTGGCGTACAAGGGTTGAAGCGCGAACTACGCGACGAACGCACCACACCCGAACAGATCGCCGATTACCTGACGCTGATCGACCAGGAAATCGACAATTGCATCGCTGTTACCCGCCGCTTGCTACTACTGGCACGGCCGCCTAACAACAACCTGCAACTGGTCGAATTGGGCACTGTTTTAGTCGATACCATGCGGTTACTGGAGTTCGATGCCGAAACCCGGCAGATACAGCAGAAATACGAATTGCCGGAAACACAGTTGCGGGTTCTCGCCGACGATGCCGAGGTGCGGATGATCTTTCTCAATCTATTCCAAAACGCCCACCATGCCATGCCGGGTGGCGGCACGCTGACGGCGCGAATCACCAAGGCCGATGACTGGGCGGTTATCGACATTACCGACACCGGCATTGGCATGGCGCCGGAACAGGTTGAGTATATCTTCGATCCCTTCTACAGCCGCCGCGCCGACGGCGTCGTCGGCACCGGCTTGGGACTTACTATCGTGAAGGACTTCGTCGAACGCATGGGCGGCGAAATCTTGGTGGAGAGCGAGCTTGGACAGGGCTCGCGCTTCCACATTCGTCTTGCTCTTGCCGAAGCCGTATTGGAACGTAGCGCATGAAAAAGAAAACTTTACTGGTGGTCGACGACGATGCGACTTTCAACAATCTGTTACGCCGGCAGATCGAAGCCATGGGCTTCAACGCTATTGGAGCTTCTTCCTGGACCGATGCACAGACAAAGCTCGGCGAGATCGAGCCCGATGCCGTCATCCTCGACTTCAAGCTGCCGGATCGCGATGCGGCCAGCATCCTGCCTGAAATCCGGAGCCTCTATCCGGTGATTGTGCTCACGGGTTACGGCTCGATTCCCAACGCTGTTAGCGCCATCAGCAAAGGCGCAGCAGACTTTCTCACCAAACCGGTCAATCTTGACGAATTCGAATTGACCGTCCGGCGCGTGCTGGAAACCGCCGAATTACGCGAGTCCAATCGCTTCTATCGAACCCAACTGGCTTCCTTCCGCCCCGGCCCGATGGTATTTACCAGCACTGGCATGCGTGAAGTTCAAGCAATGATCGATGCCGTCGGCCCAACCGATACCACGGTGTTGATTCTCGGCGAATCAGGCACCGGCAAGGAATTGGTGGCGCAGGCCATCCACGAACGCAGCCAGCGTTCAACGCGCGAACTGGTCGCTATCGACGGCAGCGGCCTGATGGAAAATCTTTTCGAGTCGGAATTGTTCGGCCACGAGCGCGGCGCGTTTACGGGGGCCGACCGGCAGAAAAAAGGATTGATCGAAGAGGCCATGGGTAGTTCGTTGTTTCTCGATGAAATCGGCGATATCGGCCCTTCCATCCAAGCCAAACTTTTGCGCGTCATGGAAACCAGCACCTTCCGGCGTCTAGGCGGCAACAAGACCCTCGCTGCCGATGTCCGTTTTATCTCAGCCACCAACCGCGACCTCGCAAAGATGAGTAGCAGTGGCGATTACCGGAGCGACCTCTATTTTCGCCTGTCCCCCTTCGTTATCACCGTTCCGCCCCTGCGCGAACGCCGTGAAGACATTCCACCGCTTGCGCAGCATTTTCTCTCCCGGTTCACGCGCACGATGCCATCGAGCCTGACGGCCGAGGCTCTCAGCCTGCTGGTCGCCTACGATTGGCCGGGCAACGTACGCGAACTCAGGAACGCCATCGAGCGAGCCGTTATTCTCTCCCGCCCAGGCAACCAAGTGCAAGCGCAACATTTGTCCTTCATACCTTGCAGCCAAATGGGAGAAACCGTACTGCGCTTCAGTCAGGAACCCACCCTGGAACAGATTGAACGCGAATATCTGCATCAGGTCATGACCAAACATGGCGGCAATCGCCAAAAGATTGCCGCAGTACTGGGTATAAGTGAACGGCACATCTATCGGCTGATCGAGAAATACCGGAAAACCAATCTGTCTTAGCGGTGGCATTGAGTGCGTCGCTTTACCTGATATTTCGTTGGTCGCGCTTGCGGCAGTGTGCATTGTCCCTCGTACATCTAATACAGATATTGAAACACAAGGACTCGAGGTTTTTGATCTATCTAACGTTGCAAATTACGAAATGACGAATAAGCTACCTGCTACAACTTATTTTGCGGATGGTTTTAGTTCAACAGGTGATAAAAAACATGTCAGTTTCTGGGGTTACGAACATCTGAGAATTAGCTGGGATTAAAAGTTAAATTGATCAGGGCAATCGCATTAAAAATTGTGTACAAACAATACGCTAAACGCTATTCTTCAGGGTGCTGATTCGCAATAATGTCAAAGTTAAACTAAACTTAACCCATATTTAACACCGCCCCCCAAAATTTAGCTAAAACCAAGTCGAGATGAGCGCGTAAGTCGTTGATTTTATATATAGTCAACTGATCTTTAGTGTTATTTTCATTTTGTAGGGCCATAATAGATATATAGACCTATTGCAAATTTTTCCAGGCTGCGCTATTTTG
>Ga0315284_10015773_pt1 | contig 10735 bp, 11 predicted proteins | sample YL17G09_16_MG_FD_203696 | JGI IMG/M metagenome (GOLD analysis project Ga0315284, IMG submission 203696) | Sediment microbial communities from Yellowstone Lake, YNP, Wyoming, USA - YL17G09_16 | ecosystem: Environmental > Aquatic > Freshwater > Lake > Sediment | place: USA: Wyoming | collected...
GCTCGACCCGCGTATCCTGATCCTCGATGATGCCACCTCCAGCGTAGATACCGAGACCGAGCAGCAGATCCAGCAGGCCCTGGCCCGGTTGATGCGCGGGCGCACCTGCTTTGTGATCGCCCAGCGTGTCTCCACGGTGCGCAACGCCGATCAGATCCTGGTGATTGACCGCGGCAAGCTGGTCGCCCAGGGGAAACACAGCGAGTTGATCCGCGAATCGGGCATTTACGCCGACCTCTATTACCGCCAGCTCCGGCCGGATGACGCCCTAACCCGAAAGAAGGAAGAGGCCCCGGCACAACTGGTCACTGTGGGGAGGGACCAATGAGCTTTAGCATCAGCCCTGAGCAGTTGCGTGGTCCCATCCATTTCTCACACAGCTTCAAGGATGTCACGGGCAAAGTCTTTGATATCAACATCACCCGCAGGTTGCTGCGCTACCTGTTGCCCCACAAGCGAGCCATGATCGAGGCCTTTGTCTGGATGCTGGTGGGTTCCGGCCTGGCTCTGCTGGCCCCTTACCTGATCAAAACAATCATTGATGACACCCTTCCCAAAGGGGATTCCATCACCCTCCGCTGGCTGTCGCTGGCCACCCTCAGCGCCTATGCTGCGGACTTGCTGACCAACTGGCGACGGCGATTGCTGCTGCAAGTCGTCGGGAATAAGATCCTGCTCACCATGCGCGGGCAACTGTTTCGCCATTATCAGGTGCTCTCGATGAGCTACTTCGATGCCAATGGCACGGGTTCGCTCATCTCGCGCATGTTGAGCGACGTGGGGGTGATCAACGAACTCCTCTCCCAGGGGATCATCAACCTGTTGAGCGACATCATCGTCCTGCTCAGCACGATCGTGGTCATGATCATCATCAGCCCGCGGCTGGCTCTGCTCTCGCTCGCGGTGCTGCCTTTGATGGTCGTGGCCACCTGGTGGTTCGCCCGGCGCGCCCGACTGGCCTACCGTCGAACGCGGGAAAAGATCAGCGTGCTGACCGGGCGTCTGGCCGAGGATATCAGCGCCATGCGCGTGATCCAGGCTTTCTCGGAGGAAGATCGCACCAGCCGCAACTTTGATGGGGTGAACCGCGAGAACCGCGATGCCAACGTGGCCGCGGTGACCCTCTCTTCCATCTTTACTCCGGTGATGGAGGTGCTCAGCATGCTCGCCACCTGCATCATCCTCTGGTTTGGCGGCCGCGCTGTGGCCCAGGGGGACCTGACTCTGGGGATCATCGTCGCCTTTCTCAGCTATACGGCGCGCCTCTTCCAGCCGGTGCTCGATCTGAGCATGGTTTTCAACACCTGGCAGGCGGCCATGGCCGGTGGCGAGCGCATCTTTGAGATCCTGGGGACCAGGCCGGAGATCGAGGATGCGCCCGATGCTACGGACTTGCCACCGATCAAGGGGCAGATCACCTTCGACAACTGCTGTTTCCACTACGTTCCGGGGGTGCCGGTGCTCAGTGAGGTGAGCTTCCAGGTGCAGCCCGGCGCCACCGTGGCCCTGGTGGGGCCCACCGGCGCGGGCAAGACGACCATCGCCAACCTGCTGATCCGCGCCTACGAAGTGGCCGAGGGCGCGATCGAGATTGATGGCCATGATATCCGCGGGGTCAAGGTCCCCTCGCTGCGGAGGCAGTTGGGCGTGGTGCCGCAGGAACCGTTCCTCTTCCAGGGCACCATCGCCTACAACATCGCCTTTGGCCGGCCCGACGCCAGCCGTGAGCAGGTCGTCGCCGCCGCCCAGGCCGCCAATGCCCACGAGTACATCATGTGCCTGCCCCAGGGCTACGATACCGAGATCCTGGAGGGCTCGGCCAACCTCTCGCTGGGCCAGCGGCAACTCATCTGCCTGGCGCGCGTCATCCTGGCCTCGCCGCGCATCCTGGTGCTCGACGAGGCCACTTCCAGCGTGGACCTGCGCAGTGAGGGCCTGATCCAGGATGCCCTGGAGCGGCTGATGGCCGGGCGCACCTCGCTGGTCATCGCCCACCGCCTGGCTACCGTGCAGCGCGCCAGCACCATCCTGGTGGTGGATGGCGGGCGCATCATCGAGCGCGGCACGCACGCCGAATTGCTCGCCCGCGGCGGCCTCTATGCCCAGCTCTACCGCACGCAGTTTCTGACGACGGAGACGGTGGGGGCGTAGGTTTGAGGGAGTCGTCCCCGTCCTCCCGACTCCACCCGCCGGCTTTTTGACAGCACTTCCCTCTTGTGCTATCATCGAGCTAACCTGATAGGGGAACTCGAATGACTCGCAATCCCGAGCCTGCACAGAGAGCGTATGATCTCTTGGCCAACGCATTGGCCGGAGGCTGTGTTGTGGTCCCTGCCCACCATCACCATCGTCCATAGGTGAGTGGCTCCGTTGCGCCGTGGCAACGCAGGATGCGCTCAATCCAGCGCCGCTCACCGCCAGAGACTGGTTCGCAAGAACTGGTCTTTTTTGTTTCTTATTGCCGATTTGCAGCACCCTGAGGCATAACCTATGGCATATGACGAGAGCGCCCTGATCCGCAGACTTCCGCATGGCCTGACCGACCTTTTCCTTGAACAGGCGGCAGCCAAGACGGCCGTGGAAGGGGTCCTGCAGGAGACCTTTCGGCGGTGGGGTTACAGCCGCATCATCCCGCCCACGTTCGAGTACTATGATACCCTGGCTGCCGGCGCCAGCGTCCAGCTCAAGCAAGAGATGTACCGCTTCTTCGACCGCGAGGGGAACATCCTGGCCCTGCGACCCGATATGACTGTGCCTACAGCGCGGGTGGTGAGCGGCAAGCTCTACGATCGCACTCCACCGCTGCGCTGTTACTATGTGGGCAATGTCTTTCGCCACATTGAGCCCCAGGCAGGATGGCGCCGCGAATTCACCCAGGCGGGGATCGAGTTGATCGGCGCCGGCACTCCGGAGGCTGATGCCGAGGTCGTGGCTGTGGCCGTCGCCGCCCTGAAGGCCATGAAGGTGGCCGATTTCCAGGTCAACCTCGGCCAGGTGTCGTATCTGCAAGCGATCCTGAGCGAGGCCGGGCTGGGTAACGGCGAGTTAAGGCGGCTGGAACAGGCGATTGACCGCCGGAACGATATCGAATTGCAGCGCGTCCTGGCCGAACTGGGGATAACCGGCGATGCGGCTCGCGCCATCCGCGCCGTCCCACACCTGTGCGGCGATGAGGGGGTGCTCTGCGAGGCGGAGCGCCTGGCCACCAATCCCCCCGCTCGCCAGGCGATTGAGCACTTGGCCCGCGTCTACGAGCTCCTGTGCCTGGAGGGAGTCGCTGAGCACATCATCCTCGATCTCGGGGAGATGCGCGGCATGGCCTATTACACCGGCATCACTTTCCATGGCTATGCGGCTGGCCTGGGCTTCCCCATCTGTGGCGGGGGGCGCTACGACAACCTGCTGGCCAATTTCGGGGCCGACCTTCCGGCGGTGGGCTTTGCTCTGGGCGTGGAGCGAATCCTGCTGGTGACGCATCCAGAGATAGATCTGGCGCCGCACCTGGTGATGCGCTCCTGCTCGCACCCCGCCTGCCGTGCCCTGGCGGCACAGACACGCGCCCGTGGGTCGTGCGTCGAAGTGGACGTCCTGGGTCGCCAGGGCGAGGCGCTGGTCGCCTATGCGCGCGCCCTTGGCGCGCACTATGTTGTCTGTTGTGGTGAAGGCCCGACGTATACCCTGACCGATCTGCGTTCGTCAGAGCCCGGTTGCCGTCGGGTCTTGAACCGCCACGAACTCGAACAGGAGTTGGCTCTATGGAGCAGTTGACCATCGCCCTGCCCAAAGGGCGTCTGCAGCACCAGACGCTGGAGCTTTTCGCCGTCGTGGGCTACCCCGTCAGCGATGAGGCGGCCAGCGGGCGCAAGCTGATCTTTGAGGATCTGAGCGGGGCATTGCGCTTCATCCTGGCCAAACCCGCCGATGTGCCCACCTACGTGGGATATGGCGCCGCGGACCTGGGGATCGTCGGGGAGGACGTGCTGCGCGAGGGGCATCGCGACCTGTACGAGCCGTTGGGGCTGGGGATCGGGCGCTGCCGCCTGGTCCTGGCCGGCCCTCCCGAGGCGCGCAGCCGCGACCTGCGCCCGGAGATCGGCCTGCGCGTGGCCAGCAAGTACCCTCGGCTGGCGCTGGAACACTTTGAGGCCCGCGGCATCACGGCTGAGATCATCCCCTTGAGCGGCTCCATCGAGCTGGCCCCTGCCGTGGGCCTGGCGGATCTGCTGGTGGACCTGGTGGAAACCGGACGCACGCTGCGCGATAACGGCCTGGTCGAGCTGGAGACGATTATGGAGGTACAGGCTATCCTGGTGGTGAACCGCGCCAGCCACAAATTGCACTTTGGGGTGATCCAGGAACTCATTCGCAGGCTGGCGGTCGAGGTCGCCCGCCGCGAGCGGCCGGGCACGCTCGGCGCGGAGGTGGGAGGATGACGAACTGTAGCCCGGCTCTCAGGATCGTTTATGGGGCTGAGGAAGCACGGCATACCTTGTTGCGACGGCAGGCCCTGGAGGACTATGAACTGTCAGAGGCGCTGCAGGCCAGCATCCGTGAGCTCTTTGGTGAGCCGTTGACCGCGGACCAGGTGGTGGCCCGCATTCTGGCTGAGGTCAAGGCCGATGGCGATCTCGCCGTCCGCAAGTATACGCGGCTGCTCGATGGGGCCGACCTCGAGACCTTGCGCGTGCCCGAAGAGCGCATCGCATTAGCCTGGCAGCGCACCGAGCCGGCCCTACGCCAAGCGCTAGAGCTCGCTGCCCAGAGGATCGCCGCTTTCCACCAACGGCAGCCGCGCAACTCCTGGTTGGAGTGGGATGCTGAGGGCGGGGCGCTGGGGCAGATCGTGCGCCCGTTGGAGCGCGTGGGCATCTATGCCCCCAATGGCCGAGCCCCCTACCCCTCGTCCCTGCTGATGGCCGCCATCCCGGCCCGCGTGGCGGGCGTGCCGCAGATCGTGGTGGCCACTCCGCCGCGCCAGGGCGATCTGAACGATACCATCCTGGCCGCGGCCCGCGTGGCCGGGGTGCGGGAGGTCTATGCTCTGGGCGGTGCCCAGGCCATCGCCGCCCTGGCCTATGGTACCGAATCCGTGCCTCGGGTGGACAAGATCCTGGGCCCGGGGAATATCTTTGTGGTCCTGGCCAAGCGCCGCGTGTTCGGTACTGTGGATATAGACCAGTTGCCCGGCCCCACTGAGACCCTGCTCATTGCCGATGATACGACCAACCCTTGTTATGTGGCCGCGGACATGCTGGCCCAGGCCGAGCATGACCCCCTGGCCTCAGCGCTGCTCATCACCCCCTCCCCCCAGTTGGCGCTGCAGGTGCGAGAGCAAGTCGAACAACAACGGATCGGTCTCTCGCGCTGTGAGATCATCCTTTCCTCCCTGGCGGCGCGCGGAGGTATCGTCGTCGTCCAGGATCTGGATGAGGCCCTGGACCTGGCCAACGAGTATGCCCCCGAACACCTCTGCCTGTTGACAGCCACCCCTTGGGACCTGGTGGGGCGAGTCAGGAACGCGGGGGGCATCTTTGTCGGCGAGTTATCCTCCGAGCCGTTGGGCGATTACGTCGTCGGTCCCAGCCACATCATGCCCACCGGGCAGACGGCGCGCTTTTCCTCACCGGTTAACGTTTGGGATTTTGTCAAGATCACCAGCGTCTTTGGCCTCGGACCCATCGCAGCGCGCGAGATCGGCCCGGCGGCCATCGTTCTTGCCGAGAACGAAGGGTTGACGGCCCACGCCCAGGCGGTGCGTATGCGCCTGAATGCCTTGGAGAAACGAGAGGACCCATGAGTGTCCAGCAGAACATGAAGGACCTGATCGGCGAGCGCGTGCGCAGTATCCCCGAGTACGTGCCCGAGTCATTAGAGGAGGTGGCCGCGCGTCTGGGGCTGCCGATGGGCCAACTCATCAAGCTCGATGCCAACGAGAACCCCTATGGCCCCACCCGGCGCGCCCTCAACGTGCTCAATGGCTATACGCACTATCACCGTTACCCCGATGCGACCAGCCGTCGTTTGCGCCAGGCCATCGGCCAGTATATCGAGGTGGATCCGGAGCGTATCATGGTGGGGAACGGATCCGATGAGCTGATTGATCTGATCCTGCGCGTGTTCCGCCCGGGGCACAAGACCGATCCAGATGAGCAGGATAGGGGTATGGGCCAGGTGATCAACTGCCCGCCAACTTTCGATATGTACCAGTTCTACGCGACCACGAACGATATGGAGGTGCTCGATTTCCCGCGAGACGCGGACTTCCGGGCCAATATCGAGGGTATCGAGGCTCTGTGTAGCGTAGATCCCCGCCCGCGCATCATCTTTCTGGCTTCACCCAATAACCCGGATGGTGGCTTGCTACCCGAGGCCCACCTGTTGCGGTTGCTCGCCCTGCCATTGATGGTGGCGCTGGACCAGGCCTATATCGAATTCAGTGATAGCGGCTCCTGGGCGCACCTGGTGGCCAAACGCGGCAACCTGATCGTGCTGCGCTCCTTCAGCAAATGGGCCGGATTGGCCGGCCTTCGGGTGGGCTATGGGGTCTTTCCCAAGTGGATGATGAGCGCTCTGTGGCGGCTCAAATCGCCTTTCAACGTCAACTGTGCTGCCCAGGCCGCGGCTGTGGCCACGCTGGAGGATGTCGGCGAGGCGCGCGCTACCCTGGCCAGGATCGTGGCCGAGCGCCATCGTCTGTTGGACAAGCTACGCGAGCTCCCCTTTCTCAAAGCCCATGAGAGCCAGGCTAACTACCTGCTTTGCGAGGTACAGGGGGTGCCGGTGACGGCGATCAGAGAGGCCATGGAACGTCGCGGGATCATCCTGCGCTATTATAACAAGCCGGGGTTGAGGCAGTGCGTCCGCATCTCGGTGGGCACCCCAATGCAAGACGAATCGGTGCTGGTTGCTCTCCGAAGCCTGGAGCATCAAGGGGGACAAGATGGCCATTGAGCGTATCGCCGAGTTGGCCCGCACCACCCGCGAGACGGATATCCGCCTGCGTTTGGTTCTGGACGGCAGCGGATCATGGCAGGTCGCCACGGGGGTGCCTTTCCTGGATCACATGCTGAGCCACGTGGCCGTGCATGGCCTGTTTGACCTGGAGGTCACCTGCCGGGGCGATACCATCATCGATGACCATCACTCGGTGGAGGATATCGGCATCGTCCTGGGGCAGGCGTTCAGGCAGGCCTTGGGCGATAAGCTGGGGATCGTCCGTTATGGTAGTCAGTTGATGCCCATGGACGAGGCTCTGGTGCTGGTGGCCCTGGATTTCTCTGGTCGCGCGCTGTTGGTGTACGATGTGCCCGTGCCCGCACAGCAACTGGGTGCTTTCGATACCGAGTTGGTTGTCGAGTTCTTGCGCGCGTTGGCCCACAATGCCGGCCTCACCCTGCATGTCAAGTTGCTTCATGGGAGCAATGCGCATCATATCATCGAAGCCATCTTCAAGGGCCTGGGGCGGGCCTTGGGCCAGGCCGTGGCCCGCGACCCGCGGCGGGCCGCCATCCCCTCGACCAAAGGGGTGCTCTAGATGCTGACCATTATAGATTACGGCGCCGGCAACTTGCGCAACGTCTATATGGCCTTTCGCCGCCTCGGTGTGGAGGCGCGCATCAGCGCCGAGGTCCCCCAACTGCGCCAAGCCGGAGCCCTGGTGCTCCCCGGAGTGGGCGCTTTCGGCGACGGCATGGGCAACATCCGTGCCCGGGGTTTGGAAGAGACGATCATCTCCGCGATACAGGATGGGGTGCCCTTCCTGGGTATCTGCTTGGGGCTGCAGTTTCTCTTTGAGGTGAGTGAGGAAATGGGCGAGCATCGCGGCCTGGGTGTTCTGGCCGGGCGCGTGCGACGCTTCCCCCCACACTTGACCGTGCCACATATGGGTTGGAACCAGATCCACCAGGTGCAGAACACTCTCCTGTGGCAGGGGGTGCCGGATCATAGCTATGTCTACTTCGTGCACTCCTATCACGTGGATCCAGAAGATCGGGCGGTGATCGCGGCAACCACCGATTACGGCCTGGACTATACTTCGGCGGTAGCCCGCAGCAACCTGGGTGCGATCCAGTTTCACCCGGAAAAGAGCCAGAATGTCGGCGAGCGCATCCTGTACAACTTTTGCCGGCAGGCCCTTTTGAGCCCTTTGGAGCCGGAAGGGTTGATGCAGCCATGATCATCTACCCGGCAGTTGACCTGCGGGGAGGCCGCTGTGTGCGCCTGCAACGGGGTGATCTGGCCGCCGAATCCGTTTTCGCTGCCGATCCAGTAGATGCTGCGCGCCGCTGGGTGGCGGAGGGGGCTGAATGGCTGCACGTGGTCAACCTCGATGGCGCGCTGGGCCGTTCGGGGGCGGAGAACCTGTATGCCCTGGAACGCATCCTGGCCGCAGTCCAGATCCCCGTGCAATTCGGGGGTGGCCTGCGCGCCATTGAGGACGTCGAGCGCCTTCTGAACCTGGGGGTGGCGCGAGTGATCCTGGGCACGGTGGCCGTGCGACAGCCACAGGTCGTGCAAGAGGCTACGGCGCGGTACGGGGCCGAGCGCATCAGCGTGGGGATTGATGTTCGCGATGGCTATGTGGCCATTCAAGGCTGGGTAGAGACGTCGAGCCTGGAAGCTGTGGCGTTGGCCCAACGCATGGCCAGCCTGGGTGTGCGGCGGATCATTTACACCGATGTTGGGCGCGACGGGATGTTGTCCGGGGTCAATGTCGAGGCCACCACGCGGTTGGCCCGTCTTTCGGGGTTGAGGGTCATCGCCTCCGGAGGCGTAGCTTCCCTGGAGGATGTCCGTCTGCTGAGGGTGTCTGAGAGCGAGGGGATTGAGGGCGTTATCATCGGTATGGCGCTTTATCGCGGGGCCATACGGCTCGACGAGGCGCTGCAGATCGCTGGCGGGGTGCCAACGAATCCAGGAGGATGATACATGCTGGCGAAACGTGTTATCCCGTGCCTGGATGTGATGAACGGGCGCGTGGTCAAGGGGGTGAACTTTGTCGAGCTCCGCGATGCTGGCGACCCCGTAGAGAACGCGGCGATCTATAGCCGTGAGCGGGCCGACGAACTGGTGTTCCTGGATATCACCGCCTCGCACGAGCAGCGCGACATCGTGGTGGATATGGTCCGGCGCGTGGCCGATGCGACCAACATCCCCTTCACCGTGGGTGGGGGTTTGCGCACGGTGGAGGACCTGCGTACGATATTGCTCGCGGGTGCCGACAAAACCTCGATCAACAGTGCAGCCGTTCGCACCCCTTCTTTGATTGATGAGGGCGCCAAGCGCTTTGGCTCACAATGCATGGTGGTGGCCATTGACGTCAAGCATGAGACCGATGGTCATTGGCAAGTGTATATTAACGGCGGGCGCATCCCCACGGGCCTGGAGGCCGTCGCCTGGGCGCGGGAGGTGGAAAGCCGTGGTGCGGGTGAGATCCTGCTGACCAGCATGGATCGCGACGGCACCCAGGATGGCTATGACCTTGAGATAACCCGTGCCGTGGCCGAGTCCGTCTCCATACCCGTGGTCGCCTCCGGCGGGGCGGGCAAGTTGGAGCATTTTTACGAGGCTCTGACCGTAGGGGGGGCAAGCGCTGTGCTCGCTGCCTCTTTGTTCCATTTTCGTGAGCTGAGCGTCTCTCAGGTCAAAGATTACCTGGCCCAACGCGGCTTGAGCGTGCGACGCTAGTGGGAGGGATGGTGAGCCTTACCTTGCAGAAGCGCATCGAGGCGCGCGAATTGCTCTGGGACGAGCGTGGTTTGATCCCGGCCATCGTGCAGGATGCCGACACGCACCAAGTGCTGATGTTGGCCTATATGGATCGTGAGGCCCTACAGCTCAGCCAGGAGAAGGGCGAAGTCTGGCTCTGGAGCCGCAGCCGGAGTTCCCTGTGGCACAAAGGGGGTACTTCGGGAAACATTCAGCACCTCTGCGAGATTCGCGTAGATTGCGACGCCGATGCCCTGCTGGTTCTGGTACATCCCGCCGGGCCAGCTTGTCATACCGGCGCCGTAAGCTGTTTCTTTCGCGCCCTGGATTGTTGCCCCCAACAGGCTTTGAACCATGAGGAGAGAATGTGAGCCAGACAATCGCCGCCCTGGAAACCACGATTCGGGAGCGCAAGGACCATCCTCGGGAGGGATCCTATACCAGCAGACTGCTGGCTGCCGGCCAGGCAGAGATCCTGAAGAAGGTGGGCGAGGAGGCGACCGAAGTCGTCGTCGCCGGGGCACTGGAAAGCAAGGAACGCCTGGTCTATGAGACGGCGGACCTTTGCTATCACCTTTTGGTGATGCTTTCCTCAAAGGGGCTGACCTGGGCGGATGTCGAGGCAGAGCTCAGTCGGCGCTTCAAGTAGGTCTGATCATGACTGGGAATCACGTGGGCAACGACTCATTGCCGATATTCCAGGACGTTGAGGCCGTTCTGTTTGATCTGGATGGCACGCTCATCGAGACCGATAACCGCTGGGCCAGGATCGCTGCCGAAAGGCTGGCCTCGTTGCGGCGTATCCTGCCTCGGCTCGATCCTGAGGCCTGGGGGCGCAGGCTGGTCATGGCCAGTGAGCCGCCGGCCAACTATGCCATGTCGCTCCTGGAGCATCTGGGCCTGGGCAGCAGTTTCCTTGGGCTGGCCGACCTTGTGCGCCGATCCAAGGGCGTGGCCACGCGGGATAGCGCGGTCCTGGTGCAAGGCACTATGGAGTTACTGGAGGCTTTGCAGCAGCAGTACAGGA
>Ga0315284_10015775_pt1 | contig 10734 bp, 25 predicted proteins | sample YL17G09_16_MG_FD_203696 | JGI IMG/M metagenome (GOLD analysis project Ga0315284, IMG submission 203696) | Sediment microbial communities from Yellowstone Lake, YNP, Wyoming, USA - YL17G09_16 | ecosystem: Environmental > Aquatic > Freshwater > Lake > Sediment | place: USA: Wyoming | collected...
ATCGTAGAAGATGACGATGTCCGCCGCCGTCAGTGTGATGCCGACGCCACCCGCTCCGAGCGTAGACACGAACAGCCGCTTCTTCGGGTTGGTCTGGAAGTCATCGATGAGGGCCGGCCTATCGGCCGACGGTACGCTCCCGTTGAAGTGGATGGGGTCTAGGTGCGCTAAGTCCCGGCAGATGATCTTCGTCATCTCGTGGTACTTGGAGAAGACGACGATCTTGTGTTCCCCGACCTGCTCGTTGACGATGCGCTTTAGCTCCTCGAGCTTCGTCGACTTCTTGGCGTTGCTCCCCTTGATGAGTTCGAGAGAGTCGCATATCTGCTGGGCCCTGGTCAGCCAGGTGAGTTGGTCCACCACCGACAACATCTTGCCGCGGACGGCTGCCTTGTAGTTGTCCCGGAGCGAATCGTAGATGCCTCGCTCCTCGGGGTCAAGGTCGACCTCGATTGTCTGGTAAATCTTCGGCGGAAGCTCGGGTAGGATTTTGTCCTTCGTCCGACGGATCATGTATAGATCAAGGCGATTCTTGAGTTCTTCCTCGTTCTGGTACGCCTCGATGGTGCTGTACTCCCGCGGCTTGGCGACCTTCCTACCGCCGATGACCTTGTGTTCCCACCGGGTCTTCGTTTCCCTCAGAGTGTAGCGGTTGGCGAATCCGCGCCAGTTGAGTAGGCCCGGGTCCATTAGGCGCAGGAGTGTGTAGAGGTCCTCGAGCTTGTTGGTGATGGGCGTGCCAGTCAGCAGGTAGATGGAGTGGAGCATCTTGCACATGGACGGGAAGGTCTTGCGGATGAGCTTCCCACCGACCATGACCTGGGTTATCCTATTCGTCCTATTGCAGATGCGATGGGCCTCGTCTAGGATGAGGATGTTCGGCTGGAAGAGCTGCGCGATGTCCTCGTAGTCCGCCAAGAACCCCTCGAACCCGACGATGACTACATCATACGATGCGATGTCCTCGTACTGCGCCTGACGCTTGTCGATGTTGCTATCGAGTATTAGGACTCGCATGTCGCTCATGACAACGAACTCGCGTCGCCACGCTTCCTTTATCGACGCTGGGCATGCGACTAGAGCTCGATGTGGTTCACCCCTCTGGCGATTCAGCATGACGGCACCAACCGCCTGCGCCGATTTTCCGCTACCCATACCGTCAGCGTTTAGGCAACGGCCAGCTCGTGACATGAACTGAGCCCCTATCTGCTGATACACGCGGAGCGGCCGGCGTAGCCCCTTGACCATAAGCTCTTCGACCGGGGCCTTCTTCAACTCTAGACGCTCCCTATATTCGTCCCTGACCTTCGACAAGTACTCGTACAACCCCTCGTCGAAGTGGAGTTCGTAGTGCGTCGAGTTCACGATTTCGTTTATACGCTTTAGGTCGAACATGTGGATGCGGTAGTACTTGAACGGACGCTTGCCGTTCGGCTCAGATGCCGAACCGTACACCGCCGCCCACGACGGGATGTCGAAGCACTTGTCCGTCAGCGATGGGTCGTACTTCAAGTGGCACGACAAGTAGGGCCCATCAATCAGCCGGATGTGGACTAGGTCCTGCCTATCCCTTATCAGCTGGTCCGCTAGCCGCGCTTCCACTATTTCCTCCCCCCAGTCGGTATGAAGAGGATGACGGCCAATGTGACATCGTGGACGGCCCATGCGGCCGTCACCATAATCGACGCGAACTTCACTAGGGCGAACCCGGTCTTCTCCGATCTGAACTTGCCGCACTCCGGGCAATGGAACAGGTTCGGAATGCGCCGGCCGCACTTCTTGCAGTCCACGAGTTCGACGCCGGGTATGCTGGTCTTGTACCTATACGGCATGCCGGCCGTGAAGCTCAGCGACCATGTCGTCACGACGGTCACAATCAGCGCCGCGAATATCCCCCAGGTCTTGAAGAAGAAGGACCACTGGCCTTCGACTAGACATAGGACGGCCAGCATCGCGAATCCGAACGCAACCCCCGTGCATATCGCGGAGGCGAAGCACACGCTCTCCGCGACCATTGCGACGATGAGCCTGGCCGCCCGCATGATGACATACCGCATCTCGTAGAAGAACATGGCTACCTCCCGCGTCCCTTCCCGCCGAAGAACTTCTCCCACGATGTGAATCCGAATAGGGACTTGTAATCCCCCGATAGCATCGCCTTGAGCTGCGCCGGGGACACGGCATTCAAGGACTCAAGTAGCTCTCTCTCGGTGATTCCGCTCTCGCGGGCTACAAGCATTATCGCCGTCTCCTCCGGCACCGTTCCGTCCACGCAGAGTTCCTTCACGCGCTTGGCGACTTCAGCCCGGTGGACGACGGACTTGTCTTTCCAGATGAGCCCGAAGAACCAGTCCATAGGACCAGCGAACACATTCACGGCGAGCCACATCCCCGCCACGACCGCCAACACGCAGAAGAATATCATCACGGCTGGCATGGCGTCACCTCAAGGCAAACCCGATCCCGCCGTGTAAGTCTGAGGCGGTAGGATTTCCGGGAACGGTTCAGTCCCGCCGCGCTCGACATACAAGGCGTTGAGTTGTTTCCAAAACTCCCTCAAGTCCTTTTCGCCTACGGTCGCGCCCCCACTCCTGCTAGGCGAGCGGAATAGGAACCCCTGCCTAGCCGCGATGTCTTTCGCGAGAGACAAGATGTTCGCGGCGTCGAATGTCCGAGCGTCCGATTGCGCCCTCTCCAAAAGACTCCGCAAATCGGCTAGATATAGTTCCGCTTTTCTTTCGCTCATCGCTTCCCCCATCCGTACGATTCCAGCGCGTCAAAGCCTTTGTTCCTCAGCAACCACAACACGATGTTTAGGTTGAGTCCGCCAGCCGTGGCCTTGTCGAAACCGAACCGCGAAAAGACATCGACATAGAACCAGGCCACCATCGCCGCGACGATTCGAGGAGCCCTCGCCTCATTTAGTACTGGCATGGCGTCACCTCACCCGTACACCCGGAACCCCGGGTTCTTTTCGCTCTCCACGAACTCCAGGAGATCCGCCGTGGCCTTGTCCACGATACTCTTGTTCGCCGCGCACCAGGCCTTCATGTCTATCTGTTCGGTCTCCTTGATGGCCAGGAGCAATGACTTGTAGTCCTTGATGTTGTCCTCGCGGATGCGCTTCCTGTAGTACGACCAGAGCATCGAAACGGGGAGCAGAGTCTTTGTCGTGAACGAACACGGCGGCAGCTCCGGATGCCTGGCGACCCCACTCTTGTCCCCTGTCTCGGCTATACGTACTAAAATTGCGAGTGCGAAAGATTCCATGTGATTTTCTGGACCCGGACCTGTCCAAGAGAGGTGCGGCAACGGCGCTCTTTGTCCCATGACTATTCTCCGATTCACACATCTCCCTTCTCAAGATACCTAACCGCAGCCCTTAATTTCTCTGGATCGTCCTGGAAGAACCCTATTCCGGCGTTGCATCTTCCACATAGGATCCCCCTCGGTCTTCCAGTGGAGTGTTCGTGGTCAAGGCACGGACGCCTCCCCTGCGTCCCGTTGGCATTGACCGAATACTTTATGCGGATGAATAGCCTCCTACCGCATATTTCGCATACCCTACCGCACTCCTTCACCATCTTCTTGAACTCCGCCAATGTGATCCCTTGTCGTTTTAGGAATAGGTTTTCAGCAGCATTCCGCCTACTCCTAGCCGGAGTCTTCATCTTTCGGTTGCACTCTGCGCAGTAATATGATCTACCTTTCCTACCAGGATGGCTATCCCTATTGAATAGGCGTAGCTCCTTTACTTTCTTGCATTTCCAGCACCATCTATGGCCTGGCGGTACCCCCCTCTGCCCTCTAAATCCATGGTATCCACACGAGTGACCAATACCATTCAACAAATCGCATGCTCGTTTTATCACGCGGCGACCACAGTCACACACAGCCCAGGCCATCACTTTCCTGGATACGGACTTACCAGTGAAACAACATTTTGCCTTGACGACCTTTAAGGTTCCGAACCTTTTTCCAACGATCTTTCGTATTACTTTTAGACTCCTATCGACTCCTTTACTCCTATTTAATTTGAACAAATGCCGACGATTTCCGCGCCACATTCCCCTATGATTGCCACGCTTGTTGAGCTGCGAAAATACCATTAGGACCTCCTACTAGTGGCCCGATGGAGCGCGTCGACCGCCTCGGCATCCGGAAGGTTGAGTGTCTTCCTAGAACCGAGAGTCCCTATTTGCGTCAGGACCATCTGCTCGACGCGCCGGTCCAGGTACAGTAGGAACGACTTGGCGACTCGCTTCCCCTTCTCCCTTGCGAGCCTCCGAATCTTCGACACGACTATGTACACGGTGCATCCTCCTAATGTATTCTACGATTCCTTTTATGTTTCGTCAAGCTGTCACGAAGATTAAAATCTAAGTCCTAGAGAAGGGCCCCCCCAACGAGGGCCCTTCCCTAGTAGTAGTGGGCGGACTCCCTTCGTCGGCCCTAGCCTTTCGCTTCCCGAGCCTTGCGGTTGGCCGCGGCGACCGCAGCACCGCGCCTACCGAGGGCCTGGCGTTCGGTCTTCGTGAGCTTCTTGATCCAGTTGTTGGGGTGCTTCCATCCCTTTCCGGACCCACGGTTCTTCCCGTTCCCGTTCGAAGTCCTCGCGGCCCCTGCGACGCTGGCGCACTTGAGCCACGACATGTATGTCTCGATGGGGAGTGCGGTAGGCTTGCCGTTCCTGATGTAGACCACGACCTTCCGGAACTCCGACCTCTTCCGGATGTCGTTGACCTTGGACATGAACGACGCCGGGATGTCCTGCTCCTGGTGGGTCCCGTGCTTCCGGTACTCCTTGTATGTCTTGATGAGCTGCTCTTTGTTGAGGGTCTTGCCAGTCGGCAAGGTGTTGAGGAACTTCTTCAGCTCCGTCGACGCGCGCCTCGTAATCACTTTCATCACTGCCTCCGATGTTCAGACTTTCCGATGGCGACTTCCCCGCCGCCAACCAAGCATAGATTAGCACGGGTGACTGTATCTGTCAAGCTATTTCTTTTAGAAGTCCAAACTGGCAAACGATAGACCTAGTGGCTACAGCCCTTTCTATCTTTGGTCTTCTCGTCGGAGAGGGCCTTCTTCTTCGCGTCATCTTTCGACTTCTTCTCCGCGGCCTCCCTCGACTTCTTGCTGGCCTCCTCCGACCTCCTCTTCGATTCGTCGGACTTCTTCTTCTCTTCCGACGCCCTGCGTTCGTCGTCCTTGGACTTGCGCTCCTCGTCCCTCTTCTTCCTGTACGCCTCTCGCTCCGCTCGGACGGCGTCCTGATGATTGCGCCACCCGAGATGCTTCCCGTTGTTGCCCTTCTTTCCGACGACGGACACCGATGACCTGTCGCACCACGAGTTCGGTTGGATCTCTCCGCCTATGACTAGGACGCGCCACGCCTTGTCTGGGCATGGTGCTGTTCCCGACTCGGCACGACTCACGCGCTCAGCCATGGCTACCGACGGAACGGACACAAGGGCCAATGCCAATATCCAGTTCATCTCTTTTTATCCCTTATGTATACATATGTGGTCATCCCTTCCTTCGTGTTGTACAGTGTCCTCTCATATACTGCGTCCCTGATTCGGAACTCCGCCGGCTTCGGGTTGGACATCTCCCACATCTTTAAGCTCCCCGTGTTGTCCGGTAGCTTTGCCATGTGGATCCTCATCGGGCATGGCTCGCGCACATCCACCAGGGATCCGTCTAGTGGACCCATTAGAAGCTGGACCATCATCTGCCCAACCTCCCCATCCAGTATATGGCGAACGCCCCCTTCTTCTCGTAGACCAACTCCGCCTGATCGTGGTTGAAGTGGACCGTCCGCTGCGTGATGCCGTTCCTCCCCTTCTTCGACGGAACCCCTAGGTCGCGCCTCACTGCGAAGTAGGCGGACCCGCCCTTCTTCAAGAGCGACCGCACCTTCCAGACCGTCCTCTCTAGCTCTAGGGGGCCTAGGACATTCAGGACATAGATGCAGGTTATGACGCTCCACCTATGCTTCCCTATCTTCCACGGGTTCCAGTGCGGGTCCCAACTATCCAACCCGAAACGCGCCGCGTCTTGTCCGTGCCCGCACCCGTAGTCTAGCGTGTCGCCGGGTGCTAGGAGCCCGTTCGAGGATAGCCACCGCATCGGAGCGCTGGGTCCGCGCCTAGCGATTGCGGTACCGGCTGTCAGACCGGCCAGATGGGTCCGTGTTCTTTGCATCGAACCTCTCCTTCTTTCCCGCACACGAAGCATATCGGCTTCGTCGGCGGGATGTATGATTTCACCTGGGGATCGGGCGGCGGCTTGTACTCCTGCTTCTTCTTCCCTCTCATTCTAGTCTGACTCCTTGCAGTAGTCTGGGTCCGCGCTTGGGGTGTGCCACCCAAACATGGACCCGTTGAGCATGGCTATCGCCTGCGCCTTGGTGACGCCGAGCCCCTCATTGAGGGAGTCGATGGTCTGTCCCGGCATAACGAAAGCCGGGAAGTATCCCATCACCCCGCGCCTGATGAGGATCGGCTTGTTATCCGACGGAAGGATTCCGTACGCTGCCAGCGGTAGCTTGGCGAGGTTGGCCTCCATCCTATCCACATCCTGCGTTGTCTTCGGCTCGCGATTCTTCATGTCACCCCCTAGCCAGGAAGGACGCAACCCGAACGCGCTGGTCTTCCTTCCAGTCTTTCTCTCGGCGTTCGCATGCGATGATTAGGCTCTCGACATCGGACCGCTCGCACCTCGGACAGGGGAACTCCCACTTGCCGCCACGCTTCACCTGCCTTGGGGCCTCGTTGGCCCCGTGGTCAGGGCACACCACGATGTAGGCCTTCTGCGTCTTCAGGGCGTCGAGCTTCTCCCGCGTCACTCCGTAGCAGTCCTCGCAGCGTCCGCGCGTGTCCAACTCGTTGCCGCACACCTGGCACTCGCGACTCATGCGTCTCTCTCCGGGATGACGACTACCATGTCCGGTCGCAACCCCTTGCTCACCGGGACATCCTCCTTGGACTTCTCTCCCAGGGCGGTCTTTGTCTCCGGCCTGAGCTTCTCGAATTCGAAGTCGTACATGCGATCGCGTAGACTCTGCCGACAGTACCGGTCATCGCATAGCGCGACGATGACATCCTCGCTGATGTCCTTGAGGGCGGCCTGCGCGTAGTCGTATAGTGCTGGCGGATCATTCGGCCTCTCGAGCTTGTTCTTCTTTGCGTACGGTACCCACTTCTTCTTCCAGTCCATCGGGAGCAACGACTCGTCGGCATCGGCGTAATCCCCGACGATGATGATGCGATCGCCAGCCCACGACCCGACGATCTTGTTCTCTGAGTTCAGGTCCCCGCCGCCACGACCATTCCCGGATGCCAATAGCACGGCGAGTCCGAGCATCGTCCCGTCGCCAGACGACCCGAACTCCAGGAGCTTCAGCCCATCCCCGAACCTGTGCGGATGAAGCCACTCGCCCTTGCTGATGTTCACGGCGATATAGTACTGTCCCATGTTAGCCCTCCGTGTCGTTGCTCTTGTCGTCCAGCATGAAGAACCCAGGCTCGCTACCGAAGTCGTAGAGCGCGTCGGCCGCCTGTCTACCATTCAACTTCTTCTCGGTAGAGCCACCCCACCGCCCGACGCATGACCCACTATCGCACATCTCCTCCAAGCTCCCTAGGGTTATCTCTCCTAGCGGTTCCTCAGACAAGACCTCATAGACGAATCGCGTCCGGTAGAACTTTCGCTTGGTCATATGATCTCCCCGGTCCCAGTGAACCTAATGAACTTCTCCTTCGTCGCGTTCTCCATCTGCTCGATGAGTTGCCCAAGGTACAAGGCCCCGTGGTCGATGCGGTCCTTCCCGCACCCGAGCCGTAGGAGCTCCTGCCTCGTCTGCTGCATTGTGGATAGCAGCCCAGCGTATACCCTGATTGCCATCTTGGTCTTGAGCGTCATCCGCCGTCCTCCTTGATCCACTGCACGAACGCGTTGGGCCGGCCATGGTCCCCTTCGTATCGCTTGTTGGCTTCGTCCCAGTTGGCCGTACCGTTAATCATATCCTCACGCCATGCCCGCTTCTCGAGCTGGCCTATGAGCCACTCGCGTAGCTCCCTCCTACACCTACGGCAGTACGAGTCGCAGGCCCCCTTCTTCTCCCCGCAGTTGGGGCACTTGTACGAGAACTTCTTCCCCGGTAACTTCTTCTCTGGCTTCCGTGTGCGGACCTTGACGACCGCGGCCTTGACCTTGGTACGGGCCTTCCGAGTCCGGACCCCGGGCCGGACGGCGCCATTCCAGATGCGCCACCATTCCGAGGGACGGTCGGATGCTTTCGCAGCCTTGCCCCTCATGGGATCCCTCCCCGGTTACTTCAGCGCATCCCCTAGCTTGAACCCTTCTGGCGGGGGGGCTGGGACTATCGTGGCAACGAATAGGCGCCCGGCCCTCCTATCGTCAGGGACCGTGACCACTCGGAGCATCTTGCCCCGGAAGTCTAGCTCCCACTCCTCGTCGCCATTCGTCCCGCCCCTAACCTTCGCGGCCTCCCCCCTACAGATCAAGGACAGCATTGCGGCGATGTCGCCACGGTTGATGCGGATGCCGTAGCGTTCCATCGCCCGCTTGATTATGTGGCCAGCACCCATGTCATCACAGGTAGTTGCAGCCGAACTCGGTGAGGAGGGCCTCCCACTGCTTCTTGGTCCCCTTGGCTAGGCTGATGGACACATGGCCGACATACGGGGAATACCCGGACCTGACACTGATTCCCATGTCCTTCGCCCGCGCCTTGATGTCGCATAGGCACGGCCCGCCTTCCGTTGACTTCATGATTTCGACTGGCCACCCAGCTTCCTTCCGATCCCTCTCTAGAGAGTCCATGGTTCACCCCACATAGAGAATCGTTCCCCTGCCCATCGAGTCGTGGCTCAGGCCCTTGACCTTCGTGGCTCGGATCACATCCTCCTCATCCACCGGGTCGGAGCCGCAGCCGCATGAAACGCCGGCCGTCTTCTGTCCGTACATGCCGCGACCTGAGTACCACCGCCAGCCGATGCCCGCCTTCTGCATGTCGTTGATGAACTGGATGGTACGCTTGTCCGTGACCTCGTCCTCCCAACCGCTCTTGTCTTTGAACTTCATGGCCTCACCCTCACACGCTCAACGCGTATCGGCCTGTCCAACGAATAATCCGGGATGTCTTCGACTATGCCTATTGGCTTCAGACCAGAGTCGTCCAGCCGCATATGTAGCACCGACGGCTCGATATACTGGACTGACCGGATGTCGCGCTCTATCTGTACCCTGCCGCCTGGGACGCGCCTCATCTTGGCCCGTAGCCCTATGACTAGGGACATCCTTAATTCATCGTTAGTACTGAAGAGTTCGGGCGGGCTTATAATTACGGACTCGCCTTTCCGCCACGCATCCTGTATTGCTCTCGCCATCCTCACGGCCATCTGGTCATCTAGGGTCTTACGCACCTGATCCATTAGAGCTTCGCCGCGGTAGGACCCTTCGACCTGTCCGACACGCACCCAGACTCCGAACTCGTTGTCGGTACTCTCGATGATCTCTGGCATGCAGATCGACCCTATGGCCCAGGAGAGAACCCGGCGAACCGCCCATCCTTCACGAGTAGTTCGTCGAGGCTGCCCTCCGAATCGTAGTAGAACAACCGACGCCCGTCTAGCCTGGATGCTAGTTCATCGACGATACCTTCCGCGTCGTTCGTCACCGTCGGATGCCTATCCCATGGCCCGATGTCCCGTATCGTTACATGGTCGGCGGCAACCTCAACGACTTCGTAGTTGGCTCGTCTCATAGCTCGGCCCTCTTCCCGTTCAGCAGCACGGTCATCTGCATCGGCACGCGCGCCACCCTGATGAACGAGTGGTCCATTTCACGAGACGCCTTCTCCGCCTGAAGCTCCATCCCCCTCAGCTCCTTCGCTTTCTTGTAGGCCGTCTTCATCTTCGTTGGCCTGCGCTTGGACTTCATGCTCTCGCGCGCGTCGTATATGTGGCTTCTACCATTACCAGACTTCCCAAGCGGCACCACAACCCAGAACATCTTGTATATGGCTGAGACCGCGGCGGTCCTAGACGAGTGGCGCGAAACCACATATCCGTCCACCAGGAGTTCCCAGGGGAGCCAACCCTTCTTCTGTCCCGTCTTGCTTATGCTGACCCTATGCGTGGTGGGCATCATACCTCCGGTGCTATCCGCCTCACGCGTATCGGCCCATCAGAGATGGGCTGTACCCGCGGCTCCTCCGGCTGCGGCGGTGACGGCCAGTGGTCGATTGGTTCCTTTCCGAAGGCGATACCCGGACCGTCCCGATCATAGTCCGGGTTCATGTTCGTCGTAATGATGTCGCTACCCCTAGTCTGCGTGAAGCTAGCGCAGAAGGTTAGCCCGGCCCCATGCACCCCTACTTTATCTGCATTGTCTAGCCAGGCTTCTGCGAGTCGTGTCTCGGGGAATTCGAACTCGTATATGCACCCGTCCATAGGGCTCCGTATCTGGAGCCTCACGGAACCGCTGCCGCCAGGAAACATTTCTCCTACTACTCCGCCATCGAAGCGATGTTGGATTACATTGTTGTGAATATCTACACGGTTGAGTAGGAACTCCTTGTTGTTCGGACCGTACCGCCCTGGCCTTAGATCCACACTTTACCGCCTGCCCTTCTTGGGCTTTACGAAGAACTTGAGGTGCATCCTCTGCGCGTAGAATCCGTTTAGGTCTAGGCCCAGGAACTTGGCT
>Ga0315284_10015776_pt1 | contig 10733 bp, 9 predicted proteins | sample YL17G09_16_MG_FD_203696 | JGI IMG/M metagenome (GOLD analysis project Ga0315284, IMG submission 203696) | Sediment microbial communities from Yellowstone Lake, YNP, Wyoming, USA - YL17G09_16 | ecosystem: Environmental > Aquatic > Freshwater > Lake > Sediment | place: USA: Wyoming | collected...
CATCACCATTGGCAACGATGCCGGGGAAGCGCTTGGTAACGCCTTGGATTGCCAGGACCGCGTTCGCCTGTGCCATGGCCGCCACCTTCTAGTCTAGAGAGCAGGGGCGGGCACAGGCCCGCCCCTGTCTTGAGTTGTCTGCAGCCAGCGACCTGACGCTCTACTCGGGCGCGGTCGGAACGACGATCTCGCCGCTGATGATCTTCGCCTTGGCCTCTTCCATCTTGGCAATCATCTCGGCGGTCAGAGCGGCGTTGCTGGTGCTGTAGCCCACGCCGTCGACGGCGAGGTTGTACGTAGTGTAGCCGCCCACGAAGGTGCCCTTAAGGAACTTGTCGATCGTGGTATAGACGGCCACGTCCACGTTCTTCATCATGCTGGTGAGGACCCAGGGCTGCTCTTCCGCGGTCGCCGTGGAGTACTGGTCGGCGTCGACGCCGATGACCCACTTCTGCTGTTCGCCCGCGGCGGCGATGACACCGACGCCGGACTGACCGGAGGCGTGGTAGACGACGTCGCAACCAGCCTGGTACTGAGCCAGGGCGAGCTCCTTACCCTTGATCGGGTCCCTGAAGGCTTCGCCCGTGGAGCCGATGTAGTTCACGACGACCTTGATGGCGGGGTTGATCCACTTGGCGCCGGCGACATAGCCGGCCTCGAACTTCTCGATGAGCGGGATCGTCATGCCGCCCACGAAGCCGATCTTACCGGTCTTGGAGGCCATGGCGGCAGCGACGCCGACGAGGAAGGAGCCTTCGTGCTCCGCGAAGCCCCAGCAAAGGACGTTGGAGGCCTCGGTGAGGTCCTTGATGTAGCCGTCCGTCATGGCGAACTTCGTGTTCGGGAACTCAGCCATGACCTTGATGAGAGCGTCGGTGAACAGGAAGCCGTTGCCGATGACGAAACCGTAACCCTGCTCGGCCAAGGTCCGCAGGAGCTCCTCACGGTCCGCGCCGCCCTCGGTCGGCGAGAGACTGGTGTACTCTTGGTCGCCGAGATTGAAGTCCGTGATGGCCCTCTCAAGCCCAGCATTGGCGGAGTCGTTGAACGACTTGTCCCCGAGGCCGCCAACGTCGAAGGCCAGTCCGACCTTCGGAGTCTGCTTCTTCTTGCAGCCAGCGAGTCCGACAACCGAGACAGCCACAACCAACACTAAAACCAGAGCCAGAATACGGTTGAACTTGGACACTGCTTGCTGCACCCCCTTTCAGATTTGGTCACGGGTCCTTAGGTACGATGATGGCAGTCGGGTAGGAAGGAGTGGTTTAACGGAGAGTGGACCCGACCAGTTGCAGGTTTTCTCCCTAGTTCGCCCGAGTCCTTCTCTAGTGTTCTCTGTGACTGGTGGTTTCTGAAGAGCGGGTTGGCTCGGAAGGAAGCGCGCCGAGTTCATCGAATAGTGTCGAACGCGGCGGAAATAATCTGGATGTTTCGCCAGTTCTTGAGAAGTGCGAGAAGGATATGCTGACGAAAGACAGAATTGCTTACGGTTTCTTCGGAGCGGCCGGGCTGACTTCCGGCGCGACCGAGGGCTGACGCGGAGGCACGAGAGACCCCTTGAGGGTCGGGTCCCGGCGGAGCGTGGCGTGGCCACGAGCCGAGTCGGGGCGAAAGAAAGGTGAACGGCATGAAGCGGCAAGCAGCGCGCGGCACGAAAGTGAAGAGCGGAAGGCTCCCCATCCGGCGCCTCCTGGCCGGCGAACGCGGCATCGCCCTAGTCGGTGTGCTGCTGGCGGTCGCGGTGCTCTCGGTCCTGGCGGCCTCGGTGAGCGCCCTGGCCTCTGGTGAGTCCCGGGCCACCCCATTCTGGCGCGACCGTAGCGAGGCCTTGTACGTAGCCGAGTCCGGGTTGAACCACAGCCTGTGGAAACTGATGTATGACAATGCGACCGTGGCCGCCGCCCAGGGCGTCTACCCCAACGACCCGCCGACCTTCACGTCCGACGCGGCGGAGGCCAAGATTACCGTCGACGGCCAGCAGGTATCGGCCATGCCGGCGGGCGCCTTCTACGAGGTCTGGGTCAAGCTCGACGCCGTCGACGGCGCCAAGGCCACCGTCACGGTCAGGGGCAGGATCAACAACCAGAGCTACATCCTGAGGTCCACGGTCCACGAGGAACACACCCCGGCCCAGAACCCGAACAATGAGGGCGTGAGCACGATCGACCCCACCACCCTCCTGACCCCGCCGCCGCATACGGATCCCCCGGAGGACTGGAAAATGCGCGGTGACATGCAGAAGGCCGCCGGGACGTACGTCATCCATGATTTCGACGCAGCAAGCGGCGGCACCCTGACTTTTCTCGGTGACGCCGTCGTCTGGGTCGAGGGCTCCTTCTCTTGCACCGGCAGCGCCATCATCAACCCGGACGGGGCGGCGGGCGTACCGGTTGCCCAGAGACACACGGTGATCTTCTATGTCGTCGGGCAGGGCGTCACCATCACGGTCCGGGGCTCGACGCAGTTCTACGCGTTCATCTACGCCCCGTACACGTCCATTACCGTCAAGGGCACGGCTGACGTCTTCGGCGGGCTGGCCGGCACCAGCGTGACCATCAGCGGCTCCGCCAATTCGACGGCCAACCCGGTCGGCGACAACCTCGGCTTCCCGGTGGGCTCGCAGACGCTCTGGCTTCCACTCGTCTGGGGCCAGTGAAGTGACCTTGGCCAGGAGGCGCGGGAAAGACGGAACAAGGCTTCGGGCCATCTTGGGGCGGCGCGCCGCGGACCAACGGGGCGCCGTCCTTCTCGAAGTCTTGGTGGCGGCCCTCATCCTCTCGCTGGCCGTCATCCCTCTCTTCATGGGGCTGACGGCGGTCCTTATCAGCCTGCAGAAGTCGGTCCCGGCCACGGTCGCCATGAACCTCCTCCAGGACCGGGCCGAGAAGCTCAAGGCTTTCGGCTACACCTACGTCGGGCCCGGCACGCTGGCCGTCGGCCTGAACCTGTCGGAGGACTACTACGACACACCCTTCGTCATCTTCCAGGAAGTCATCAACCTTCCCCTCATGACGACGCAAACGGAGGTAAACCCGACGTCCGTGGTCCGGCGGGTCGTGCTCAAGGCCTACCGCCGGCCGTTCGCGCTTGACCCGACCATTACCGACCGACAGGTCCCGGCGCCAGGCCAGACGCCGGTGGCCACCTGGGAGTTCCTCCTCTATGCGCAGGGCATCTAGGGAAGCGGGCTTCACGCTTCTGGAGGCGGTTGTCGCCGTTGCCTTGGGCAGCCTCCTGCTCATCGCCATCTACACGATGTTCAGCGCGGCCTGGCGGACGGAGAGCGCCGCCCTGACCGTGAGCGAGCTCCAGCATGAGGCGCGGGGGCTCCTGTACTCGGTCGTCAACGGAAGCACCGGCCCGCCCGCGGCCCGCGGCCTGATGGAGGCCGACGCCGTGCTGACCGACGGCACGGCCCTCGCCTACCGTTGGACGGACCCGAGCCGTTCCTACGGTCAGATGGTCAAGTACTACCTGGCCGGAACCACGGTCTATCGTGCGGTGGTGGATTTCGTAGTGCCGCCACCGCCGCCACCGCCGCTGCCACCACCGCCGCTGCCACCGCTCACCATCCAGCGCAGCGGGGGGACGCCCGTTGCCGAGCACATCACCACCTTCAGGACCTCGCTCGCCGCGACGCCGACAACGGCCGTGGTGATAGACGTCACCGGGGTGATTCGCGACCGGCAAGTGAATCTATCCACGTCCTGCAAGCCCCGGAACATCCCGGTCCCGCGCTAGACCGGCGTCCGCCCGATAGCCCGCGCGCGTCCGCTGCCGCCCGAGACCCCGGCGCGAAGCCTCGCCTTCTAGCCTAGAGCTACGGCGATGGCGGCCGGGCGGTCCGTCAGCCGGCCGATGCGGGAGCACCAGTAGCCGGTGTCCTTCGCTTTCTGCTTCAGCCCGGCCCGCGCCACCTCGGCGAACCGGGCGGCCTGCTCCGGCGGAACGGCCACGAGGAGCCCCCCGGAGGTCATGGGGTCGGCCAGGAGCAGACGCCGGCCGGCCGCGGCCATTGCCCCAGGTTGGCCGCCCTCCCCAGTAACCTCCCCCGGTTGGCCCCCGCTGAAGGTGAGGTTCACGCGGGAGGCGACGAAGGCAAGGTTGCGGGCCGCGCCTCCCGGAAAGGAGGCGGGTCCGCGGGAGGCCAGAGCCAGGGCTGCCGGGATTACCGGGACGGCGGCCGCCTCGATCTCGGCCCCGACACCCGAGGCCAGGACCAGGTTCGAGAGGTGGCCGAGCAAGCCGAAGCCGGTGACGTCGGTGGCGGCGGTAGCTCCGGCGGCGAGGGCCGCGTCGCGGCCGTAGGCGTTCAGGGTCGTGAGAACGGCGGTGAACTCCGCCAGGTCCGCGGGGGGCAGGCCTTCCAACTTGAGGGCCGTCGTCAGGAGACCGCCGCCGATGGGTTTCGTCAGGAACAGGACGTCGCCCGGGCGTCCGCCCGACTGGAACAGAAGTTCGGAGCGGCGGGCGAGGCCCGTGACCGCCAGGCCGTACTTGGGCTCGGGGTCGTCGATGGAGTGGCCGCCGAGAAGCGCCACTCCGGCTTCGGTGAGTTTGTCGCGGCCACCCCGCAAAATGGCGGCCAGGACCTCGGGGCCAAAGGGACCGTCCGCCCCGGGCCGAGCGCTCCTGGCGGGCCGGCGGAGCCTGTCGGCCGGGAAGGCGACGAGGTTCAGCGCGGTGACGGGCCGGGCACCCATGGCGTAGATGTCGGACAGCGAGTTCGCCGCGGCGGCCTGCCCGAAGGCATAGGGGTCGTCCAGGACCGGGGTGATGAAGTCCACGGTCTGGACGAGGACGGTGTCGCCCGCCGCCTGAGCGGCCGCGTCCGCCAGCGAGAAGACGCCGGCGTCCTCCATGTCCGGGTAGAGGCCTTCGAGAACCTGAACCAGGTCCCCGGGGGGCAGCTTACAGGCTCAGCCCGCCTTGGCCGTCAACGACGTGAGGCGGATAGCCTCCGCGCGGCGGTCGGTCGGACCGCGGCTGTCAGTTCCGGTCACCGGCGCAACCTCCTCCCGCAAGCTCGAGCAGCTCCCCCACGACCCGCGCGAGGGTGTCGACCTCGTCGTCGCCCACGCTCCGGAAGTCCAGGAGCAGGGCCTGTCCGTGGCGCCGCCCGACGACGGGCGGGTCGGCGGCGGCCAGACGCCGCCAGGCCTCGTCCGCGGAGAGTCCGGGACATTCCAGGCGGATGGCCCAGCTCGCCAATTCGGCGCCGGGCAGGCTCCCGCCTCCCGCCTCGGCGGTGGAAGCGACCACCTTCAAGGCCGGGGCGGCTGCCACGGAGGCACCAGAGGCCACGGAGGCGGCCGGCGGCGCCGCTTCCCGCCCCCGGCCGCCGACCACCAGGCGGCGATGGATGAGGCGCAGCGTTCGCGCCGCCCGCCGGCGGACGACCTCGGCCGGTTCGGTCAGGGCCCGGAGGACCGGGACCCGGCTCAGGGCCGTCTGGGGGCTGGCGTAGAGCCGGAGAGTGGCCTCCAGGGCGGCCAGGGTGAGCTTGTCCGGCCGGAGACACCGTAGGATGGGGTCGGCCCGCAGGCCGGCGATGATGCGCCCGTCCCCCGCGATTAGGCCGCATTGCGGGCCTCCAAGGAGCTTGTCCCCGCTGAAGGTGACGACCGCCACCCCCTCCGCCAAGGCCTCACGGGCCATAGGCTCGCCTGTCGCTCCCAGGGGTCCGAGTTCCAAGAGCAGGCCGGAGCCTAGGTCTTCCGCCACGGGGACACCCGCGGCCCGGGCGAGGGCGACGACTTCGGCGCGAGGCGGCCGGGAAGCGAAACCGACTATCCGGTAATTGCTCGGGTGGACGAGGATGACGGCCGCCGGGACGACGGGACCCGCGAGGGCCCGCCGGTAGTCCTCGGCCGTGGTCCGGTTGGTGGTACCGACCTCGAGAAGGGAGACGCCGGCCTCGGCCATGATGTCGGGAAGGCGGAACGACTCGCCTATCTCGACCAGTTCGCCGCGAGAGATGACCACGGAACGGCCGCGAGCCAGGTGCCTCAGAACAAGCCACACGGCCGCGGCGTTGTTGTTCACGACGAGGGCATCCTCGGCGCCGGTGAGTCCGGTGAGAAGGCTCCTCGTGTGGCCCTGACGGCTCGCCCGCTCGCCGTCAGCCAGTTCAAGTTCGAGGTTCACGTGGCCGCCCGCGAGCGAGACGGCGAGGACCGCCTCCGGGGCCAGGCGGGCCCGGCCGAGGTTCGTGTGGAGGACCACCCCGGTGGCGTTGATGACCCGCCGGAGCGACGGCCGGGCAGCCGCCCCCAGGGCGCGGCTTGTGGCCAGCACGGCCAGATACAGGAGTTCCTCCCGGGAGAGGGCGAGGAGGGAAGAAGGCGCCTCCGCCGGCGACAGGTCCGAGCGAAGCCGGGCGAGAGCCAAACGCGCCGCCCGGGCGACGGCGTCGGGGGCCGGCCCGCTCGCCGGACCCGAGGCCTCAAGTACGGCCCGAACGACTCTATCCACCGAGGGCAAGGCGCGGAGAGCCCCCCGCAGGGGTTCCTTGGTCATGGCCCACCTCCGGCATCGGGGTGTTTCACCCTCAGGTCCCCTCTCCTCTGCGTCACCTTGTCCCGGTCGAGCAACTCCAGGAGCGGCAGGGCGAACTTGCGGGTCGCCCCGATGAGATCGCGGAAGGCCGCGACGGTGATGGTCCCGTTGTCTCGGAGATGGTCCTCCACGCGGGCGCGGGCCAGGGCCAAGGTGTCCCGGTGGAAGACGGGAACTCCGGAGAGGGCGCCGGCAACCCCGGTGAGGCAGATGACTTCGCCCTCCTCCAAGAGAACCTCGAGGGCCACCGGAGCGAGAGCGCCGGGAAGCTCGGCCAAGGAGGGCGGCGTGAAGCCCGCGCCCCGCAGGGCCGACGAGACCTCCGCGATGGCCCGGGCCAGGGCTTCGGGCCGTTTCGGGCTCCAGGAGGCCAGGCGGACGCGTCCCGCGTCGAGAACGATGAGGCCGTCGCCGGCGAAGGAGGCGAGCCACGCCGCCGGGGCGAGTTTGCGGCTTTCCAGCCAACTCCGCAGCCCTTCACGTCCCAGGGTGGCCAGGTGCGGTCTCGCCTCGTGCTGCGCCTGAAGGAGCGGGAGAGCTTCCAACCACACCTTCTGGTAGAAGGTCTCGTCCGCGACATGCTGCCCTCCGGCCAGGACCCGGATGCCGGGAGGCGGGCTCGCGAGGCCGGACGACTTGAGATACCGGGCCAGCGGCGCAGACCCTCCCGGTACGGGGAGAGCCACGGGAGGGTCCCCGGGGGAGACGCTCCGCGACACCTCCGCCAGGGCGGTGGCCGCCTCCCGGCGGGCCGCCTTGGAGCGCGGGCGGTCTCCGGTCACGGCGGACAGGTCGGGCCGAAGGACCCGGCCGCCCCCGATGGTGCGGGGCGGCGAGTAGGTGCGGATGACGAAGGCCTGGCCCGAGGCGAGGGCCAGGCTGGACTCGGCCTCGAAGACGACGGGAGTCTCCTCCCCGGGACGGAGAGCGCGGCCCTCCGGCAGGATGACGCGGCCCAGCGTTTCGGACGTCCCGGCGTGCAGGCGCACCCGGGCCAGGTCGGAGAGGGGCGCCGCGGCCGTGGGCAAGAGGCGGAGGTGGAGGCCGACCACCCGGGAGGGGGTAAGGCTGCCGGGTTCAGCGGCGACGCGGCCGCGAAGGGCTTCCGGCCTCAGGTCGCCCACAAGGTTCAGAGCGGCGCGCTCACCCGCGGTCGCGGCGGGCACAGACCGGCCGTGGACTTCCACGCGCCTCACTCGGGCGGCCGTCCCGCCCGGCTGAATCTCCAGACGCTGGCCTTGGCTGATACGCCCGGAGGCGACGGTGCCGGTGACCACGACGCCGAACCCCGGCCTGAGAAAGGCCCGGTCGATGGCCAGCCGGGCGGGACCGGGTGAGGCCGGGTCAGCGGTCGCCGCCGCCCGTCCCGCATTCTCGACCGCGCCCGCCAGGGCCGCGAGGAGGGCGTCCAGACCCTCGCCGGTATGGGCCGAGACGGGAATCACGGGACAGCCGGCCAGGACGGTGCCGGCGAGATACTCGGACAGCGCGGACGCGGCCGGCTCGACCTCCGCCGCGTCGACGGTGTCGATCTTGGTCAGGGCGGCGACACCCGACCGGACGCCCAGAAGACCCAGGATATCAAGGTGCTCCCTGGTCTGAGGGGCCACACCCTCCCGCGCGTCGACAACGAGAAGGACGACGTCCACGCCCGTGGCCCCGGCCAGCATGTTCTTGATGAACCGCTCGTGCCCGGGAACGTCGATGACGCTGCAGGTCTGGCCCGTGGGCAGCGTGAGGGGGGCGAAGCCCAGTTCGATGGATATTTCCCGGGCCTTCTCCTCGGGAAGGCGGTCGGTGTCAACGCCGGTGAGAGCCTTCACCAGCGCGGTCTTGCCGTGGTCCACGTGACCGGCGGTGCCGATGACGCTAGGGAGGCTGATGGCGAGTCCCTCGCATTTGGCGGGAGCATGTGGGAATCGAACCCACCGCGGGCCCAAGGCCCGCCACGGGATTTGAAGTCCCAGGAGCCCACCAGGGTCCCATCTGCTCCCGCTCGGTCCGGCGCTAGTCTTCGCCAACCGGTCCCGCTACTTCCTTTGGGCCTCCCCGAGATTGTGGGGACAACAGAGGCATTCCTTGCAGCGGATGCAGTCGCTGGAGTTCGCGTCCCGTGGGGGCTCCAGACCCATGGGGCAGGTCTCGGAGCACTTCCCGCAGGACCGGCAGCCGGTGCGATCGGCCTCGACGCGGACGCGACTCCACCGGTTGGTCAGGCCGTACATCGCTCCGAGCGGGCAGGCGAACCGGCAGAAGGGCCGGCTCAGGGCCATCGCCGCGACGACGAAGACGGCCAGGAGGCCTAGCTTCAGCCAGAAGAAGCCGCCCACCAGAGCGCGGAGCGGGGGCGAGATGGCCAACCACGGTAGGCCGGCCTCGAGCGTCCCGGCCGGGCAGAGCTTGCAGAACCACGGCTCCAGCGTGATGAAAGGGATGACTAGAAACAGCACGACCAGGACGACGTACTTGACCCACCCGTAACGGCGGGTGTTCACGCGGAGCTTGGTGCGGGGCCAGGGCACGCGGTAGAGGAGATCCTGGACCCACCCGAACGGGCAGAGCCAGCCGCAACTCATCCGACCCCAGATGGACCCGACGACCCCCAGAAACCCGATGACGAAGAGCGGCACCTGCCGGATGATGACGAAGTGCTGGATGGTCCCGATGGGGCAGGCCCCTACGGCCAGGGGGCACCCGTAGCAGTTGAAGACGGGGTAGCTCAGACACTTCAGCCGGGCGGCCAGCCCGGGGACGAACCCCGCGTTGGCCAGCACGGCGGCCACGGCCTGGGTGAGGTCGCGGCGGGGGCTCATCGCCCGAGCCCCAGGCACGACAGACAGAGGAGAAGGGCGTTCCGCAGGACCTCGACTGTCTCGTGGCGGGTAAGGCCCCAGACCAGTAGGCCGCCGAAGACGACGGCCGGCCAGCCGCGGGCGGAGTCGCGGTTCATGGGCAGCGCTTCTCCGGTCTCGGGCCGCGTTCCTGCCGCCCCCAGATGGTGGCGCCTGGGCCGCCTACATCCTCTCCGGGGCCGAGACGCCCAGCAGCCCGAGGGCGTTCGCCAGGACGACGCGGGTCGCGTCGGCCAGGGCCAGCCGCCCCAGGCGGAGGGCCGGGTCGTCGGTCAGGACGCGGCAGGTGTCGTAGAACTTGTGGAAAGCCGTGGCGACCTCCATGGCGTACCTGGTCAGGCGGTGCGGCTCCCGGGCGAAGGCCGCGCCGGCGACCTCGTCGGGGAAATCGGCCAGTTGGCGGATGAGGGCGACCTCGGCGGGCTCGGTCAGGAGTCCGAGGGCGTCGCGAAAGATCGGTGGGCTCGCCGCGGCGCCCGCTGGACCGCCCGCCGCGCCGCCCGGCAGACCGCCCGCCGGACCGCCGGGCGAAAGGGTTTCTACCGCCTCCGGCTGCCGGAGGATGCTCAGGATGCGAGCGTGGGCGTACTGGACGTAGTAGACGGGGCTGTCCGACGACCGCTGCTTGGCCAGGTCAAGATCGAAGTCGAGATGGCTGTCGTGCGACCGGAGGAGGAAGAAGAACCGGGCCGCGTCGACGCCGACCTCCTGGATGAGGTCCTCCATGGGGACGATCTGACCGCGCCGCTTGGACATCCGGGCCGGCTGCCCGCCCTCAAGGAGGCGAACCCACTGGACGATGAGGATCTCCACGGCGTCGGGTGGGTGGCCGAGAGCGGCCACGGCGGCCTTCATGCGCCCGACGTGCCCGTGATGGTCGGGGCCCCAGAGATCGATGACCCTACGGAAGCCGCGGGCGAACTTGTCCCGGTGGTAGGCGATGTCGGCTAGGAAGTAGGTGGGCTCGCCGGTGCGCTTGACCAGGACCCGGTCCTTGTCATCGCCGAAGGTGCTCGTGCGGAGCCAGACCGCGCCGTCCTTCCGGTAGGTGTGCCCGCCGACGCCAAGGTCGGCCAGGGTCGCGTCACAGGCGGGCTGGTCGATGTGAGCGTCTTGGCTGTACCAGACGTCGTAGCGGACGCCGAACTCGTCCAGGCACGCCCGCTGGCCGGCGACCATCCGCTCGACGGCGTAGCGGCCCATCTGGGCGGCCCGCTGCTCGCCGGTTATTCCCCGGGCCGCTTCACCGTGGGCGGCCTCGTAGGCCCGGGCAATCTCGATGATGTATTCCCCACGGTAGCCACCCTCGGGAATGGTCCCTTC
>Ga0315284_10015779_pt1 | contig 10733 bp, 4 predicted proteins | sample YL17G09_16_MG_FD_203696 | JGI IMG/M metagenome (GOLD analysis project Ga0315284, IMG submission 203696) | Sediment microbial communities from Yellowstone Lake, YNP, Wyoming, USA - YL17G09_16 | ecosystem: Environmental > Aquatic > Freshwater > Lake > Sediment | place: USA: Wyoming | collected...
GGCCGGGTGCACGTTCCGCAACCTCGGCAGGCAGGCGGTCAACATCAACGGTGGATCGGACAACGGTGTCCGGTCATGCGACATCTACGACGTCGGAGCAGGCGGCATCGACCTGCACGGGGGTGACTATCCGACCCTGACACCCGCCCGCCATTTTGCCGACAACAACCATATCCACGATTACGGGATCAGGCTGAAGACCTACGAACCGGCGGTCGAAGTAACCGGGGTCGGTAACCGTGTGACGCACAATCTGATCCATGACGCTCCCCATACGGGGATATTCCTCGTGACGAGTGATGTGGGGAACGACCATGTCATCGAATTCAACGAATTACACTCGCTTGCCAAGGAAACCGGCGATGTCGGGGGGATCTATCTCTGCGCCCGTAATTACGCGTTCCGGGGGACTGTCATCCGGTACAATTATATCCACCACATGCTCGGGCCGGGTCTGTATGGCGTCATGGCCGTCTATCTCGACGATTTCACGAGCGGAGTGACCGTCTATGGCAACGTGTTCTACAAATCCGGCAGGTCAGCATTCATCGGCGGCGGCAGAGACAACGTCGTTGAGAACAACATCTTCATCGAGTGTGACCCATCCGTTCATGTTGACGCGCGCGGTCTCGGATGGGCGAGCTATTACTTCGCCAGCAACCTGGAACAGCTCAGGAAGTTCCTCGAGGAAGTCAACTACCGTGAGCCTCCGCACAGCGTGCGCTATCCGGAGAACCTGACTGTGCTCGATGACGAGCCCGCGGTCCCTAAATACAATAAAATTCTGAGAAATGTCTCATGGGGCGGCAGGTGGCTCGACCTGTATGACGGTCTCGACTTTTCAACAGTCACGTTCAAGGACAACCTCATCGCCGACCCTGTTATCTGCAAATGGCGGAAAAAAGACGAAAAGGAGTTTAAAGAATTCGCCTCTGGCAACAAGGAAATTGTCGGCGAGTTGAGCGGCAACACGTTTTTCGAAGGCGACCCCGGATTTGTCGACCGTGAGCACGAACAGTTCCAGCTCAAGGACGATTCACCGGCATATTCGCTCGGGTTCAAACGCATCCCCATCGAAAAAATCGGGCTCTATGTGGACGAATACCGGACCTCGCTGCCGGAGCGCAAATAATTGAAAAAAAGGCCTTTATATTTTATTGACATTATTTAGTAGATAGCTATTTTATGATAGCGTGTTATTACGGTAATTCCATCTCATACTGAGGTAAGATAGCACAGTAAAAACGTCAAAATATTCTTGGCATAAATTATCAATGATGTAAACGCTTATCCATTTACAACAGCAAACATGTGAAGCATATCATCATTTTTATTTTCTATCTATTTGTTTTTTCATAATTCACCCCTCATTCCCCTCTCTAATATTAGAGAGGGGATGATTCATCTTGACAATCCCGCCGGTTCCCCCTCTATTGCAGGGCAAGAGAGGGGGTTAGGGGGTGAGTTTGGGAAAGGGGTGGCGAAAAAAGCTATGCTAACTCGATAAGCATTATAATGTATAAGCATTATTGTTGATTCACAGATAAGTTTTTGTGAAATGCAACATCTTTTACTACAGCGATTAAATACTTGACATCAGCAATCAGTGAAAACAATCCCCCTTCTTGTCCTTCGGACATCCTTCCCCCAAAGGGGGCAGGAATATAACCATAATATTTACTTATACTTGCCCCCTCCGGGGGACACGGAGCACAGCGGAGAGCCGCGAAGCGCAAGTGGCGCGTGAGCGCCGAAAGGGGGCTTGACATACGAAACAATGAAAAAGAATGCAACCATTTTAATTGACGGAATAATAATAATCTTGATATGGGAAATATCGGTTAACATCCAGAAAAGGGTGCAGGTGTAACAGCAAGTAATGAGGGCAATCCCGGGTAAAGCATCTGGAAGTTCAGTGAAGCCGAGGTGTTCATTGACGAAGACAGGACATATCCAAAAGCGGATTGCAAGATCGGTGTAATTGTGCAGATTTATTTTTGGTGGCGGAAAAAGTATGTGAGAAGCAGGTCTTGCAAACAAAGCGGTTTTGTGGTTGGAGAAAGAGAAAATCTGATGCACGAGTATTGAGAACATACACTCGTATTACGCGTGTAGAGGAGAGAAAGGTCATGAAAAAGCTCTCATTGATGCTACTGTCTATCGTTTTCATCGTTTCAACTTCTATTGCAGGGTATGGCGCAGCTGAAATCTCAGGAACTATTCATTACGCGGGTACACACACCGGTACCATAGTTGTGGCCGCCTGTACAAATCCGGACTTCAGTGATCATCATCCAGCTATGATTGAATTGGCTTTCCCAGGCAGCTATACAATTCCAGATCTTGCCGATGGGACGTATTATCTTGCTTCGGTTATGTCAACTCCAACTCAGGATGGGTTGAATATACAGAAGACCGATCCATGGGGGGCTTACGGGACGTGGGAAAATCCCACCCCTGTTACAATAACGGGTGGAAGTAGTGTTTCCGGTATAGACATTACCCTCATAGACGGCACCGAAGAAAATCCCAATCCCTTCTACGAGGAGGAGGAACTATATCATGCACGTGCGCATTCACAAAACTGGTCTTACGGAAATGATTATATAGTCCATTTTGAAGTCGAGGATTCAGATCATACAGCGACCTCGGTAGAGATTACAGGTCCCGGGATCACCGGCTCCTTAAGACTTGATTATGATAATAATGATGAGGATTGGAATTCAGGGCACACAAATAAGAATTTGTACTTCAGCAGCAGCCCGCCAACTCCACCGCTTACCTATACATTCACTATTGTTGACCCTGATTCGACAACGGTAAAAACTGATATCGTAGAAAGATATATCATATGTGCTACCGGCCTTTCACCATCAAACGGAGAGACGATAACCGGCCCGCTATCCTTTTCATGGACAGGAGTTGGACCAGGCTATACCTATCGGGTTCAACTTAATGATGCGAATCGGAACAGAATTTGGGATTCTGATGAAGACTTGACTACGACATCGGTGAGTTATAATGGACCAGCCCTTACTCCCCGAGCGGAATACTTCTACTATGTAGTAGTGGAGGATGAGTACAGAAATTCATCTTTTGCTGAGGAGAGCTTTGTATACCAGACCGCCGGGCAAGCGCTTACCCATTGGTCAACCGACCCAAACGTCAACAATGCCATATGCACCCAAGCAGGCAATCAAGAGAAACCCACCATTTGCAGCGACGGCGCCGGGGGTGCGATCATCACGTGGCAGGACGGCCGCATCGGCTATTCTGACATCTATGCCCAGCGCATCGATGCGTCAGGTGTTGTGCAGTGGACCGCAGATGGTGTGGCTATCTGCACCGCAGCAGGCAATCAAGAGAGACCCGCCCTTTGCAGCGACGGTTCCGGGGGTGCGATCATCACGTGGTATGACGACCGCGGTGTCACGTGGAATGACATTTATGCCCAACGTATCAATGCTTCAGGTGTTGTGCAGTGGACCACAAATGGTGTGGCGATCAGCACCGCAGCCGCAGCAGGCGATCAAGAGGGACCCACCATTTGCAGCGACGGTGCCGGAGGTGCGATTATCACGTGGGGGGACCACCGCGGCGGTGGTGACATCATCATCTATGCCCAGCGCATCAATGCGTCAGGTGTTGTTCAGTGGACTGCAAATGGTGTGGCGATCGGCACCACAGATAGCTATTCATACAATTTCACCATAACGAGTGACGGCGCCGGGGGTGAGATCATCACATGGGAAGACTTACGCAGCGGCGTTTCTGACATCTATTCCCAGCGGATCAATGCGTCAGGTGCTGTGCAGTGGACCGCAAATGGTGTGGCGATCTGCACCGCAGCAGGCAATCAAGAGAGACCCGCCATTGTCAGCGACGGCGCCGGGGGTGCGATCATCACGTGGTATGACGACCGCAGCGGCATTAGTTATGACATCTATGCCCAGTGTGTCAATGCGTCAGGTGTTGTGCAGTGGACTGCAAATGGTGTGGCGATCAGCACCGCAGCAAACCATCAAGACAGACCCACTATTGCCAGCGACGGCGCCGGGGGTGCGATCATCACGTGGTTTGACCTCCGCAGCGGCAATAATTATGACATCTATTCCCAGCGGATCAATGCTTCAGGTGCTGTGCAGTGGACCGCAAATGGTGTTACGATCAGCACCGCAGCAAACGGCCCACAAGGCAATCCTTCCATTCCCGCCATTATCAGCGACGGCGCCGGGGGTGCGATCATCAACTACACCAGCGGCGATAATCCTCCCATCTATGCACAGCGGATCAATACTTCAGGTGTTGTGCAGTGGACCGCAAATGGTGTGGCGATTTGCACCGCAGGAAGCTGTTCCAGTCCCACCATTGTCAGTGACGGTGCCGGGGGTGCGATCATCACATGGGAGGACTTCCGCAGCGGCAATGGTGACATCTATGCTCAGCAGGTCGGCGCGGACGGAACGCTGGGATTAGTAACTGGTGTGAATGAGGACAACAATTCTCTACCGACAACATTCACACTCGAACAGAATTATCCGAATCCGTTTAATTCAGTTACCACGATTGAGTTTTCTGTTCCTCTTTCAGAATTTGTTACCCTGAAGGTGTTTAACATGCTCGGGGAAAAGGTCGCAATTCTGGTGGACAGGGAAGTTTCTTCGGGGAGTCATACGATTGCGTGGGATGCTTCCGGTTTCGCAAGCGGTTTATATTTCTATCGGCTGGAAGCAGTATCTCAGATACTTACAAAAAAACTCCTTCTGATGAAATAATGAATCCGTCTTTGAAGAAGGTGGCAGTCTATTAACAAACTGCCCGAAATGATTTGGTCGGTTTTGTCTTGAAATAGTGCGTTTTTTTTGAGAAAAATTTTGTTGAAAAACCCGGATCTTTATACTATTGTTTCCGGCAGGTTCACCTTTCATCAGATAAATGAACCTTTTTGAATTTTACATTCTTCAATAACTCAAAGTAATACAAATATTTTTCACCATTTCTTTCATATCCTCAATTTTTGTATTTTCTCACTTTTATCCCACGTTTTCTATCCACTATCGTCATCTGTCAATGCGCCGTAATTCATCGATTTATATTGGATTATTGCGCTTTAATGCTCTCTTATACTAATTCGCTTTCATATACTAAAGTATAACAATATAATTTATGGATGAAATTGACTCCACCCATCTCCCGAAACTCACCCCCTGACCTCATAAGCGCTAACTTAAGCTATTTTGCTATGGAAAGGTTTGTTTTTTTCGTTTTCGTGGTGAATCACAAAGATGTCTTCCCAGTTTAGGGAACGCTGTTAACCATGTTGCCCAGTTGTAGTTACCCTTGATGGCTGAACATAAGATATCAGAGCATACGGTATACAATCTCCAATGGCTAAGCGGACGATTCGGGCAGTCGAACCCCCCAGGGGAAAAAACTCAAAGCCTGACCGGAAAGTTCATCAATCACAAGCGCTCCGAGAATTTTTACCAACAAATAGGTTTGGCAAAGTTTGTTGTCTTTTGCCCTCAAGCGCTTGAACCCCAAAATGCTCTTGAGTCGCTTGAACCCCAATTCAATTTGCCAACGCATACGATACAGTTCCAGAACCTGCAAACACGTGATCTCATCCCCTGGTAAATCGGTAATGACAAACACGTATGCTGCTGCTTTCAATGTCCCTTTTTTCAGTTGCCGTCCCTTCTTACGGGCTTCCCTGTGGAGTTCGCGTCGTGTTTTTTCAGTCGCTTGGGCGCTTTTACGAATAGCGACAAGACGCAACGAATAGTGGCGTGTCCCATACTCCAGCAGAACCGGCCAGTCGCCGATTTCATCGGGGGCCAGTGTTTCGAGAAGGGAAAGAATGTCAAGACGACCACCGGTTTGGGTTCTCAGCGCAAGACCGCTCCACCTGGAGCGAATCACCACATGCCCTCCTGCCTGTAAAACATGCGCTATACCCCTGTTCGTCGCATACCCGCGATCCCCAAGAATTACCTCATTCGGGGTAATAGTATGACGATCCAACCGTTCCCCTTCACGTTCGTTGGTTACATCTACCTGTTCGATTCGCCGTTCAGTCAAATCCATCCTTAAATGCAAGCGCCAATCGGTTCCCTGACTCCAGGGTTTGCTCACCGTGGTCGCATCCAATATCCGCACTTTCCGTCCAGGAGTCTCCTGAGTCATACCACGCTGATACAACCATTCGGCTATTACGGAACCAAGCCATCCGGGCGCAGCACGTAAACGCTTCAGAACAGCTACATCGGAAAGGTGCGCCACACCAGTCGCAGAAGCCCACGCCGCCGTTTGTCGTAATGACATATCGCAGATCGAGTACGCCAGACACAACCGAAGATAATCCTGCGCACTTGCGATCTCCCTTTTGTGATTTAATGCTAACCTTGATGAGCACAGCGATTCCAAATTCCGCGGCATGAGACTTACAACATATTGCCAATCATCTTCAACATATCTTCGAGTTTCCATACACCATAATATATGCTTATAATCATTTTTTGTCAATCCTTAAGTTAGCGCTTATGCCCCTGATCCCCCTCTCTCACCCGTGAAAGAGAGGGATAAAATACATCCGTAAGTGATTGTACTCCCCTTCTCTTGCGGGCAAGAGAAGGGGCAGGGGGATGAGTTTATATATGAATAACAATATGTTATGCATAAGTTCGATCTACTTTATAAATAGATCGGGTTAAGATATAAAGAGTCAAATACAACCTCTTTTTCTTATTTCGTTATGCATACCGGGTCTGATCTTCCATCTTCGGTAAAGCGCTTGTTCGCCCGGCTATTCTTCAGGGGGATGAGTTGTAATCCGCAATCCGCATTCTGAAATCCGTAATCTAATAGTCGGGCGGAAAGCTTTTCTTTTTCACCAGGCTTCTAAACGGGTAATGGGTGAAGTTATCCTGAAAATATACTTGGCTTCGGGAAGATTCTCCGGTAAACTCGATATCTTGATATATGTGGGGATAAGTTCTGTCGGAATACCTGAAAAAGAGATAAAAATATCCGATGAAACAACACGATCCGTATAAAACGGGATTCTTATATTCTGTAACGGTTCATTTGAGGGAATTGTATTAACTATTTCAAATTCAATTTCCAGTGTTTGATCAAATGCTTTAATAACAGCCGCGCCTTTTACAGGATTATTAACCCTGAAACCAATAAATCCTTCTCCTTTTGGGAATAATGCATGTGAAACATGATATTCATGAGGTTTATTCTCGACTGTTTTTTCCAGAGAATAATATTTTTGAAAACGCTCTCCCCTCACATAGTTCTTGTATCTATTGACTCCGACATTCAATCTGTTGAGTGTCATAACATCAGGATAGAGGCCCGGTAATAAAAAAATTATCAAAAAAACTGTATAAAAAACCATCGCTCTTTTTGACTGATAAAAATCCTGAACCTTAAAAAAAGCCTGTATTAATGTAATTATCCCGAGTACGGTAAGTGTAACCATAAAAGGCCATACATGATAGTAATGACGTGCCGAAGAGCCAAGATGGTTCATGAATGCATTCGGGATCAATCCACTGAAAATATAGGCAATTACCATAATAAATTTTGCATTGTTGATTGATAAAAAACCGATAATTGTTAGAATATTAAGCATCAGGAGAACAAGCAGTATCATAAATTTAATATATGATGTTTTTATATACATTATAAAATTATTAATTATTTTCAGCTTTAAATAACTTACCGTTTCCATAAACAACATCTTATAAGTGCCTATGAAGTCTAATGTCTTTCTGTTTAATAAACCTCCGGGATTAACAAATATCTCAAGTTTGAAATAACTTCCATTACCCGAAAATAACGTTCTATAGTAGCCGCCGACTGTATAGGCAAACACCTCAAACGGTGTATGCAACTTGAAAAAATATTCCCACATCGAGATTGGGGGACCCGAATATGCGCCATCCTTATGCACTCGTAAGCCAACTTCATTTATGAATTCGACATTTCTCCAGCCGACACCCCCCAGATCAAAATCACTGATTTCTGACGATTGATTTTCTTTAAGGTAATGATAGGGACCATAGAGTAAGATCACAACTATGACAGTCAATATCCAGTACTTCACTTTCCGATATGATAATACCACTCCCACAATGACAATCCCGGGGAAAACATACATATTTTCCGGCCTGAGAAGACAGGTACATGCCATAACCATTCCAAGCAGAACACTGAAGAGAGTGAGAAAAAAGCGGGTTTGTGCATCCCATAATCTCAAGATCAGATAAAATGATGTAGCATATAAGAAAATATATGGATAAAGGCGAATCGCCTGTTTTAAAAAAATGATCGGAGTGTCAAAACAGAAATAGGCAATCATTACTATCGCTCCGAACACAGCTGCCCAGTTCCCGCGGAATAATCTTCGGATAAGAGCGACCGTTATCAGAAATGAACACATATAAAAGTAAAGGGTGGTAATTTTCATAAAAAGGATATCATCAGAAGGCATATCAAGAAGGCCATAAAAAAACTTGTTTAAATATGAAAGCAGAGGAGGGCGGTATCCTGTGGGAAGAAAAAACTGAAACCAGCTTCTCTTTGTATTTCCGAAATAGCTCGGTGTGTCGGGACTGATATGATTAAAATTGGCTAAAATATAATTCACACCGAAATGAAAGAATAAAAAAGCCGACACTGCAATGGGGCCCCATATCATCAAACGGTAAAAGACATCCCTGTTCCACCTGATTGTGAGGGATTTTTTCCCGTTATTCACAAATATATTCAATGGCAAAAGCACGAGCAGGCTCGTCAGAAGGACTGAACCCATCATCAATTTCAGAATTAACGGCGCAGGTGGTGATAGAATGCCTTCGATTCTGTTCAATCCAAAGAGTCGGAAAAACGGAATCATCATTAAAACTAAAATTAAACCCACGATCAGTAGAAATAACTCCAATCCGTCTGAGGTATCGGCATTTTCGACTAATCGTGTAATTGTGGAAAGTGATCTGCATTGTGGCAGGTGATTATGACGGCATATTCTGTATCCAGCCCCTGTGACACTCCAGAAAATGCACAGAGCCAGGTTAATCAGAAAAAAATGTGGTAATCCAATCGGAAAAAAAATGAGAACGACAGAAAAAAGGACCATGTTGAAAATAAAATATCGGAATAAATGTGATGGGATTCCCACATTCAGTATCATTGCCATCAGTAATACAACCAAAGAAATAATAACCTGCAGGAGAAAATAGTATTTACTTATTCTTTCGAGGGTTATTTCAAGATCGATGATTGCCGCGGCGTTCTGTTTCTTTTCTTCCTCGATAATCAGGATGACATCTGATTGGTTTTTTACCCATGAGGTGATATCAAGACTGAAATTCTCAAAAAACGTGTCTTCATCAACGATAACGGGCGGATTGTCACCAGTTTTAATAAATATCCGATATAGTTCATTCGGCATGGTATTGAGCCGGATTCTGCCATTGATAAAAACTGTCGAGGTCGAGAGCGGTATTGTTATTGTGGCTTTGTCCCTGGTTAACAGCGTATCTCCATGTCCGGGACATAAGCCCCCAAAACGTACTTTTTCATTATCATTTATACATGTAATAGTATGGATATTTCCCAGTGTGATTTTCTGGGGGCTGTCCGAACGGTTCATGACAGTAATACATTTAAAAACCGATGAAGTGATCATTAATAGTAATACAACAAAAAATGCAAATTTCCCTGACCTTGAAAAAAGATCAGTAAAAACAGAGCGGATCCATAGTTTTTTATTCTGAAACATTTTATCCTGAATTTCCTTTAAACCGGATAATACATATTTATCGTGAGTTCATGCTGAACTTGTTGTTTACTATCGAAATCAACTCACCCCGATACATCTCTGCCCTTTGGAACAGCTAAAACCGGCCTGTGCATGGTCTTTACCGCCCTACACAATGCCCCGGACAGCGCCGGTCCGATTTATGATTGCGGATTGCGGAACAAAACATTCTTTCATTTGTGAATAATCTTGGAGGGCGGTGAAAAAGTATTTTTTTCACGCGTTCCATAATGAAATATGTTGTCTATGTGCTGTCAAGGGCATGTAAATCAGCACTTTGTGCCGACCCTTGACAGCATGTATCTGCACAGATGATATTTTTACCAGGCTTTTAAGCAACGTAAAGGTAATAAATCTCCAAAGAAACAGTCATATGCGATATTTCCATAATCTGTGAACTGCTGAAATACACAGGAGCGCACACGCATAAGGAAGGAACCACGATGTCGATGTGATGTATCTGACTGAAATGCCTTGTAATGTTGAAGATACAATCATCGAAAAATAATGGGTTACTATCAGAAAAAAACCAAGAATACTCAGGGAATCTTTATAATAAATAATAAAAAATATCGAAATAATAGTAATAAATAACCAAAGATAATGTCCCCCGTATGACAGATTCCAGTCTCTTCCCACTTTTTTAAATATATACAATGACCATTTTAAAACTCTATCGTAGTGAAGCGGAATCAGTTTTCTGCTCACCTGTTTGGCGATTTCATTCCGACCTGTCCAATAATCACCTTTTTCTCCCTTTATATAACTCTTTACAACTTTGTCCGAAAGAGGGCGAAAAATATGTACATTAATTTGAGCGACAAAAACATCATTTGGCGGAAATACCCATGGTGACTTTGCAAGAGAATCCAGTGCGCTTTTAACAAAAAAGCTTAAATTC
>Ga0315284_10015781_pt1 | contig 10732 bp, 10 predicted proteins | sample YL17G09_16_MG_FD_203696 | JGI IMG/M metagenome (GOLD analysis project Ga0315284, IMG submission 203696) | Sediment microbial communities from Yellowstone Lake, YNP, Wyoming, USA - YL17G09_16 | ecosystem: Environmental > Aquatic > Freshwater > Lake > Sediment | place: USA: Wyoming | collected...
GACTCTTCGCCCATTGGAATGCAGCGCCAGCACATGGCCGAACAACAAGAGCCGTATGAATCGAGAGGTTCAAGTACGGTTCCGTGAGGGACTCGGGGTGCGATCCCCCGGGTCTACTCGACCTATGGATTCGTCGTCCACCCTCGTGCCAAGAGAATCAATTGCCCTGCTCCAGAGTGTCTGAATCATGTTATTTACAAAGCGAACCGGACAGCCATTGCTTTGGTTGCATATTCGCTGCCGCAGATATATCATGTAAGGGATTTCGATCAGCGCTATCGGAGACAACGTGAATATCCTCGGCCTTTCCTGCTTCTATCACGATAGCGCCGCTTGTCTGGTGGTCGATGGAACCATCGTGGCAGCGGCGCAACTGGAGCGTTTTACCCGCAAAAAGCACGATCCGCGATTTCCGAAGGAGGCAATTGATTATTGTCTTCGCGAAGGGCGCCTGAGCATCAGTGATCTCAATTATGTCATCTACTACGACAAGCCTTTCTTGACCTTTGAGCGTCTTCTGTTAACCTACCTTTCGATTGCCCCGAAAGGATTGAGATCCTGGCTCCAGGCCATGCCGCAATGGCTGGGAAAGAAACTCGATATGCCCAAAGTCATCAAGAAAGAGCTTGGCTATACCGGAGACGTCCTCTACACCGAACATCATGAAGCGCACGCCGCATCGGCCTTCTATCCTTCTCCTTTCCAGGAAGCTGCCATCCTGACGATTGACGGAGTTGGGGAATGGGCTACAGCCAGCTACGGAGTCGGGAAGAACAACGAAATCCAACTGCTGAAAGAGCTGCATTTTCCCGATTCGCTTGGATTGCTCTATTCCGCGTTCACCTACTTCTGCGGATTCAGGGTCAATTCGGGCGAATACAAGCTCATGGGACTGGCGCCCTACGGGAAACCGGTCTATCAGGATGTCATTTTGTCAAAACTCGTCGACGTCAGGGAAGACGGATCGCTTCGACTGAACCAGGCCTATTTCAATTATCTGGGCGGTCTTCGAATGACGAGCAGGAAATTTGACCACTTGTTCGGTGGAGCCCCGCGGAAACCGGAATCGGAAATTACCCGCCGGGAAATGGATATCGCGGCGAGCATCCAGGCCGTGACGGAGGAAATTCTCTTGCGAATGGCCCGTCAGGTGCATCGCGAGACGGGAATGGAAAATCTCTGTCTTGCCGGCGGCGTGGCGCTTAATTGCGTCGCCAATGGAAGGATCCTGCGCGAAGGACCGTTCAAGAAGATTTGGATTCAACCCGCGGCAGGTGACGCCGGTGGCGCACTCGGAGCGGCTTTGTCGGCCTGGTTTCGCTTTCTGGGGAATTCCCGGACAGCGCGGTCCGATGCTGATGAAAGAATCTGTACCTACTTCGGGCCGGCCTTCGAGCAACAAGAAATCGCGAAATTTCTCGATGCAAACGGCTATCGATACCATGCGATGCCAAAAGATAAGCGCGCCCTGATAATCGCTGAACTGATCTCGCAAGGAAAAATCGTCGGGTATTCAAGCGGAAGAATGGAGTTCGGACCACGCGCCCTGGGTGCTCGCAGTATTCTGGGCGATGCGCGAAACATCGAAACGCAATCGACCATGAATCTCAAAATCAAGTACCGCGAGTCGTTCCGTCCGTTTGCTCCGAGCGTTCTGGAGGAAAAAGCCTCAGAATATTTCGGCATCGATTGTCCGAGCCCGTATATGTTACTCGTAGCCAATGTCAATGAACGGCATCGCTTGCCGCGAACCGTCGGCGACACGGCGCCGGTATTGGAACGGCTGAAGGAAAGGCGAAGCGATATTCCCGCCGTTACGCACCTCGACTATTCGGCCCGCGTGCAGACGGTCAATAAGAACGCCAAGCCCGATTACCATGCGATAATCGTCGAATTCGAAAAACTGACCGGATGCGCCGTTATCGTCAACACCAGCTTCAACGTGCGCGGCGAGCCAATCGTCTGCACTCCACAGGATGCCTACCGTTGTTTCATGCGGACCGAAATGGACGCTCTGGTCCTGGAGGATTGCATCCTTTACAAAGAGGAGCAGCCTGCATGGCAGGAGGGAAAGGAGTGGCGGCATGACCTCATTCTCGACTGAGCCGCGCCAGATCAGGCGATTCGGCATTATCGCCATGTGCTTCTTCAGCGTGCTATGCGCATTATTCCTGTGGCGCCATCGGATGATCGTGGCGCCGATCGCCGGCGTGCTCGCGGCCATCGGTATGGGTTTCGTGCTGGCGCCGGGGCCGTTGAAACCGGTTTACTGCGGCTGGCTGAAAGTCGCTCATTGTGTCGGGATGGTCATAAATACGGTAGCATTGACAACTGCTTATTATCTTGTAATGACTCCGGCGGCACTGATAAAGCGGATGGCCGGCGGTCGTCCATTGCCGCTGCGCCCGAGTAAGACAGCTTCGTCCTACTGGGTGAGCCGCACGGAACCGGCGCAGCCGAAAGAAAGATTCTGCAAACGGTTTTAAGGAGGTCCGCAGTGGCAAACCAACCGCTCGTCCGTGAATTCTGGGATTTTCTGAAGGTCAGGAGAAGATTCTGGCTTTTGCCGATTGTCATCGTGCTTCTTCTGCTCGGCATGCTTATTGCTATGAGCGAAAGCAGCGCCATTGCTCCGTTCATCTATACGCTGTTCTAGAGTCTCTGTCGGCGACTGATATGTTTTTTGCGTAGACCTGTGGTGAGCGGTGTCGAACCATCCTTGTACCTGTCAAGTTACGGATTCCGACCTGGCTCCGGCCTCTCCGCCTCGAACGGCTAGGAAAGGCGCATGGGGCCAACGAAAGCCGTGCAATATCATCCTCTTTCTATCAGGAAGGTATTCCATGCAACTCAGGAATCTTTGCGTGTTCTCACTGTCAATGCTGTCCATGCTTTCCATGCCGGCGTTTGCCGGAGCCGATGCAAATCTGCTGGTCAATGGCGGATTCGAAGACATGAGCATGTCCGGCTGGACGGCCGAGCAATGCACCCCGGGAGCAAATGCTGGAACTACAAGCAAAAAAGTTCGCACCGGCAAGTCCGCTTTAGAAATATCCCACGACGCAAACGACGATACCAGAGTCTTTTGCACTATTTCCGTCAAGCCGGGCGCCATGTACCGGTTTTCCGGGTGGATAGCCGTCAAAGACATCCCTGCCAAACCGTTCGGCGCCAATCTTTGTCTGCTTCGATCGTGGGAGAACTCGGCGGGGAATCTTACTGGAACATCCGATTGGCAGTATGTAGAATGTTACTTCAAGACGGAGAACAACATAACTGAGGCAAGACCGTGCGTGCGGCTTGGAATGTTCAGCAATGCAACAACCGGCACCGCATATTTTGATGATCTTAAAGTAGAAGAAGTGGCATCAACGCCATCCGGGTTTTGGGACGTTGCCGATGAATCCCGGTCCGACAATATATCCGCTCCCAATGCTCCGTCCAGCGCCGTCGCTCAGTCGAGCCCGCTGATCCACTCGATTTCCGGGAATGCAAAGACAGTGATTGTCATTCTCATGCTGTTGGCGGTACTGATCGCCGCGAATGTCGTCTTGTACCGAGTCTTGCGCTCGTCGTCCAAGAAGAAAGCATAGGAGAAATCATCGTGCGGATAGACGCTGCGAAATCGGGCTTGTGGCTTACTATTCTCAATGGATTTCTCCTGGCGTCTTTCTTCTTCATTCTCCGGCGGCTATCCCTTCTTCCTTCCTTCGGCGGAAGCACGGCGCTCATAGTCTTCACTTTCTTCACCATTCTCGCGACGAATATCTTCACCATTGCATTCCTGCTGATCTTCGCCCTTTTGTCTGTGCTCATTCGGTTCAATGCCAGGGCGCCAAAAACGGCTTTCTTTGTGACGCTGCTGATCCTGTTCTTGTGCTCCTTGTCTTACTCAAGCATTCGTATCTATTTCGCTCTGAACTATCCGTTCCGGATCCGGGTTTGGTCATGGAAATGTAATCATGATTTGCGGCCGAATGTGCGACTTTCATTCGAAAAATGGGGAAAGTATCTGTATCCATTTTCAACGAACAGCTTAGGATTTGTCGACGATGCCTCCCGGCATATCAATGCTGCCAAACCCGGCAAGCATCGTATCGTCTTCATCGGAGATTCTTTTACCGAAGGCATTGGCACGCCATTTAGAAAGACATTCGTCGGGATCATTCAGCGGAAATTGCAGAACAAAGCCGAAGTCCTGAACGCGGGAGTGTCATCTTACTGCCCAAAACTCGAGTTTCTGAAGCTTCGGAATCTCATGGAAAAGGGATTCCGGTTCGATGAGCTGTTCCTGTGCATCGATCCATCCGACATGCAGGATGAAGTCGACATGCAATCGTTCATTCCGGATGAGGAATTCCTGCGGCGGGAAATCAATAATGATCCCGCGATCACCGAAAAGACAAAGAAGCTTGTAGCGGACTGGGACAGCAACAGTGATATTCGCAACGATTCGCGAAGAAGATGGAGTATCGATTCAATCACGTATGCGGAGTTTATCGAAGTGGGGAAGACGCTCGAACGCTATTATGTCGATAAGATGGTCGCCCTGTGCCGAAACAACGGCATTGCACTGACCATCGTCGTCTATCCGTGGCCTATAATGATCGAGAAGAAAGATTTTGACTCGATGCATGCGCGATTTTGGCGGGATTATTGCACTACAAGCAGAATATCCTTTATCAATCTGTTCCCCCTTTTCCAGCAATTGAAAGATCCGTTGAACCGATATTTCATAGCCGGCGATGATCACTGGAATGCGGATGGACACGGAGTAGTTGCTCAGGAGATACTGAAGTACATGAAGCATGTCAAGTAATGACTAGCCGTATTGCCGTCATTCCGCTAATCGATTCTGCGGCTCCATGGAGGAAGGCCCAGCATGGGGAGCATCGGTGACTGTTTTGACAATGCGGTATCGGAGAGCTTCGTACATACGCTGAAGACGGAGCCCCGTCACCGAAATCCCAACCGAGCACTGACGAAATACTGTTGATCAGCTCGGGACAATCTGCAGAGTGATCACGTTCAGAAGCAGTGAAATCGCGATGAGGGACCTCCAAACGAGCGGATGCACACGATCGAGGCCCCGGGCCACAAAAATCATGGCAAACGGCAAGAAGTCCAGCGTGTAGCGCTGACAATTGTACTGAACCCAGCCATTGTTGTGGACACACAGAAGCGAAAGAATCACCAGTGCCACCGATATCCATCCGCCCACAAGAGCCCAGGGGTTCCACCGAGCCCAGAGTGCCACAAACACGAATGGGCTTGCGATTGTCAATGCCGTCCCGAAGGGATCCATCGATGTGACAGTGAGAAGGTCATCACCCGTGAATTCGATGTGAAAGCCCTGAATGAACATGTGTACGAAGTTGAATGGGACGAAGTGGAGGCTGGTGATTCCGTATTCGGCAATACGTGCCTGAACGAAACTAATGGTTTGCACGTAGGTGTATCCGGTCTCCATCACGTTTCCGAATCGCATCCAATTGTAGCCGCAATAGAGGCAGAAACATAGGCCAAAGGTCAGAAGGAATGAGAGGATATTCCTGATGCGCTTCGCTGGACACCCATACCGCACAGTGCCCCAGAGATACGCCAGCACAAAGACAAAAAAGAATATGGCCAGAAATCGCGAAAGGAATGCACCGCCCAGAAATAGGCCGATCAGCCAGCCTCTGGACCTCCCAACTGTTTCGCAGAATGTCATGATCAGCATCAAAACGCAGAAGATATGCGCAATGCTGCTGACGCCATCGGCGGATCGAAGAACCATCCAGTACCCGGTACCCCAGAAAAACGCCATCAGCAGCCAGACGATATTCTCATTGCTTACTGACAACCTCCTCAACGTTCTGGCCATGAAAAGGACACTCAAAGCGAACACAACAAGGCCGAGGACCAGGAAGAAGAACTTCTCCCCGAACACCGCAACAAGTGGCAGATACACAAGTGTAGGGAATAGTCCGTAGACTACATACAGCTTGTCTTTGAAGACGCAGCCGTCCGGTATGGGGTCGGGGATATCAAGGCGTCCATTGATCCAGGACCGGGCCTGCACGTTGTAGTGGTTATATGTAAAGAAGGTGTCAACACGTGATTGATCGAGCGGGTTGGGTAGCTTAGAGAAGAAGAACAAGCAAAGAGCGGCACACGCAACAATGGAACAACTGCGAAGCAGGATGTGCAGATGGCTTCGATTCGTGTAGTACTCGGTGAGGCCCCGACCGAGCGCGGCTACACTCTTGGGGAGGAGAGTAACACACCGCTTGATTGCAGCTCGATGCGTGCGGAACGTAAGTGCCAGCGCGATAGTCGCGAAGCCGGCATACGCCGCGAGAATTGCATAGGTGTTCATTGCCATGACCCCTATTCTACAACCCGGAACCACAGCAGTCCCCACGCCGTGACAATGCCATTCTTCAGTTTTTGCAGCGAGCGGACGCTCAGCAGGCTGCGCAGAACATACGACGGTCTGAAATAAAACTCACGGTAGGCGGTGCGTATCCAGTCTTCAGCATCAGGCACAAAGTATGGAAGCCTGTCCTTTCGTTTGCCGAGCGTAAAATCCCTCCAGTAATTCGCGTCAACTAGCTTCTGCTCCTCCGCCAACGCATACAGGTGGGTAAACGGATAGGGCGTTGCAATGGTAAACATGACGTACGCGGGGTTGATCTTCTTCGCAAAATCGATAGTGTCACGCATGGTCTTTGCGTTCTCTCGCGCATAGCCAACAATGAAGTACGCGAAGGTTTCGATGCCGATTTTTCTGCAATCGCCGAAGACCGCCTCAACTTGCTTGAGCGTAATCCTCTTATTCATCAACTTGAGGATGTTTTCGTTCCCCGATTCAACGCCGAAGCGAATTCTGAAACACCCGCTCTTTGCCATGAGGGTCAGAAGCTCGGTGTCAACCCTATCGATACGCGACGGCGACTCCCAACGAACCTTGAGCTTCCGCCTGATAATCTCGTGGCAGATCTTGACAATGTGCTCACGATTCATTGTCAGCGTGTCGTCGTAGAACATGATCTCCCGCATGCCATACTTCTTGACCAACATCTCCATCTCGTCCACAACCCTCATCGGCTCGATCATCCGATAGTGGTCGTCGGTTGGTTGGTGATAGCAGAATCCGCACTTGAACGGGCACCCACGCGCCGAGATAAGTGTGGCAACTTTGCTGGAGCTTATAAGCGAGGTGTAACGATTGAGCGGGAGAAGATGATAGGCGGGAGACGGGAGCACACTCAGGTCCATTTGTATGTAGGGACCGTTGTTCACGACCCGACCACCGTCTTTGTAGACCAGCCCCGGGATTTCGGCGAATGGGGCGCCCTTTTCAAGAGACGTCGCGAGCCCGGCAAGGGGGATTTCCCCGTCGCCGATGATCGCAAAGTCAACATAGTCGAAGCTGAGAGATTCTGCGGGATACGCAGAGAGATGCGCACCCCCGAGAACGACGGTGGCGCCTGTCTCTTTGGCAATCCTGGCGGCTTCCAGTGATCCCTCGAATGTCGATGTCATGGCTGTGACACCGACAAGGTCCGGCTTGAATGATTCGAGACGCTGACGATACGCGTCTCGCGAGAGGCCCTCTGCCGGTGCGTCAATGAGATCCACGACGTGACCCTGTTGCAGCAGGTAGGCAGCCAGATACGCGATGCCCAAAGGCGGCAATACGCCACGCACCCTGTTCAAACTGGCAGGCAGGCGCGTGTTGACATTGCCGTTGTCGTGGTACCGGACGAGGGCAATCTTCATAGCGTTCTCCCACTGTCGCTTGTCATGATCGTATCCTTTGCAGCACAATGCGGGTTCAGGAGTGTCTGCACTGGCTCACGCCAACTCGTCTACGTCTGCGGCAGGTCCTCAGGGGTCACCGTTCCCCACTCCCGAATCTTTTTCGAAAGATGATCCCGAGCATCTTAAGCGCTGTCTTGGCCACACCGAACATGTTGCCCGAGAACTTCGACTCGCCTGCAACGCGGCCCGAATAGGTCACAGGGATCTCGATAAGTCTCATATTATGTTGCATAACCTCGATGATCATCTCGGGCGAGAATTCCGGGCCTACGCCATGCAGTGAGTCGCGAATCTCCATGTACGCTGATTTCCAGATGCCTCGGTACGTGCACCCGACATCAGTCAAACGCGGGGCTTTGGTGCGGAGCCACAGCAGTTCGATGAGCTTGGCGACAACGATGTTGCCCATGCGCAGCAGCGGGTTCATGTTTGCCGCCTGCTCGATCATCTGCTTTGTCGTTCGGGTCCCAATCACCATGTCTGCGTCCTTGAGATACTCCAGGATCTTGCCCAAGTCGCGGGCGAAGAATGATCCATCGGCTTCTGTCAATATGATGATGTCACCGCGCGCGGCATCCATGCCTGCTTTGAGCGCATCCCCGTATCCTCTGAAATTGCCCGTAATAACCCGAGCTCCCGCCCGTGTCGCAACCGCTGCAGTATTGTCTTTTGAGTTGCCGTTCGCCACGATTACCTCAGAAACGTGCTCCCGGTAGTTCTCAAGCACCAGCTCGATCGAGCCTTCTTCGTTGTAGGCAGGAACCACGACACTTACGGTTTTCTGAGCGAAGTCGGTGTCGCGCATCAAGTAGTTCGCTGCATTGTAGTCGTCGATGCTGTTGACATTGACATATCCGCCTTCAAGAACGAATGGATGCACGGAACGCTGTTGCCTCGCCAAAACGTTGATGGCGTCGATGAACTCGACTCGCTTGCTGCGAGGAGAAACCGGCGTTTTGTCTATCGCATCAAAGATGCCTGGCTTGAAGAGAAATGTTCCGCAACCCAGAAAGTTGTTTGGCAGGTGAATTGGCTTCTCAACCAGCGAGGTGATGCGCTCATTGTCGATAGTAACGGAGTAGTTCTTCCTGATCAGGAGAGGATTGCGCACCCGCTTGATGCCGCAGACGGCAGAGAAGTCTGTGTCAAGAAATTTCAGGAGGTCAGAGTGGTTCGAACGACTGTACACCTCATCGGCAAGTATCATGCAGAACTCGCCGGTGATCTGGCCTCTCAGTTCCGCGATGCCGCGTGCCAGTCCTGTTGCCACGTTTTTGACTTGGAGATACTGAATGCTGACGTCAAGGCTCGAACCGTCCTTGAAATACTCAACGATCTGTTCCTTCAAGTATCCTACCAGAATGTGTATCTCTCGGATGCCGAGCTGATCCCGCATGATGCGGATGTTGCGCTCAAGCACCGGCATGTCGCCAATGGTGATCATGGCCTTGTGTGTGGAATCGGTCTTGGGTCGCAGGCGCATGCCCTGGCCCGCAGCCGGAATCACGCCTGTTAGTCGGGGTCTCATTGCATTCTCCTACATCAATCGCAGGGCTCTGTGCGCGAACCGGCGAAGCGGCGCCACGTACCGTTTCTTCTCGCTTTGAAAAGCATTGACAATGCCAGATTTATGGCGATGAAGGCGATCATCAGAGCGACGAATGCAGCGGGGCTGCGCAGGCACGTCGTGATCGGGTCGCCCCACGTTCTACGCGCTGTGGAGATACCACCATCGCGGTCTGCCGACGGCTCATCGGGCCCCGAAATGACCATGCAGTCGGACGGAGCATTCTTGACTTCTTCAAGTTTGAGGTCGTCAAACCAGGCTGTACCGCTGCAACTGTGAGACACCATGCCGAGTCGTGCGCAGATCTGAATGGTAGAGATCGACTGGCCGGTTCTGAAATAGCACTCGATGTACTTCCATCCGGAGTTTCCCACTACATTGCCGAACGATTCGCCATGACGATTGAGAATGCACAGGTTCGCCCCGAAGCATCCATCGGAGACGCCTCGCACGCAGGCCCAACCAGAGAACCTGTACGAGGAGTTGGGCTCGACGTTCACATCGGTGAAGAAGCGGGAGACATCGCCGTCGGGAGGGGGATTGGTTATCTTGAGTGCGCTCGATCCAGAATGAACTTTGTCGTTGACAATAGCATACGTACCAGTCGACAGACTGTTCTCGAAACGCCACTCCAGGGATGCCGCGTTGTCGAAGTCTTCGAAGAGCAGAACCTGGTCTGCACTGCTCTCTGCGAAGACTCCCCTGGGCATTGTGAAAAGAACCAGAGCCAAAAGCGCGTGACGCAGGGGTTACCCCATTCCAGATTCATGGGTCTCTTTCGGAGTGAACAGTACTCCGTATTGTAACAACATGCAGACTCGCATTCAACAGAATAAGTGCGCGACGCAGGACAGTCGCCACGGCGTAGCTCGATGATCTCGTTCGGCTCATAGGGACGGTGGTAACTTAATAAGCTACAACGTATTTTCACCCCATGCCCCGAAAAGCACGAATTACGATCGCCGGCGCTGTCCACCATGTCATGTCGCGCGGGAGGGGCAGGACATCGAGCACATTGCGGAGCAGGTCGCGGCGGCACTGGGGCTTGCTGCTGCGGATCTACGAAGCAAGGGCAGGCATTCTCCGAGCTCGGTTGCCCGGAAGATATGCGCCCACCATGCGCATCGATTGCATGGCATTCCTGCGCGGCAGATCGCCGACTACCTTGGAGTCAGCTCCTCGGCAGTATCCCAAATGCTGGGGTCGAGCGAGGCCCTGGCGAGGGACGCGGAGTTATCTTATTAACTTACCACCGTCCGTGCGTCACGAAGCTTTACAATTGAGATGAGGGAGACAGTCCCCTCGGTATCGGCCTGCACGGGTTGATGCCAAACCGCCTTGAGCTGCTGTGTTCGC
>Ga0315284_10015782_pt1 | contig 10732 bp, 10 predicted proteins | sample YL17G09_16_MG_FD_203696 | JGI IMG/M metagenome (GOLD analysis project Ga0315284, IMG submission 203696) | Sediment microbial communities from Yellowstone Lake, YNP, Wyoming, USA - YL17G09_16 | ecosystem: Environmental > Aquatic > Freshwater > Lake > Sediment | place: USA: Wyoming | collected...
GCAAGAAACCGGGCGGATTCCTCGCCGGGCGCCCGCATCGCTCCGTCCTCAAAGAACGCCCTTGGCGCCTGCGCCAGGGGTGTTTTTGCACCCCCCGTTTGACTCTTCCCCCCTATGAGTAGTCTTTGACCTGCGTACATGCTACGGGCGGGGGCGACTGCCGGTGCCGCATGGCGCCCCCTGCAGCCGAATGGGGGATTCCCTGAGGCAAAAAGAAGGTTCGATCCCGATTGCCTCGGTCGTCTTTAGCTGTATTATTTATGAATCAGTAAGGGATTGTGAAACAAAAAGGGGGTTGCCCCACTAGAAACGGGGGAGAACCATGATTATTACCGTTAAGAGGGTTGCACTCTATGTCGCCATCCTGTTGGTGCCGTGGGTGCTGGGCGCGTCGGCCGACGGCTCCGTGATCAACTTCGGGATGACGATCGAGTTCAGCGGCGGGACGCCGCCGGTTGGTGCCGCGCCGTGGCTCACGACGACGATGGACGACGGCGGCACGCCGGGGTCGGTCATCCTCACCCTTGAGGCGACGAACCTGACGGGCACCGAGTTCGTCTCGGGGTGGTATCTGAACCTCGACCCGTCCCTCGATCCGACGAGCCTCGTCTTCTCGTCGCCGACCAAGACCGGGACGTTTGACGACCCGTCAATCAGCCTGGGCACGGACGCCTACAAGCCCGATGGCGATGGGAAGTACGACATCCTGTTCGGGTTTGCGACCAGCGGGTCGGGCGGCGGCAGCCATCGGTTCGGCGTCGGCGACTCCGTCCAGTACACGGTCACGGGGATCGGCACGCTCGTGGCCGGCTCGTTCAACTTCCTGAGTTCGCCCGATGGGGGCCACGGCCCGTTTTTCACTGCGGCCCACGTCCAGTCCATCGGCGGGGGCGAAGACAGCGGTTGGGTCGCGGCGACTGAGGCGATCATGCCCGAGCCGGCGACCCTGAGCCTCATGGTGCTGGGTCTTGCCGGGTGGTTGGCCGCAGTCGGCCGGAAAGCGAGGCAAGCGCGGTAACCCAGGCAAGACAACGGACGCCCTGGTGATTGTGCAGCGGCGAGTAGAACACGGGCCGCAGGGGCTCCGTTGCGGGCTTCGGGGGCTCAATAAGGGACTCCCTTAGGGGAAAACCAGCGAGGAAATCATTTGCGGAATCGCCTTCTATGACGTATAAATGGTCGTAGAATATATTCTGGCCGCGCTGAAAACCGGGGGGTTGGCGGCGCGGCCGGAAAGCGACATTCCATGGAGGACCGGGGGAGCATGCTCTCTCGGTCCTTTTCTATTTATGGACCTGGCTGCGGGAGCCAGGGGGCAACGGCGCGGGGCAAGGGGCTACCGGCCGGGGGATGTGGGGATAGATGTTCCTGGAGGAGGGGCAAGCATGGGTACCAGCAGGGGGACGAAGTGCGCCATAGGCGCGGTCCTGGTTTTGCTGGCATCGGCCGCCGGCGTCCACGGCAGTATCATCATCTTTACGGCGAATTACGAGTTCAGTGGCACGGGAGTGTCTCCGGAGGGGACCGCACCGTGGCTCACGGTGACGATTGACGACGGGGTCAATGACACGGACGGCATCGTCACGCTGACCTTCCAGGCCACCAATCTGACCGGGAGCGAGTACGTCGACAAACTGTACCTGAACCTGGATCCTATTCTCGATCCCACGAAACTGCAGTTCACGTCGCCGGTCCAAACAGGGACGTTTGAGTTGCCTGGCATCAGCAAGGACGTGAACGCATACAAGGCTGACGGGGACGGCGAGTTTGACATCGAGTTCTCGTTTGCCACGGTCGAGGACGATCGGTTCGGGGCCGATGAAGCCGTCAAGTACACGGTAAGCGGGATCGCAGGGCTGACCGCCGACTCGTTCGATTTCCCGAGTAATCCGAAAAAGAGCGGCGACCCATCGTTCCCGTTCGCCGCGCATGTCAACAGTATCGGCCCCGGCGCGAAGAGCGGGTGGGTCTCGACGCCCGAGCCGGCGACGATGGCCCTCATGGCCGCGGGGTTCGGCCTGATCGCCGTCCGCCGCCGCCGCTGACGCCGAACGTGTTCCTCGCGCGGCGGGCCGGCGCTCACCAGCGGCGCCGGTGCGCGGCACCGTACCGGACGGCCTCGTCGAGAAACGCCTCGATGTTCTCGATGGGCGTCCCGGCGACGATGCCGTTTCCGGCGGCGAGCATCATCCCGCCCTCCGGCCGGTCGAAGGTGTCCACCAGGTGCCGCACCTCCTTGCGCACGCCCGCCGGGTCGCACTCCTGAAGGACGTGCTGCACATCGAAGCCCGCCAGGAACGTCAGGCGGTCGCCGCACTGCCCGCATAGGCTTGCCCCCCTCCCCCGGGGGCCATGACGAGCGGGATGCGCGGCGGGCAAGTTTACCCGCCTATGGAGGGCCCGCCGGCGAAACGGCGCGCGGTCCCTCGCTTTTGCGCTGGACGCCGCCGCGGGGTGCGAGTACGTTGCCCCAGGCGGGGCGCCGGCTGGCGAGCCGCCGGCGAACACGCGTTGACATGTGTCTTTGGCAAGGCCGTACCGACCGGGCTGAAAAGATGGCAGAGCAAACAACCCCGTCCGCCGTGGCGCGCCGCAACTACCTTCTCGGCACCCTCGAAGGCATCATCGGCAACGTCTCGTGGGACTTCCTCCACCCGGAACTGATCCTGGCGGGCCTCGTGATAACCATGACGGGGTCCTGGTGGCTCGTCGCCCTGTTGGCCATCATCAACAAGGGCGGGTCGCTCCTGCCGCAACTCTACGTCGGCAGCACCCTGGAGCACAAGGAACGCAAGCGGCCGTTCTTCGTCGCCCTGCTCGTGGTGCGTGTGGCGGCGGTCACCGTCATGTTCCTGGCGATCCCGGCGATGGCCGGCGGGGTGTGGCTCGCCTTCGGGGCCTTCTTTGCGGCGTACTTGGTCTGGTGCGTGTGCTGCGGGGCGGCAGACGTCATCTTCCTCGACATGGTGGGCCGCCTGATTCCCCTGCGGCGCGTCGGCACGTTCTTCGGCACCCGCGAACTGGCGGGCGGCGTCCTGGCGCTCGTGGCCGGGTGGCTCATCATCCAGCCGATCCTGGACTCGAACCAAAACATCCTGGCCCACGTTGACCGCCCGGCGGCCGTCGTGGCATCCGAGGGCGCGGCGCCGACCGCCGCCTCCGAGAGCCAACCCCTGGGCCGCATCGCCGACCCTGCGGACCGCGCCGCCATCGGCCGCAACTACCTTGTGCTGATGGTCATCGGCGGCGTCCTGTCGGGGCTGGCGATGGGGCTGCTCGCCCTGTGCCGCGAGGTGGCGGGCCCACATGCCGCGCACCGCGCCACCCTCGTCGAATCGCTGAAGCGAGGCTACCGGTGGGTCTGCGAGGACTCCAACTACCGGGCGTACTTGTGGCTCCGGATCGCGTTTCGGGTCACGTACCTGGCCCTGGCGTTCTTCGTTCCGTTCGGGGTCGAGCGGTTGAAATACACGGCCGATCCGCGTGGCATCGCCGTCGTCGCCGGCGTCATGCTTGCCAGCATCAAAGCGAGCCGCGCCGTCTCCAGCCTCATCTGGGCGAGAGTGGTGGACCGGGCGGGCGACCGGACGTGCCTGGTGGCGACGGGCATCTTCTTCACGCTCGGGCCGCTGCTGATGCTGGCGGCGCCGTTTCTGCCGGGGGCGTTCAGCCTGCCCGTGCCGCTGACCAAGGTGGTGCTCGACCTGCCGCTGTGCGTGTATCTGCTGGCGCTCATGGCGGAGGGGACTGCGATCCAGGGGAGCATCATCGGCGGGAACCGGTTCATGATCGGCAAGGCCCCGCCCGAGCACCGCATCTCCTACGTCGGGTTCCTGAACACCGTGACGAGCCCCCTGACGCTTCTGCCGGCCCTGGCGGCCCTGGTGGCCCAGACGCTGGGCCTGACGGCCCTGTTCGTCGGGATCGCGGCCGGGGGCGTGCTGTTCTGGTACTGGGCGCTTCGCCTGTCGCCCGACCGGCCGACCGACCCGGAGCCCGGGCCCCCGGTGGCCGCGGCCGGCTGATCCCGCGCCGCCGTATTGCTGCGCGGCTCACTCCTTGGCCTGGAGGGCGTCCCAAAATTCCAGGACCAGAGCGGAGTACGTGTAGGACGGGCCGCCGCCCATTGCGATCGCCACGCCGCACACCTCCATGATTTCCTCGCGGGTGGCGCCGGCCTTGAGGCAGGCCTCGAGGTGGGCCGCGATGCAAAAGTCGCACCGGATGGCGATGCCGATCCCCAGCGTGATGAATTCCTTCATCTTGTGCGAGAGGACGCCGTCCTTCTCCGCCGCCTGGAACGTCCCGGAGAAGCCCGCCATCGTGTCGGGCATGCCTGCGCGCATCTCGGCGCCGCGCTTCTTGAGCATCGCAAGGATTGTTTTCGGATCGCTGGCCACAACAGGCTCCTTCCGTGTTTCTGTTAACCCCTGGCTGCGTTTATGAACAGCCAAGTATAGCGCTCTTGCGGGCCGCGTCAAGGCTGCCGAAAGGGCCTTTGCAGGCCGCAGCAGTGGCCTCTCCTATTATGTTGACATCCTCCGGGTGAACCGGTATACGGTCGCTGAAATGCCGGAAGCGGTTTCCGGTGCGCTGCGGACCACAGATCCTGACTGAGCGGGCGCTTTGGCCCCAAGGGAGATGAACATGGCTAACGAGGCACCCATGGTTGTGGTGGCAAGCCGCGTGAAAGCGCTGGTCAAGGAGCAGGGCCTTCGCGCCGACGGGAAACTTGCCGATGCGGTCAACGCCAAGGTCCTCTGCCTGATGAAGGCGGCGGCCGGCCGGGCCAAGGCCAACAAGCGCGGCACCGTCCGCCCGCAGGACCTGTAGGCCGCACGAGGCGCGTTCGATTGACCGATGGAACATGCCGGTAAGGCAGTGCGCGGTGTCCGTCTCTGCGGACGCCGCGATTCTGTTCCTCCGTTCCTCCGTTCCTCCGTTCCTTTCCTCAGCCTTCGCATCCGGTCGTGGCAGACCCGGTTATTCGGACAGGCTCTTCGTTTGCCACGCGGCCCGGTCTTCGTATAATGGGTTGCAGGGAGCAGACCATGGGCGGCGAAGAACGAAAGACGGTGGTGGCGGACCTTCGGCTGAGCGTCTTCCTGAGGCCCCTCCACCCGGAGTTCTTCGAGATCCGGGCCCGCAATGACTTCCACCAGGCCGCTTTCGACGCCGAGGTCTGGCTGCTCGACCCCGGCCACGTGATTACCTTCGTCTGCGGCGAGAAGGCCATCACCGAGGCGGTCGCCCCAAGGGACCTCGAACTTCCGAAACGGGCGCTGGTGCGGCAGGTGGACCTGGCCGCCGGCGCGGGCGAAGAGCGATTGGAGATGCGCGGACCGATCGCCTACACGGTGGCCTACCAGGTGGACGCCGAGCAGCCCGAGACCTATCGCCTGGAAGCCGAGGAACTGCTGGCGGGCGCGCGGCAAGGGCATCTTTTTTCGGAGCGTCCGGGGGACCTTGCGCAGCGGGTGTTTGCGTACGCCGTGCCGGAACTCAGGGCCAGGAGTTTCCTCGTTCACACCTGGCACGGGTTCCCGGCCGAGAACACGATCCTCAAGACCCAGACCCTGATTGAGCGGGCGGAATCATGAAGCGAAGACTCGCCTGGGCGCGCACCTGCTTTGCGGCAGCGTTGCCGCCGCGACGATAAAGGAGCCTGCGGATGACGCGCCAGGAGGTGCTGGAGACGCTTTGCCGGGTAGGCATCATCCCCGTGGTCCGGGCCAAGACCGCCGAGGTGCTGGCGGACCTGGCACGGGCCCTCATGGCGGGCGGCGTGCCGATCGCCGAGATCACGATGACCGTGCCGGGGGCGATCGACGGAATCGCACGCCTCAAGGCTGAGTTCGGGCCGGCGATCCTCCTGGGCGTCGGCAGCGTGACCATGGCCGAGCAGGTCGAGGACGCCGCCGGCGCAGGCGCCGAGTTCATCGTCAGTCCCGTCACCGTGCCCGAGGTCGTGGAGGCGGCCAATCGCCTCGAAAAGGTCGTCATCCCCGGGGCGCTGACGCCGACCGAGATCTTCGCCGCCTGGGAGATGGGCGCTGACCTCGTCAAGGTGTTTCCGGCGAGCGTCGGCGGCCCGGAGTACTTCAAGGCGGTCCTTGCGCCGATGCCGTTCCTGAAACTCACCCCCACCGGCGGCGTGGACTTAAAGACCGCCGGCCCGTTTATCAAGGCCGGGGCCGTCGCGCTCGGCGCGGGTTCCGCCCTGATCGAGAAACAGGCCGTCGCGGCCGCCGACTGGCCGCGCATCACCGGCCTTGCGAAACGCTTCCGCGAAGAGGTCGAGAAGGCCAGAGCCTAGTAGGGTTCGGCGTCGGTGGCGCCAGCCTGCGCGCGTGGCGACATCAGCAACAGGAAGCGCCCCGAGACCAGAGGCACAAACGCCCCACGGCTTCGCCCGTGGGGACATCAGCAACAGGAAGCGCCCTGAGACCGGAGGCACAAACGCCCCACGGCTGCGCCCGTGGGGGCATCAGCAACAGGAAGCGCCCCGAGACCAGAGGCACAAACGCCCCACGGCTGCGCCCGTGGGGGCATCAGTGACAGCCGCGGCCGGCGCTTGACGGCGCGCTTACGGGCACCAGGGGATGTGCAAGGCCCAGCGCCGGCAGGGCGGCGAGAAGATCACGCGGGCCTTGATGAACTTCCGCCGGACGCGCCGGGCTTGGCGCCGAAACGTTGCCAGGTAGGCCCCGGCCGGCGCGGATTCGCCTGCGGCCCGGCCTGCGGCCAGGCCCGTCTCGAAGGCGAACGAAAGGCCCTCGCCGCTCGATGGGCTGACAAGGCCCGCCGCCTCGCCCACCAGGAGCACCCGCCCCCCGCCGCCGAAGAGTTGCCGTTTGGCATGTGGCCGGCCAAGGTGCCGCGCGCACCGCTCGATGACCCGGCCCTCCAGGCCGAACTCGCGCCGCATGGCCTCGAGCACCTTCTCGAACCGCGCCTTGGCCGTGCGCCCGTCTCCGAATGCCGCCCCCACCAGCACCGACCCCGCCTTCGGAATGGCCCAGGCGTAGAAGTCCGTCAGGTGCCGCGCGAAGAGGACCTCGTGGTCGTCGGGCGGCCGGGCCGACTCGAGCCGCGCCTGAATGGCCAGCATCGTCGGCGGCCCGGGCCGGTCCGGGAACGCGACGCGCCGCGTCGCCGAAAGCGCCCCGTCGGCGCCGATCGCCAGGGCCGCATGGACGGTCTCGGCGCGGCCGCCGGCCGAGGTCAGGCGGACCTCGACGCCCGTGGCCGTCCGGACGAGCCCGTCGAGGCGGGTGTGCGGCCGGAACTCGGCCCGCTCGCTCGCAAGATTCAGCAGCCACGAGTCGAACTCCGCGCGGTCCACGTTCCGGTAGTCGCGGGCGTAGCGCTGAGCGAGGTTCGTGTCGAGGTCGCGGACGCGGACGGCCTTGGGCTCGGGCCGGACGCGGACCTTCTCGGGCAGGTCGAGGCCGAGGCGGCGGAGGGCGCGCTGGGCGTCCGGCGCAAGGAGCCCGCCGCAGCACCGGCCCGCCGTCGGGGCCTGCCCCGGCGAAGCGGGGTCGCCGCGGTCGATGAGGATCGCCCGGGCGCCTGTGGGCAGGCTGATGGCCGCCGCGCACCCCGCCGCGCCCGCCCCGACGATCAGGATGTCGTATTGCCCGCCTGTCACGTCTGCCTCCGCCGTCCGAAAACAAGGACATTTCACCGCAGAGCACGCAGAGACCGCAGAGGGCAAGAGGACGAAGGTTGGAGGCCTTGAGTTGGGGCCGGCAGAAGAAAACGGTGATCCATTCCGGCACTACCTCCTGCCTTTGCTCTCCAGCCTCAAGTCTATCCTTCTCTGCGTTCTCAGCGATCTCTGCGGTGAAAGACACACCCTCCCGTCGCCAGGAACACGGCGATTATGCCGCGCGGGGCGGCGGCCGTCCAGGGCCTCTCTTGCCGCGCACAACAAATACACACCAATCGATGTTACGCCCTTGTTACCAACACCGGCCCCCTTTCGTGCGATAGTACTATCAGGCGGGAGGGATTTCCGCCCAACCGAAGGAGGCAGGCCATGAGGTCCACGCGAATCGCCGTGCGGGTCCTGGCGGCTCTGGCGGCCATGCTGGCTGCGGGCGCGGCACAGGGGCAGGTCATCGAACACCACTATTACTTCAGCGGCCGCCCGTGGGCCGCCAACATCATCGTGCCCCAGGCGCGGGCCTTTGCCGTTCACGCCGCCTCGGCCGCGCCCCAGCCCGCCACCAGGCCGAACATCGAGATCACCGCCGTCACCGTCGGTGTCGTCATCCTCGAGCAGGCCGCGACCACCACCATGGACATCAGCCTGAGGAACCTGACCGGCAGCCGCCAGGAGGCCGAACTCGTCGTGCCCGTGCCCGACGGCGCCGTCGTCCGGTCGTTCACCTTCCAGGGCGCCGCGGCCGAGCCCAAGGCCGAACTCCTGCCCAAGGCCGAGGCCCAGGCCACCTATAGCGCTATCGTCGCCAAGGTCCGCGACCCGGCGCTCCTTGAGTTCATCGGCTGCAACCTGGTCCGGTCGGCGGTCTTTCCGGTCGACCCGAACGGCACGCAGAAGGTGCGCCTGACGTACGAGCATCTCCTTGCGGCCGACGGCAACCGCGTCGATTACGAACTGCCGCGGAGCGAATGCATCGATTACCGCGTCCCGTGGACCGTCTCGGTCCGCATCAAGTCGAAGCGTCCGATCTCGACGGTCTACTCGCCGAGCCACCCGCTCGAGATGCGCCGCGCGGCCGACGGCGTGGTTTCGGCCCGCATCGCCGCCGGTGCGACAACCGAGCCCGGGCCGTTCCGCCTGTCGTACCTCCTTGAAAAGGACGGCCTCACGGCGTCGCTCCTGGCCTATCCCGACCCGAAAACAGGCGGCGGGTACTTCCTCCTGCTGGCCGGCGTGCCCGCGAGCCTGAAGGACTCCGGCGCCGCCGGCGCCATCAAACGCGAGGTCACGCTGGTGCTCGACCGCTCGGGCAGCATGGGCGGCGAAAAGATCGAGCAGGTCCGCGAGGCCGCCCTCCAGGTCATCGAGGGCCTCGATGAGGGCGAGGCGTTCAACCTCATCGCCTACAACGAGGCGGTCGACGTGTTCTCGCCGCGGCCGGTCCTGGCCGACAAGGATGCCGTCGCCGCCGCGCGGCGGTTCCTGGCCGACTTAAAGCCGCGCGGCGGGACGAACATCCACGATGCTTTAGTCGAAGCCCTCCGCACGAAGCCGCTCGACGGAATGCTGCCGATCGTCCTCTTCCTGACGGATGGCCTGCCGACGATCGGCGAGACCCGCGAGGCGGCCATCCGCGACGTCGCCCTCAAGGCGAACCCCCACAACCGGCGGATCTTCACCTTCGGCGTGGGGGTGGACGTCAATACGCCGCTGCTCGATAAGATCGCCGCCGAAACCCGCGCCAGCGCCACCTTCGTCCTCCCGAAAGAGGATGTCGAGGTCAAGGTCGCCCAGGTCTTCAAGCGCCTGGCCGGGCCGGTGCTGGCCGACCCGCAACTCGGTTACACGCGGTCGCGCGTCCTGGACGTGCTGCCGGCGCGGATGCCGGACCTGTTTGAAGACGACCAACTGGTCGTGCTCGGACGCTATGTCGGCGAGGGGCCCATCCAGTTCCATCTGGAAGGCAACTACCTCGGCCGAAAGCGGACGTTCACGTTCGAGTTTACGTTCGATGGCGCGACCACCCGCAACGCCTTCGTGCCGCGCCTCTGGGCCAGCCGAAAGATCGCCGTCCTCGTGGATGCCGTGCGGCAGATGGGCGCGGGAAGCGGGTCGGGCCAGGTCGCGTCGGCGGTCGTCTCGAGCGGCGACCCGCGCCTGAAGGAACTCACCGACGAGATCGTCCGCCTCTCGACCGAGTTCGGCATCCTCTCGGAGTACACGGCGTTCCTCGCCCGCGAAGGCACCGACCTGGCGCAGCGCGACCAGGTCCTCGCGGAGGCCGCCCGCAACTTCCAGGACCGCGCTATCGCCACCCGCAGCGGCCTCGGCTCCGTCAACCAGGAATCCAACCTCATGGTCCAGCGCGGACAATCCCAACTCAACGGCCGGAGCGCCTACTTCGACCAGAACATGAACCGCGTCGAGGTCGCAAGCGTCCAACAGGTCAACGACCGGGCGTTCTATCGGCGCGGCAACCGGTGGATTGACAGCCGCGTCATCGAAAACGAAAGCAACGCCAAGCCGGACCGCGTGGTCGAGTTCGGATCCGACGAGTTCCGCGAACTGGCCGAGAAACTCGCCCGCGAGAACCGCAGCGGCGCGATCTCGCTCCGCGGCGATATCCTGATGCGCGTCGACGGCCAACTCATCCTCATCAAGGGGCCCGGCAACTAGGCCGACGCGCCATGCACGTTTAGCCGTCGCCGCTGCGGCGACGGTGCTTCGGCACGCGGCCCGCACGGGCCGCCCAACACAAGGAGCACACCCATGTGGAAGCGTATGCTGACGACGTTGCTGGTTGTACTGACGGCAAGCGCCTGCCTTGCCGCGGCGGCTGCCGCCGGCGACGAGGCGGCCATGGCCCGCCTGCCCGTCAAGGAGGTCACCGTCTTCAAGGACGGCCACGCCTTCGTCCTTCGCGAGGGCAGGGCCGATACCGGCCCCGACGGCCAGGTCACCCTCGACGACCTCCCCACGCCCGTCATCGGCACCTTCTGGGCCTACTCGGCCGACCCGGCCGCGAAACTCGCGGCCGTGGGGTCGGCCCAGCGCATCGTCTCG
>Ga0315284_10015783_pt1 | contig 10732 bp, 10 predicted proteins | sample YL17G09_16_MG_FD_203696 | JGI IMG/M metagenome (GOLD analysis project Ga0315284, IMG submission 203696) | Sediment microbial communities from Yellowstone Lake, YNP, Wyoming, USA - YL17G09_16 | ecosystem: Environmental > Aquatic > Freshwater > Lake > Sediment | place: USA: Wyoming | collected...
TCTTCTTTCAACCGTTAGGATGCTCTCGAAAATGGGTTGCGTAAAAGAACGTCCACATCCACGTCCACGTCCAGGTCTAAGTCCACGTCCACGTGGCGGAAGAGGCTTAAGTTAGCGCTTATGGGCTGAAGCCCGCCGCCACATGATGATTTGAGAGCCTCCTGGTTCTATGGAAGGCCGCGATGACTGACGGCCAGGCGAGGACGATGGAGGAGCCGTCCAGGCGTTCCTTTGGGTTGTGGCCGCCGGCCGCGCCCTGTAATTCGTGGCTTCTTTTTAGGGGCTTTGAATCGCAAGGATCAGCGAGATTCTTCGAGCGCGCGCGCGAACGTGCGCACCCGGGCGGAATCGGTTGCGAGGATGCTGAACTCGGGCGGCCTGAGTTCGCCTCCCATGAAACACCGGCTATTCCGGAATTTCATCAGTCCTTCGACCTCAACCAAAGCGGCAACGTGCAGTTCTTTGGCGCCGCTCTGTCGGGCAATTTTATCGAAATTGCGTTCGTTGATTCCTCCACCGGGCATGATGACGATGCGGTCGCCGGCCTTTCGTACCAGGTCGGAGATCAGGTCCAGACCTTCGAGTACGCTGCTCTCCTGCCCTGAAGTCAAGATGCGGTCGATGCCGATCCCGATCAAAGTCTCCATTGCTTCGTAAGGATCGCGCGCCATGTCGAAGGCGCGGTGAAAAGTGACGCTCAAAGGCCGGGCCAGTTCCGCTAATTCGCGTGTGCGCGCCGCGTCAACGGCGCCGTCGGCCTGGAGGATGCCGATCACGATTCCGTTCGCGCCCGCATTTTTGGCTGCCACAATGTCGAGTTTCATGATGTCGAACTCGGTCGCTGAATAGCAGAAGTCGCCGCCCCGCGGCCGGATCATGACTTGCACCCCTATACGCAGATTCCGCCGTGCCAGCAAGATCGATCCTGCGCTCGGAGTCGTCCCTCCCTCCAACAGATTCGCACACAGCTCCACCCTATCCGCCCCGCCCTCCTGCGCTGCCATGGCCCCGGCTACGGACTCGACACATATTTCCAGGATTTTTTTCACGATCGCTCCTCAACAGAAATTGCTTTTGGCAGTGGCTTTGTGAATCCGACAAAGACCGGTTCCGGCGTCAATTCAACGTCAAAGCGGCTACGCACGGTTTCTTGAATATCGCGCATGAGATCCAGGAGCGCTTCGGCCGTAGCTCCGCCCCGATTGATCAAGGCGAGTGCGTGACGGCTTGATAAGCCGACACAGCCGCGGCTGTATCCCTTCACGAACCCTGCGTGCTCGATCAGCCAGGCTGCGGACAGCTTTACCGTGCCATCAGGCATCGGGTAGCGGGGCATGACCTCGTCCCTCTTGAGCGTGCCGCGATGGCGCGCGGCTTCTTCTGCCTGCAGTGCTGTGGCGGAAGATACGAACGGATTCTTAAAAAACGACCCGACGCTTTTCGAGTTGGGGTCATCGGGTCGGAGGACCATGGATTTGCTTTTTCGGACGTTGAGCACAGCATCGCGAACCTCGATCAGGCCGGGAGGATCCGATCTTTCCGCAAAATGCCGGCTCAGGTCCGGGTAGACTATCCGTGGCGCGCCGCCCGGGCGCAATCCGTAGCTGACGGCCAAAACGACAAAGCCCTTCGGCCTCGTGGTGTTAAAAACGCTCGTTCTATAGGAAAAACCGCATTGCTCGTTGCTCAGTTCCACCACCTTCTGCCTGCCTCGGTCCAGGACACGCACCGCATGGATGACTTCACCCACCTCCTGGCCATATGCGCCCACGTTTTGCACCGGCGTGCCGCCTACGCTCCCCGGAATTCCGCTCAAACACTCGATTCCGGCCAGATCATGCTCCACGCACCAGCGCACGAATTGATCCCATTCCTCGCCGGCCGCAGCCGTGACCATTCCGGAGCGTTTCCTCCGGATGCCGAGCAGGGCGATCCGGATTACGAGACCGTCAAAACCTGCATCGGAGACGACGATATTGCTACCCCCGCCCAGGATAAAGGACGGCAGGCTGCGAGCCCTGGCAAATTCCAGGGCCTCCATGACGTGGGTTTCTGCCCCGGCTTCCGCGAAGAATCGCGCCGGCCCCCCAATCCCCAGTGTAGTGTAAGGCGCCAGGGGCACATGCTCTCGAAAGACGAGGGGAAACTGGGATTGCTTCATTCCAATTTTCCTTTCTCCTTTCGTGCTATTCGTGGCTAGGTTTTTTCATAGGACTGTCTGAATCGCAGGTTGTAAGGTTCGGCACGCGCCGGTCAATCCAAATATCTGCGTGTCAAGTCCTGGTAGGCATCCAGGCGGCGGTCGCGCAGGAACGGCCAGTGGGTGCGGATCGAGTCCACCTTCTGCAGATCACAGGGAATGATCAACGTCTCTTCACGGTCGTGCGGGCTTCTGCCTAGAATCGTTCCTCCGGGATCGCAGGCGAAGCTGGCACCCCAAAATTCGATTCCGTCCTGATAGATTTCTTCGTGTCCTACGCGGTTGATTGCCGCCACATATATCCCGTTCGCGATCGCATGGCTGCGCTGAATGGTCTCCCATGCGGAATGCTGGCTGGCGCCGTATTCGGCCTTCTCGCTCGGATGCCACCCGATGGCGGTGGGGATGAAAACGATGCGGGCGCCGTGGAGGGCAGTCAATCGTGCCGCCTCCGGGTACCATTGATCCCAGCAAATAAGAACTCCAATCCGGCCGTACCGGGTGTCCCAGGCTTGGAATCCCAAATCTCCAGGCGTGAAATAAAACTTTTCGTGGTAGAGCGGATCATCCGGCACATGCATCTTGCGATACTTGCCGAGATAGGTTCCATCGGCATCAATGATGGCCGTGGTGTTGTGATAGACGCCGGGTGCGCGGCGTTCAAATAGAGATGCAATCAGCACTACTTCGAGTTCGCGTGCGAGCGCACCCAGACGATCGGTGGTAGGACCGGGGACCTTCTCCGCGAGACTGAAATTGGCGTGGTCTTCGGTCTGGCAGAAGTACAGGGTTTTGAACAATTCGGGGAGACAGATGATCTGAGCGCCACGCCCGGCCGCCTCACGGATAAATTCAGTGGCATTCCCCAGATTGGTTGCCGGATCACTGCTCATCGACATTTGTACCAAGCCGATTGTCACTATCATCGTTTCGTTGCCTCAATGGCTATGACTTCTCAAGACGTTCGGCGACCCAGACCTTGATGATGGACTGGCGAGGTACTCCCAGGCGCTTCGCCACCTTGTCGAGGCAATGGATCATCCACACCGGAAAATCGACATTGATGCGCTTCTGCTCATGGCCAGGACGCCGGATCTTGGAGATATCGAGATATTTTGAGACATCCTCACCGGCGTCAAATCTCCTCTCCAATTCCTCAGCTTTCATAAATCTTAACCTCCTCCTCACGAGCCCTGCGCACCGAAATAATCCTAACCCTAGATACGAGCCCCTGCAAGCCCCGTCCGGCGGCCGGGGCATACCTTAGGATTTTTCTCTCCGATCTCCGCCTGCCCTGAGGTAGTATCTTCCCCAAACGGATATCATCCTATGCAAAAGAAAACCGCATCCAGCGGCATGCGCTATGGCTTTATCGATCTCTTGCGGGGATTGGCGATCTTGGTGATGGTGGAGACGCATGTGGTCAATGCCTATCTGCCGCCATCCGCGCGCAAGAGCGACTTATTCTTCTGGCTAACCTTCGTGAACGGACTGGTGGCCCCCTCTTTCCTGTTTGCTTCGGGATTTTCGCTTGTGCTCCAGGCGCGTCGGCAATGGGATGATTGGCTGCGCCTCGGCCCCGTTTTCTGGAAGCAGATGCGCCGCCTGGGTTTTATTCTCCTCATAGCCTACTACCTTCATCTCCCTCATTTCGGCTTGAGCATGTTCCTGAAGCCCCAGGATCAGGCATTCTGGAAGGCAGCCTTTCAGGTGGATGTTCTGCAGTGCATCGTCGTATCGCTATTGGTGATCGATCTGCTGATCCTTGTAATGCGCAGGAAGGTGTTGTTTTTCTGGGCTGCGGCCATGATCGGTGTAGCCGCAGCGCTGGCCGCGCCCTGGATTTGGTCACAGGATTTTACGGGCCGCATCCCATTGTCGCTGGCGCTGTTTCTCAATCCGCATGGAGTGTCTCTTTTCCCTATCTTCCCCTGGATCAGCTTTGTTGTGGCAGGTAGTTGCGCGGCGCATCTATTCCTGAATGCGGTGGAGAAACGAACCGACCTTCGCTTCATGGGCATGGCTCTCATGGTTTCGCTGACTGCGATCGTCGCATCCCTGATGGCGCGAGATCTTGCGCTTTTCAGCGCATGGAAGGCTGGATTCTACAAAACGAGTCCGCTGTACGTCGTGATCCGTCTCGGATGCGTTCTGATTCTCTGTGCGGGACTCTACTTCATGGAGAAGCGCCTGGGCTGGGCCCTGAACGCCATCCGCCTTGCGGGCCAGGAGTCGCTGCTCGTGTACTGCGCGCATCTGCTGCTGATCTTCAGCATTCTGCGGCAGCCGCCGGTTTCGGCCATCTATGGACGTGAGGCAGGGTACGGAGTGTGCGCTATTCTGAGCCTGGCGCTGATCCTTCTCATGTTGCTGTCCGCCAGGATCTGGCACGGCTGGAAGCGGAACTATCCGCGCTTCGCGAAATCGGTGCTGATCGCGGTGGTCGCTATCAGCGTCGTTATTTTCCTGCTCCGTTAGCCGCCTGAGTGGCAGCGGCCAGGGGTTCGCTCAGGAATCGTTCAAATTCAGCGGCATTGCGGGTCATGCCGGGAAAAGTGGAGAGTCTGTTTCCCTGAGCATCGAGGATGGCGTACAGCGGCAACGCCACGGTTCCGAATTTTTCCTTCTGGTATTTCTGGTTTTCTTCGTATTCCTTCCCTTCGCCGTCGGTGAAGAGCTGCACCCTGACGTATTTCTGCAGGCTGCTGATCACGGCGGGGAGGGTAAAGATGTTGGCTTCCATCCAACGGCAATTGGTGCATGTGTAGCCGGTGAAATCGATGAACACGAGCTTCTTTTCCTGGCGTGCCTGCACCAGGGCACTGTCGAGATTCGTATTCCAGGTGATCTCCTGCCCGTGCCCGGCGCTCGTGAAGGTGAACGCGCCAGCGGTTCGCGGCGGCAGAAATGCGTCGATTTCGCCCAGGCTCGCTCCCATCAAGCCGGTAAACAGGTAGAATCCGACTGCCAGGAAACTCATGGCAGCGGTCATGCGCATCACCCCCAGATGATCCAGTGCAGTGTCGTGCGGCAGGCGGAATTTGCCCAGAAGGTATACGGCACCCAGCACACAGATGGCCAGCCAGATCGACAGCACCACTTCACGGGTAAACAGATGCCAGCGCCAGACCAGGTCGACGTTGGAGATGAATTTCATCGCGGCCGCCACTTCCAGGAAGCCCATGGTCACTTTCACCGAGTTGAGCCAGGCGCCGCTCTTGGGCATTGCGACCAGCATACGGGGCACAAGAGCGAGCACGAAGAAAGGCGCGGCAAATACGACGGAGAATCCCAGCATGCCCATCGCCGGCCAGAGCCAGTCGCCCTGGGATGTTGCCACCAACACGGTGCCGACAAAGGGAACCGTGCAGGTAAAGCTGGTGAGAGTGAAGGTCAATCCCATCAAAAGCGTCGATGCGTAACCGCTTCCCGAGCCTGCTCTCGATAGTTTAGTGAGGACACTGGATGGGATGCCAATCTGGTAGAGTCCGAACAGATTGAGCGCGAAGCCCATGAACACTGCCGTGATCAGGAGGTTGACCCAGGGATTGGCGGCGAACTGATTGATGCCCGTGGCTCCCAGCAAGGCTGCCAGACCAAGGCCGAGGCCGGTAAAGGTAAAGATGATGCCGAAACAATACACCAATGCCAGGCGCAAACCCGAAGCCCGGCTCGTTTCGGCGCTTTTCGTGAAGTAGGAGACCGTGATCGGAATCATGGGGAAGACGCAGGGCGTAGCCAGAGAGAGGGCCCCCATGGTCATTGCCAGCCACAGGAACGGCAGGAATCCGCTCGACCGTGCCCGCTGGACTTCCGCGGCGGTTCCCGCGGGAGCGGAAGGGACCGCGCCGGCCGGGGCAGCTCCCGATCCACTTGGGTTCGCCGCCGAAGGCAAAGCAGCTCCGGTCTTGCCGGCGGTCGTTTCCGCTGGTGCCGGCGGTCCGGCAGCAATCTTGATTTTGACCGGCACCGGCACACCACGTGGTGGCAGACAGATTTTGTCGTCGCATACCTGGTAGTACGCTTCAATCCTTACGGTATACTCGCCCGGCTTGGCGGAGGCAGACGCCTTGATGGGAATCCAGAACTGGGCTTCCCCGGCAAAAAACTCCGTCTGCATGTTGAAATTCGGATCAAAGGCGGTCTCTGGCGGCGATTGCTTGACCTCGCCCACCATCTGAAATGGCTCACCGGAAAGCAGCTTGAAGCGGGTAGTGATGGGTCCGCCGGGTGGCTGAGTTGCCGAGTACATATGAAAATTGCCCCCGATGGCAGCGTCGAGCTGGATCTCGAATTGTTCTCCGGCGCGAATGGGTGTGGCTGGGGGCTTGGCCGACCAGCGCACTGGATTATCGGCATCCTGAGCCAGGGCGGTTCCGGACAGTATCAGGACACAAAAAATAGCAGCAGTTATTTGTTTCATAAGCCATCAGTATACCATTGCCGGCCGGCCCTTTCAGAGCTGATCTGCAATTTAGACAGTGGGGAAAAACCTGGCCACGAATGGCACGAATAACACGAAAGGTCTCTTCGTTGCGGCCATGGCTACTTGTGTCATTCGTGGCTGCCTTTAGCTTGTTCGGTCTGAATCACGCAGAACTGATAAAGAAATGAGTGCGCTGGGGCCAATCGGATTTATAATAACCGCATGGCCGATACCCAATGGACTAGTCCCCTCGATGAAGCGGCAAAACAGAGCCACCTGCCGCGCAAGGCGGTGTTGGTTCTTGCGCAGCTGGATGCCCGCGCGCTGGGAGTTGCCTGCGGGCTTGTTTTCGGCCTCTGGTTATGGCTGGCGACCATTGTTCTCGTGATTCGGGGCGGACCGGATGTGGGCAGGAATCTCTCTCTCCTGTCCCAATATTTTGTCGGTTTCCGCGTTACCCCGGCTGGTTCTGTGCTGGCTTTGGCCTATGGTTGTGCAGCCGGCTTCCTTGCCGGCTACCTGTTCGCCCGCTTGCGCAACTACGTGGTGCACACATATTTGCTCTATCTCAAACATCGAGCCGAGAGGGCGGCCATGGCCGATATGCTGGACGGCCTGATGTAAAAGGCATAATTCTGGAGGAGTCGCCTGGTGACTACGAAGATAGCCGATAAAGAGGAAGAATTGATTGAGCGTGTAATCGTGCGCTTGAATGCGGTCTTGACCGGAGTCGTTCTTGGTCTGCTCTGCGGTATCGGGCTGTTTCTTGCTACCATGTGGCTGGTCATCAAGGGTGGCCCTCACCCAGGCGTGCATTTGATTCTATTGAGCCAATATTTCCCGGGCTACGCGATTTCTGTGCTCGGGAGTCTGGTGGGTTTCTTTTACGCCTTTTTGATCGGCTTCCTGACCGGCGGTCTCCTCGGCTTCGTCTACAACAAAATCGCCAGATAATCCACGATTTTGGGACAGGCGGGCTCCTCAAGCCACGCGTATGTGGGCAAGATCACGGACCCGGCAGGGCCTCTGCGCCGGCCTTATCCATCCGGATATTCTCAATGATGTCGAGGTAGTTTGAGATGTGGATTTCTTCAGTCCATTTGCGGAGCACAGCCTCCCGTGCTGCGAGCCCCAGGCTTCTGCGTTTTTCGCCGTCCTGTTGCAGGCGTGACATGGCTTCGATCAACTCTGACTGAGAAGAATACAGATATCCTCCGCTGCTTTCTTCCATCACCTCGGCGAGAGTTCCAATTTTCCGTGCGATCGCCGGGGTTTCCTGGGCAAAGCCTTCAAGCAAGACGAGCCCGAATGTTTCGTAGCAAAGCGAGGGCACGATCAGGGCGATGGCGTCTCGGTACAGCGAACTCAGCTCGAGCTGGGATCGTTGACCCAAGAATCTGATCCGTGGATTGCCCGATGACCGGCGGCGCAATGCGCTCTCGAAGCCGCCTGCTCCCGCAATCCACAATTCAGCGCGCCGGTACTCCGCAAAGGCCGGAAACAGAGTCTGGATTCCTTTGGGCTTCTCCAGGCGACCAACCACCAGGAAGTACGGAGGCGCCGCCGGGTCTGCTTCCTTCACGGGAGTGTCCGGGACAAAATGAGGCAGGTGAACAATCCGCGACTGAATCCCGTTTTCCCGGTGTTTGGCACAGGTGAAGCGGCTTGGACAGAGAATGGCATCGAGTTGAGGGATCGTGCGAGGGAGAAGTTTCGTGTAACGCCAGAGCTGGGGCGGGCGGCGGGCGCGAAGCGCGCACATGAAGCAGGTTTTCCGGGTGCACAGGGATCTTTGGTATCGCCATAGCGTGTGGGTCGGGCAGATCAGCCAATGCTCATGGGTCGTGTACAGTTTGACCGCATTGCCGTATGCGAAGATTCCCGGCCCGCCCAGAAGCGAGGGATTGTGATAATGCAGAACATCGAAACGCCCTCGATCCAGAATGTCCCGGATCTTGGATGCATAAAGCGCCGGCCTTCCGGTTTGATGGCAAAGGAGAGATGCCAGGCCTCCGAGTTTGCTGTGCAGCGAGTGGATTTTCGGATTGGCGGTCGATTCTGCTCGTTGAGGTTCTCCGCCGAGGAAATCGTAGGCATCAAGAGCATGAATCACTTCCACGACGTGACCCCGGCGCGCCAGAGCTTCCGCGAGACGCTGGACGAAAACACCGTCGCCGCCAAAATTGTGGGGAGGGTAGAAAGTGGTGAGCATGGAGATGCGCAACGGACGATCCTTCCATTCCGACGTTCGTTTCACGGCTATGCACCCTCGATCTTATCCGGGCCCGAGGTCAATCCTGTCTTTGCCGGGCGGATCTCATGCCAAACCTCCAGCGGACGGATTGCGCCTACGACCCAGGCCGCAACCATGTAAATCGCAAGTCCTCCCCCGATAAGAACCGGGAGGGCGCCCGTTTCGTGCCACTTGAGAAATGCGATCATGGGAATGCAGGCAACCGCCGGTTTCCAGGCATGGGTACCCAAAGCCAGCCTCACGACCCTTTTTGCCACGCGCTCATAGACTAGGATGAAAATGAGGAATTCGCCGATGACCGAAGTGACGGCAGCCCCGATAAAGCTGTAGCCCGGAATCAGCACCAGGTTGAGCCCGGTATTGACCGCCGCGCCACAGAACGAAATCCACAGGAAATCCCGTTGGAACCCGTGCGAAAGCAGCGTGGCGCGATAGACGGCACGGACCGCCATGATGGGTACGATCCAGATCAGGATGGCAAGCGCTCCTGCCCCGGCGGCGAAATCGTGGCCAAAGACCAGTGTGATGAGGGGCCGCGCCAGGATCGTGCCCCCTGCGGCCAGAGGTATGGCAAGCGCCAGTGTGTATTTCAGCGATCGATCCGAAATGAGGCTCAACAACGACGGATTGTCCCTGGACCGGGAGATTACGGGAAAGATGTTGGCATGGTAGAGGCCGAGGAAGGCAATAAAAAAATTGATGAACTTGTAGGCAGCGCTGTATTGTCCGACTTCCGTGGGCGTTTTCATGAAACCCAGGAGCACGACATCGAAATTGTACAGCACCATGCCCAGCGCAAACGAAAGCCCGATGGGAAGGGATTCCCTCCAAATGGCCGACCACACGCGCAAATCGAACACCAGGCGGATGGCACCGAACTTTCGTGAATAGAAGTACAGCAGGAAGATGGATTCCAGGGCTTCGCCCCCGAATTGAAAGATAGGAATCCATGCGAAATGGGTCGGACTGTGGAGAAAAAGCAGCACGCAGCCTGAAAAGGCAAGCTGCCCCAGCACCGAAGCTGTGGCGACGTATTTCATCTGCTCCAGGGCCTGAAACACCCAGGCCAGTGTGATGGCAGAGGAAAGAAACATCAGGCCGTACAGCAGCAGGAGAATCTTGGTTTCCAGGGGCTTGGCGAGCAGCCAGACGGTGGCGGCCAACGCAAGTCCCGCGGCGAGACTTGCGGTAAAGCGCAATGCCAGGATGGCGCCTACATATTCGCCCGTGCGAGACGGCTGGCGCGCGACCTCCTGCATGCCGTAATTGCCCAGTCCCTGGCTGACCAGCAGCGAGAAGTAGGCCGTAAATGCCGCTGCAAAAGCCAGGTCGCCGAAAAGGTCCGTGCCCAGGACGTGCGCGATACGCACGGAAGCCCACAAGAGCAGAACCTTCGAGCAAAGGTCGCCTGCAACCAGAATTGTATAGTTGGCCAGGAACTTGCGCGTGAATTGCCCCATATCATTTTTCTTCGACCGATTCCTCCTGGTAGGACTGGTCGCTGTTGAATCGCCAGATGTCATGGGTGGCGCCGAAAATGTTCTCGACGGCCAGGATCGCGGTCAGCATGGAGTGGTCCTGGTTGTTGTATTTGTGCAGGCCGTTGCGCCCGATCATCTGGAGATTGGCCAGGCTCTTGAGGAAACGAGTGATCATTGCCAGGCGCTCCACGTAGGTCTCGTCGTAGACCGGATAGGCTTTTTTCTGGCGATAGACTGCGCCCGCTTCAATCTTTGCCCCCTGCGTCAGGCCGATCGCCTCCAATTCCCTGGATGCGAATTCGACGAGTCGATCATCCGGCATGCACCAGAGATCGTCATTTTCGTTGACGAAGTATTCGACTCCCAAGCTG
>Ga0315284_10015784_pt1 | contig 10732 bp, 19 predicted proteins | sample YL17G09_16_MG_FD_203696 | JGI IMG/M metagenome (GOLD analysis project Ga0315284, IMG submission 203696) | Sediment microbial communities from Yellowstone Lake, YNP, Wyoming, USA - YL17G09_16 | ecosystem: Environmental > Aquatic > Freshwater > Lake > Sediment | place: USA: Wyoming | collected...
ATCAAGACTTAAGTAATTGGAATGTTTCAGGTGTCACTACTATGCAAGGATTGTTCCAAGGTGCAACATCATTTAATCAACCAATAGGTAATTGGAATGTTAGTAATGTTACCAATATGCAGTATATGTTCCAAGGTGCGACATTATTTAATCAACCAATAGGTAATTGGAATGTTAGTGGTGTTACAACTATGGCTGGTATGTTCTATCTAGCAACCGCATTTAACCAACCATTATCTGGTTGGAATGTAAGTAATGTTACTAATATGAGTTCTATGTTCGGTGAAACATCCTCATTTAACCAAAACATTGGAAGTTGGAATGTTAGTAGTGTTACTAATATGTTTTATATGTTCGGTGAAACATCTGCATTTAACCAACCATTATCAGGTTGGAACGTTAGTAATGTTACTAATATGGAAAGTATGTTTAATATAGCAACCGCATTTAACCAACCTATTGGAAATTGGAATGTCAGTGGTGTTACTATAATGTCAACTATGTTTGGAAGTTCTAATTTTAACCAACCATTATCAGGATGGAATGTTAGTAATGTTACTAGTATGAATAGTATGTTTAGAAATGCGACCGCATTTAATAAAAATTTAAGTCATTGGTGTGTTACTTTGATACCATCATTACCTACTAATTTTTATTTGGGAGCAACATCTTGGACAGGGTTACCAGGAACTGCACCACAATGGGGTACATGCCCACCATAAATAATATTTATAATAAATGAAACAACTGATTAAAAAAATATTAAGAGAAGAAACCGAAGATGACGACCATCTACCGCAAAGTCATTCAATGATTGAAGCAATAAAGTATTCGGTTGGTAATGAGTACGAAGGTATTTTCTTTCAACCATGGGATGATGATGGTTATCAAGATTATGTAATTGAATTTCATATAACAAAAGTTACAATGTGGAGTACCAAAGGGTATGAAGAAAATGACCCATTTTTAAGGTCAATATATAAGCCAAAACCTGATAGTTTATTTGAAGGTTCGGTTTATGTAAAAATAGATAGATTGTTAGTTGGTAATAAACAAAAAGATGAATGGGAAAGAATGTACGGTGAAGACGATATTACTGAAACTGCTTGGGATGATTTTAAAGATTATATTTCTGATACCATTATCAAATGGTTACCTAAAGTAAATGTAGATGTTGATATAAGTTTTTAATTATATTCTTCTCTATATAAATTCAAATGAGTTACTAGTCTTTTATAAACCTTTAATATGTAGTCAGAGTTAAACCAATCAATTAATTCTTCTAATGAATTAAATTGTGAAGGTGCTTTAATATAATCTTCTTTTTCATCCCATGTATCACCTTCCTTATTATAAGCATAATACTCAGTATAAACAGGAGTTCCAGCCTCACCACTCCAATAAGGAGTACACATTGATTCCATTTTTTCATCACCTTTCTTATATGTCCAACGGAGAACGCCTTCCATACTATCCCAATCAAGAGTAAAATAACCTATTTTTTTTAATAAAGTGTCTTTAAATTGGTCATTCTTATATACGTGAAATAATATTTTATAGGAATTTTCAGAAGTTATAATAACAGGACCCATTCTATCAAATAATTGGAATATGTTTAACCCTGTCATTTCTAATAATTTTACTAACCCATATTCTGTAAATAGGTTTCTAAGGGTTTCTGATAGTTTATCAGTATTCTCTTGTAATTTTCTTTTAATCATATAACATAAATATACCGATTTTTTTACTTTAAATATATTTTTAAACTATTTATATATAAATTAAATACCTATGAAAAACTTTTTAAGTTCTATTAGAAGTTTATTCTCAGATGAGAATGGGATAGTTTCAATGAAACGTCTTTGCGGATTAATTTGTACAATAACACTTTGTACCACATTATATGTGAATGCGTTAACTAATGGAAATAATATGCCGTCAACAACACTTATTGATGCTGTCGCTATGTTAGCATTTGGATGTTTAGGTTTATCATCAATTGATAAGATTTTTGGTAAAAAACAAAAGCAAAGTGAAGATGAAACAACTCCACCTGATGCACAAGGTTAAATTATTATTTATACCATTTGGTATTATACCATTTGGTATAAATGGGTAAAATACTGATTTAAAATTTAAATAATGAAAATATTAATAACAAAGGGTCAACTAAAAAAAATATTATCTGAACAATCAGTCATAGGTGCTCCAAATTATGGTGTTATTCCAAATAATAATTTTAGTACAAATGTAAAAACAACCGTTAAAAGTGTAGGACAGGTAGGAAAAACAACAGAAAAAACAAAAGGAAAATTACCATATCAAAATTTTACTAATCAAGATACTGAAGTTTTTAAAAAAATATTAAGTGGTGTCGGTGCACCTATAACACCTGAAACTATGGGTTTTATGTATGCTTGGAGACAAGGTGAAAGTTCTCTTGCAGTTGAGGAAAAATTTTATTGTAATAATCCATTTAGTACTACATGGGATTCTGACCCTAAAGGGTCTAGAAAGTCAGGAATCAAACCTGGAGATAAAGATAGTACAATGTATTCAAGAACAAATTCACATCATGTTAGAAGTTATAAAACTATTGAAACAGGTATTGACTCAACAGTTAAAACGATACTTAGTCATTTCCAAAATATTGCAAGTGCATTAAAAACTGAAGGTATTAATTGTTATCAAATGGCTTCTAAATGTTCGGGTAATTTAGATAAATGGGGAACAACAGGAGTGGCGGTAAAATCAATATGTAATGGATTTCTAAAAGGAAAAACGCCTAATCCAAGACCACTTAATAGAAATAATGGATGTTATTAATTACAAAAATAAGGATTAGGTATCAAACTTTTCTGGTTCAGTAATATTAATAGAATCAATATTAATGTTAAATTCAATATCAATTATCTCATCTATAGTTTCTTTTATTGTATCTCTAATCTCAGTATCAACCTCCCAACCAATATCTTCAAGTTTATTTGCATCATATATATTATCAATAACACTACCATCATGTTCTATTGATACATGACCATCACCATCTACAACTGTGTCAAAATATATCTCAACACCATCATGAGCGTAAATTCTAATAGTTGTTAAATAAAATTTAAAATCATAAGTTCCAGCAACAGCTCTCATTACTCTATGAGTATATTTATCTAAATTTTTGGCTAATTCCTCAGCTCCACCATACCATTCTAATAACCAATCTTGAACTAAGGTACTACCTCCAGGAGGAATACCAAATAAATTTCTAACTATTTTAAGGTCTTTAGGTCCCCTTGAGTCCCAATATCTAAACATTGGTTCCTTAAGATATTCAAAGTTATTTTTAAGTTGTGTTTTTGTTACTACATATTTCATTGTTAATAAATATTCGATATATTTATAATTATGTCAAATTATAAAATAGAATCATTAACAAAGATACTTAACTCAACTTTAATTACTGACATTTATCCAATGGTTAAAAAAATTCAGGTGGATAAATTAGAAGAAGATGAGTTAAGTAGTTATATGCATCTAACAATATTAGTAGATAATGACATAACACATGACAACATGTACGAAAAAGAATTTGACCCCCATTATATGGTGGAATATCATGTTAAAAATCTACTACCTTATGTTAGTGTTAATACCAATTACATTGGTTGGGATGTATATACAACAGATGGGAAATATGTTTCGGGGTATGACTTGGTTGGTGGTAGTGTTTTTAATCCAAGAGATAGATATTATAAACCAGATGAGGATGGTAATAAATCGTATTAATTAAGTATTTATTTTAGATGAAATACATTATAACAGAAGAACAATATAAAAGACTTGATGAAATTAGTGTTTATGAGGGTGGGTTGCCATCTAAAGAAAGTTTCGAGAGTACTTTGGTAATTATTATAGATGAAATAGGTAATAAAAAATTTAAGCAAGAAGTAAAAAATTATTTAAAAGGTAATATTGGGGAAATACCTAAAAAAGAATATCGTGATTATTCATTTAAAGAATATTCCAAACACTTACGATATGGATATGGATATGACGAGGATAAGTTTCCAATTGAATTGATGAATAAAGATGTTTTATCTCATATGGCTTATTTTATGGCTAAAAAGTTTTTAAAAATTAAAAAATTAGGTAGTTTAGAATGTTATATACGAAAGACTAATTTTGGTAAAGAATATTTATTTTTTGACCCTGAAATTCAAATGTCTGTTGGAAGTATATATCTTGCTAAGTTTGATGACCATGGATTTAATTCTATGGTTAAATTTCCAAGTAATTCTTGGAGTGTTGCTATGTCTAATGTTGATAAAGAAATTAAAGGAAGTGGAACTGGTAAGGCGATGTATTTGTCAGTATTAGATGATGTTGATGTTTTGTTTTCAGATACTACATTATATTTTGATTCTTTAAATATATGGGTAAATGTTTTACCTAAATTAACAAATGTGTATGCACTTAGTGAGGGGTCACAAACAAAACCAAAAAGAATATTATCAGGAACAAAAGTATTAAATCATGGAAATGTTAGAAGATATTTTGCAACCAAAAATCCAAAATTAATTAAAATGAGTTCTTAATAGTAATTATACTTTCCTTGGTTATCTATAAAAATCATAGGTAACCGTTTATTTTCTTCAAATAATTTAAATCCCTCAAAAATATTCTTTTCAAAATCAATTAAATATATTTTATCTTTTAATTTAAAATCAAGATAAAAAAGAGATTCTGTTTTATTATAATTAACAGGAAAAATATGAACAGGTATTGAATCCTGACCATTTTTTTTAGTTATTAAACATAATGAAAATAGTTCATCAATAGATGGGTTCCCAATATCAATACATCCAACAGATACGCAATCACCATGAATGTAAATTAATCCCCCTAAATTTTTATAAGGACTTAAAATGATGTCAGATTTGTTGGGATAATTAATTCCAAGACTTAAATAATAATTACTAAAATAATTAAAGTGGTTTATTATGTAAAACCCCTCAGGAACTTGTAAATCCCCTTCTTTTCTTTTTGGTCCTAAATCACCACTTAATAAACAAATTTTATATGTTTTAAACAACACATAATCTAAAGAATCTGTTACCCAAACTTCTAATTCTTTGTCGTGTTTAAAAACCCTGATAAAAACTTTTTTTGGTGGCCAAGGTAAATTATTTTGAATAAACTCTTTTTGTAGTGATAAATAATTCATTCCTTTTTGACCGAAACAAAAAAAGGATAATATGTTAAAAAATGATATATATAGTATTTTTTTCATATTATATAAATATTTTAAAATTAAAATTGTTTTATAAAAAAGAATCTGTATTTTTGTTTTAAATTAAAATATATGTCAAAAATACTTTTTTATTTAACCATTGTATTATGTTTAACTAGTTGTTTTGCTCCAAGGTATCGATATCCAAGTTATCATAAGAAACCTACTAAAAAAGATATTAAGAAGGCCATGAAGTATTCAACCTCAGAGTATCGTATGCCAACGAATACTTTAATCTATAGTAATACATCTTATTAATTTTGATATATTTATTAACATGGATTATGTTTTAGGCCAATCTCAGTTAGATAGTTTAATCACCAAACAATTAGACATAATGTTTGATGTATCTAACATACATTGGACACATCCTCTTGATAATGATGATGAAACTGGAGAAGAGTTCGAAGACCCGAATAGAATACAATTTTATTTTGGTGATTACGGAGATGAAGACTCAGTTTTTTTATGGTACGGTAAAGAATATTGGGGAGGAACAGATTCTGAAAGTTATAAAGGATATAAATCTAAATCACCCTTAGTGGACATTGAAGAACCATATCTTTCAAATTTAAATGGTTTATTTGGAAATTTGTGGTATAAACCTTTCAAAGAATGGTTTAAATTAAACTTTGAAGTAAGTGTAAAAACAGTAATGAATGAAGTATTCGATAACTAAAGATAGATTAATAGAACTTACTGTGAGTATGATTAGTAATGAAATAGTAGAATATTCTATTCACGAAGAAAGTGGACAGTATCAGTTAAGGGATAAAGAAGATAAATGTCTCTTAAATTATCAGTCAAAAAGTAAAGAATTATATTACGACCATTCTTTATTTGTGTATATACGAAATTTCATACCAATTGGTTACGACACAACCTCTTTCAAGGAAGGGGTTAAAGAATATTTCAACTCTCAATTTCCCGATTTAGTAGTTAGAAGTGTGCATGGTGCACACATTGTATAAGTTTCTAAAAAATTATTTCCAAAATTAAAAAAATATTCTTATCTTTGTTCTATGAAAGTTAATAGACAAGATATAAAATGGTTTTTGGATAACATCACTCGCAAAGCCGAACAGGATAAAGCGGAAGTTACCAATGAGTATTTGGCTAACGAACTATCACATTATATGGAAGTTAATCCAGGTTGTGTTAATATGGATGAGAGTAATCGTTCAGGTAGATATTATTATTCTACCGTAGGGTATGGAGTTTTTAGTTTAATTGGTGAGAGATATAGAATGGGTAGGGTAGAGATATTTGATAAACAGAATGATAGTGGTTATCAGGTGGATGAAGGTGTGTATTGTATGCCATTTGAAGCCGCCAACCAGTTTGAGCAGTTCATAGAGAACATACAAACTGATTTTCCAATCAATATAGAAATGGGAACTATGGCCCAATGTCGTGCGGCAGTTGCTGAAGAGCTTGGAATACCTGAAGATAAGTTAAATGATACCGAAACCAAAAAGGAATTCTATAAAAAGAAAAATGACGAAGAGGCTCAAAAACTTGGATACAAAGATTTTGATGAACAACTTGAAAAAAGTAGATTTGGTGATTTAAGACTAACTAAAAAATAATTATATGAAATTAACTAAAGAACATTACAGTGAAGCGTTAGATAGATGTTATTGTGTTGCTGGTATTATTGGGACTATGTTGCTTGAGCATCCCGCAACAAAGAAAGAAAAAAAAATTAAAAAAAAAATTGAGAAAGCTCAGCAATTAATTTTGGAAACTTATAAAGAATTTGGTAATATTTTAATAACTAAAGATAAATCATGAAAAACTTGTATTTGGTAAGAGGACTTCCTGGTAGTGGCAAATCAACATTTGCTAAATCTTTAGGAGATTCGTATTTTGAGGCCGATATGTATTTTATTGAAGATGGAATATATAATTTTGACCCTGCAGGATTAAAGGATGCTCACGAATGGTGTTTGAATAGTGCTAAATCATCAATGAGAATAGGTGATAGTAAAGTTGCAGTGTCAAACACTTTCACACAAGAGTGGGAAATGAAAGCATATTATGACTTGGCGGAACAATACGGATATAAGGTTCATTCAATAATAGTGGAGAATAGACATGGTGGTGTGAATCAACATGGAGTACCTGAATATAAAGTAGAACAAATGAAAAATCGTTTTAATATAAAATTATAAGTTATGGAAAATTTAAACAGTGTTTGTTTTGTATCAAAAATAAATGATATTAAGCCAATTGAAAATGCCGATAAGATAGAGTTAGCAATAATTCAAGGATGGAATTCTATTATTCAAAAAGGGCAATATAAAGTAGGTGATTTGGTTGTTGTTGCAACCACCGATGCGGTTATTCCTGTGACTTTATCTGATGCAATGGAAGTTACCAACTATCTTCGTAAGGGGCAGAGGGTTAGAACTGTAAAGTTAAGGGGTGTGTATAGTGAGAGTTTGATTATCCCATTCAAATTTGCTGAAAAATTAACACATCCTAAAGCAAAATGGGCCGAGGGTACAGATATGATGGAATTGTTAGGTATCTTCAAGTATGAGCCACCAGTCAAAATGGTACAACTTGGTTCAGGTAGAAAAATAAGATATTCAGAAAATCCTAATTTTTTGGTGTACTATAAGTTTCCAAATCAAAAAAATGTACCAGATATGTTTATTGAAGGGGATTATGTTCAAATAACTAAAAAGATACATGGGACTAATGCTCGTTATGGTATTGTTAAAAAAACTAAGTTATCGTTTTGGGATAAGATTAAAAAGTTTTTTAAAATTGCGGATGAGTGGGTTGATTATGAATACGTGGTGGGTTCTCATAACGTAGAAAAAGGTTCTGACTCTCAAGGATTCTATGACAGAAATGTTTGGTATGAAATTGCCGATAAATACGAAATAAAGACTAAACTTTGGAAATATGTCAAATCTATTGGAGTTCATTCTGTTGGAAGTGGAATAACCTTATACGGTGAAATATACGGATATGGAATTCAAAAAGGCTATGATTATGGATTGACCAATATTGAATTTGCTGGGTTTGACGTTATGAAAAATGGTATTTATTTAAGTGTTGATGATACTGAAATTGTAATTTTGGGAATGTTAGAATTACCACATGCCCCAATACTTTATAATGGAAAATGGTCTCAAGAGGTACAAGATAAACATGTTTTTAATAGTTTTATTAAAGGTACTAAAATACCTGAGGAAGGGATAGTTGTTAAAAGTATTACAGGTGAAAGAAGTAAGATTAGTAAAGTAATAAATCCTGACTATTATATTTATTCTGATAAAAATAATATTGGAGATTCTCATTAATTTTTATTATATTTTATAAATGAGTGTAATTGATACAATATATACAGGAGTAATAACTATCACAACATTTTTGATGACACATGAAATTATTAAAAATAAAAAAAATAAAAAAAACAAATAATATGAAAAAAATAACATTCATTGTAGTTAGTCTACTATTAACTTTATTTAGTTACTCTCAGGATTTTAATAGAGTGATACAAGCTAATAAATCAGAGTTCAAAGATGGTAAGTGGGTAACAGTGGATGCTAAATATCCAAAAGATATGTTTCTAATTATGAAAGATTGGGACATTACTATTGGAACTTATAAGTTAAAAACATATGATATTCCTGATAAAACAATATATGATGACCATATAACATATACATGGAAAGCGGTAAACCCTGACGGAGAAAAATGTTTTTTCATGATGAAGAGGTTTAATTCCTCAGTTACAACACATATGGTATATTGTGTTGTTTATGAACAATTTTTAACAATGTATGAATACGAATGTGAATAAATAAATATATATGAAATACAAAATTATTTTAGGTGGTCGTGGAGCCGATGTATGGGTACACAACTTAACAGAAGAACAAAAACAAAAATTGATTGACGGTAATGTTGAAGGTGATGAAATGCATGTTGACCAAATTGCCGAAGTATTAGGTCTTGACCAAATAGATGGGACAGACGAAGTTTATGGTGGTCCTTATATGGGGAAAACAAATTTTGTCCTTGAAGTTTATGATGAAGAAGACAAAAAGATTTGGGATTCATACAATGGTAAAGAAACTTACACTGAGGAAGACGCAAAAGGATTTTGGGATTTTGATTATGACCTTATTGAGGAATATGATAAACATGAAATTGTTGCAGATTCTGAAAACACATTATTAGTTGAAGATTATCAAAAAGGTAATTGGAGACAATATGAAATTGAAACAGATTCTTTTGACCCAAATAAAATAACACCAATTGTTAAAGAAGTTGGTGAAATGATTGAGATAATAACAGGACTTTGTTATGAAGGTGTCGAATTAGAAACCGTTGATTGGTTAGACACTTGGTCTAAAGGATATTATTATCACTTAATTTAAAACTTAAATGATATGAAAAAATTATTATTAATTTTAACTTTATCTTTGTCTTTAATTTCTTGTGTTAAGATTGAACCTTACTCATGTGGTGTTGTGGTGGATTATGGTTCAATAAGATGTGATAGATGGGATTGTTACTATTATTTACCAATTAGGTATGAATCAGGGTATATAATTAACATTATGGTGTCTGAGTATGATTGGTATTATTATAGACCTGGATATTATTATTGTCATTAGAAATTAAAATATGAAAGATATTAAACCTGAAGAAAAAGTTTGTTATAATTGTAAACATCTTGCTTGGATGATTGGTATAGGGCAAGGATTAAGATGTTCAAATCCAAAAAAAGAAATCAAACTTGAAATGATTCCAAGTAGTAAACATACCTGTGAATTGTTTAAACCTAAAACAAATTTAAGTAATTAATTTATGGAAAGAACAATATTAGTAATATTAGGAATTTTAATTTTTTCAATATCTTCTTTTGGAATATATTTTTATATAAGATTAGATAAGTTAGAAAAGGATATTGATGATTTTTTAAATAGATAAGTTAAGAAATATTCCCTATCTTTGTTAAATGAATAAGATAATCTTTTTAGACATTGATGGCCCATTAGCTTGGGGAACTTGGATGGAAGGTAGAATTAAGATTAATGATAATCTTACAATACCTTATCCGTGGGTTAAAGAGGATTGTGATGCACTCATATCAATATTGCAACAAACTGATGCCAAGATTGTATTAAGTTCAGATTGGAGGATGCACTATTCATTTAGAGATATGAGAAATATCTTGGAGTTCTACGGAATACATCCAGCATATTTGTTTGATTATACTGCGATGAACACTATAAAGGTTAAGATGAGTTCAACACAGGGAATGGACAGAGCAAATGATATTATCAAATGGTTGAAAAGCAATAAGATTAAAAAGAATTGGGTTGCGATAGATGATTTGGATTTATCATTCAAACACTTCAAGTATCCAAAGTATAGACACGTTCAGGTTGATGGAGACCACGGGTATGGTGGTAA
>Ga0315284_10015786_pt1 | contig 10731 bp, 15 predicted proteins | sample YL17G09_16_MG_FD_203696 | JGI IMG/M metagenome (GOLD analysis project Ga0315284, IMG submission 203696) | Sediment microbial communities from Yellowstone Lake, YNP, Wyoming, USA - YL17G09_16 | ecosystem: Environmental > Aquatic > Freshwater > Lake > Sediment | place: USA: Wyoming | collected...
ACCTTTTACTATTCATCAAGATTCTGGAATAGTAGCGATAGAAAATTGTGTTTTAAAAAATAGTATTGCAGAAGGCGGCGCGACATTTAATGCTTTTGCTTCATTAGGTAATATCGATGGTGGATACAACACAGGGTGGATATTTGAGGGAGAACCTTTTTTGATATTAAATATTGATGATACTATAAGTATCGTCGATTCTTTTACAAAACTTAAATCTCTTGTTTTGCTATCGATAGGAATAGGTTCTTTTTCTCAAGTAATGCTTGTTGGCAGTTCACAACAAATTCAAGCAATTGGATATTATGATGATGGATCAAATGCTATTATCACTCAAGAAGTTACATGGATTTCATCAAATACGGCAGCAGCGACAATTGATTCTGGTGGATTGATTGTTACTTTAGCGACTGGAATTACTTTTATAACTGCTTCGTTATCAACTCCTTATGGTTTAATTTACAGTAGAGTAATGTTGAAAATAGAGCAATTGACCTCTTCTTTAGATGCGGAAACGGCTGTTTTTCAACAAGTACCTTTAAAACCCGATCCTAATCAAACATTTAATTGTGTACTGACAGTCGATGGCAGAAATATAGATTTAACTTTTAAACTACGTTGGAATGCAGAAGCAGGATATTGGGCAATGACTCTTATTGATTCAACTACCGGTAATTATTTAGTGGATGGAATTCCTTTAATTGTAGGAGTTCAGCCCACAATAAATTTACTTCAGCCCTATGGATATCTTGGTATTGGAAGTTGCTATATTATAAATGTGAGTGGAGTTGCAAGTGAATATCCTAATGATACTAACCTTGGAATTGATTATATTATGCTTTGGGGTAATTCAGAAATATGAATACTCTTTATGGAAGAAAATTAGAACTTAAAATTGTTCTTAATCCTAAAATGGTTAAATTTCAAACTGGTGATACCGAAACATCGGATGAAGGTGAAGCCATTATTATTAGTCAAGATGGATTTACTCCAGAAACATTAAGAGTGACTTTTGACATTGACTATCCAGGGTATAAAGGTTGGTATTATTCTGAAATAATTATCTATAATTTTAATTTGCCGACTTTGATGCAAGTCGTAAAAGAAGGTGCAAGAGTTTATCTTTCGGCAGGATATAAAGAAGGTAATTTTGGCGAAATATTTAGTGGATTTGTATTTCAATCTTTATTTGAAAGAGAAAATGTTACGGATTATAAATTGACTTTAAGGTGTGTTGATGGGGCCGGTATATTTGACGATAATTATTGTTCTACTGCTCTTGAAGCCGGGCACACTCAAACGACTTTAATGAATGCAATAATGGCCTATTCTCAAACAAAGATTTCAACGAGTGGAGGCAAACAAATAGAACTTGGTCAAATACAATTTCCAAGAGCAGCAGTTATTTTTACAACTCCGGCAGAGGCAATAAGAAATGCCTTGAAATTTAAAAGTGTAACTGAAGCACCAAACTATGAATATTTTTGTACTAAAGGCAATATAGATATGGTCAGTATAACAGATCCTCCCGATTCTAATATGATAGTAATTTCACCAGGAAGCGGCGGATTAATTGGTACACCTGTTCAAACAGAGTATGGTGCAAATTTTACTTGTTTATTAAATCCGTCAATCAAATTAGCAAATCCAAGAAAGTTTGTAAAAATAGATATGTCGACGATAAAACAACTTAAGGCAGTTCATGGACAATATCTCTCTATACTTGATCAAGATATGGAACTACAGGTAATTGGTCTTAAACATATTGGCGATACAAGAGGCGACGACTGGTATACTTATGTTACTGCCATAAATAAAGGCGGTAAAATTCCGGCAGGAGCAGACGAAAGTATATCTCAAAGAAATTTGCCGGAAATGATGCTTAAAAAAGAAGTTGATGGGGTGGGAACTATATAATGCAGACTATAATACAAAGATTAGCAGAATTTGACTCAATGGATTTGCAAGTCATTGAAAAATATATTGATAGGCATAATTTCAATATTCGATGTTGTGCTCCCGGTATTATTCAATCTTTTGATAAAGAAAAACAAACGGTAACTGTTCAACTGGCAATTAAAGACCTTGTAACAATTAATAAAAGGCAGGGTGGAGAATTACAGTCTTTGCAAATTCCTATCTTAGGAGATGTTCCAATCGTTGTTCAGAGAGCAGGTGAATTTTCCATTACATTGCCGATAAAAAAGGGTGACGAGTGCCTTGTTTTTTTTGCCGATAGTTGTATTGATAGCTGGTGGCAAAATGGATGTTCTGAAGACGAAAAAGGAAAAGCCCAAGCACAGGAACCTATGTCGGCAAGGCGACATGATTTATCGGATGGATTTGCCGTTTTAGGGCCTTGGAGTCAAAAAAGAGTATTGAATAATTACAACGCAGACGATCTTGAAATAAGATCGGAAGACGGTAAAACGGTAATTAGAGTCAAGAACGGAGAAATAAATATTCTTTACGATTCTACATTATTAACCGTCAAAAATGGAATTGTCGAAATAGTTTCTGATTCTGTAAAATTAGGAGCGAGTACTGGATTGCAAAAATTAATAGATACGAGATTGATAACGTTATTTAATGCACATACTCACCCTTATTCTGAGGGAACTACAAGTGCACCTACTGTACCATTAATAGAAGCAAATTGCGCGACAACTAAAACAGAGGCGGTTTAAAGTGAAATATAGACGACTAATCGACGGTGAACCTCAATTTGGTCAAGGGCAACAAAATTTTTTGCAGGGAATTGATGCTGTTGCCCAAGCAATACAAACAAGTCTTAGTCTTTTTACCGGAGAATGGTGGGAAGATTTGAATGATGGACTTCCTTTATGGATTGGATTATTAGGTTATGAAGGGTCTAATAAAGAAAAGAGTAATGCTATAATAGTAAAAAGAATATTAGAAATAAATTTAGACAATAAAAAATTAGTAAGTTCTGTTAATAATGTTATAAATACATATAACAGCACTTTAAGAAAATATACTTTTGAAGGGACAGCAATTAGTATTTATGGAGCTGTCACTATTTCTAATGGGGGTTGATTATGTATATTGCTCCATATATTGATAGTACTGGAATACATTTACCATTATATTCAGATATACTTGGTTCGTTGATAGATGCTTATAAAAATATTTACGGACAGGACATTTATCTTGGAAATGATGCGGCGGATTATCAATGGATTTCGATTATAGCGAATAGATTAAATGATGTCGAACTTACTTTACAACAAGATTATAATAATCGAAGTCCGTTGACGGCTGTAGGTGTTCCACTTGACGGCTTAGTAAAGGAGAATGGGTTGACCAGAAAAGTAGCTACTTATTCTTCTTGTGTTGTCATTATTTCAGGATTGACTGGCATAATAATTACAAATGGAGTTGTAAAAGATTTGAGCGGGTATAGTTGGAATTTACCGACTGTAACGACAATAGGTGAAGATGGTACGATCGAAGTTAGTGCCACTTGTCAAACATTGGGTACGATTGCGGCTCTTCCGAATACAATTACAAGCATAGTTACACCTCAATATGGTTGGTTATCTGTAAATAATGATGTTGCAGCAGTTCTTGGTCAACCTGTAGAAACAGATGCACAATTGAGAGCGAGACAAAGTTTAAGTACAAGATTGGCTTCACATACTATGCTGGCCGGAACGGTTGCGGGTATTGCGGCTGTTGCAAGTGTTCTTCGTTATAACGTTCATGAAAATTATACTAATTTTACGGATAAACAGGAAACACCTGCCCATTCAATAACGGCAGTAGTTGAAGGCGGAACGGATGATGATGTCGCGGTAGCTATTTTTTCCAATAGAGGTATTGGTTGTGATACAAACGGTGAAACAAGTGTAGTAGTTGTCGATCCCGACACGCTTGAAGAAATGACTATTAATTTTATGCGACCGCAATATTTACCGATTTATGCAACACTTCATATAACAAGACTTGTTGGTTATACTGATTCAGTCACTACACAAATAGAAGAAGCTGTTTGTAATTATTTAAATGGCCTACAGATAGGCCAAAATTTAACAATATCTGCTTTATATGGAGCGGCTTTGTCAGTTATGCCAAGTTTAGTTACGCCTATTTTCTCAATAACAGTTTTAATTGCGGGTACATCAGAAGGAACACAAACTACTTCTGATATAATTTTAGATTTTAACGAAGTGACACAAGGTATTCTCGGCAGTTCACCTGCTTATATTACGGTGATATTATTATGATGCAATCCATTCAAAGTTATTTAAATATGATAACAAGTCAGTATCAAAACTCTCCAAAGTTTTTAGAATGGCTTAGAGCAGTATTATTAATAATTGACGATATCGCTGTTTGTGCGAATGCAATGCCGGATTATTTTGATATCGATAAGGCAGTTGGGGTGCAATTAGATGTGATTGGTATTATATTGGGTCAGTTGAGAACTCTACAATTTCAACCTACTGATGGTTCTCCCGCCCAACTTGATGATGCTACATATAGAAAAGTACTGAAATTAAAAACTTTAACAAATTATTGGGATGGGTCTGCTAGCGAAATATATCTCGCTTGGAAAATAGTATTTCCAGATGTCGATTTGGTTGTGACGGATAATCAAGATATGACCGCTACTGTTGTATTCACAGGAGGATTATCACAAATAGTTATTGATATGATCGATCAAGATTTGATTATTCCACGACCTGAAGGAGTACAATATAATTTTGGAGGGACTGTTGCAGTACTTCCAATTTTTACTTACGATTCGGATAATGTTTATTTTAAAGGATATGACGAAGGAATTTGGGATAGTTCTTTAGCCTAAGGAGGATTTATGTCTAACGATTTTTTACAATTTGATGTAAATAAAAATAATATTATGAATAATTCCGATTATTTGAACAGTACTCATAGAAAAAATGGAGTTTATGGTGGGGCAGGCGGAGCGCCCTCTATACTTCATAATAAATTATTTTATCAATTAAGTACTATGGTCGCTGCTTTAGGCGAGGCTTTATCCGGGAAGGGTTATACTGTAAGCGATGTCGATATAGACGATTTAATGACTGTGTTGCAAAACATAATGACAGAAGCAGATATGGGAAACTATCCTACTTATGATGAAATGGTCGCTTATGTAAATTCCCATATTTCTACTTTGTCTTTCCCGCGTTCTTTAAATGTTTCTGGATATCAATCGATTCCAAGCGGAACAGTAGCAGCTCCATTAATTATGCAATGGGCAGTGGGTGTTTGGGACCCTGCTAATAGTTCCGAACCTACACAAACAATTGTGTTTCCTATTGCGTTTCCAACTACTTGTTTGTTTGCGGAAGTATCAACACAGATAGAAAGCGCGTCGATATATATTGATCATTGGTATCAATCTTTGCCTCCTGAAAGGACTTATGTGACGGTACAGAGGCAGCGTAGTGCAGGAGCTTATGCAGTACGGACTCGTCCAGTAGTTACAGCATTTGGTTACTAAGGAGTATTTATGCCTAATAATATTTTACAATTTGATGTAAATAAAAATGATATAATGAGTGTAATCGATTATTTACGAAGTTCATCAAGAATAAATGGATATCTTTCTGGTATAAATCCTTCCAATATTAACAATAGAATTTTTTATCAGATAAGTACTATGATGGCGGCGTTAGGAGCAGTAATGTCTGCAAAAGGTTATACTATAAGGGATGCTAATATAACTGCACTTGTGTTAGTACTTTCTAAAATTATGACAAAAGCTGATATGGCATCTTATAGTACAACAGTTCAAATGCAAAAATATGTAAATTCTCATGTTCAAGCTTTATCTTTCTCACGTTTTCTAGGCAATTCCGGATTTCAATCAATTCCGAGCGGAATAACAGGACAATTACCATTAATTATGCAATGGGCAGTGGGTGTTTGGGACCCTGCTGATCATTCCGAACCTATACAAACAATCGTATTTCCTATTCAATTTCCAACTAATTGTTTATTTGCAAAAGTATCAACACAGATAGAGCAATTAACAACTTCTACTAAAGCTTGGTATAAATATATTTCAACGACAAAAACAATGATTATCGTTCAAAGACATCGTAATAGTGGCGGAGATATTACGAAAAGAACACGTCCTCTTGTTTTTGCCATAGGATATTAGATTATGAAAACATGGATTGAATTTTTAGGCGGCAAAAAATTTATAACGGTACTGTTATTGATTCTGCTTTCGTTTGTCGCTTTATTATTAGATAAAATAGATGGAGATATTTGGAAATATATTACTCTTGGTATTCTTGGAATTTATATTGCTGGTAATGTAACTCAAAATATCAAACTTAAAGGAGATCAAAAATGACTTGGTTACTTAGTTTATTTGGAGGTAAATTGCAATTATATGCGGTTGGTTTTCTTTTAATAACTGTAGGAGTTTTAGGTTTTACGACTTATAAGGTTATAAAAAAGAATGGTGCTTTATCTTTTGAAAATTCTGCTTTGGCAGCTGATATGGTTAATCTTAAAAAAGTATCTGTAATAAGAGAAGCTACTATCGTTCAATCTCGCTTAGATGAAGCTAAAGCAATTGCAGAAAATATAAAGTTAAAAAAGAAACACACTATAGAAACAAAACAATTAAATGAACTTATTCAAAAATTAAAAAAGGAAGGATCAACAAATGAGCAAGAGCAAAAATCTATTGATTGTCTTGGTATGTCTATTCCTAAGTCTCTTCTTGAGTTCCTTTATGGGGTGCAGTAGTATCCAACCGAGAATAGATGTCAAGATTTTAGAATATGAAACTATACCTCCCTCTTATTTTGTCGGTCCTGAATGCACTTGGGATGGAGATATATCTTATGGTGGTTTAATAAATGAAGTGAAAATGTTGCAGCATTGTATTGAAGAGTTAAGAACCAAACTTAGACAAATTGCAGAATGGGAAGCAGGACAAATCGAAGTTATAAGAAATAAAAAGAAAGAATTAGGAGTTGAATGAAAGTATTAGCCATAATAGGGAGTGCGGTTTGTTGGAAAACTGATTTAGATAATTTAAAGGCTATTACAAGTGTTTTTGATGTAATGTCTATAGGTGCAAGCTGTCTTTATATGGGTGAAGTTAAGTATTTTGCAACCTATCATTTTGCAGATATCCCAATTTACAAAATGAGAAGGGAAATTGGATATGGAAATTTAGATTATAAAGTAATAGGCCATAAAAAAGATAAACCTGGAATTGATATAGTCGAGATTCATAAAGAACCTTCAGGTTCTTCTTCTCTTCTTGGAGTTGTAGCTGCAATAAAATTAGGTTATAAAAAAATTATTTTATGTGGTTGCCCCTTAGAGGGAGAAAATAAAAATGGAATAACTCCTTATAATACTTTTCAAAAGGGGTGGGTAGCTCGTTTGTTGGAGATACAAGATTATGTAAAGTCCATGAGTGGATGGACCGCAGATTTATTGGGAGTTCCGTCGAAAGAATGGATAAACGATATTGAATCTGATTTGAGTAAAATATAGAAAGGAATTTTAATATGACGCCACATTGCCCGGATGAACAATGCAAAAAAAGAGTGGAGGATATGGAAATAGAAATGAAAGCAAAACAAAAAATTAGCAAATACCTTTGGATATTTATTAGTTTATTTGTTGTAGCAATTGCAGCTTCATTGCTTAATATTTGGTCGAATGATAGAAATATGCCGAATACTTATTTCACAAATGCTAAGGCAGCTGAAACGTCTATTGATGTATCAAACAGAATTCATTCGTTAGAAAAAAATCAAGCAACGACCGATGTAGATATAAGATACATTAAGGATGGAATACAAGTACTCGTCGTAAGCCAAAAAAGAATGGATGAGTTTTTACAAAAACTGGATAAGAAAATTAAGTAGTAAAATATAAAAGGAGACCGCAATGGATTTTGAAAATCCAGCATATCAAGTTTGCCTTGGATTAAAACACAAGGGAAAGAACGTAAAAATTTTTTCTACTGCCAAAATTATTCATCCTGAAAATATTTCTATAGGCGATGAAAGCATAATTGCCGACTTTTCTTTTATTTATGGAGTAGGTCGAGGTATAGAAATAGGTAATTTTTGCCATATTACAGAGCATGGGATTATACAGGCTGGCGGTAAAGTAATAATGGGTGATTTTTCTGCTATTGGTCCGAGGACGACTATACTTGCAGCAACCGATGATTATGAAGGGAATGGTTTTATAGGGCTTGGAATTTTTGGCGAAAAATATAGAAATATACAATTTAGAGATGTAATTATCGGCCGTCATGCTCACATTGGTATGGGTTGTATTATCATGCCGGGTATAACAATAGGAGAGGGTTGTTCAATAGGAGCAGGGAGCCTTGTAACGAAAGATATGCCTGAGTGGACTATTTGTTATGGTCATCCTTGTAAACCAATGAGACCAAAATCAAAAGAAAAACAATTGGAAATGGAAAAAGAATTTTTAAGAGAATATTATGGCAAGAATTAAAAAAACTTTATTAGGATCGGATATACCACGAGAATTAGTTTATACTCCTAATTCAATATTGGATTTTGATTATGATAAAGATTTAGGCAATCCTGGTTCTGCCCCTTTTACGAGAGGAATTCACAGAACTATGTATCAAGGGAAAGAATTTACTTGTCGCCAATTGACCGGGCATGGTTTACCGGAAGACACAAATAAAAAGATGAAATTTATGCTTGATAATGGCGCTACTGGCCTGAGCATTCTTTTTGATATTCCTACAATTCAAATGTACGATTCGGATCATAAGTATTCTTTTGGGCAAGTAGGTCTATCGGGAGTTTGTATTGATTCAATAGAAGATATGCATGAACTTTTTAGGGATATTAAAATAGATGAGACGACTATATCTCTCGTAACTCATTATCCATCGAATACAGCTATTCTTTTTGCCATGTTTTTGGCCTACGCGGACGAAATAGGAGTACATTGGGAAAAATTGAGAGGAAGTGTTCAAAACGATACCACTCTTGAAGAACTTGTCAGGAGCGGTATTGATTATTTAAAACCAGGAGATTGTTTTAGAATACAATGCGATAATATCGAATTTATAAGAAAAAACGTTCCGAGATGGAATGTAATAACCTTGAATGGATACAACCTTAGAGAATTTGGTACTTCTTCAATTACCGAATCGGCTGTAGCAATAACGAATGGAATTGCCACTATTGAAGCCTTAAAAATTAGAGGCATGGATATAGATTTTATAGCAAGTAGGATTTCGTTTTTTTGGTCGGCCTCTAATGATTTTTTTGAAGAGGTTGCGAGATTAAGAGCGGTACGTCGTCTATGGTATAAAATAATAAAGTTCAGATTTAACGCCAAAGATGAAAGATCAACATGGATGCGGTGTCATGTTCAAACTTCTGGCGGTTCTCTCGTTCAAGAAGAACCGTTAAATAATATAGTTCGTGCATCCTATCAAGCTTTGGCTGCTGTTTTGGGGGGAGCGCAATCTCTGCATGTAGATTCTTATGATGAAGCTTACTCGATTCCGACAAAAGAGGCAGCACTTGTTTCTTTAAGAACACAACAAATAATTCAAGAAGAAACGGGCATTACAGAAGTAGTCGATCCGTTAGGTGGATCATATTATGTCGAATCATTGACAAACGAGATAGAAAGAAGAATTGTAGAAGAAATAGAAACAATCGAAAGCCAAGGCGGTTATTTGGCAATGATTGAATCTGGCGGATTGCAAAGACAAATTTCCGATTATTTTTATAATCAGCAAAAAGACATAGAAAGCGGAAAAATATCAATAGTAGCTCAAAATAAGTATAAATCGAAAGAAAAATTAAACCCAATCAGTACCTTTCAACATTCAAAAGATACAGAAAATAAACAAGTAGAAAAATTATATAATCTGAGGTTGAATAGAGACAATGAAAAAGTAATAAAATCTTTAAAAGCATTAGGCGAAGATTGTAAAAGAGGAGTAAATATATTTCAATCTTGTATTGAATGTGCCAAGGCAAGGTGTACCGAAGGTGAAATGTTTGAAGTATTTAAAAAATCTTTAGGCTTATGGGTTACACCTTCATTTTGGTAAGTTATGAACAGAAAAATAAGAATACTAATGGCTAAACTTGGATTAGATGTCCATAATAGAGGTATTATAATTGTTTGTCGGCAGTTAATGGATGCAGGAATGGAAGTAATTTATATGGGGAACTCCTTTCCCGATATTATAGCCGAAACGGCAATACAAGAAGATGTCGATGCTGTTGGAGTTAGCTGTTTAAGCGGTGCGCATCTTGCTCTTGGAGAGAAATTGATAGATAATATGTCTATCGATATTACTGTTGCAATAGGTGGCGTTTTTCCTCCTTTAGATGTAAGACTTTTAAAAAGGATGGGATTTGATTTAGTTTTTACACCCGGAGCTACAGGAGAAGAAATAATTAAATTTTTAAAGGAATGTATAGCTATAAAAGGAGAATTTTATGGCCGAAGGTGTACATCAGATAACTGCTGATTTTGAAGAAGTTCTATGTAAATATTCCAGTGCGAAATATGCAGTAGCATTAGATAATGAAAGCAACGGTTTATTTTTATCTTTAACTTATGAAGATATTAAAAATAAAGTAATATCTATTCCTGCTCGAACTTATCCTTCTGTTCCTTGCGAAATAATTCATGCTGGCGGTAAAGTTAAATTTTTGCCGGTAGAAGGAAAAACTCTTAAGGGAGCAT
>Ga0315284_10015787_pt1 | contig 10730 bp, 8 predicted proteins | sample YL17G09_16_MG_FD_203696 | JGI IMG/M metagenome (GOLD analysis project Ga0315284, IMG submission 203696) | Sediment microbial communities from Yellowstone Lake, YNP, Wyoming, USA - YL17G09_16 | ecosystem: Environmental > Aquatic > Freshwater > Lake > Sediment | place: USA: Wyoming | collected...
CCGAGGAATCTTTAAGAATTTCAAAGGAATGCAGCTCAAAATATATTGAAGGCCTGGCACGGATACTCCTTGGGTGTATGGTGGAGGGAATGACCCCGGCCATTATCGAAGAAGCGCAGCACCAAATCAGGCAGGGTATTTCAATAGTAGAAGGGCTCAAATTAAAACCGTTGAGTGCTATAGGATATCTTCACCTCGGTGAGTTCTTCGCTGATGCGGGCCGGAGGGAAGAGGCTTTGGAAAGCCTGAAGAAAGCGGAAACCATGTATCGAGAGATGGAGATAACTCCCGAAAGCTCCTGGCTGAAACGCACAAAGCAGGCTCTCGGGAAGTTGGGGTAACTTCCTCAAGGAAAAGTATAGATCCCGTGCCATCAGGACCACTTTAAATTGATAAGAACAGCTATGCATGTTTCAAATGAGACTGTCGAAAAACTCAAAGGATGAAAAGTGACAAAAAAACGACCTCGTAGAATTCCCTACGTTGGGAGTTTTTCGACAGCCTCAATTGAGATCTTCAGTTTTCAGGCTTAATAAAACCGAGATGAAATCGCAGAGATCTGCACTTAAAGAGATTTGGTAACTGGTCACCAGTGGATGTTCGGTTAACTGGAGGTTTAGGTCTTGATCCTACTATATTTATCTATTGACGCACGAAACAAGATCTGCCCCCATGTTTCCACCGTAGCCCAACGTAAAGCTAACCGGGCGCGGCCCACGAAAGCTTAATTGTAACAAAGTGCCAAATGGTCGCGTTCCGGTTGAGCGCAATGTTAGGCCAGATGAAACCTGCACATCCGGCCCCTAGCTTCATAACATCATTGCCTGTAACTTCATTAGCTCCCTTAGCCTGAATTAAATTAAAAAGATCATTCCTAGCTACCTGAAACGCACGTTCCTCGAAAACTGTTTCCCATGATACTGTCGCGTAGTCGACAGACTCTCTAAATTCCCGGTTTCTGTCTTTGGTATGGTAACACTTCGCGCAAATCTCACAGCAATAGTCGGCTTCGGGATGGAGCTGCGGACTTGCTGCGCACCCACCTTGGTCAGCTTGTTGCCTCGCCCGCCCTTTATAAAGAACTGGATTTCGTAATAGGGTAGCGACTCCTGCCCTACGATCCAAATCTTGTGGTGGAACCCCACCGACCATTCGACTCCGATCAATCTCCGTCGACGTCCTGCGTATACCACTAACTCTCCGAATTTGAGTTCTAGCCCGGGATAATCATCAAAGACGTAAATCCCACAGGACAAACTCGGGGTTCCACGCCTGCCTCCGGGGGCTTTGCACTTGGCCCAATCTTCCAGCTTTCTTTTGCCTCTCGGAAAAACCTGCCCCATAGGAAAATCCTCGATCCACTCGCCGAAGATGCGGGCAACAGGATGGGTCTTTAGAATCCAATCTTTTGCGGAATTCACCAATCTACCGCCCCCATCGTCATAGACGGTAAAGCCTCCCTGCACAAACTGCTCCCAGAGAAGGTCGTCCTTCCTTGGCTTCAGTCCGCTCACCGTGAGGCGCCAAGGCACACGCGTGTCGTTATTCGGCAATAACCTGACCTCACCTTTTAAGTCGGTACTCATAGTTTCACCTCTCCAATGAATGTTCACTCACTTAATAGGCAATACTGAAAGAACACTAAGGGGTCGCCAACGTGCATAACAGTTCTCCCGCTTCAGGCGCCATCAGTGCTTAGGCTGATCCGCATAAGATGCGGGTTTTTGGTTTGGTGCCCGTATAACCTGCCGTCGAATCAACCGAGAAAAGCATTCCAATCCCTGAATCTTCAATGAGTTGCGTAGGGATTAGCGCTTTGTCATGACGTCTTATGCGGATCGGCATAACACACCTCCTTGAATGGGTTAAAAGCCCGCCTATCGGAGTGCGGACGCCTGATGGCCCACGGTTGAGAATATGGGTATAGATCAGCGTTGTCCTAACGTCGGTTCCACCACCCGAAGCAGGGCACCCTTGAGCACTGATCCATGGCCCTTCAAAATTTTCGTGGTCATATCCACCGTATCATTTCAAAAGCGGAATTGAACAATAATAACTGCATTCCACGCCTAGTCAAGTGGTTATCAACACCGGTGGTTATCAATACCGGTGAATGTGATTCATCAGCCTTCCATCATCTGACTGTTCATACAATTTTCCCGCACCCACTTTTCAGAATGACACGACTCTTTGTTGCAAAATAGGTCTCTCAGAAAGTCCAGATCCCTTGAGGTAATTTCTCGTTGACTCAGACTAAAGATTTCGTGCCAGGAGTTACGCTTGGCCCATATCGAATATTACTTGAGGTTATCTGTAGTCTGTCTGTATAGAATATTTCATCAGGAGATCTCTAAAGGCCATTCAGACATTTTAGAGTATTACTTCCTATAAGAAACCGGACGGGTGGCCGTGATAAAAAAGATATTTTGCGTGTCACGGGCGAAGAAGAAGGCTTGCCCGCACGCATCCATGGGCAGTCCCCTCTCGTAAAAAATACATTTGCCTGCGTTCTTTAATCATACCCTTAAAGCCTATAACTGGGCACTGGAAACCCTCCGCTCATATCATGCACGATCTGACCAAAAACCAGTGTCGCGAGCACCTGTGGCCTGCATGGCAAACGGGGATGGAACGCGAGTGCCTTGGCCGATCCTTGAAGGCCTGCAAAGTAGTTCCCGCCGGCCGCGGAGAAAGAACGGCGATTATGCCACGCTTGCCGTGGCGCTGTTTTCGTTCTAGACGGCCATGGTCCTAGCTTTCTCATCCATGAGCGCGATGAGCGCACGTTCGTCTTTCGGAAAGGTGAGGATCATGAAAAGCTGCAGCAACCCGCATGCCACCCAGAAGAGGTTGGCGATATTGAAAGCCAAGATCCTTCCGAAGGCGACGATAAAAAGGCTGATGAGCGCGGGGCCGAATCCCTGTCCCAGCGAGTCGGTCAGGTTTGTCAGGGAGAGAATGGATCCCCTGGTCTCGGGCGAGTTTATGTTGAGTGTAATGGCCTTGATATTGGGCGCCGGCAGGATGACTGTAAAGCCGGTGATGAATGCGAGCGCAAGCGGCATGATCATACTGGGGTTCTGCACCCCCACCTGCGAGGGGTAGTTGAGCAGGAAAGCCATAGGGATGACTCCCACCAGGCAGGCGAGACCGGTGAAGAGAGGCAGGTACCGAGGATTTTTATTGTAGATCCTGTTCCCGATCAACCCGCCTACGAAGGATCCCACCAACGTGGCGGCACCCCCCGTCATGACAATCAGGGTCGCCGTCTCCACTGAGAAGCCCTTATCCTGTGCGTAGAAATCATTGAGGTAGATAAAGAAAACCCCCCAGGGGATGCATCCAGGCAATCCCTGGAGGAGAACCAGGAGGTTCGTCTTGATTTTAAAGATATTCCGGTAAAGAGAGAAATTGATCTTCCCGGTATACACCGTGCCACTCTCGATCAGCTCTTTCAGGCTCTCCTCGGCAATGCCCCTGGGGGGTTCCTTAACGCTGAGCCAGAAGAGAAGGACAAAGAGGAAGTTCGGAGCTGCCACGAGGATAAAGGGTAAGCGCCAGCCGTATTCGGGACCGATGAAGCCTGCGAGGAGTTGACCCACGGCGACGCCGAGTCCTTGGACGAGCACGATCCATGCCGCGGCGATGGCCCTGCTGCGGTGAGAGAAATAATCGCCTATCAGAGAGAAGGTGATGGGCATCACCCCACCGATCCCGATACCGGTTAATGCGCGCAACCAGAACAGCTGATCATAGGTCTGCGCGAACCCAGAGAGCAGGCAAGGGACCTCGCCGATAATTACCACTGCAATGAACAGGCGCTTACGCGAGATCATGTCAGTGAAATAGCCGATACCCAGAGTCACTATCGCGCCGAGTACCCAGAAGACGAGGGATATTTGTCCCCCCAGCTTTACATCACGCTGCACGGCGTCAAAGCCAAAATCGTGCGCGATCTGTGTCAGATTGGGGGCCATGAGGTTCTGGTCCGCGAAGAGAAACAGGTTGATCGCCGCCAGGAGCATCACTGCGAAAAGTTCTTTTCTTCCGAAAGTGGAATTACGTGCCATTCATATCCTCCTTAGCAAACGCTTTGTTGAGCGGGTCTGCTGTTGTATCCGGCTCGGTCAACGCTGCTTCGCGAAGTTTAAAAAAGCCTCATGAAGGATAGAGTATCTTCTCGACTTTTGGCAATCTAAAAAAGACGAATGGATAGAAGATTTTGGGATGCCATGGGCAAGGACTTCAGTCTTGCCAGTGAACATCCATTGGTCTGATACCTCTCCGAAAAATGCTCTTGCCTATTTTCCATGTTCATAACCTGGGGCATGCAACTGAATATAGGAGACCCTTTGCTTAAGCTCCGAAGAAAAAAGTGATCCTTCGTTGCGTTCAGGATGACATCTCATAGACCATGTTTCTTGCCCAAACGACCGAAGAAGCCGGTCGGCTGCTCAGGGTGACACGGTGATCTTGCTCGTATAGGCGGTGGGTAAAATCGGGATAGTGCGCAGGACCGCACTACACCCGCTCCCTCCGCGCGAGCCTTCACGCAATGAAGATCGCTTCGAAGTGACCCCTCATCGCCAAACCGCTTGTCCTAGGTACATGATGCAATACTGCTCCGAAAAGCTCGGCCCCCTCCTGAGACCAGGAGGGGGTCAGACATCCCGTGCTGCATATGCCGGCCAGCAGATATGGCGCGCCAAGTCTAGCCCCCTGAAGACTCAGGGGGGATGGAGGTTTGACTCTTGTTATTATACCACCGCTGCCTTTACGATTACCTCCATGAGCAGATGATTGTTGACCGCCAGGGGTCGCGCGATGTATGGAGATGAAATTCAACGTGAGAGCAGATAATCTCTGACGCGATGAGCGTAGAGATCTATTCGATCTGATAGATAATTCTTGTGAGGGAGGAAAGGGTATGAGAGTAGGAACATTTTTAGCAGTTCTGATGTGCATGTGTATGGTGGGTGCCGCCCCCGGATTGGCAGAGGACACAATCAAGATCGGCGCCATCCTCGGCGTGACCGGACCCGCGTCGTTCCTTGGAGCACCTGAGGCCAAGACCCTCGAGATGCTTACCGATGAGATCAACAAGAAGGGCGGCATCAAGGGTTTGAAGATCGAACTGATCATCAAGGATTCCGGCGCAAGCCCTGAGAAGGCGATCTCCTTTGCGAAGCAGTTGATCGAAGAGGACAAGGTCTTTGCGATCATCGGCCCCTCAACGAGCGGCGAGACGATGAAGATCAAGGGCATAGCCGAGGAAAGCAAGATGATCCTCATATCCTGCGCGGCAACCGAGGCGATCGTGAACCCTGTCGCGAAGTACGTCTTCAAGTCGCCCCAGAACGACAGCTATGCTGCCATCAGGATCTTCGAGCAAATGCAGACGATGGGCATCTTGAAGATCGGCGTGCTCTCCAGCAACACCGGGTTCGGCAAGGCAGGCAAGGAGCAGATCGAAAAGCTCGCTCCTCAGTACGGGATTCAGATCGTTGCGAACGAGGTCTATGACAAGGAAGCGACTGACCTGACCGCTGTCGTGACCAAGCTGAAGGCAGCACAAGTCCAGGCATTCATTAACTGGTCCATCGAACCTGCCCAGGCAATCGTTATCAAGAATGCGCGACAGATCGGCCTAGCTGTCCCCATCTTCCAGAGCCACGGCTTCGGCAACATCCAGTACGTGAAAGCTGCCGGCCCTGCAGCAGAGGGCGTTATCTTCCCTGCAGGCAGGCTGCTTGTCGTCGACACGCTTCCGAAGGACAACCAGCAGAAAGCCGTGCTCGTACAGTACAAGAAGGACTATGAGTCACGCTTCAAGGAGGACGCAAGCACCTTTGGCGGCCATGCCTATGACGCATTCATGATTCTGGTGAAGGCGATCGAGAAGGCCGGCCCCGACAAGGAAAAGGTCCGCGAGACAATCGAGAACATGCAGGGCTTCATCGGGACCGGCGGCATCTTCAACTTCTCGCCTCAGGACCATAACGGCCTTGATATCAATTCCTTCGAGATGCTGACCGTGAAGGACGGCAAATTCGCCGTTCTCGCCAAGCAGGCTACCAAGAAGAAGAAATAGCACGCTTTCCATAAGGAATGGGGCATCGTACGTATGCCTCCATTCCTTTTTTTGACGGCATGCAGCATATAGAACTCCTCTCCCAATATCTTGTTGCGGGCATAACCTACGGGACGATCTATGCGGTCGTTGCCATAGGGTTCAATATCATTTATAACGCGACCGGCATCATAAATTTTGCACAGGGAGAGTTTGTCATGCTCGGCGGCATGACCGCGGTCATGCTCCATACGCTTCTCCCGCTTCCGTTAGCTATCCTGGGAGCAGTCATCATAACGATGACCGTCGGGGCCCTCATCGAGATCGTCTTCATCCGCTGGCTGACAAGCCCGGCTGTGCTCCGCTTGACCATCATCACAATCGGCATCGCGATCCTCATCAGGGAGATCGCCCTGGCGCTCTGGGGAACGGGGGTAAAGGCCCTGCCCTATTTTACCGGTACGGCCGTCACGGTCATATCCATAGGAGATGTCCATATCTCTCCCCAGGTGCTCTGGGTGATTAGCATCTCGGCCGTTATGGTCGTTATTCTGCATTTCTTCTTTACCTATACACTCCTCGGCAGGCAGATGCGCGCCTGCGCATCGAACCGCGATGCAGCGCGGCTCTGCGGCATCAGTGCCAAGAACATGGTGACGCTCTCATTCGTGCTGAGCGCCGGCATCGGCGCGCTGGCCGGGTGCGTGGTCTCGCCCATCACTTATGTCCAGTACGACAGCGGTACGAGCCTCGCAATCAAGGGGTTCACGGTCGCAATCTTGGGCGGCCTCGGCAACAGCATGGCAGCTATAGCCGCCGGGCTGATCCTCGGCATCCTCGAGTCGTTTTCCATCTGGGTGATGCCGACCGCCTATAAAGACGTCATTGCGATATCGATCCTCCTCCTGATCCTTTTTGTGCGGCCTTCTGGCATCTTCGGCAATGTCGAGGCATCAAGGCTGAAGGAGTTCTGATGGCTCGGAACAAGTACCTCCGGATCGCCATCTTCACGGCCTGTGTCATTGCAATACAGATCATAACCTCGTTTGCGGGAAAAACCCCGTATCTCACGCAGCTGACCATGGCCGGCTATTATTCCCTGGTCATCATCGGGCTGACGCTTCTGATGGGATATACGGGTCAGATCTCGCTCGGCCACGCCGGGTTCTTCGCAATTGGCGGCTACTTGTCTGCGTTCCTTACCACCTACAACCTCATACCCTACAAGGACAAATTAGTGGTGACATGGCTTGCCAAAACCGGCGCACTCGTTATGCGTCAGGACCTCTATGGCCGCGATATCCTTGCCGTACAACCCTGGGCAGCCTGCATCGCCGCTGTCCTTGTGACAATCGCCATCGCCTATGTCATCGGCAGGCCGGTCCTCAAGCTCAAGGGACATTACCTCGCCATGGCAACGCTGGGTTTCGGGACCATTGTCTACAAAATCGTGCTCGGCACAGGGCTGCTCGGGGCTGCTGATGGACTATCGGATATCCCAGGATTCAGGCTCATTCCCGGCCTCGAGGTAAGCGGTAAAGCGGCGCTGCGTATCCAGAACTATTACATCGCCTGGGGACTTGTTATTCTCGGGGTGACCCTGCTGACGAACCTCATCCATTCCCGCGTGGGCAGGGCCCTGCGTTCGATCCATGGTGCAGAGGATGCGGCGAATGCGATGGGCGTCAACACCAGCCAATACAAACAGAACATCTTTATCCTCAGCGCGGTCTTTGCCGCAGTCGGCGGCGTGTTCCTCACCCATTTTAACGGCGGCATTGGGCCTTCTGAAGCGTCCATCATGAAATCGGTGCGTTATGTCGCCATCATCGCGATCGGCGGCATGGCGAATCTGTGGGGTGCTTTGTCCATGGGCACTGTGCTGAACTTCCTATCGCTGAGGGGCTATTTTGGGTCCTACGACGATGCGGTTTTCGGCTTCATTCTGGTCGTGATCATGCTCCTAGCGCCTGAAGGGTTGCTGCGCACAGACCTCTTCCGGGACATCCGGAAGCGGTTTCAGCACAAGCCTAGCCAGGAGGAGCAGTCTCCGTGAGCATCCTCGAAATCAGGGACATCAGCAAGAGATTTGGTGGCCTTCAGGCTCTCGACAATGTGAGCTTCACGGTGCAGCAGGGCTCGATCAAGGCGCTCATCGGGCCCAACGGTGCAGGAAAGACAACGCTTTTCAACCTCGTCTCTGGTGTCCTTGAACCTGATTCCGGTGCCATCAACTTTAACGGCTCCCCCATCCAGGGGCTTAAACCGTACCAGGTCGCTGCATGTGGCATAGCACGGACCTTCCAGCTCATCAGACTCTTCCCCAGGATGAGCGCGCTCGAAAATATCATGATCGGCAGGCATGTGCACAGCAGGGCCGGATTCGTTGCCGGCATGCTCAACCTGCCATGGACGTGCAGGGAAGAGAAAGAGATTCGGGGCAAGTCGCTCGAGATCATGCGGTTTCTTGGCATAGAAGGCATGGCAGAGAGCGAGGCAAATAGCCTTGCTTACGGCCAGCAGCGCATCGTGGAGCTGGGAAGGGCTTTAGCGTGCGAGCCGAAGCTGCTCCTCCTCGATGAACCTGTCGCTGGGCTGAACATGCGCGAGACCTCTGAGATGGCGAAACTGATCGTGAAGATACGTACTGCGGGTATCACCGTGCTCCTCGTCGAGCACGATATGACGCTGGTGATGAATATCTCGGACGAGATCGTAGTGCTGAGCTATGGGCAGAAGATCGCGGAGGATAAGCCGCTGGGGATCCAGAAGAACCCGGAAGTGATCAAGGTCTACCTCGGAGAGGAAGATGCTTAGGATTAGAAATCTCGAGTCAGGGTACGGCAACCTCAAGGTCCTGAGAAGGATCTCGATCCATGTTAGCCCCGGTGAGATCGTCACCATTATCGGCGCCAACGGCGCAGGCAAGACAACGCTGCTCAAGACGATCGCTGGCCTCCTGAAAGCGCAGGCAGGGGAGGTCTTGTTTGAAAAGCGGGACATCACCCGGGAGAATCCTGAGCAGATCGTCTTGCATGGCTGTTCGCTTGTCCCGGAAGGCAGGCAGATCTTCGCACCGATGACCGTCAGGGAGAACCTCCTGCTCGGCGCTTATGTGCAGTACCGGCGCAAGCACAAGAACGAGGTCGATGTCGACCTTGCGCACATCTTTCAGCTCTTTCCCCGCCTCAAGGAGCGCGAAAGCCAACTTGCAGGCACGCTCTCGGGAGGCGAGCAACAGATGCTCGCCATGGGACGCGCTCTCATGGCGCGGCCTAAACTGATCATGATGGATGAGCCGTCTATGGGGCTTGCCCCGCTCATCGTGAAGGACATCTTTGCGATCATAGAGAAGCTGCGTGACGAGGGCAACACCGTGCTCCTGGTAGAGCAGAACGCGCAGGCAGCACTTGCCATCGCGGACCGCGGGTATGTCCTCGAGACCGGCAGGATCCTCCTTGAGGAGAACGCGGAGGATCTGCTCTCTAACCGCGATGTGCAGCGGGCTTATCTCGGCCGTGACCTGGATGCTGAAATAAAGATATGATACGCTCAATGCGAAATACCCAATACGGAAGGATGCTGCAGAGATCGATGGATTTCGATATTCGGACTGAGGGGTCACGAGCAGGAGGGAGCTATGTACTGGGAACCTGAAAAAGAATGCATGGATAGGGAAGAGTTGAAGCAGCTCCAGCTTGAGCAGCTCCAGGCAACGCTGTCGCGGGTCTACATGCATGTGCCGTTCTACCGGAAGAAGTTTGACGAGCTGGGCATCGACCCTGATGAGTTCCGGTCCCTCGACGATCTGAGAAGGCTTCCATTCACGACCAAGAGCGACCTGCAGGACAACTATCCCTACGGGCTTTTCGCCGTCCCCTTGAGGGAGGTAGTCAGGATCCATGCGTCGTCAGGCATATCCACGGTTGTCGGCTACACGAAGAACGACATCAAGACCTGGTCGAATCTGGTGGCACGCGTGCTGACAGCCGGTGGCGTCACCAAGGATGACGTGGTGCAGATAGCCTACAGCTACAGCCTCCTGACCGGCGGCTTTGGCCTCCATTACGGGGCCGAGCGTATCGGTGCCTCGGTCATCCCGATCTCGAGCGGGAACACCGCCCGCCAGATCAAGATCATGCTGGACTTCAAGACCACAGCGCTGGTCTGCACGCCAAGCTATGCCATGCTCATCGCCGACACCATCCAAAAGCGGGGGATCAATATCAACGCTTTATCTCTCAAGTATGGCCTCTTCGGCGCAGAGCCCTGGTCAGAGAAGATGCGTCAGGAAATCCAGGAGAAACTCGGAATCGTCGCCACCGACAACTACGGTCTGAGCGAGGTGATGGGGCCGGGCATTGCCTGCGAATGCCTTGAGCAGGTCGGCCTCCATATCAACGATGACCATTTCCTGGTCGAGATCATCAATCCCGAGACGCTAGAGCCTGTGCGCATGGGCGAGACCGGCGAGCTCGTGATCACGACGCTCACCAAGGAAGCCTTCCCGGTTATCAGGTTCAGGACGCGGGACCTTACGCGACTCAATCCTGAGCCATGCCCGTGCGGCAGGGAGACCATGCGGATGGCACGCGTCATGGGCAGGACCGACGATATGCTCATCATCAAGGGCGTCAATGTCTTCCCGTCCCAGATCGAG
>Ga0315284_10015788_pt1 | contig 10730 bp, 15 predicted proteins | sample YL17G09_16_MG_FD_203696 | JGI IMG/M metagenome (GOLD analysis project Ga0315284, IMG submission 203696) | Sediment microbial communities from Yellowstone Lake, YNP, Wyoming, USA - YL17G09_16 | ecosystem: Environmental > Aquatic > Freshwater > Lake > Sediment | place: USA: Wyoming | collected...
GACATTACCACTGAGCTGCTGTCTTGAAACCTGTGTTTTTGGATACAAGCTTATGTTTCTCAAACGTATAAGTACCCGGGGATCGCTTGAGCTCCGAGACCGGATGGGTTTCACGCTAACGAGTGTGCCAGTATGCATACATATCGTTAATATAGTTTTGTGTAAGGGGGTGTAACTTGTTATTCATTGACAATAGAGTTTTTTTAAATAAGTTGTAAGAGTTTGTCATCAGTTTACCCGGTCCACTGAATTTACTATGCGCTTTTTGGATTCTGTTCAGGGTGACGGTGCGAGACGATTCGGTCATTTATATAAACAGGATATATTTTATTTGTTAATTAGAAATGAAACCCGTGACAACTGTACTTTCAGAGGCTCTTATAGTGGGCTTGGCGCTTATGTTACTCTACATCGGCATGACCAAGTTTCTCAAGCCTCTGCCGGCTATCTTTGTCAGTGGAGCAGTATTCCACCTGATTTGCGAATACACGGGACTCAACAAGTGGTACGCAAAGACGTATTTTGATTAATTCAGATTGTTAATTACATCTTCAAGTGGTGTGTTCTTCTTGTTGTGCAGGTTGTTGGTACGGGTGTGTTCCACCAAGCAGTGCATGTGCAGGTGCCCCACGCTGTGATGTGGGTGCAAGTGGAAGTAATACCCCATGTTTGAACCGGACGTGCGATGCAGCCACAAGTTTGACTGCTGGGTGAATTTAGCTTTGACCTCATCTGTAAATCCCTCTTGCATGCTCGGCCAAAACTTGAGCAGGAGCTTGTCGTACACCTTCCGCCGAAAGTCATCCGACTCAACCAAACGAGAAACGGTCGAGGCCATGTGTTCCAAAAGGGGACGATCCATAGCCTCGAGCGTCGCCGCATTGTAGATTCGCGCTCTAGGGCACGCCAAGAGGTGCACAAAAGACATCCCGGCACGTTCCTCCTTGTTAGGGTAAAGTTCCCGGTACGGGAGCGAATTGTTGAGGTACAAGCAAAAGTGCTCGTCCGAGTATAGATTTTCGGCACCCGTCTCATTCAGGATTGTAAATGTCGGGGCGATAAACTCCGTGGGAAAACCCGTTGGCGGGGTCATTCCATGAAGATGCTTGCGCCACTCGGGATTGATGCTCTCACCCGGTTGTTGAGCACGAAAGGCAGCGGCAGCAGTCTTGAAGTCCATGTTTTTTTGAGATACTTTACTATTATTCTCACAGTGAAAGTCGAGAACTAATCCCTTTTTCTCTTCATGAGAAGGATCATGGCAAGACCCGCCACAAGGGCAATCATGATAATCACCTTGGGGTTGTTGATGTTCCCTCCGTCCCATGGGACAGGAACTGGCAACTTGGAATCCCGGTCCAGGTTGGGTGGGACGTCCGAACGAGTCACTCGGAGCATGAACGAGTTGTTATTGGCGCCATTGAAGATGATTGGATTCCCGTTGATATCTCGCCACGTCACCGTTAGACGCGTCAGCTTCTCAACCACGTGTGGGTAGTCGATGGCGAGTGCATAGTCGCCATTCTCCTTGAACGTCTTGATCGATCCTGAAATGACATCGAGGGTAACTGGCCCAAAGGCGTGTGAGGCTTGTGTATTGACAAAGGTATTTCCAGTTATTTTTGATCCTAAATTCAATTTCTGATTTCGAAGTTCCATGATGTCCAGGAACAGAAACTCGTTCGTGGTGAAATCTGCCACGTTCGAAGACTTGAGGATGTACTTGCCCGTGAGTGTTGTGTTTGATCCGTACACCAACAAGTCGGCACTTCCTGCGGCTGGGATTGCAGCCGTCTGGATGACACCGGGTGGCATGCCGAGCATAGTCGCCATCTCCTGTGTCGTCGCGTTCATAGTGAATGAGCTGGCTGAGTAAAAGATGTACTTGCCCTCGTTTGAACTGTAGTACACAGAGAGACCTGCTGGAAGCCTACCCGTGCTTGTAATTTCAGTTGCTAATGTGGAGGCTGAGAAGAAGCTTGGGGCGAGACTCAGGTTGGACGTCCCTCCAAAGTTCAAGACATTCGATCCTAAATTTAAATTGTAAATTGAGTTTGGAATTTTAGCACTGACCAGTTCCACCTTGCTGATATTCTTGAGTGGGTTGGTCAGGTATAGTGTATATGCATTTCCGTTTGGAAACAAATTTGAATCCCTAATTCGAGAGTCAACATGGATGTACTCCACGATACTCATCTCCTATTTCGAAAGAAAATTCACACTGATTTCCGTCGTGGACCCACTGAACGGCTGGACGTAAACCACCGAATCCTCCTTGTGCTCAATCACCCGACTGTGACCATTGATCACCAAGATGTCACCCGTCTGAACTCGATTTGAATTTTGAAATGAAATTCCCCAAATGATATGGGCCAATGATCCGACAGGCATTCTAAAATACTAGAAAGTTTATTCTTTGAGTGTTTTCAGCAATGACACCACCTGACCAAAATTCAATCACGAAAGATGCAGACACTGCGTTGTAGTACTGGGCAAAGTCTGATGTCCCTACACGTCTGAACCCAAACGTAACCAAGTAGTTACCATCTACAAGAGGATTTGTGAAGGTGACCGTGTAACTACCAACTCCTCCACGTACGACATTACAGTTGAATAAGTTGTACGTGTTCAGCACCGTGCCCGTCCAATAGAATCCGCCTGCAGCTTTCAAGCCAGGATTTGTTGTTGATATTACCAGCTCATTACGCAGAGACTCCGCGTCCATTAAAAGAGATAAACAAATAAAGATTCAGAATAGGATGTACGAGGTTCTGGGTCTCACGAAAGATGCATCCCAGGATGATATCAAAAAGGCGTACCGTAAACTCGCCATGAAGCATCACCCTGACAAAGGTGGCAACCCCGAAGAGTTTAAGAAGATTACGAATGCGTACGAGGTTCTGTCTGATCCACAGAAACGCCAAAACCTAGACCAGTTTGGTGATCCCAACGGTCCGCAGATGCCCCAAGGTGGTGGGTTTCCTGCTGACATCTTCGCTCAGATGTTTGGTGGTGGGTTTAATGGTCCTGTCCGGCGTGAGAATCACACCCATGAGATTCACATCTCACTCGACGATGCGTACAAGGGTCTCACCAAGAACCTCCACATTACACTCACTCGCCTGTGCTTTTCGTGCATGAAGAAATGTCCACAGTGCAATGGCCAGGGGAAGGTTCACCAACAGATCCAGATGGGCCCGTTTTCTCAGATGTTTGCACAGCCATGCCCCAGATGTAACGGCGGCGGCAAGACATCCGTTGGGTGTAAAGAGTGTGACTCTAAGGGTAAGAAGCATGAGAAGTTGAATTTCGAAATGAAATTGGATCCGGGAGTTCAGGATGGACATGCAGTGGTGATGAAAGGTCTCGGTGAACAGGTCCAAGCCGCGTCGGGTGAAGAACCTGGTGATCTGGTGGTGATTGTTCGCGTCAAGCCTCATGACAACTTTATGCGTCAAGGGAGCGACCTGATTTGGCACGTAAAAATCTCATTCGAGGCGGCCGTATCTGGCATACATCTGACATGCCCACACTTTGACGGTCCGCTCGAAATCAACACATCGCAGTGGGGTGTGTTGGACCCGAGAAGGGACTACGTGGTGCCAGGCAAGGGGATGCCCGGTGGGAATCTGAGGATTGCATTCGACATCAAGTACCCTGACCCGAAGGTGAAGTATGTATTGTCACAGTGCTAAAATACCAGTCCGTAGGAGGGCCTTCGGCCCGACGGGAACCCTTGGTTCCCTGACTGTTCGGTTCTAAAGTGCTAAAGCTTTGCTGCAATTGAAATCAGAGCTACAACAGCATTCATCGTCCCAATCGACAAAGAGTCTGATGCCGAGTGCATCACTTCCTCGAGACCGAATTGTGCGTGATGAAAGACCACGTCGTTAACAGTACTTGGTATCATAGAGAGTGTTGTAGCTCTGACCACGTGCTTTTTTAGCAGTGCGCCCGACCGCATAGAACGCTGAATCACAGGGTGACGCCCCGCCCGTCTCACTGTGATGCATGTGCGCTTGAGCGCCCGATCCATTCTTATTACTAGGAGTAGATTTGTTTTTATTTTCCTCCTTAATACGAATCGACTTGGATGAGTAACACGAAAAATCTTTAGACTTTTTTGCCGAATCCCTCTTCTTCTCCCGGGAAGATTCCTTTTCCATTTGTATTTTTAATTTACAAACAAAATTTGTAGTCGAGAACTAAACGTCCGAGTCGGGTGTTCCTCCCCCGCTCCGGTTCACTGGGGTTCGTGCCATGGCCATCAACTGACTCGCCACAGATCTATTCGCATCATCAATAGTGGGCCTCGACATCCTGATAAACCGCTGAGCCACGCGGTACACCGGGCTCGACGTCTGGGGCGTGTCTTCCTCCACGTCAGGTGTGTTTTTGATAAAGTTGGCCAACTTCTTCTCGATTGGGTTACCCTGTTCGAGAATCGTGTTAAACTCCGCGTAACACTCTGACATGAAATCGTGACCATTCGTACTACGGTCAATAGGCTTGAGCTTAATCTCTTTTGAAATCTTGATGGCTAGCTTTTTGACGTTGATTGATGACCGAAGAGAATTCGTCATCTTTTCGTTCAGCTTGAGATATAGCTGAATCGAGCCGAGCACGCCCGTGCCTGCAGACAAAACCGCATTAAGAATACTCACGTACTTTTGTTCCAAAAAGTCATTCAGTGAAATGGCACACAGAGCATTCATCGCAGAAACCACCAGAATTGGGACGTTGAATTTAGTAGACAATTTATTGTAATACGTATACTCTTTGATTGCATGCCGGTACAATTCATTACACTGCTTCTCTAGCTTGTCGAGAAGATCGTGCTCCTCGAAGTGCCACTTACTTTCTAAAAAGTCTGGCTCTATGAACGGCATCCTATATTTAACGCAAATAATTTATTCCTCTGGAGCCTCCTTGGGACTGAAATGATCAACAGCCACCTTGAGAGCGTGCGCCTTGGCCGCCTTCTCACTTGGCTTGTACTCACTGCCAATAGTTGTCTCCAGTACCGCCTTGTAATAGTCGGACGACTCGAGAGCCTCCTTCAGATCCTGGCGCAGCTCCTTGAGGGTGTTCTTTACGGCAGTCTCTTTCTCAATCAGTTGCTCAATAGCAGACATTTCTATTGACACGGGTCGCCTTGTCTTTATGTTCCAGTCCGAAGGACTGTCCCTAGCCTTCCAGTCCGAAGGACTGTCCCTAGCCTTCCAGTCCGAAGGACTGTCCAGTCCGAACCTAGCCGTAAGCAATCAGACCCTTCTCCGTCTCGATTCCACCCGTCAGCCACCCGTTGCGGTCCTGCTCGAGGCAGCGCACTGGAAACCCCGCCATCCCCAGAGCCATCTCAGCGCTGTAGTTGCGCTCACCATTCTCGTCGACGAGCACCTCGCCTGCCATGTCAACCACATCCTGGATGAGCTGGTGGCGATCCTCGATGTAGCCCCAGTTGAGGCACTCATCCTCGCCAAGCGCGGCGATGGCAGGCTCGGCCCCGATAGCGTGCAGCAGGCAGATAAGCTCAGCGGTGGACATTTTTTTGGGATGGTTTAGTAGTATTTTTTCATTAAAAGTCGAGAACAGAACCTAAATTCTTTAGGTTCGACTGACCTAAATTCTACCCACACAACCCGCGCATTTCAGCGTAGCTCAGTTCGCCTCGCGTAAACTTCTCGAGAGCAGAGGTCTGTACCGGGTCACCGAGCGCGATTGCCGCGTCCATCGGTGTGAAATCTTGCTTCTCCCGCAAGATGCCGAGTGCCCGGATCCCTTTCATGGCCTCTTCGTCCGCCCACCCGGAGTACCACACGAAACACGACTTGAGCTCTTGGTCCTGCGTCGTGTGGTAGAAGAACCCGGTGTCTTTCTCGACAATATCCCAGTCAAGCTTGCGGGTCAGGTTGTGGAAGGACCGAACTGAACCGTCCTCGATCATCACGTACAGCTCATTCTTCTTGGGACCGCCGTCGCGGTTCGAGTCGGCGTAGAAGAGAACACGTGGGATGATGAGAGGCATTTTTTGAGATATCTTTCTATACTTTCAGATGAGAAAGTCGAAAACAGAACCTAAATTCTTTCCCAGTCTACAGTATACATGTCCGCGAAGTTCATCATTCCCGGGTCGCTCATTAATATCATATTCTCTTCACTGGCACTGAAGTGGACAACTGGTCTACAAACACACGAGTGTAAGTGTGCCAAGGAATGGCGGCTTCAGTACATGAACGCCTACTTCATCATGGCGATTGTGGGAAGTTTGTTGACTGTCAGTGCTGTATTCAAGAAGGAGTTGTTCCCTCTACTGGCAAAATACTGGGTCCCTTTGATGACGTTGGCGAGTGTCCTGTACGGAGGCATCGGATTGAGCTATCTCGTGGACTTGAAAAAGAAGAAGTGTGAGTGTGCCAAAGGTGCCCAGATGAATTTCATGTATATCATGGCTATCATTCAGGTGATTGCACTTGGCCTAGGCATCATCGGTCTCACTTACTTGCGTGCTCGCCACCTCCTCTGATTCAGAGTCAAAGAGCTTGAGTCGCACCCGCTCCTTGCATGCCGACGTGAGGCCCGTCTCGTCCAGAACTGCAAGTGCGTGACGCTTCATTTTATCGTTGATATGATCAACCGTACGCAGGATCGGGTTGAATGCATCCTGAAGCCGATCCTCGTAGTATTCACTCATAAACTCACCATCCAGAAACCACCCACGATTCACGAGACTGAGCGCACGATTTGCAGCACGGGACCAATAACGGTCACCTATCTTGGTCAGGACCGTCCGAAACTTCCGATCCTTTGTGAGCTCCATGAGCGTGCGTACCGGATTGGGGTCAAACTTGTACGCCTCTGGAATGTACCGGAGAGCGAGTGGCACCTCGCGCGTGCGGTAAAACAGGTTGCACGTGAAATCCACAGCGTCATCACGAAGCCAGTCGACGAGCTTCCCAGGGTACATCACGCAATCCAGGTGAATCGAATCGTCAATCGACACCTTGATCAGGTGGAGACCTTGGTACTTTGACTTGGGCATGTTGCGCGTTGTCACCTTGGCGCCATCCAGCGCGAGAAGTCGTACAAAATTTGTAAACGAGCCGTGTGTACCGACAGGCCACATGATGTCGATATCGTTATATTTGGTCTGTCCAGCTATAACGATGTCGCGAATGTACCCCCCGAAAATCGCCACGTCAAAACACAGGGCAATGTCAATCACACGTTGTGCGTCCATTTTGCTTATGTAGTCAGGTAGTGGAGTCTTTATCGGGTATTTTTTTGTTCGGTGATTGTAATATGGCATTGTATCCGACACTTTCTGGTATCATGTCAGTTGCTGCAAGAGCAGCGAGTGCAGGAGCTTGGGCCGCGTCAAACCCAGCAGCAGCGTATATGATTTATGATAAAACAACAGGGTTTATGAGATGGTCAGGGGGGTGGGTTATGAGACCAATTAGATACGTCATGACAAAGATTGAATTTCAGCGTCTTTTGAAAGCGCATGAAAATTTAGCAGCCGCCGCGATGACTGATCCGGGGGTGTGTAAAGAATTTGCCGCACACATGAACAAAGCAGGTCCATCGCTAAGTCATGATACAGGTATCCCGGAACCTGTTGTTAAGTCAGTATTTCAGCTCGCGAAAGAGTTCGCGACATCTCCACTTGGAATCGCGGTGATGCTTGCGGGTGCCATTCTACGAACCGGTGTCCCGATTAGTCCAGTATTCAAAAAGTTTCTGCAGAAGGGTCCTGGATCTGGTTTCCGTGAGACATGCAGATATATAGGTCGGGTGATGAATTACTATCTAGGCCTCGATGATGAACTCCAGACTCTGATTCACAACAAAATGGGTCTCAAGTCCCCCTCTCCTATCAAAATCAAGACCCCTTCGCCTGTCCCGGTCAAAATCAAGACGCCTTCACCCGTCAAAATCAAGACGCCTTCGCCTGTCCCGGTCAAGACCCCTTCGCCAGTCAATACCCCGTCGCCGAATGTCGATTACATTTACGTCGGTGGTCGGAAGATTCCACTCCGGAGAAAACCGATGTCCCCCGCCAAAGCGAAGGAGGGTCGTCTGCGGAAGGTTGTCCGTCACGTTCTGCACGGTAGAACTGAGGAGGAGAAAATGATGAAGCTTGCCAAGGCGTTGAGAAAGCGCGCATTGGCGGCTGCCACTGCGGCCAAGTCCCGGTCCGCTTCAGCTGCCCGCTCCCGGTCTAAGAATTAGCCACCTTTAAGCGTTTGAGAAACGGGCCATTGAAAAAGTGTGATGCACCGTTTGGTGTAATCACGGTATTCTTACCGTAGTGTTGAGGGCCTGGCTTACCCAAAGTTTTCAGTTTGTTATTTGCATTCTGCGGTGTGTTGAACGATCCGTTTGTCACGAGCGCCTTGCCAAAATCAATAATATAAGCCCGCTTATTACTGTTACTTATGATAATGTTGTTACTGTGCAGATTACCATGAATAACCCCGCGCGAGTGCATCTTTGAGATGGCGTTCTTCACCGCGTTTCCAATGTCCTTTGGAACGGGAGCGCCGGTGTACCACTTCTTCAATGCACTCCCCTTGATGAGATTGCTCTGTATCACGCTCATCTGGTTACCCACCTTTACTTTGGGTATCAATGAATTTAGATAGTTATTTGCGATGAGATTGTTCTTATTCCTATAGAATTTGGGGGCAATATTGAGGCCGGCTAGTTTCTTGAGTGCCGCTTTTTCGGCATTTGAGTTGAATGACTTTTTCTGGAACTTGATTGCCACATTTTTCTTGAGGTTTGTGTTGGTTCCTTGGTAGACGACACCCATACCACCCTTGCCAAGAACACCCGTGATGGTCACTGGCCAATTCTTGATGTACTTTTGCATGACGTGCACGTTCGTCGCGGGGTGAACCTCAACAGGGACCGCCTCGACCACCTTGGCATCTTCAACCGTACCCAACAGAACAACATCCGTCAGGTTCTTGATTGAATCGCCTCCTTGATACCCGCTACACATGTTTGCAGTCTGGCCAATAGATTTCATGTTCTGACGCTTCTTCACAACCTGATAGGTTGATCCGCGTGGGAGCAGAATTTCCCATTCAGAGTTAACTTGCGTAATGCCAAACATCAAAAGACATTTGGACCCCTTCATGACGGTGATTCTCTGGATTTCATGTCCTTTTGCGAAACTACGTGCAACGCTACCCGCGACGGACGCAGAGCAGAAACGCTCAGTCGTATACGTGTTGTTCACGGCACCAGTTAGATACTTGTCATCCTTGTTGCCTCGGAACAGAATGAACGCACGGGTCACAGAGGGAGCCTTGCGAATAATCTCATTCAGATCGTTGATGAACATGTGAACAATCGACTTGATGTTTTCGTTGTCCTTGTCACCCTTGACCCGTGTCACCGTTTCTTCATAGTCCTTCAGGATGTCACCCGTGTTGATCTTGTAGAAATCACGAGCCTGGAAGAAGAATGCGAAATAGGTACCTCCGAGATTCCCCACACCGGTCCTGAACGTGTTGTAATTGAAAGTACCGTCGAGATAGGTGTGAGCCCATTTGTCTCCGTTGTAGCTGTACCCACTGATGGTGAAGATTTCACGAGTGCTCAAAGACCGAATGTATTTGTCTTGAGCGGCAAACCAGTTCAGATCCATCATGTCACTCAGACGCACATTCTCAAACGAATTCACGTTGCGACCGTAGTTAAACAGAAGCTGTTGGTGTGCTAGGTACTGTGCGTACGACATCTGAAGGTCATACGTGGCATAAGTAAATTTTGGATTTTTGATGATCGATTTCCACCCCCCCGAACTGAGACTACCCACAATCTTACTATATTTGTAATGGAGCGTGTTTGATCTCTTCATGTAGGCCATCCCGTTGCCCTTTGCACACAGATTCTTGTAGTTGGTGTTCTTGTTGTTTGTACCACCAGTAGCCTCTTGCAGCTTTTTCAATCTCTTCGCCACCTTTTCAACAGCCGCAGTAAACTCGGAAACCTTCGCCTTGACGTGATCCGGTCCGGGCTTCACCACGGGAACGAGCGTCACTGTCACAACTACGGGTGGAGCTGCCACGGGAGTCACAGCCTTTGCGGCAGTCGCCTTGGGTACTTTGACGATTCCAAGATTCTTCTCAACCGCCTTTTTTCCTTGAAATGTGTGAAGATACTTGTTACCATTCTTAATAGCCAATACATCCGACATGTGCTTGTGCTTATAGACCACCTTTCCACCAGCCGTCTTTCCGGTATTCTTATAGACATTGTTAGATTGTTGAAAGTAATCGCCCACCTTGAACGGGTGAGCAAAGGCTGTATCCGTATCTTTAAAAATCTCATAGCTTGGTGAGATATTGTTGTAAATATCATTCACGTTGTAATAAAATCTCACTTTACCATTTGGTTCAATTCTGTAATACACGGGGTTAACTTTGGTGACCATACCAGTCATTCTATGGTACTGCCCTTGACCCGCACCGACATTTAACGATGCTAGAGATGCCTTTGTGCCATTCGGCTTTGTGACTTCTAGATTTTTACCCATTTTATGTGGTTTGTTTGCCGTGTAAAGGTTCGTGTAGTAATAGTCTCCGGACGCATTCTTATACACATTCATAGATCCAAACTTGAGGTTCGTCTTGTTGTAATTTAACACCTTGATAGGTTTGCTAGTTCCATTCGGTTTCGTCACCTTTGAAGCCTGGCCGAGTTTCTGTGGTTGT
>Ga0315284_10015789_pt1 | contig 10730 bp, 8 predicted proteins | sample YL17G09_16_MG_FD_203696 | JGI IMG/M metagenome (GOLD analysis project Ga0315284, IMG submission 203696) | Sediment microbial communities from Yellowstone Lake, YNP, Wyoming, USA - YL17G09_16 | ecosystem: Environmental > Aquatic > Freshwater > Lake > Sediment | place: USA: Wyoming | collected...
ATAGGCGGGTATGTGCTCATAGGCAAGACGATTCGACACCGCGAGGAACATTACCTTGGTGGTTATATTTGTGGTGGCAATTTTTTTGAAACTTTTTTTTCCGGAGAGGGGGAGGGTGAACAGTTACGGATAATTTAGGATAAATAGGATGACATTGATATTTTGTTGCCCTTGGGGCGTGTCGGGTGGCGGGCGCCAGTTTTTAGCCTACAGCTTTCTTCTTTACCTTCTCATACAGCGTCTATACCGATGAAAGCAAGAGTAACCCATGGAAACTCATCCTTACCCATTCTGTTCTCTCGCCAATCCCACCAACCACATTCTGCACATACCTGATACATTACCTCGCGAGTCTCTTCATGCGACGGTCGTCCCCCGTTACCACTGCCCTTTACACTATTTTTCTTTGCTTCGGGTGGCCATCTATCCACAAGAGTCCGGGGTACAGTCACGCATTTTCCGACAGGAGGCGAGAGCGCACATGTTGGATGAAGCATGCAGAGCATCGGTGAACGTGACTGGAAACAGGGGGAAAATACGAGACAGTCCCCCTCGGGCGCAGATCGCGGCTCGCGGGGACGCTCGCCCTCCCATCAATGCGCCTCTTCAATGGTCCTACTCCCAATCACCCCAGCAGTCTCTCCAGCAAGAACCGTGCCGCCGCCTTGACCGGGATGCGGCCGCGGGTGGCGCTGTCCAGGTCGGTGAGGGCGAAGGCGGGGAGGGCGGAGCCGACGCAGGAGGGGCAGCCGTCTTCGCAGCCGCATTCGCGGATGACGGTGGCTACCGTGGTCATCAACTCCTCGATGTGCTCCAGGCAGCGTTTGGCGTAGCCCATGCCGCCGGGGTAGCGGTCGTGGAAGAAGAGGGCGTCGCGTCCCAGGCAGTTGGCGTCCACCACGGCGCCGATATCCTGGGTGTCGCACATGACGAAGAAAGGCGCCACCTCGACCAGCACGTTGGCGATGCCCACCAGCGCCTCGCCGACCACCAGTTTACGCCGGGTCATCTCCCGCCCAATCTCTTCGGACGGCACGAACCAGAAGGCCACCGTCTCCAGCTCCCGCGGGGGCAGCTCCAGCTTTTCGAAGCCCAGGCTGTCGCGCGAGTGGAAGCGGATCTTTTTGAACATGGGGATGGAGGTGGTGACGGTGACGTCGCCGAAGCCCAGGTCGGCGCCGCGCCAGGACGTCTTCTCCTCCGTCTCGTCGATGCGGATCTGCGAGACCTGCACCGATTGCGTGTAGTAATCGAGATCCTGCTTCTCCACGAAGGCGATCTTCTGCTCCAGGTCGAGTTTGTTGACGAAGTAGGTCTCCGCGCCGTGCAGGTAGACGGCGTGGTCGTGCAATTGCGACAGCGCGCTCACCTCGTCCAGCGTGCCGATCACGCGCGAGCCGTTCGTCTCGTCCTGGATGGTGTAAACCGGACCGGAGATGTTGCGCAGGCTCACCTCGCCGGCGGGGTAAGCCGTGCTGGACCAGTACCATTTGTCCCCGATGTGCCGGACGAGGTGATCCTCCTCCAGCAGCTCGAGAATCACCTCGCTGTAAGGGCCGAAGCGGGGCAGCTCCACGTCCCGCAGCGGCAGCTCAAGGGCGGCGCACTTGAGGTGGCCGACGGAGATGTGCGGGTTGTCCGGGTCCACCACCGCCTGCTCCGGGTTCTGCGCGAAAAGGTAGTCGGAGTGCAGCATCAGGTACTGGTCGATGGGCGTGTTCTGGCCGATGAGCACCACCAGCGCTTCGTCGTGTCCGCGGCCCGCGCGACCGGCCTGCTGCCAGAGGCTGGCCACCTGCCCCGGGTAGCCGACCAGCAGGCAGGCGTCCAGGCTGCCGATGTCGATGCCCAGCTCCAGCGCGTTGGTGCTCGCCACGCCGAGGATCTCCTTATTGACTAACCGCCGCTCGATCTCGCGTCGCTCTTCAGGCAGATAGCCGCCGCGATACGCGTGCACCGAGTCGGCCAGCTTGCGCGAGACGGGGCGCAGGCGGTCGCGGGTGTTTTTGAAGATCAATTCCGCCGCCAGCCGCGTGCGCACGAAGGCGATGGTCTGCACGCCCTCCTGCACCAGCGCGCTCAGCAGGTTAACCGCCTCCCACATCGGGCTTTTGCGGTCGCCGCCCACGCGCCAGTTGTCCGCCTGCCCGCGCGCGGCGACGTCCAGCGGCGGGGGATTCCACAGCACGAACTGCTTGGGCCCGCGCGGCGAGCCGTCGTTGTCAATCAGCGTCATCGGGCGGCCGGTGATGTGCTCGGCGTGCTCTCGGGGGTTGCCGATGGTCGCCGAACAGCAGACGAGCTGCGGCGTGACGCGGTAGTGGTCGCAGATGCGCTCCAGCCGCCGCATGACGTTCGCCAGGTGCGAGCCGAACACGCCGCGATAGGCGTGGATTTCGTCGATGACGATGTATTTCAGGTGGCTGAAGAAACGGTTCCAGCGCGTGTGCTGCGGGAGGATGCCGGTGTGCAGCATGTCCGGGTTGGTGAGGATGATATTCCCCCCGTCGCGCAGCTTCCGCCGCAGGTTCGCCGGCGTGTCGCCGTCATACGCCCCGGCGAGGAATTTCACCCCCTGCCCCTCGAATTTGCCCAGTCCGCGCAGCTGGTCCTGCGTCAGCGCCTTGGTGGGGAACAGATACAGCGCGCAGGCCAGCGGGTCGTCGATCAGCGCCTCCACTACCGGGATGTTGTAGCAGAGCGTCTTCCCGCTGGCCGTCCCGGTAACGATGACCACGTTGTCGCCCCGACGGACCGCGTCAATGGCCGCCGCCTGGTGGCTGTAGAGCAGCTCGATCCCCTGCATGCGCAGCGCATCCTGCACCGCCGGGTGCAGCCCGCCCGCCACCTCGGCAAATGTTGGCGTGCGCTCCGGCATCTCGCGGACGTGGACGATCTGGTTGTCGAAGTAGTCGCGGTTGCGTATATGTGCAAGGAATTGGGCGGTGTTCATCGTAAGCTAGGTAATTCGCCGGATCATTCCGTTTGCCTTTTCTTTGCGTCCTTTGCGTTCTTTGCGAGAGACGAATGAATTTCACGCAAAGAACGCAAAGGACGCAAAGGGTTTTCTTTTTCGATATAGATATTGACAGGGGAAAGGAATGTGTTAATATATTAGCAGATACAGGAAAGAGAACGGGTCAAAGGAGGAGCGAAATGACCGACAATGCGCCGCTGGACCTGGGCCGACGCTCGAGGTAGCGGAGGGCTTTCGGGCCGCAGGGCCAGGACCAGGGGCCGATGACGTCGCGGAACCACGGCCAGTCGGCGCCGCAGAGCTCGGCCAGCTGGATATCCAGGTGCTGCACGCGCGGGGAGGCCCGCAGGTTGAACATGGGGGCGCGGAGGGCGCGGTTGCCGTTGTCGGTCGCCCAGTTGGCGTTCTCTTCGTAATCGCCCAGGTACTGATCGCGCCCGAACTCGCCGGCCCGGTCGTCGTCCCATACCATGGTTTTGATCCACCAGCGCGTTTGCAGCAGCACGCGCTCGACCAGCAGGTCCTTCACCTCGCAGTGCTCGCCCAGCACCTGCCACAAGTCAGTGCAGACGGTCTGCCAGTCGATCCGGCGGCTGCCCAGCGCCGCCAACTCCTTCGCCGGGCTTTCCGGCGGCGCGCCGGCCAACCAGGCGTCCAGGCAGAGGCAGTAATCCCGCAGCGCGCGCTTGCGCGCCCGGTCCACGGTGTAGCAGGTGTGAATGAGCGCCGGCGGCGACCCCTTGCCGATCGCCTCGACCAGCAGCAGGTACGGCTCGGGAAAGGTGGAGTGCCCGCACGGCGGCGGGTGGTTCATCACCGTCTCCACCAGCTCCTTCGTCCCCGCCGGCAGCTCGCCGAGCGCGGCCTCCATCTCCACGATCTGCCGCAGCTCATCATCCGACTCGATCCGTGTGTTCTCCCACCGATCGTCGTAGGCGGTGTAGTTCCAGCAGCGGCTGGAGAGGCTGCGCTCGTAGGTTTCTTTGCACCAGGAGAAAGACATATGCTCCTCCTTCGCTAAATTTCAGTACCGGCAAAACTGTATTATGCGGTAAATACCGAGGAAAATGGAATGCATGGAATGCCGGACGCCGCCAGATTGTTCTGCAGGCGCGTATCACCGGTGAGGATAGGCAGACCGATATGTACGGCAAGTGCGGTATATACGGCGTCGTAGGCGGAGATGCCGTATTGCGCAGCAATGGCCATGGCCGGAACGACCAGGATATCGGTCGAAGTGAGATTGATGGTCAACCGTTGCAGATACTGTAAATCCTGCACGGCGCTTGCCGCGGCATAACCTTTTCGCAGAATGGCGCTGCGAATGGCGTTGGCACATTCCAGGAAGATGAAGGTCGGAGCATAAACGTCTACGTCACGACCGAATTGCGACACGTAGTTTAATATATCCGTCGAATAATCCTCCTGGATAAGAGTTTTCATGAGCAGATTCGCGTCGATGACGCATTGCGATGGCGGTTTCATGCATCATCCCGTCCTTCGCGAATCAACTCGCTGATACTGGCGTTCACCTTGCGTCGGGTGGGAAAGCGCCGGCGTAGATATTCGACGGCAGCGTCATGCCGTGCCTGACGGAACTCCCGGTCGGCAAGCGACTGTTCAAGCAAGTGCAACACTTCGCCCGGCACGGAACGGTGTTCCAGCTCTGCGCGTTCGGCCAATTCGCGATAGATCTCTTCCGGGACATCGCGAAGAAGAATGTTGGGCATATTCGCTCCTCCCATGAGAAGTATACCCGCTATGCAACGGAATGTCTACAATTCGTTTCAGATGGGATTGCAAAAATTAGTTATCGCTCCAAACCCTACGGCGTGAGTCCGACCTTCTGCACGGCATAAAATGCCGGCTTAGGCTTCGCATTGCGATCGAACAACAGGGGATAATTCATCCGCCAGCGCGGCCAGAAGTTGAGCCAGCTTCGGCCGTCGTGCAGGCCCCAGAAGGCTACGCGGGTGATCTTGTCGCTGTGCCTGGCGAAGATCTCGAAGAGTTTCGCGTATTGCTCCGCCTGCCGCTGCAGCACCTCCGGCGGGCAGGCGTTGGGGTAGGGATTCGCCACTTCTTTCGGCGCGTCTTTCGGCGTCCAGCGGGTGACGACGTCGAGATCCAGCTCGGTGATCATCACCTTCACGCCGGCATTGTGGAAGGCGACGATGGCGTCTTCGATATCCTTGAACGGCACCTTGTCCAACTCCCAGTGCCCCTGGATGCCGACCGCGTCGATGCGCAGGCCCTTTTCCTTCAGCCGCGCGATCAGCTTCAGCGTCTTCTCGCGCTTGACCGGTGATTCGATGCTGTAATCATTGTAATACAGCTCGGCGTCGGGATCGGCCTCGTGGGCATACTCGAAGGCCTTTTCGATGTAATCATCACCGATCGCTTTCCACCATTTCGTCGGGCGGTAGTAGACGTCTTTGCCGTCGTCGATTGCTTCGTTGACCACGTCCCAACCCATAATTTGTCCGCGGTACCGACCAACCAGCGTGTTGATGTGCGTACGCAGGCGGCGCAGCACCAGCTCGCGGCTCGCCGGCTTATTCCCGTCGAGGAAGAACCAGTCAGGGCATTGCTGGTGCCAGATCAGGGTGTGACCGGTGACGCGTTTCCCGTGCGCCTCCGCGTAGGCGACCAGGTCGTCGGGATATTTGAAGTGAAAGACGCCTTCCTCCGGCTGGATCGGCTCCGGCTTCATGCATCCTTCGGGCGTCACCACGTTGAAATGGGCATCGATCAATGCCATCTCCTCGTTGGTGAAATCATCAGGCAGCAAGCCGCCCAGGCAGGTGCCGATATAGAATTGCGGGAACAGGTCTTTCAAGGGTTTCACGGTCGGCTCCTCGGCGCTCAGGCGCAGGGAAAGCATCACAAACAGGATGGTCCAGAGAAGGCGAGGGAGCAGTCGCACGGCAGGCCTCCTTTGACGAATCGCCATCTTTGGATAATATTACGACGATAACGACACAATCGCCTTTACTCTCTCCTCGATTTCCGTGCATAACATCGAAGAATTTCACGCAAAGGACGCAAAGGACGCAAAGAGGAGAGATCAATCTTGTTCTTCGCGAATCAGATCGCTAATGCCGGCGTTCACCGAGCTCCGAGTGGGAAAGCGCCGGCGCAGATTCTCGACGGCAGCCTCATGCCGTGCCTGGCGGAATTCCCGATCAGCGAGTGACTGCTCCAACAAGTGCAGCACCTCACCCGGCACGGAACGGTGTTCCTGCTCTGCGCGTTCGGCCAATTCGCGATAGAGCTTTTCCGGCACGTTGCGGATTGGTTGCACATCGGGTGGTGCGTAGGACTTATGGGACTTATAAGACTTATGTGGGAACGGGTTATTGCTCGCGTTGCTTCTTTAATTTTCGGGCTCGCGCGGCCAGGGAGTCGCCCATCTCCTTCGGTTTCGGCGGCTCGGTTTCCTGCTTGACCGGCGGGCGGCCCGGGTAGGCGGTGGGGGCGTTGACGCCGCCGCGGGGGCGCATGGCGGGCGGGATGACGGATTCCGGGGGGCGGGCCATGGCGGTGTTGTCGCGCTCGGCGATGCGCTTGCGGAGCTCGCGGGCGAAGTCGCGGCGGCGCTCGGTGCGGCGCTCGACGTCGGGTGTGGCCAACGTTTCCACGGGTTCCGCGTCGGGGTATTGCGTGGCGGGGCGCGGCTCGATGGGATGGGGCACCTGCGGCTCGCGCATGCGCTCCAGGCGGCGGCGGACGGCGTGCTGCAGGCGGGTGGCGGCGGCTTCGTCGGTCAGGGCGTCGGTGTCCGGGTTGTCCAGCGGGCCGGCGAGCAGGCCTTGCAGAATCATTTTTGCCGCCGCCTTGCTGGGGATGGCGCCTTCGCCGCGCTCCGGGTTCCAGGTCAATTCGCCGCGCAGGGGTTTGCCCACGCAGCAGGGGCAGCCGTCGGGGCAGGGGCACGCCTCGATCGTCTCCAGCGTGGCGGGCAGGATCAGGTGCAGCAGGTCATACGCCTTCTGCGTGAACCCCAGCCCGTGCGGGTAGCGCTCGTAGATGAACACGGCGTTCCACGGCGAGTTCACGCTGCCGACGGTGTGGGAGAAGTCCATGGTGTCGCAGGTGATGAAGAGCGGCAGGATCATGCGCGCCGCGTAGCCGATGCCGCGCAGGCCGTTAAAGGTGTCCAGCCCGGCCTTCACCACCTCCCGCATCAGCGGCTCCGGCGGCACGATCCACACGGCCATGGTCTGCAGCTCGAAGTTTGGCAAATCAACCCCGTGGCGGGAGATGGCGTCGAGCTCGTAGAAGCGCACCTTCTCGTAGCCCCAGTTGCGGAAATGTGTGGTTACCTCACCCCAATACGCTTGCCCGGCGCCGAAGGCTTTCTCGCGCAGCGCGTGGTCGATGTGGTGCACGTCGGTGCCGCCCAGCGGCTGCGTGTAGTAGTCCACCACCTCGCGCTTCACGCGAGCGATCTTCCGCTCCAGGTCCAGGCTCAACACGCGGTAGGTGTCGCCCTGGTGCAGGTAGATAGCCTCCGGGTGGAGGATGGGCGGCGCGTCGAATTTGTCCAACTCGCCGATCACCGCGCCGGTGTCCGCGTCCTCGATCACCACGTTGGCGTTGGAGTAGCTGCGCAGGGAGATTTCGTGCTGCGGCATCTCGGCGGCGGCGTGGTACCAGCGGTCGCCGATGTGCTTGACCTTCAGATTGTCCTGCAGGATGCCCAGCGCCATCTCCGCGTGCGGCCCGAAGAGCGCGGTTTCCGCATCCGGCAGCGCCATCTCGTGCGCCGCGCAGCGCAGGTGGCCGGTGACGACGAAGGGATTGTCCGGATCGATGATCGCCTGCTCGATGGGCCGGCCAAAGAGGTAATCCGGGTGGCTCATCACGTACTGGTTGACCGGCGTGTCCAGCCCGACCAGCACCACCAGCGCGTCGTCCGTCGCCCGCCCGGCGCGGCCTGCCTGCTGGAAGAAGGAGGCAAGGTTGCCCGGGTAGCCGACCAGCAGGCTGGCGTCCAGCCCGCCCACGTCGATGCCCAGCTCCAGCGCGCGGGTGGTGCTGACCCCGAGCAATTCGCCGCTGAAGAGCTTGCGCTCGATTTCCCGCCGCTCCTCCGGCAGGTAGCCGCCGCGGTAGGGACTGATGGCCTGCGCGAGCCGCGGATGCGTGGTCTGCAGCTTTTCGCAGACATAGCGATGGATCATCTCCGCGGTCATCTTCGCCTTGGAGAAGGTGATGGTGCGCACGTTATGCTGCACCAGCATGGCCATCAGCTCGTGCGCCTCGACGTTGGCGCTGCGGCGCGAGCGCCAGGCGGTGCCACGCAGGCGGGGCGGGTTCCAGAAGACGTAGGTGCGCTTCCCGCGCGGGCTGCCGTCGTCGTCAATGACCCGGAAGGGCTGCCCGGTCAGCCGTTCCGCCAGCTCCTCGGGATTGCCGATGGTGGCCGAGCAGGCGATGATCCGCGGCGACGATCCGTAATGCCGGCACAGGCGGAAAAAACGGCGGAACAGGTTGGCGGCGTTGGAGCCAAAAATACCGTTATAGACGTGCAGCTCATCAATGATCAGATAGCGCAGCCGCGCCAGGAATTGTGCCCAGCGCGTGTGCTGGGGCAGCAGCCCGGCATGCAGCATATCCGGGTTGCTGAAGATCACCCGCCCGGCATCCCGCAGCTTGCGGCGCAGATTGGATGACGTATCGCCGTCATACACGCCCGCAAGCACGTCGATATCAGCAGTGGTCAGGGCTGCGTTGAAGCGCTGATATTGATCCTGCGTGAGCGCCTTGGTGGGGAAGAGGAGCAACGCGGTGGCGGCGGGATCGCTCGCCAGCATGTCGATCAGCGGCGCGGTGTAGCAGAGGGACTTGCCGGAGGCGGCGCCGGTGGCGACGACGATGTTGTTGCCTTCTCGGACCGCATCGAAGGCCTGCGCCTGGTGGGTGTAGAGGTGGTCGATGCCGCTCGACTGGAGCATGGCTTCGACGGCAGGTGAAAGGGGTGCCCGCGGATCGGCGAATTGCGCCCCCCGCGCCGGGGATTCGCGGATGTAGACGATTTGGCCGGCGTAGGTGGGGTCAGATTGTATATCAACCAGGAACTGTGAGAAATCCATCTATTTTGTTTCACGCAAAGGACGCAAAGAACGCAAAGAATCCGGAATACTGACGACTTCAATATGTAAACGGATACCGTTGGGACAGTCCCTGCAGCGGCTTTGTCATCTTCCTGCCGAGCATTAAGGACGGGGACAGTCCCCCGAAAGGCTTACGAGAATCGACACGCGCGGACTCAGCGGTCCGCGCCTTATAATTATCCTTCGATTGGCGGCAGGCGGCTCAGCAATTCGGCCAGCGTGATCAGGTCGAGCATATTGTGGCGGATGATGCGCACCAGCTCGGCGGCGTTGGCGGTGCGGACGAAATCATGGTAGGCGTCCGGGATGTGCGCGCCGGGGATGTCGCCGTGGCGGGGCGGGCGGCCGCAGATGCACTGCTCGAGGGTCTGCAGGCGGCAGTTGGGCAGCTTGTGCCGCCAGGCGCGCCGGCACTCGTGGAGCAGGTCGAAGTGGTCGATCTTCAGCGACCAGGGCACGGCGTTGGCGGCGGCGCGGGCGCGCAGGTAGGGGTAGTCGAAGCTTTTGCCGTTGAAGGAGATGAGCAGGCGCTTCCCCCGTGCGTCCTCAAGGAACAGTTGGGTGACGGCGGACTCCTCGCCGTAATGCCGCGCCAGGTATTGGCGGACGACCAGTTCATCGTCCTCCCAGGTCATGGCGCCGATGAGGAAGAGCGGCGAGTGGCCCAGACCGGTAGTTTCCAGGTCCACGAAGACCAGGTCCTCCGGCGCCCAGTCCGCCCGCGCGCAGGTGCGGGCGATGCGGCCTTGCAGGCCGCCGTCCTCCGTCATCGCGCGGTGGAACTCCTCGCGGACGGGGGTAAAATTGTCCTCCAGATCGTTCAGCGCGCGGGTGATGAGGTAGGCTTCGCCGCGCTGCGGTACCTGCACAGCCGCGCCGTCCACGGCCTCCTCCAGCACCACGTGCTCGTGCGACGGGACATAGACAGGCGCCGGCACGACGGGGCGCGGCAGGTCGCGCAGGCTGCGGATCGGCTCAGTTGGCTTCTCGGCAGGGCGGCGCAGCGTCCGCCGAATCGCCTCGACATCGACTTCCGCCGGGCGCTCCCGCAGCGGGCCCCCGTTCATCGCTTCCAGTCGTTTGAGGTAATCGCGGGGTGTGCTCACGCCATCTCGCTCCCGAAAGAGTATACACCGGAAAAGGGTAGACGGCAAACACTTGCTCTTAACAAAAAAGGTGTTAAGCCTTTATCGGCTCCTTGCCCATTTGCCCCTTTCGCTATATGATTGCCGGTAATGAAACCTACAAAGGCATTCATGCAACCATTTCCCGAAAAAGGAGGATCGGGCCATGCGCTACGGATTTTTGCTGCTGCTCGTATTGCTGGCGGGCATGCTGATGCTCTCCGGTTGCGGGAAAAACAACACCACCTACGGCGAGTTGCTGAGAAAGCGAGCAAATGTCAGCAGTTACCAGGAAACATTCAATTGGGGTATCCCATTTAATACGCCGACTCTGCAGAAGGCTCAGCAGAAGACGATCACAATGCTCGTACAGATGAAGAACGGCAAAATGAGCAAAGTGAAATCGGATGACCTGGCTGGCTTCACGCTATATGATTTCGATAAGAACAGCGTGTGTAGCGTTGTTACCACCACACATACAGCCTTTCACGGGCCGATGAACAAGACGGG
>Ga0315284_10015790_pt1 | contig 10729 bp, 12 predicted proteins | sample YL17G09_16_MG_FD_203696 | JGI IMG/M metagenome (GOLD analysis project Ga0315284, IMG submission 203696) | Sediment microbial communities from Yellowstone Lake, YNP, Wyoming, USA - YL17G09_16 | ecosystem: Environmental > Aquatic > Freshwater > Lake > Sediment | place: USA: Wyoming | collected...
GTACTCGGTAGCTCAAGCCGCTTATGATTTAGCTCAGATCGGAACCAATACCGGATCAACCGCTTATTCAGTAGCGCAGTCGGCGTTTTCAATTGCTCAGATTGGAACGAACACCGGAAGTACCGCCTATTCCGTAGCGCAAACGGCTTACTCGATTGCTCAGATTGGAACGAATACAGGCACTGCGGCCTACCTGCTGGCTCAAATTGGAACGAACACAGGTTCAACGGCGTACTCGGTAGCTCAATCAGCATTTTCAATTGCTCAGATTGGAACGAACACAGGTTCTACCGCTTACTCAGTAGCTCAAGCAGCTTATGATTTAGCTCAGATCGGAACGAACACAGGTTCTACCGCCTACTCCGTAGCGCAATCAGCGTTTTCAATTGCTCAGATCGGCACGAACACAGGTTCTACCGCGTACTCGGTAGCTCAAGCCGCTTATGATTTAGCTCAGATCGGAACCAATACCGGATCAACCGCTTATTCAGTAGCGCAGTCGGCGTTTTCAATTGCTCAAATTGGAACGAACACAGGTTCTACCGCGTACTCCGTAGCGCAGTCAGCGTTTTCAATTGCTCAGATTGGAACAAACACAGGTTCTACCGCTTACTCAGTAGCTCAAGCAGCTTATGATTTAGCTCAGATCGGAACGAACACAGGTTCTACCGCGTACTCGGTAGCTCAATCAGCATTTTCAATTGCTCAGATTGGAACAAACACAGGTTCTACCGCTTACTCAGTAGCTCAAGCAGCTTATGATTTAGCTCAGATCGGAACGAACACAGGTTCTACCGCGTACTCGGTAGCTCAATCCGCTTACTCGCTTGCGCAGATCGGCACAAATACCGGCACAGCAGCTTACACATTGGCCCAGAGCGGCACCAACAAACAATTTGGCATCACTATCGGTGATGGTGCCACCGTCATATCAACCGGCACAAAAGGCAGCGTAAGAGTGCCGCAAACCATGACCATGACCGGGTGGGAAATCATAGCTGGTGACGGCCTTGCCGGATCAATTGTGGTTGATGCGTGGAAGACAACGTATGCCGGTCTTCCCGCAACCGCAGCCAATACGATTTTTTCAGGCAACAAACCAACGCTGGCCGGAGCGATTAAAAATCAAAACACGGCATTAAACGTCGCCATAACTGTTGGTGACTATGTCACCTTCAACGTTGACAGTGTATCCGTGCTGACCCGCGCTCATCTGGCAATGTTCGGAACCACAACGACCGTCTAGCATGGCTTCTAAAATATCAATTGCGACTGGGAATTTCACCACAGCGGCAACTTGGGCAACCGTTGACGCTACCAGCTTTCTGGACAGTGAAAACAACAGCACCAACTCAACCACCGCGTTTGTCTACTCAGCGCTGTTTACACCCGGTGCGATAACCATCGACGGTATTGCCGTAAAACTGGCCAACCGGGTCGCATCACCTACCGGCACTGTTTCAATCGAGCTTTTCAACAATACCGACGCCGTAACCGTGGCGACCACCACGATCAACGTGTCGGACATCAGCAATACAGGCGGAACCGGCACGTATAACCGGGGCTGGTATTTCTTCAAATTCGGCGCCAGTCAACTGCTAATCGCCGCTAAAGCTTACAAGGTTGGATTCAAAACCTCAGTAAACGCCGAGTGCGCCCTGTACCGCGACGCCACGCTGGGCAACTGGTCAAGGATGCTGCGCACCACGACCACCGGCGCACCTGCCGCCAATGATCAACTGCATGTCATGGGAGAGCACACCGGCGCCGCCACCGGCAACAGTTTCACCGTGACGATGGACAACACGGCCACCACCACGTGGGGGCCGACCGTTTCAGGCGGCCCGGCAGAGGGATTCACGGTCAACAAGCGCGGGACACTGACCTTCGGCACCGTCGCTTCAACCAACTATTACCTGAAATGGCAGGGTGTGCTGGGTGTTTACGATGGTGCTACCCTTAACGTTGGCACCGCAGGCACGCCCATGCCCAGCACGTCATCCGCTGTGCTGGAGATGAACTCCGTGGCCAACACGGACACCGGCATCGACGCCAACCACGGTTCCACCGTGTCCTTCTACGGGGCAACCAAAACCAATTTCAAAACCCTGCTGACCGCCTCACGCGGCGGTTACTGCTCGACCAACGGCACCGCCGTAACCAACTTCGCCGGATCGCAGCCATTCACCGGCTTGACCGGCACCATCAACATCAATGGCACCAACCGCACAATCCTTTCCGTCACCGACGCCAACAATCTTACCTTGACCGCTACCGCAGGCACGCTAACAAATGTTATTTGGTTTCATGTCGGCACCGCCAACGCGATAACCGTGGTTAGTACTGCCGATTGGGGTACCAACGACACCTTGTGCTTTTCGCCAACCACCACGGTCTATACCGAGGCTGAAAAAGGCACGATCAGCACGGTGGACAATGGCACACAGGTAACGTTGGGGGCCGGGCTGACCGCCTCGCACTTCGGAACCGCACCGATGCAGGGAGACGTAGGCAACATTACACGCAACATAAAAGTTCGCGGCATCAGCGCCACGCTGGGCGGCTATCTCGATGTCAAGGCAACCGCCACCGTGACCCTTTACTACACGGAATTTTACCAGATGGGCGGCGCGGGGCAGCTTGGCATTGTCGTCGCTACCACCACCGGTTCCTTCGACATGCAGTACTGCGCCCGCTATGACTCAACCGTTACCTCCAGCGTCGGTGTCAGCATCTCATCCGCCAGCGGAAACAACATCACCGTCTCAAACAACGTATTTTACAATATCAAAGCCGACTGGCTTAAAAATGTCGCCACTTCCGGCGTATACACTGTCAGCAACAATCTGTTCATGCTGGGCGGCGGGATAGGAACCACGCTCGCTGACCACGGCCTAACGCTGACCAACAATATTTTTGGCGGGGCATCTGCTGAATTGATCACCATCACCGATACGGGCGTACTGGGCACATGGAGTGGCAACACCATGCACGGATTTACCGGCAACGTCAGCGCTGTGCGCTGGCAAAATGCTTTTACCGGCAGCAATTCAACTTTGTCCAATACCACCATCTGGGGCGCGAGCGGAAACAGCAACGGTCAAGTAAGATTTGATGCCTTTATGGACGGCCTGACCATTGATGGCCTGACCATTTTTTATGCCCCAACGATCAATGTCGGATTCCTGCTGGGTTGTAACAATGTCCTGATAAACAATTTTACCAGCAACGACGCTATAAGCTTGAATTCCACGACGGGAATTCAAGTCGCCAGAGTCATCAGCACCGTCAACAGCATCCTAATGACCAATTGTGATTTCTCGACGGTAAGCGGAATAAAAACAGCAAACCTGATTGACATCCAGATCAACGGCACCGGCGGCTTCGCGCAGATCATCGCACACAACTGCAAATTTGGCGGCACAACTGTTGTCTCGAACCTGAATAACGCCTCCATCGGGTCTTTTGTCGGCTCGGAAAAAAACACGCAATCAACCGGCACACACCTAACCTATTTTCCATACGGCATCGTCAGCTACGACGCAGTGATTTACGACATTACCCCTGCCTCGGAACGCCTGACGCCGAACAACGCCACAAATCGTTTGAAGTCAGGCAGATTCTTCGCCGCCGTTGCCAGCGGAGCAACCTGCACTCCAACCGTAAAAGTGCGCGAATCCGTCAGCGGTGACGGAAGCGCCTATAACGGCCAACGGGCCAGACTGTTCGTTGAAAAAAACGTCGCGGCGGGCATCAATACCGATACCTTGCTGGCAACGGCCACCAGCGCCAGCAACGGCGCGTGGGAATCCTTATCGGGAGCAACCAGCGCCGTAACCGACAACTGCATCCTTTCATTTTACGTGGACTGCGGTGGTTCAGGCTACACCCTTGGCTGGGTAAACGTTGATACCGGCAGTGCGCTGCCGAGCAAAAGCACCGGCGACTTTACCTACTGGCAAAATGGACTGGGCGTGGTCGACCTTGGCGGTGGCGGCAATGGCGCAAGTAGTGCCTTTACGTACGCCTGACCTGCACCAAGTTTGACAACACCCGGCGTTCTAGCGCATTCTCAATCCTACTTGGAACCGCCGCTGATAACTAAAAGCAGAGCCATCTGCGCCACCATTGAAATGGCAAAAAAAGTCGGGCCAACCGATATTTCCGTGCTGCTGTACGGTGAAACAGGCACCGGTAAAGAGATCATCGCCAAGATCATCCATGAACATAGTCCCCGTAAAAAACAGGAAATTGTCTGCGTAAACTGCGCCGCTCTCCCGGTTGAACTTGCTGACACTGAACTTTACGGAAACCTATCAGGAGCCTTCACCGGCGCCCACGAGGCCCGTTTGGGTCTGGTCGGCCACGCCAACGGCAGCACGTTGTTCCTCGATGAATTATCCGAGATGCCGCTGGGACTGCAAAGCAAGCTGCTGCGCTTCATGCAAGACCGGCGGGTTCGCCGCGTCGGAGCCGTTGTGGAAAAAAGGATAAACACGCGGATCATTGCCGCTGTAAACAGTGACCCTCTTGACTGCATTGCCGAAAAACGGCTGCGTCCTGATTTATACTACCGGTTTGCCATAACCATTTCAATTGCGCCCTTGCGTGACCGGAAAGATGACATTCTGCCGATGGCCAAAGCCTATCTTGATTTTTATTGCGCACAGCTTAGCCGCCCGGCACCTGTATTTGCGCAGGAAGTGGAAAAAACCATGCTCGCTTACCATTGGCCGGGAAATGTGCGGCAGCTTTGCAACGAGATGCAGCGTTGCGCCGTGTTCTGCAATGGAAAAGTAAACCTCTCCGACTTGAATCTACAAGCACTCAAGCCGTCAACAAATGGCGAACAAGCTGCGCCGCTGACTCCACCCCATAACGAGTGCGCAATCCCTGCAACCGAGCACGCTCCGTCGCCAGCGTCTGTTCCCCGCGCTCCGCGTGACGCTGAGCAATCCGCTGCACCACCCGCTTCAAGGTCTGTTGGATTCCAGCCGGGAGAATTTCTGGATTGAGCTTACCGCCGATCAACTGCACCAAGGCGGCGTAGGCGTGTTCAGGAGTCGGCAGGTCGAGAATGCGATCCACCTGCGCGGGCTGGACATTTTTCTGGCTCAACCAGTCGTAAAGCGCCTGAAGCACGTTGTCCGGCGCATCGTTCCGGTCGAGCGCTTGCTTGAGGGACAGGTAGGCGGGCGACCAGATGCCGCTGGGATTGGTCGATCCGGGGCCGCCGCTGGTGATGTCGCTGAACTTCGCTGCAAAAGCTTTCGGCATAAAAGGCGGGGCCGCCCCGCACAGGGCGACCCCAGTTACACTATTCAGTTGGTTTGCTGGCATCCGGGGTCGCAGCAGTCAAGCGTTTCGTGACCGCTTGATTGACGACCTCCCGTACGAATACGGCCAAAGCTCCCGCCTGCGCCATATCCACCCAGCCTAATTTCGCCTGTGCCAGCCAATTGACCAGCAGACCGAGGCCAATGCCGATCAATGGGGTCAGGAGGGGCAAGACCAGCGACGGCACTTTAGGGATCAGCTTCCAGATACCGGTCACTATGATCGGCGTCAGGCCAGCGATGGCCAAAGTCCAGTATCCGCTGGCATTGGTTGGCAGGGACGCTGGCGTTGATCCGGGCACTGTGTTTGTTTGCGCTACGGCGCTCAAAGTCAGTGCGACAAGGCCGCATAACCACAGCCATTTAATGTTTGTTTTCATGTTGTTTATTTTCATTGTTTTTCAGTTATCGCCGATACATACCGGCATCACCTAACTACAACCACAAACCACGGGGACAGTTCTCCGTCGCCAGTTTGGCTTTTAAGTAAACGACACACTGGCATTGCTGGCACTGAAACCACTTGTAGTGATCACAGCCGGTGCAAATTCGGATGCGCTTTACGTAGTCTTCCGCCGAAACAATGGGAAACCCAGCCTGCCGCCAAACCCTCATTGCCTGCATTAAATGCACCAAAACCTCACCCCACGACAACGGCTTCAACCCTCCCGATTGTGCGTCGCCGCAGCAGGTAAGCTCTGCCACCGGGGGTGGCTCTGCCGCCACCGGCAAACCAAGCTGATAACCAGCCCCTTCGACGCCCGCAAAAAGTTTTAAGGGACAGCCAAGACTTCCTTGCAGTATATGGCCTTTTGTGCAGGCTCCCCGCCAAAGTTTACACCGTTGGCAAATAGCCAGCCGTTCGTAAAACACAGTGCGGTTAATCATCCCAAGTAGTTAAGAACGTGAACGCAAATATCTTGGTCAACCTGTTGCTGGAGTTGAATGTTGTCAACATGAAGGATATTGACAACGAAATTAACAAGCTGGCTGCCCGCGTCACTGATCCACGCGCCCAAAAATGGTTCCGCCGCGTGCCGCGTTTTTTCCTGATCAACATTGATCGCTTGCTGGCCGAGCCTTACGCCGTCAAAGCCGAACCACGCGGCCCGACGGCCAGCAAATACTACGCCCACCCGAAAGGGGGCTGGCGCAAAGACCAGACACCCGCACAATCCGGCGCAGGCATGCCGGTACGCGAAGAATACGACCCGGAAAAGCGCACCTATTCAACCATGCTGCATGCGCCCGCAGTGGAACGCGACATCGAACAATCCTTCACCCCATTCAAACCAACCAAAGCAAAGGCCAAGCGTCTATTCGGTGAACCCCCGACCAAAACAGAGCTTCAGCCGTGGATGACCGCACCCGGCGCCGAAACTAAGAAATTCCATCATTTTGATCCAATTCAGACCCGCCGCCGTGAATTATTTATCCGACTTGGAGAGGTAGCCAACTATCTGAACTGGCAAAGCAACCTGCTTACCAAGATCAAGAGCGCGGATGATATGGAGCGCAACAACGCACAGGAGGCAGACAACCTGATGCGCCGGTTGGAAACGATGAAAACCGACGATACTCAAGGTTTTCGGGACGTGCTGAAGCAGGCCGGTAACTTTGCCAGTGACGTGGCCGAACGACCGTGGTTACTCACTAAAGACGGTCAAATTATCGCCCAACATGGCAATCTCACCATGCGCAAAGTAATCTACGCTAAAACCGCCTCGCTGTTCAGCATGCGCGGCCAACCCGTAAAAACAAGCTCAGGAGCAGCAACCGACGGCAATGGCAATATGCCAGCGTGGTGTACCAAATCAGAGCGAACTGCCGAAGGGTATTTGAACAACGGGCCACTGTACTTCGTGGATAAAAACGACCGGCCCTACGTATTGGCACATTTTCCATCCCATCAGGTCTACAACGTACTAGACCAACCGCTGGCTGACGCCGTCGTAAAAGAAATTGCTCCCCTCTTTGCGGATGCCAACCGGTTTCCTTACGATGATCTATACAGTGGCTCCGAAGCACTGGCCAATGAAGTTCGCCGTATACGACAACTCCAACAGTAGTCTTAAAATTTTACTTGCGCCGCCCCCGTAAGTGTGGTTCTATAGCGATGAAGTGAATATCCTGAATGTAGAGGAACTTGAGCAAAAATTGCGCTGCTATGCGTCCCGTGCCTACCACGCCAATGCCCAGCGCTGGGTATTGACCGTCGCTCGCAACTATTTTCTAAACAAGCTGTCAGAAAAAGATGTCGGTATCAACTTCCGACAGGTCACCGACAGGCCAACCAAAGACCCGGCTTTTCATTGCGTGCCCTCCAGCAAACTGCCGGACTGGGCGCTCAAGGCCCTCGACAACGTTGACCCGCCCCTCTACTGGTTCGATCCCACGCAAGTACAGCGCCGGGAAATCTGGAACGTACTGGAGATAATTATGATCTGGTTCAACAACTGGAAAGCCGACGATACCCGGTTGAAACGCCTTGACCGGATTGCTTTTCACGTCGCCACCAACGCCGCAATCCTGTGGTACAAGGATGTAAAAGAGAACATCTGGCACTACATCTCCGACAAGCCCAGCGTCATCAAAACGTACGAACACGGGTACCAATGGGTAAAATTGATCAGCGCCATTCAGTTTGAACGCGAAGGCAAGCTGATGAACCACTGCATAGGCACCGGCGGCTACTACGCCCGCTGGCAGTCAAACGGTTCTGCTGAATACTACAGTCTGCGTGACAGGCACAATAATCCGCACGTCACCCTCGAAATCAGCTTCAACGGCGGACACCATTTTCGCAAAGGCACGCTGACGCAGTGCAAGGGCAACCGAAACTCAAAGCCTGACAAAACGTATCAGCCCTACATAAGACAGTTCATCACGGACATGCAGTGGACAATCGTATCCGACGCCAGTCATATTGACTAACGGCGGTTCCGCTGGTACATAAAAAAGAAGGCCGACCACTCCTGATCGGCCTTCCAACGCAATCCAACCTTAACTCCAATCACTTAATTCCAACCTGACCAGCATCTTTTAACGCAGTATCAATTGAGTTGCAAAACAATTCGCAAATTGATTTCAGCCACTGGTTATCCGGCAACTGCCACGTCAACTGATCCGCCGCAAAAATCTTGTACAAAGCGACCAGTGCGTTTTTGGCATCAAGGATATTCTCGTTCATCACCGCCTGATACTTCAACGTCGCCGCATCGACCGCAACCACAAGATAATCAACCGAGAAGTTGTTCTTGGCCGCCATCTGACAGAAAACGCTGCCAATGGCACGGGAGTAGTCGCCAATCTCCTGCGCGTGTGTCGGAGAATTCTTGATGGCCCGGCGCAGCACGCTGGAAACGGCTGGTTCAATGGCAGCCTGTGCCTGCTTGATGCGCACGGGATCAACTCCATGCACCACATTGGTTGAACCATCGGGATTTGTGGTCGTAGTGGTTTTGCAGCCGGTAACCATCGAAATTAAGGACAGGGTGATGACTGCTGCAACGAGCAATCCCAATAGATTTAATTTTTTCATGCTGTTTATTTTTTGTTAGTTAAGCTATAGCCAGCGGCCAGACCGTTCCGCCAGCAGTTTATCCAGACAAGAAACAATCTCATCCGGGTTATGCTCAAGATTAAGGGCCGACAGCCACTCTTGAACACGTTGGCGGGCAGTTCCCTGTGCCTTGATCTTGGGCCAGTTGTTCCGCCAGTCAAACCGTCCGACTTCTTCTTCGACAAAAAGCAAAGCAACGTCTTCAATATCTGTTGATGTGTTAGTTCTACGGATCAATTCAAGTGGCACGTTCACTCTCTACCTACACAGGCAAAATCTTCAAAAAGGCACTTAGCTGCGCAAGCATAAGCTTTAGCCGCATCAATTTCTACTGTAAATAAACCTAGATAGTAGTTCTTTCCGTTAAGCATGATCTGCGCTGCCCATTTTCCAGCTTTTTTATGCCAAGTAACTCCCTTAAATTTGGATTGACGACCGCGCCGCTGATAAATTCGGCTGTTTGCCTGATTCTGCGATTTTGTAGCTGTTCTTATTTTTGTGCGCCGATTATCTAGTTTATTGCCTTTGCTGTGATCTGTATACAAACCAGTTGCCGTTTGATTTATTTCTCTGTGCATCCAAACATTACGTGCTGGTCGACGGCTATCACAGCGAAAAGCATAACCGCTATCGCTTAATTGCCAGTTCCAACGTGACAGCCATTCATAATCAGCAGCATCCACAAGAACAACTAGATCACTATTTGTTAATGCGATTTTACGCATGTATTTAAGAACAGAAAGTAATTAAACTATATGGCTACCGCTAATGCTTGCGCCGTTGTGGATGCACTGGCTGCCGCCCAGCAGGACGTGCTGCGCCGCATCAATCGCAAATTTGCCGCCCTGCGCGGACTGGCCCAACTATTGGAACAACTTGGCGACGTGAGCGCTTTGGTGCCGGACATCGGCAAGTTGATTCCGGTTGTAAACATTGATCTGGCGCTGTACGAAAATCTGGTGGCCAACTGCCCTTACCTGAATCTGCCGGTTTTCACCACCGGCGACCTGAATCAATTGCAGGTAATGGTCACCGGAGCTTACGCCAATTTCTTCAATAAGTTGCTGCGGCATCCGTGGAACCGTATGGGCCAATTGCAGCAGCAAATGGATAACTTTCAAGGTCAAGCCAACACTGCCGCCACGCAGGCTGGTGATTTTCTGCGCTGTCTTCAAACCGTCTGTGCCGCAGGCAAGGCCGTCGCCGGGCAACTGAACGCGCTCTCCAATGCCGACATCGCCAAAGAGATAAACACCTTCGCGGAAAACTTCGCCGCCAACGCCGGGCAGGTGCTCACTGATCCGATGAAACAAAAATACGCTCAAATCGTGGAAGGCCAAAACCAGTTGCGTGCCCTTGGAGCGGATGTTGGCAAGGATTATGCTGATGCCAAGGCCGCGATTGGTTGATGATTTTGCTGTCAATAAGGGTGAAAAAGTGTTCTAGTGACTGCTGTTGGTAAGGGTGAATATGGATAACATCGTAAACAGCGGAGACGGCAAGCACGTTGTAGTTCAGAATGGCCAACGCGTTACCGCACCACTGGAATCAAAGGAAGCCGCCGAGGCTGAGGCGCTCCGCCGCAATAAGGTGGTGGAATCCAATGGCCAGCCGTTAGCGGATTCAAAACGTGCCCACGTCAAACAAAACTTGATGGGTTAAGCCGCCGTGCAAGCATTCCCGCAGGAGTCTTCCCACGAGCCGCCGGATGAGCGTGCCGAAGACTCCGCCATAAATCTGGCGGCGGACGTAGCTTTCGAGCGGGCGCTAAAAGCAAAGCGTAAACCCGCGCTGCCCGTCAGCCCGACCTCCGTCACGACCAGCGTCACGA